>Ga0208297_1000053_pt1 | contig 327602 bp, 297 predicted proteins | sample LMS_cellobiose_e_FD_187367 | JGI IMG/M metagenome (GOLD analysis project Ga0208297, IMG submission 187367) | Rumen-fistulated moose microbial communities from Alaska, USA - LMS_cellobiose_enrichment (SPAdes) (version 2) | ecosystem: Host-associated > Mammals > Digestive system > Stomach >...
TAACAATCTCAGTAATGTCACCACGACTGCGCAGAGGGCTAAGACCATTCAGGAGCAACATGGTTGAATCCTTGACATAAGCGATTGTCAGGTCCTTGGGATAGCTGCCTGTTCCGTTCGATATGACTCCGTCATAATACTTGATCTCCGTGATGGAGTCAATCGGATTAGCAGAATCCGTGAATGAAGCAAGCCCGTCCTCGAAACCGAAGAAGAACAGCTGCTCATCCGCAGTCTGTGCCTGCGCGTTCAGGCCGAAGCCCAACAGCAGTGCACCTGCAAGAAATAAGTCACGTTTTTTCATAAATGAAACTTTTAGTTAATAATAAGGTAAAAAAAAATTTGTGCTCTGTGTAAATATTTATTCGGTAAAAAATCCTGTCATATACTGTTGATGAAAAAAGCATAAAAGTGTATCAGGTAGAGCCGCTACAAGAAAACTTCAATATAATACCTTATTAAAGCATAATATGATGATTTATGTTACTAAAATGGTACTATTTTTTTCTGTTTGCAAGTTATAGTTTCAAGCCTGTTGGTGTGATTTTTACAATGAAATATTCTTACATATATAGAGATATGCTATAAGAAAAATTCATTTTGTACCATTTTTGTATAAATAGTACATTTGGTACTGATTTCAGGCTTTAGGAAGGAGTTTTTGATAAAAAAGACGGCCTGGAATGCATTTCCAGACCGTCTTTTGATTTTATTAAAATAAAATGAGCTTGTCAATCTGACAATCTTTTTCTCTATCTGACGTACATCTTTTTTACCATGATGATTGATTCCTTCCTGTTAAACCCGATTCAGTCGAAATAATCATATTTGTTCTTGATTTTTATTGCTACATCGAGATCGTTGGCCTTGATATATTTCTTGAGTATGGAAGGTGAGGTATGTCCGGTAATTTTCATTATGTCATAGATATCCATTCCGGAAAGATACATGAGAGTAGCTCCGGTGCGCCTTGCTGTGTGGGTGCAAATGAGTTCATGTTTCCTGAGAGTCTCTCTTCTTTCAGTTCCTCCGTTGGTACGCACTATCTCGACTGGAGAGTCTATGCCGGCAAGTCTTCCAACCACCTTGATGTATTTGTTGAGTCTCGGTTCGGAAATATGCGGAAGTTTCCAATCATATTTCTGAAGTACCTTCTCGAGTGATGTGCTTACCGGTATGGATACTTTGTTGCCAGTCTTTTTCTGTATTATTTCTATTGTGGTGAACTTTTTACTGTCTTTTTCCTTGTCATTGACATTAATCTGTCGCATGTTCCTGGAGGAGATGTTGGAATAGTCGGAGACTCGCTGTGCCGTGCAGACTCCCACATAAAAGATATCACGCGCATACTCATAACATTTGCGGTATTTGTCCAGGTTCACGCTCATGAATCTGTCAAGCTCTTCACGGGTCAGGTATATGGAATCGGTATTAACGCTATACGCCTTGAATCTATGGTCACGATAGTATGTGAAGCCGTTGTAACCGTCACTCTCGGCTGCTCTAAGAAGATTCTTGATGCCGTTTATGCATTTTCCAATGGAATTGATGGAATAGTTACAGCTTTGCAGATATGTTATAAACTCCTTGTAAAATCTCATGTCAATATCCTGAAACCCAAGTGTCATCTGTTTGGATTCCTGATATTCCCGGAATTTTTTCATAGTCTGTCTGGCTGCATCGACAGAACCTTTGGCATACCTCTTGCCGTGAACGGAGAGCCGTGTTCCGTTTTCCATGCCGGTTATGTATTGCTCTATGTATTCGTTCAGAAGAATGTGTTTGGTTCCTATAGACTTACTTCTGTTCAATAGGGAGATATCTGTCTCAAATACAGTGCTTGCCACAATCAGGCGGACTTCATCAGGAGAAATGGGGATGCCGGCAGCTATACGGATGTTTATTTCACGTCTTATCTTTTCCAGCTTGCTGAACACGTTATATCCCTCTGCTGAATCGGCATAGTGCCGACGCGCCACACTGTCTGCGGGGAGTTGCCACACCCGGACGGGGACTTTCAGATGTGTTGACTGCCGGATGTTTACTCCAAGTCTTGAGGACTGGATCCGCACGAACACTGTGGCATATCCGCTTTTATTAGCCGTTCTAAGTTCAAAAGTTGCAGACATGATTGCTTTTAAACCAACAAGGGGCGGTATTGCCGCCCCTTGAATATGTAACAATATAATAAGGTGTATCTCAGATCAATGACGGTCTTCCGGTATTTCACCCAGATAGACGCTCTTGGGTACTACTTCTATGATGCTGAACGGACACACGGCCGTCGGATTGTCGTTGACAAGACGAACGCGGAAGTAGTAATCCTGATTGGCATACATATAGTTGGTTGTCATGATAATACGATAGCGGTCTGTACCATCGCGCAAATCCTTGTATGCATCAGGGGCTTTCATATAGCCACGGTTTCGCATAGCTTTCTCATTGGCCTGTATCTCATCTTCGCCATTCAGTTCGCTGTCTGATATAGCTCCTACTTTCGGGTTGCTGCCACCAAGGTTAAGGTTGAAAGGAATGCCGCAGGGAGCGAATTCTCCGTCTTTGCCTTCCTTGAAATAGAACTGGACTATACCGCGTCCACCGGCAACGGCTGACTGGGAAGCCATGGATTCCTCATATAGTCTGACTTCATAAGTTCCGTCCGTTGGTACCGGCGGCAGTCTTAACGTTATGTCATATATACCGCGAACAGTCATTTCATAGCCCAGATAGCAGGTGAATGTGGAATTGATATAACGTACCCAGAATTCAGTTTCATCAGAGCAATCAAAGTTCTTGCAGAAGCCTTTCTTGAAACCGGTGACATAATTGTCCTTGGAAGTCTTGTTAAGGCGGCCGGCCGCACCACTGTTTGCGAAGTCCGGTGACATGGTGTTGGCCATGATTCTCATTCTCTGGTTGAGGTTGTTCTGGCGTATCTCATCTGTGTAGAGGAGAATATCATCAAGCAGGTGATACTGGCCGTTCAACGCAGTCATGTTGAAGTCCGTACGTTCACTTGGAGCCATGATCCTGACACCTGTATATTCAAGCCCGCGGGCAGCTTTCGGAGCTCCTTTACGGTTTATATACCTGCCACCTATCTTGGGATAGCTGATACGCATTACAGAATATGGCATTATGGTCTCATACCAGTCTTCTATATCAATGGCATCCCACTTGGTGAACTGGCTTGTTATCTCTTCATAAGCTATGTTAAGTTTGTCATAGCTCAACTCCTCAGGCAGGATATGATATGATATGAACTTGTTGAGGGAATTCTTTCGGTTTGTGGGGTCGTCGTAGTATTCGGGATTATCAGGATACCACTCTTCGGCCTTCTTCCTCAAATCATCGAGGGTGAAAATGCCGTGTGCATTATATATGGTATCCGGCTCGATGAATGCTGTGAACTTGAAGGGACGCTTGTCAGGGAATACTCCGTTTTCTGTCTCGTATGAAGTTTTATATGTGATAGCAGTCTTTCCAGTCTGCAGGAAACACAAAAGGGTTGAGTCATAAGAAGGACTGACGTAATTGGGATCCAGATAGGCGACAAGCGAGTCATTAATGTGAGTAAGTGTCAGAGCCTGTGAGAATATGGAGACCAGCGGATCCTCTGCTATGCGGTCAGGAAGGAACCGGTTGCTCGGTACAACCACCTTGTCCACAATGTGTACAACACCATTGGTCACGGTATCGTCACGTTCCAGGATGCTTGATGTTGTGTTTACTTTATAAACAACCTGATATTTGCCGTCAACAATGGCTGAGTCTGTTGTGTATGTAAGGTAGCGGTCCAGAAGGTTCGGATAAGGGAAAGCACCGTCCAGGATATCCTTGCAGAAGAAAGTTGCGTTGCAAAGGTGTGTCTTGGCAATGGTGTCCAGTTCCTCATGAGAGAGCTGTGTGACATCAGTGAGCCCTTTTTCTCTGAGAAAAACTTTCATAGCCTCATTGGTAGGAGCGAAACATGTATGTTCACCATAAGTCTGCATCTCACCCCATACACCGGATTCTTTAAGGCAGTAGATAAAATCGCTGAAAAGGTCTTCCCTGTTCTGGAGGAAATCGGCTACTGTCTCACCTTCAAAGGTGTAATAGCTCCCGGGGTGCTGCTCATCCAGGCAACTTGACAGCAATAATCCTCCGACGAGGGTTACTGCGGCAAAAGCAATTAAGCCGGAGGTTTTTTTTGAATTGAAGATTTTCATCATATTAATTAGGTTTTTAACTATTTGTCAATTAGTAAGGTCTATTTTGTGTGCGTGTGCATACGCACATACGCATAACAGCGCATAAAGTTACTGTTTTGTTTTTTTACAACCAAACGTTTTGTGATTTTTTGTTAATTAAAGCGGGTAAAAATAAAAAAAAGTGGAAAAAAGAAGAGGTAACCATTAACAGGTGGCTACCTCTTTTTTCTTCTTCTTTCTTCGTTGTTCCGACTGTTCAACCGGATTACCACGACATACGGTAGTTGCCGCTAAGGTGGAGCAGGGCGAAGAGATAAATCAGACCATCATAGTAAACATCATAATAGCCGTCCTCGTATGGCTTGTGCTCCATGGAGAACATATGACGTACCAGTTCTTCATTGTACTCACTCTCACACATAAGTGCCGTGGTGGCCATGGTTCCTACAAAACCTATCGAGTGACGCAGATTACCTCTCCATCGGCCACCTCCCATGAGGAAACGGGGGGCATCGCCGTTAAGGGCAAACTGGTCAGGGAATTCGGTTATTCCGTAACGGCCCAAAATGGCTTTCTGGAACTTTTTGGCATATTCGGTCTGCCACTCGGCATCCTTGTGGTACCATGTGAAGTCCATTGCAATGTTCATAGGTACACGCCAGGAGTCATAGTGGAATTCTGATCCACGGTTGGGTGTTCCGTCAAACTGGCTCTGGTCGGGGTTGATGCCGGTAACGGGATCGGTGGCGCGATGCAGATATGCGCGTGCGCTGTCGGCCAGTTCGCGGTAAATGGCTTCGCGGCCATCCTTGGCAGTCTCAGCCCATATCTCATAGAACGCGGGCAAATGGTATGATGGGTCAGTCCACTCGTTCGAACGGGTGTCCGGACAGAAATTTATAAGTTTTTTTTCCATATTGATGATGTTGGTCACACCACCCGTTCCATCCTTTGAAAAGAGATCATTCAGGAGCTCCTGAGCCTCAGCCAGGTAATTGAACTCCTCGTAGGAGCCCCATCGGCGTGATGCCAGCAGAAGCGTGGTTACGTAATAAAGCTCACCGTCACTTGCCGAGCCTTGTGATGTGCGACGTCCGTCAAAACGGCATGACCATGCGAAGAGACCGTGGGACGGCCCTTCTTCATTGTGGCGCATGTAGTGCTTGGACCATCGCCAAATCTTGTTGAACAGTTCCGGTTTGTCAAGCTGGACTGCTACCATCATGCCGTATGACTGGCCTTCGGTACGTACATCGTTGTTTTTCACATCGGCCACATAACCCATCTTTACGGTCTTGCCGTCAACTTCCACGTCAACGTCATGATATGAGCCGTCTTCAGCCTCAAATACAGTCGAGAAGATGGTCTGGATCTTGTCATCAATCTCTTTCTGTGAGTAACCGAGCTCTTTCAGATAATTACGGTATTTGCCGGTTTGCGCGTAGCCTTTCTTGGCGGGTGCCAACTTTCCTGATGAACTGCAACTGACTGCGAATGCGATTGTGGAGAGAACTGCCATACAGATGACAATTGTAAATATTTTTCTCATATTTTAAATTGGTTTTTAATTATTCTTGTACATACGTTTTCCAAAGCTGGTAGGCCTCGTCATAGGCAGGCATATCAGATGCTTTCGGCTCAATGACCCTGATTTTCTGGAGAGAAGCGAACGCTTCGTTGTGGTCATTGTAGATATGGGCTCCCATACCTGCACCTTTGGCTGCACCTATGGATCCGTCGGTGTCATATAGCTCTATGGTGGCACCTGTAACTCCTGCCAGTGTGTCGCGGAACAGTGGGCTGAGGAACATGTTTGCATTGCCTGCATGGATTTTGTTGACCGGCATGCCCATGTCTTCCATGATCTCTATTCCGTATTTGAAGGAGAATACTATTCCCTCCTGAGCCGCACGGAGCAGGTGAGAACGGTTGTGAATATTGAAATTGACTCCGTGGAAACTGCAGCCGCACTCTTTGTTTTCAAGAACGCGTTCGGCACCGTTGCCGAAAGGCAGTACGGATACTCCGCCGGAACCTATGGGGGCTTGGGCGGCTATATCGTTCATTTCGCTGTAACTGACTCCTTCAGGAACGATATTGCGTTTCATCCATGCATTGAGGATGCCTGTACCGTTGATGCAAAGGAGTATTCCAAGACGGTTGAATCCGGTCTTATGGTTGACGTGAGCGAAGGAATTGACCCTGGACTTGGGATCATAACTGATTTCTCCGTTTACACCATAGACAACTCCCGAAGTTCCTGCAGTGGATGCAATCTCACCAGGTTCAAATACATTCAGTGAGAGAGCGTTGTTGGGCTGGTCGCCGGCACGATATGTCACAGGAGTGCCTGCAGCCAGGCCAAGTTCTCCGGCTGCAATGGCGGTCAGCTTACCCTGCTCGGTGAATGTGGGGACGATATCGGGAATGAATGAACGCGGAATCCCATAGTAATCAAGGAGGAAACCTGCTATTTCACCAGTCTGGAAATCCCAAAACATTCCTTCTGAAAGACCTGATATGGTGGTGGATATCTCACCGGTAAGGCGCATGGCGATATAATCACCCGGGAGCATTATCTTGTAAATCTTTTCAAAAATCTTGGGTTCGTTGCGTTTTACCCACGCAAGCTTGGAGGCTGTGAAATTACCTGGTGTGTTCAGCAGATGTGTGAGGCATTGGGAACGTCCGAGCTGAAGGAAAGCCTCTTCACCGACGCTTACGGCACGGGAATCACACCAGATGATTGCGGGACGAAGTACTTTCTGGTTCTTGTCAACGCAGACAAGTCCGTGCATCTGGTAGGAGATACCTATAGCCTGAATATCTTTAGTGTAAATCCTGCTTTGTGAAAGGACATCGGCTGTGGCTGCCTTGAGATACGACCACCAGTCTTCAGGATTCTGTTCAGCCCATCCCGGGTTAACCGCTTTGATGGGTGCTTCACTTTTTGGAGCGAAAGCAGTTGCTATGCAAGCTCCGCTCTGAGCGTCAACAAGGCTGCACTTCACTGAAGAGCTACCTATGTCATAACCTAATAGATACATGTCTTGTATATTGTTTAGTTCGAATTTATAAGCGTTCAAAACTCCCGCGAATGCATATTTCGGCTTTCAAAGTTAAATAAAAGATGTGATAACACGGTTAGGTTAAATAAAAAAGGACTAAATTTGAAGCAGAAAACAAATACCTAACCTTATGAAAAAATATCTATTTCTTGCAGTGCTGGCATTGGTGTCGGTAAGCTGCTCATCGGGTAACAGCAGGAAAGCCGGTGAAAACCTCAAACTATGGTATGAAACTCCCGCCAGCCAGTGGACTGACGCGCTTCCTCTCGGTAACGGCCGTCTGGGTGCAATGGTGTTCGGAACACCTGCACAGGAACGTATCCAGATCAATGAGGAGACAATCTGGGGCGGAGGTCCCCACAACAATGTGAATAATGCCGCCAAGGACGGACTGGAGGAGATACGCCAGGCTCTCTGGGAAGGACGACGCTCCGATGCCCAAGCCTTGTGTGACAGATATATCTCATCCAAAGGCGCTCACGGAATGCCTTACCAGACAGCCGGCTCTCTCATGCTGGATTTTGAGGGTATGGACGAGTTCACAGACTATTACAGGGAATTGGATATATCCAATGCCGTAGCCCTTACGCGTTTCAAGGCCGGTGGTGTGGAATATACCAGGGAGTGCTTCGTGTCTTTCCCGGACCAGGTGATAGTGATGCGTCTTACAGCATCAGGTAAAGGTGCACTCTCGTTCAAGGCCAGTTATAATCTTCCTTATCGTGAGGACCGTATTCTGGGACGTTCAGCCGAAGTGAACGGCAAACAGGCCGTGATGACGGTTTCATGCAAGGGTGATGACCATGAGGGTGTGGAAGGCAAAATCCGCTTTACAGACAAGACTCTCATCATTCCCGATGGAGGCAAAATAAGCGCTGATGACAATACTATTACAGTAAGCGGGGCCAATGCAGTGAATATTTATATTTCAGTAGGTACCAACTTTGTAGATTACAAGACGGTTAACGGCGATGAGAACAGGGAGGCTGACCGTTGGCTGTCACCTTTCGTCAAAGGTGGTAAGAAATACGACAAGGTTCTGGCAGATAATGTCAATGCTTACAGGAAGCAGTTCACGACAGTCACTATGGACCTGGGTACCAATGAACAGGCCAAACTGCCGACAGACCAGCGTGTGGCACAGTTTGCAAGTACTTTTGATCCGCAGTTGGTTACATTATATTTCCAGTTCGGACGTTATTTGTTGATATGCTGCTCTCAGCCGGGCGGACAGGCTGCCAATCTGCAGGGTATATGGAATGAGAGCCGTCAGGCACCTTGGGACGGTAAGTACACCACCAACATCAATGTGGAAATGAACTATTGGCCTGCATTTGTTTGCGGCATCCCTCAGACATTTGATCCGTTCCTGCAGTTGGTAAAGGATTGCGCCGAGCACGGAAAGGAGACGGCTGCCATGTACGGTTGTCGGGGATGGACTCTTCATCACAATACTGATATCTGGCGTTCTACAGGTGCTGTGGACGGAGCATACAACGGAATGTGGCCCACCGGTGCAGCATGGTTCTGCCAGCAGATTTGGGACGGATACCTGTTCAATCAGGACCGCAAATATCTTGAAGAGATTTATCCTATAATGAAAAGCGCATGTGAATTCTTCATTGATTTCCTGGTGGCAGAGCCTGTATCAGGCAACAACTATCTTGTGGTTGCGCCTTCATATTCACCGGAGAATGCACCGCACGTACAGGATGTGTTGGGCAAAGGCAATATAACCACGGTGTTTGGTGCCACAATGGATAACCAGATGATGGCTGACCTTTTCGGTAACACCATAGATGCCGCTGCCTTGATGGGTGAGAAGGACGCTGAGTTTGTCAAGACTCTCAAGGATGTGAAGAGCCGTCTGGCTCCCATGAAGATAGGCAAGTGGGGACAGCTTCAGGAGTGGTTTGAGGATTGGGATGATCCCAAGGATAACCATCGTCATGTGTCACACCTGTGGGGTATGTATCCGGGTCGTCAGATTACCGCAGATGAAACTCCTGATCTGTTCAAGGCTGTTCGCACAAGTCTTGAAGCCCGCGGTGACGAATCGACAGGATGGTCAATGGGCTGGAAGGTTTGCCTCTGGGCACGCCTGCTTGACGGCAATCATGCATATAAGCTTATACAGGATCAGCTGCGTCCTGCCGGCGGTCGCGGATTCGGTGGTCGTGGCGGTACATACAATAACCTGTTTGACGCTCATCCGCCTTTCCAGATTGACGGTAATTTCGGATGCACCGCAGGTATAGCCGAAATGCTTGTCCAGAGTCATACCGGTAAGGTTGTTCTGCTGCCCGCTCTGCCTGATGTCTGGAAGGACGGTACAGTGAAGGGCCTGCAGTGTCGTGGCGGTTTCGTGCTGGATGAGCTCACCTGGAAGAACGGCAAGCCCGCAACGGTTAAGGTTCGCTCTACTGTGGGTGGCAAGCTGGACATCGCATGGAACGGCCAGGAACAGAGCATTGATACCAAGTCCGGAAAGGTGTACACAATCAACTTTTGATACAAACAAAATGATACAAAAGGGGTCAGACCCCAATTGTATCATTTTTGAAAGACAACAATACCTAAACAATAAGAATGGAAATAAGAAAGATAGCAATACTGGCTCTGATAGTCAGCTTGCTTCCCGTCAGTGCTAACGCACAGAAGAACGTTTCAATTGACTGGTACGGTTTTTTGGCCGCACAGTCATGGATAAATTCACATGAGAGTGTGGCAGGAGCCGAGGGTTTCCTATACCTCTATCCTACGGATGAGAATACAGTTAATCCTGCCGATCCCACCGATAAACATGACCGGAATGCCATACCGCAGGGTTCATGGTTCGGAACTATGGCCCGTCTGGGATTCGTACTCCATGGTCCAGATCTTTTCGGAGCATCAAGCCGCGCAAAGGCTGAACTTGAATTTTCGGGTCATTCAGCACCGGGCAGCGTTCTGTACCGTCACGCATTCATCGCATTGGATTGGGACAGAAGCACCCTCACTCTGGGCCAGACCTGGCACCCCATGAACGACCTGTTCCCCAGTACCGTGGGTATAGCAATAGGTTCACCTTTCAATGCTCTAAATCGCAGCCCGCAGTTGCGTTATGAGTATTATCTGGGCAATGAAAAGGATATTAAGTTGACAGCTGCCGCTATTTTCCAGGCTGCCAACGCTTCGGTTGGTCCTGCCGGAAAGGGATATTCTTACGCGCGTAATTCAGGCATACCGATGTTTTACGCTGGTGTTGACTTTACCTTTGGAGATCTTAAAATTGGCGGAGGACTTGAATATCAGCATATAACGCCTAAGGTTGATGTGGCCGATAACAACAAGAAGTATTATCTGGACGGACTTTGCGGAATGATCCAGGCCCAGTATAATAAGGATAAACTTGCAATAAAGGCCAAGACCCTGATAGGTGATAATATGTCACATCTGGGCATCTGCTCAGGCTTCGGTCTGGTTGATCATCTTAATCCCGGAGAGATCCGTTATGCGCCGCTGGCAGCCTCTTCATCATGGGCTCAAGTTCAGTATGGCGGTTCCCTCAAGTTTGGTGTTATGGGTGGTTACATGAGCAACTGGGGCGCTGGCAAGGACCTGTCGGTTATTTATGCTGTAGAAGGCAGTAGGATTGACAAGATGTGGAGAGTGGCTCCCAATGTCCAGTATAACGTTGGTAACATGAACTTGGGCATTGAGTATGAGCTGACTACCGTAGCATACGGCACACCTAAGGCAAACGGTACCGTAACCGATACCCATGACGTGAGTAACAACCGTCTGCTGCTCTCTGTAATGTACGCATTCTGACCTTGAAGATAGGCAACATTGATTTTGGAGAACAGCCGGTGTTCCTGGCTCCTATGGAGGATGTCACGGACCCGGCGTTCCGTTTGCTCTGCAAGCGGTTCGGGGCCGATATGGTCTATACCGAGTTTGTATCAAGCGATGCCCTGATACGCGAGGTGAACCGTTCTATCCAGAAACTTACCATCTGTGACGAGGAGCGTCCGGTAGCAATCCAGATTTACGGAAAGGATTGTGAAGCTATGGTGGGCGCAGCGCGTATGGTTGAGGCTGCTGGCCCTGATGTCCTGGACCTTAACTTCGGCTGTCCGGTCAAGAAGGTGGCCGGCAAGGGTGGCGGAGCGGGAATGTTGCAGAATATCCCCAAGATGCTGGAGATAACCCGTGCCGTGGTTGATGCGGTAAAGATTCCTGTTACTGTCAAGACCCGTTTGGGTTGGAATGATGAGAGCAAGATAATAGTTGAACTGGCCGAGCAGTTGCAGGATTGTGGCATCAGTGCACTAACCATTCATGGACGCACTCGCGCACAGATGTACACCGGTCAGGCTGATTGGACATTAATCGGGAAGGTTAAGGAAAACCCTCGTATGAAAATCCCGATTATTGGCAATGGTGACATTACAACACCTGAGCGGGCCAAAGAGTGTTTTGACCGATATGGAGTGGATGCCATAATGATAGGTCGCGGTAGTTTCGGACGGCCTTGGATATTTCGTGAGGTCAAGCATTATCTGGAGACAGGAGAACTGTGGGAGGATCCGGGACTCCGGTGGAAAATGGATGTGCTCAAGCAGGAGACACTTGATAGCATAGCCCGTTTGGACGAGCGGCGCGGAATAGTTCACATTCGGCGTCATCTGGCAGCGAGCCCCCTGTTCAAAGGATTGGAGGATTTCCGACATACCCGCATAGAGATGCTTCGTGCCGAAACCGTGAGCGGGCTGTTCGCTATTATGGACCGCATCACTGACAAATGGTTTTCTGATGGAAAAGAGAGATTTTGAAATCATGGCCCCGGTTGGGAGTTGGGAAAGCCTGGCTGCTGCATTTCAGGCTGGAGCAGGATCGGTTTATTTCGGGGTGGAGAAGCTGAATATGCGTTCGCGCAGTGCAAGTCACTTTACTCTGGATGATTTGCGGGAAATAGCTTCTCAGTGTGATTCGCACGGAGTAAAAAGTTACCTGACTCTGAATACGGTGATGTATGGTGAAGATATACCCCTTATACATGAGATCGTGGATGCAGCCTTGAAAGCGGGTATTTCAGCCATAATCGCATGTGATATAGCCGTTATGACTTATTGCTGCAAGGTGGGTATGGAGGTTCATCTTTCAACCCAGCTCAACATCAGCAACATAGAGGCTCTCAAGTTCTATGCTCAGTTTGCCGATGTGGTGGTATTGGCCCGTGAACTGAATCTTGATCAGGTTAAAGAGATACACAATCAGATAATAGAGCAGCAGATACGTGGCCCGAAAGGTGATTTGATCCGCATTGAGATGTTCTGTCACGGAGCACTCTGCATGGCCATAAGTGGCAAGTGCTACCTGAGCCTGAATGAGATGAATGCAAGCGCCAACCGTGGGGCTTGCATGCAGTTGTGCCGTCGCGGATACATAGTAAAGGACCGTGAGACCGATATGGAACTGGCCATCGAGAACCAATACATAATGTCCCCCAAGGACCTAAAGACAATCCGGTTTATGGACCGTATGATAGAGTCAGGAGTGCAGGTTTTCAAGATTGAGGGACGTGCACGCGGTCCTGAATACGTAAGAACCGTAACTGAGTGTTACACCGAGGCGATAGATGCGTGTCTTGGGAACGAGTTCACAGAGGAAAGGAAGGACGATTGGGATAAACGTCTGGCTACCGTGTTCAATCGTGGTTTCTGGGATGGCTATTATCTGGGTCAGCGCCTGGGCGAGTGGAACGATGTCTATGGATCACAGGCAACAGAGACCAAGGTCTATGTGGGTAAATGTACAGACTGGTTTTCTAAGATTGAAGTGGCGGAGTTCAGTATTGAAGCCGCACCCTTGACTGTCGGTGACAAACTGATGGTAACTGGTGCGACAACCGGTTGCATTACTTTCCATCTGGATGATCCTCGTGTTGATTTGAAGACTGTGGAGACCGTAAAACAAGGTGTCCGTGTCTCATTCAAGACTCCTGAACGTGTACGCCGTGGTGACAAACTGTTCAAAGTGGTATCCCGTACAAAATGATATAATTTCTATAATAGAAAAAATGAAAAAGTTACTGACCTTGATTTTGGTGTCTGGCCTGATAAATGCAGCTCCAGCACAGAATGTGTATGAAATACAGGTGGAGAGCAGTCAGCCCTCCGGAATAATTGACGAGATGCTGTACGGACAGCTGTTCGAACATATCTATTTTTCGGCCAACAACGGTGTATGGCAGGAACTTATATATGAGCGCTCTTTTGAACCTGAACATTTTCCTGGGATACCCCCCCGGGATGGCTATTTTGACGGATGGTTCATGGATGACGAAGGAGTGCTCCACTCTCCTACACGTTACGAGCAACCACTCAAGATAACATCGTTGGAAACTGATGACTATGAGATCACGATGGATGTTAACTGGCGTGCCTACAAGCTTGCAAGGCGTTCATGGAGTGGCGGGCTTATGGATATCAGGTTCGCGTTCGGTAACAAAGCTGATGGAAACGCTTATTTCGCCCGTGTTCATGACCCTTATTATGAAAGCCGCACTTTCACTCCGGCACAGACAGAGTCGCAGATTGCGGCTGCCAATGAGGCCAATGCCAGAGCGGCACTTGAGAGCCGCAGTTCGACTGCTGATTTTTCCATCGCAGCCATGGAGGAGCGCGAAGTCAGCGGCTTCGGTGGGCGCAACCGGAGGATGAACGCATTGACTGCACTTGTATCGGAGCCTGCCACTAAGGATCAGGTAAACGAGAACAGGGTTTGGCACAAGCTAAGGATAAGCCGCAAGGGTGATGCCGTAACATTGTACTGGGATGACCGGCAGGTGGTGGAGTATAGCGGACTTGAAAAGAGCAGCAGGAACGATGTCGTGTTTTGGGTGAATTACACTGAGGCGCTCTACAGGAATATCCGCATAACATCCTCAAACGGGAGAAGGGTGTTCTTTGAAGGCATCCCCAAGGATGTACAGATTCCCGAGGTGGCACAGCAGTGGACAGGATTCGGTTCCGGCAAGTTCAGTCTGGTCAAGGGTGATGCCGTCAACATGGATTATTCCCAGAAGATAGAGTCCAAAGCTGAGATGAGCGGTGTATATCAGGGACCGCAGAATCTGGTTAGGGGTGAGAAGTTCTTGGGTTCGCTGTATGCCAAGGGCAAGGGTGTGCTTAGTGTAGGGTTCCGGAAGGAGGATGGTTCGTTCGTAGCTTTGAAGAATTTGGGTCAGGTCGGCAAGGATTGGAAGAAATACGAGTTCACGCTTGAGTCAGAGACCTATACCGGTGATGCCGATTTTTCCATTTGTGTACAGGATGGCACCATACAGGTAGATCAGGTAACCATGAGCACAGCAACAGGACTGGCAACCGGCGGATTCCGTCCGGACATACTTCAGGCTGTGAAAGAGCTTCATCCCACATGCCTCAGGTGGCCCGGCGGAGGTTATGTAGCCCAGTATAACTGGAAATGGGGTATAGGACCGCAGGAGGAGAGGATACGTTGGCCTCACTGGATGTGGATGGACTATGACCAGAACTGTTTCGGTACAGATGAGTTCATAAAGTTTTGCCGTGAGATAAATTCGGAACCGGTTATAGTGGTGAGTGTCGGATTCGACCGTCCTGCTGAGGAGCATGACCGCATATTGAAGGATGCTTTGGATTGGCTCCGGTACTGTAACGAACCGGCAACCGGAGAGTGGGGCAGTCTGCGCGCCAAGTTCGGACATCCGGAACCTTACAATGTGAAATATTGGGAAATAGATAACGAGATGTGGGAGATGGGTATTGAGAGATATGAGGCAGCTGTCCGTGAGTTTAGCACGGAGATGAGAAAGATAGACCCATCCATCAAAATAATAGCATGTGGAGGTTTTCAGGAGGATGAACAGTTCATAAAGCGTAGCGGCAACTATTTTGATTATCTGAGCCTTCACCATTATGAACAGCAGGGTGGCTATGCATCTGGTCCTGTACGTCTGGGTCAGCAGTATGACCGTTATGCCAGAATGATTGCTGAGGGACCGAATCCTAACATTAAACTGTTTATTTCCGAATGGAACCTGAACAGTATCGACTGGCGTACAGGTCTTTTTGCAGGAGGATTCCTGAATACATGTGAGGCGCGTGATGTTGTTGCCATGGGTGCTGCTGCACTTTTCATACGCCGTACTGATGCTCCGGATTGGAATAACGCCTTCATTAACTTTGATTACAAGGACCTGTTCAAAGCTCCCAACTGTCAGGTTACAGAACTATGGTATGACCATTTCTCCAAGTACAGGCTTGCCTGCAGCGGTGAGACGGGAGACCTGAGCGTCAGTACCACTATGTCTGAAAACGGAGCTGATGTGATTGTCAAGGTGGTGAACCCAACCGAACAGTCCGCCACTCTGCGCATCAAGGGTGACTGGAAAGGAGTATCAAAGACAGAGTTTGAATACTATGCTCCCGGCTCACTCACGGTGGCTAACAGCATGGAGAACAAGAATGCTGTGGCTCTTAAGAAATCGGTGGGAAAGACTGAAGGAAATGACGTAATTCTGGATGTACCCGCTCTCTCTGCCGGTGTACTGACAATCTCCAAGCGGTTCCAGTAGAGTAAAAATGTCATGGTATAATGTAAAATAACATACGATTAGCTACATTCGTGTTTACACTAATAAAAAAGATATGAAAAGGATTTCTGTTTTTGCAGCATTGGCAGCTGCGTTTGTGATGTTGGGCTGTAAGTCCCAGGTGGCTGAAACATATACGGACAACCGTGTGGTTGAGGATGGTGGCACAGGTCCCTACAAGGCTATTATGGTTACTGAGCCAAGCCTTGAGGCGCATACTGTCTTCCGCCCGGCAGATTTGAGCAGGTTTTCCAAAAGTAACCCTCTGCCTATCCTGGTGTGGGGTAACGGTGCATGTACGAATTCTCCATGGGAACATCAGAATTTCCTGAGTGAAATAGCATCGTACGGATTTATGGTGGTGGCCATAGGTTACTGGCCTGCCGAGGGAGCACGTTATAACGGTCCTATGTCAAAGGCGGAGCAGCAGATTGAGGGTATAGACTGGGCAATTGCGCAAAACGCTGATAAGAAAAGCCCTTATTACGGCAAACTGGATGTGAAGAACATCGCTGCGGCCGGTATGTCCTGCGGCGGTCTGCAGACACTTGTCAACTGTGCCGATGAAAGGCTCAAGACAATCATGATATGCAACAGCGGTTCTTTCATCAATCCCGGTACTGCCGTTCCCAATATGCCGATGCCCAAGAAAGAGGAATTGAAGAAAATCCACACTCCGGTCATGTATCTGCTTGGCGGTCCTACGGATATAGCTTATGAAAACGGCATGGACGATTTCCACCGTATTGACCATGTCCCTGCCTTTGCAGCCAACTATCCTGTGGGTCATGGAGGAACGTACGGTCAGCCTCATGGAGGTGAGTTCTCCGTTGTCGCGTTGGCTTGGCTCCAGTGGCAGTTGAAGGGAGATAAGAAGGCCGGTGCAATGTTCACCGGAAATCCGTGCGGTCTTGAATCTCGCCCTGAATGGAGTGCAGAAAAGAAAAATATTGATTAATCAGGCATACAGCCTACATAGTAGCATAAAATGAAAGGAATAGTTCTGGCAGGAGGAAGCGGGACAAGGCTTTATCCTATAACGAAAGGAGTCAGCAAGCAGTTGCTTCCCATTTATGACAAGCCAATGGTATATCACCCGATAAGTGTCCTTATGCTTGCGGGTATTCGTGAAATCCTTATTATTTCCACTCCACAGGATCTTCCCGGATTCAAGCGTCTGCTGGGTGACGGATCAGATTATGGAGTGTATTTCCAGTATGCAGAACAGCCAAGTCCGGATGGGCTGGCCCAGGCGTTCATTATAGGTAAGGAATTTATAGGAAATGATAGTGCGTGTCTTGTGCTTGGAGACAATATTTTCTACGGAAGTGGTTTTACACGAAAGCTGAAGGAGGCTGTTCGTACTGCCGAGGAGGAGGGGAAAGCCACTGTTTTCGGTTATTGGGTAAGCGATCCGGAGCGTTACGGCGTAGCGGAATTTGATGACCAGGGGAATTGTCTTTCCATTGAGGAAAAACCGGAACATCCCAAAAGCAATTATGCCGTTGTAGGACTATATTTCTATCCGAACAAGGTGGTACACGTGGCATCGGAAATCAAGCCGTCGGCACGTGGCGAACTGGAGATAACTACGGTGAACCAATGGTTCCTCAATGACGGCGAGCTTAAGATGCAATTGTTAGGAAGAGGATTTGCCTGGCTTGATACCGGAACACATGACTCTTTGAGTGAGGCTTCCACTTTTGTGGAGGTCCTGGAGAAACGTCAGGGACTGAAGATAGGATGTCTGGAGGCAATAGCTTTCCGTAACGGATGGATTGACGCTGCGAAACTCCGGGAGCTGGCGCAGCCATTGCTAAAAAACCAGTATGGGCAGTATTTGCTGAAACTGGCTGAGGAGCAGAGGCCCACGGGGTTGGAGTAAAGTCTGTTTAATGAAATTGGATTAAGAATGAACATTTTAGTGACAGGAGGTGCAGGGTTTATTGGTTCGCACACCATAATAGAACTCTACCGGGCCGGACATACGGCTGTGGTAGTTGACAATTTGAGCAACTCCAAACCCGAAAGCTTGCGAAGGGTAGCTCGAATCCTCAAGGAGGAAGGAGTGACAGGCGATTCTTTTCAGGGTGTACCTTTCCATGAGGTCGATATACGTGACCGTAAAGGATTGGACAGAGTGTTTGAGCAGTATTCATTTGATGCGTGCATACATTTTGCCGGCCTTAAGGCTGTGGGTGAATCAGTCTCCAAGCCTATAGAGTACTATGAGAACAATATCAGCGGAACGCTTGTGCTTGTGCAGGCGATGAGGGATCATGGAGTGAAGAACATCATTTTCTCATCAAGCGCCACTGTGTATGGTAATCCTGAGATCATTCCGATAACCGAGGAGTGCCCCAAAGGGGTGTGTACCAATCCTTACGGTTGGACTAAAAGCATGTTGGAACAGGTGCTTACCGATATGCAGGCAGCTGATAAGGAATGGAACGTGGTGCTGTTGCGATATTTTAACCCCATAGGTGCTCACAAAAGCGGTCTGATAGGTGAAAACCCCAACGGCATACCCAACAACCTGATGCCGTATGTGACACAGGTGGCAGTGGGGAAACGTGCTGAATTGAGTGTTTTCGGCAACGACTATGATACTCCGGACGGTACAGGTGTGCGTGACTACATTCACGTGGTTGATCTGGCACGCGGCCATGTATGCGCCCTCAAGGCAATTGAGCGTAAGTGCGGCCTGGGACTCTATAACTTGGGGACAGGGCACGGTTATTCCGTGCTTGATGTGGTAAAAGCCTTTGAGAGAGTAAACGGTGTTAAGGTTCCTTATAGCATAAAGCCCCGTCGTCCGGGTGATATTGCCACATGCTACAGCGATCCCTCCAAGGCAGAGCGTGAGCTTGGCTGGAAGGCTCAGTACGGATTGGAAGAGATGGTTCGTGACAGTTGGAACTGGCAGCGGAATAATCCTGACGGATTTTGAAAACAATAAATGTGAGTAATAAGATATGAGATGTGAAGAGATTTTTCAGGAAACCTACAGGAAAGATCCTGAGAATGTGGCATTCTGCCCTTACAGGATATGTCCTATCGGTGCACATGTAGATCATCAGCTGGGTCGTATAACCGGCTTGGCTATAGATCGTGGTATTCACTTTGCATACAGTTCCAAACAGAATGGTGTGATAGAGCTTCAATCGCTCCAGTTTGATAAGCGGGCACAGTTCCATATACGTGAGATAGCTGATGTCAAGCAGAATGACTGGGCTGATTATCTGCGTGGTGTGACTATTGCCTTGGCTCAGCGATACACCCTTTCTATCGGACTATGCGGCGTGATTGAGGGTACGCTACCCATCGGTGGCCTGTCATCATCGGCAGCAGTATGCCTGGTGTTCCTTTCAGCCTTATGTAAGGTGAACAACATAAAGCTTTCACCATTGGAAATGATAACCATTGCCATGGCGTCAGAGAATAATTACGTGGGAGTGAGCAGCGGTAAGCTGGACCAAAGCTGTGAAATGTATTCCAGGAAGGATCATCTGCTATATCTGGATACCAATGATGATACCTACGAGCTTATACCTACCAGATCATCGATGAAGCCGTATGAGATTGCCATCTTCTTCAGTGGTGTAGAGCGTACTTTGGCCGGGAGTAAGTTCAATATGAGGGTGGATGAGTGCCGCAGCGCAGCATACGCCCTGCTTGCTTACGCAGGTATGGAGTATGGCAAGTTCGGTGAGACCTATTTCCGCATGGTTCCGCGTGAGGTTTATGACACCTATAAGGACCGTCTGCCCGACAACTGGCGAAAGCGTGCCGAACATTGGTACACAGAGCAGGAGCGCGTTATGGCCGGAGCTGAGGCATGGCGCAAGGGTGACATTGAGGAGTATGGTCGTCTGAGTTTCCAGTCGGGTAACTCATCTATCTATAACTGGGAAACAGGTTCGCCCGAACTCAAGACCCTTTACGAGATAATGACTCAAACTGACGGTATATACGGAGGTCGTTTCAGCGGTGCAGGATTCAAGGGATGCTGCATGGCGCTGATAGACCCTGCTTACAGAGAAAGCATAATAGACAAGGTTTCAAAGGAGTACCTCAAGGCATTCCCTGCGCTTGAGGGAAAATATATGGCCACTATCTGTCATTCGGCCGACGGTCTCAAGCTATGAAGTGCCTGATACTTGCAGCGGGCTATGCAACCAGGTTGTATCCCCTGACCGAGAACTTTCCAAAGCCATTATTGAAGGTTGGTGACAAGACTATCCTGGACTGGCTTATCGATGACATTGAGGGTGCCGGATTAGTGGATGAATACGTGGTTATCTCGAACCACAAGTTTGCACATCACTTTCAGGAGTGGGCAGGGAGCAAGAGTGTAAGGATTACTGTAGTGGATGACGGTACATCGACCAACGAAACCCGTCTGGGTGCAGTGCGTGACATACAGTTTGCCATTGAGAGCCTTGGACTGGATGATGACATGCTTGTGATAGCCGGTGACAATGTGCTTGATTTCAGCTTGCAGAAGTTCGTGCTTTATGCACGTGAGCACAATACATCATGCATAATGCGATACTTTGAGCCGGACGTGAAGCGTCTCACCAAGTGCGGTATAGTAGAGGTCTCTCCGGATGACCGTATCTTGGGTATGGAGGAGAAACCATCACATCCCAAGTCAAACTGGTGCTGCCCGCCGTTCTATTACTACACCAAGGCCGATGCGCGTCTGGTTCCGGCCGGAATAGCAGCCGGTTGCGGAACCGATGCTCCGGGCAGTTACATCGCCTGGCTTTGCACAATGACTCCGGTTTATGCTATGGAAATGCCTGGCCGCCGTTATGATATAGGCAATCTGGAGTCTTATCATCAGGTCTGTAGCGAATATAAGGGCATCACAAGATGAAGCTGACAACTCCTGTCGGGATAAAGCCGCTTGAACGCAGGTTCACGTATAAGGACAACATATTGTTCATCGGGTCCTGTTTTGCAGAAGAGATGGGCCGCCGCTGTATGGACCGCTATTTTGATGCTATGGTCAATCCGTTTGGCGTGCTGTTCAATCCATGTTCCATATCGGACTGCCTTAGGCTTCTGGACGGGTATGGAACAAATTCCGGGCAATATGGTTTCATTCCGGAGGATGTTATTGAAACTTCTGAAGGATTTTGTTCTTTTCATCACCATGGTTCTTTTTGTCGTCGTACCGCAGAGGAGTTTCTGGAGAATGCCAACAGTGAACTTGCCGGGAGTTCGGAATTTTACAACCGGAAGGGTTGGCTTGTGATCACACTGGGAACGGCTTTCGTTTACACTGACAGGAAATCAGGCATGATTGTTTCAAATTGCCATAAACTGCCTGCTGACCGTTTTGAACGTTCTATGTTAGATGCTGACAGGGTTTATGAAGCGTTTAGTCAGTATGTGGCGGGTTGTCCGGAGCGTCAGTGGATATTCACTGTGAGTCCGGTCCGTCATCTGGCCGATGGCTTACATGCCAATCAGTTGAGCAAAGCCACCTTGCTGATAGGTATTCAACGACTTGTCGAACGCTTTTCCAATGTGCATTATTTCCCTGCGTATGAGATTATGCTGGATGAGTTGCGTGACTACCGTTTTTATGCCGAAGACATGATGCATCCCTCTAAACAGGCGGCAGATTACATATTCGATCGTTTTATGGATTATCTGCTTGCTGACAGTGACAGACCTTTATTACGGGAGGCGGAGAAGGTTTATGGCATGATGCAGCATAGGATTCTCAATCCCGGTACTCCTCAGGCGGCACAGTTTGAATATCAACGTAAGATTGCATTGGATGCCCTTATGGCCAAAATCCGCTGAAACCAAGCCTGCCTTGACCAAACTCGGAAAGACAGGTTGCTTATTTTGTTTTTCAGGAAATTGTAATTAAATTCGTCACAAAATGTGGTTTATAATATAGTCAACTAACCTTATGAAGAAATTTCTGTTTACAGTAACGGCTGTATTGCTGTATGTGGCATGCAGTGAGGCACCCGAAACGGGTTTCGTAATTAACGACAAGGAGTATTTTGAAGAGCGGGGTGTGAATGTCCTGGTTTTCAGCAATACTTTCTCAGGCGGTTTCAATGATGAAAAAAACTCAGGAATAGAGATTATCCATCATGGAGTGAGGACAGTCCAGGGTGGAGCAGTCCGTCTTTCCAAGACACCTGAGCAGTGGGATCTCGTACCTGCATCACCGTCACGTAATGTGGATGCTGAAAAAGGTACTATTGAGGTTGCAATGCGCTACAATGACTATGACTTTGATTCGCGTGTGACTGTTACCGCCAAGGGCAAGGCTGTGGAGATATCAGTATGGCTGGACAAACCTGTGCCGGAGGCCCTGGCTGGCGATGCCGGGTTCAATCTGGAATTTCTCCCTTCACAGTATTGGGGTAAGACTTACATAATGGACGGCCGTCCCAACCGCTTTCCGCGTTATGCTGTAAGTAACACTGTGGCCCGTTCCAACAATGAGAAACCCAAGCAGTTCAAGGGCTTCAGGACATATGATGACCGTGGGACTGACCAGTTCGTGGATCCCCTGCCATTGGAGACAGGCCATAACATGCTGATAGCTCCTGATGCTCCGGAACGTATGATAAAAATAACATCGGACGATGCCCTTCTTGAGCTGTATGATGGACGTATGATAGCACAGAACGGCTGGTTCGTATTGCGTTCAGTGCTCCCTGCCGGCAAGACCGGTAAAGTGATCACCTGGACGGTGGAGCCTAACTCGGTACCCGGGTGGATAAGGGAGCCTAACATAGGTTTTTCTCAGGTCGGTTATATACCTTCACAGCCGAAAGTGGCTGTTATCGAACTGGATAAACTGGACAAGCCTCTTTCCAAGGCATCCATATACAGGGTAATGGATGACGGCAGTGAAAAACTGGTATATTCAGGTAAGACCGATGTCTGGGGTGAATACTACAAATATAACTATGTGAAGTTTGACTTCAGCTCAGTTAAGGATCCCGGCGTATATCTCATTCAGTATGGAGACTACAGGACAGGTAACTTTATCATAGACAATTCCGTCTATAATTGGATCACCGATGCCACCAGTGACGTGTGGATTCCCATTCACATGAACCACATGACCGTTAACGAGGCATATAGGATATGGCACGGCGAACCATTCAAGGAGGGTTATCTTCAGGCTCCCCAGAGCGATCATTTCGACCTGCATTCACAAGGTCCTAACACCAATACCAAGTATAAGCCTTACGAGCTTATTCCCGGCCTCAACGTTGGAGGTTATTTTGATGCCGGTGACTTTGACATAGAGACAGGTTCAAATATAAGCGTGGTGCAGAATCTTGTTTCAGCATGGGAGCTTTTCAAACCTTTACGTGACGAAACGTTCGTGAGTGAGGAACAGAGGTACGTTGACCTCCATCGTCCAGACGGTAAACCGGATATCCTCCAGTATATCGAACATGGTGTCCTGAATCTTTTGGCACAGGCTGAGAATATAGGTTTCATGTCATCGACACTCTCCAATTCTGTGCTTGACAACTATCATCATCTGGGTGATGCCGCAGCCATAACTGACGGTCTGCACTATGATCCCAGTCTGCCCAAGTATGTGAAGTCGGCTGACGGTAAGCGAAGCGGTACTCCTGATGACATGTGGGCATTCACCAATCGGAATCCGAATCAGGACTTCAACGCAGCAACCATGTTCGCTGCCGCAAGCCGTGTTCTGAAAGGATATAACGACGATCTGTCTAAAAGATGCCTTGATCAGTCCAAGAGGCTTATGTCTGAGGCTGCTCAGCTTATGGCCAACCGTGGACAAGGACGAAACGGAGGCGGTGGAGGCAATCGTGGCATGGGGAATATGTCAACTAACCTGCAACTCTATGTATCCACAGGTGAAAAGTCATATCTGGAACAGTTTGAGCAGCAGATATGGCCTGCACTTGAGCGTAATGCCAGCGGCACTATCCGTACAGCTATGGATGCCATTCCTTACATGAACAGTGAATATAAGGAGAAACTTCGTCCTTATGTGGAAAAATACAAGGAGTATATGGACGGCTTTGAGGAGAATAATCCTTACGGAGTTCCCATCGGTGAGGGTAACTGGGCAGGTAGCGGCGCTGTGGTCAGTTTCGGAACCACCGCTTGTTTTGCCAATCTCTATTTCCCCGATATCATAGACAAGAGCTATGCCTTCAAAGCTGCTGCATTCATGTTCGGATGTCATCCATACCACAACTATTCGCTTGTCGCAACTGTGGGTGCGGCCCGTCCTAAGGCAGTGTTCTATGGTAATAACAGGGCAGACTTCTCTTTCATTCCGGGCAACGTGGCTCCCGGTCTGCTGTTCCGTAAACCGGACCATTTTGAGAACTATGATGACTGGCCCTTCCTCTGGGGACAGAACGAGGGTACCATTGCCGGAAACACAGGATACCTGATATTCGGTGAGTCATTCAAGAATATGGTTTCAACCAAATGAGGCATGAAAGCATGATAAATTGAAAAACAGAAAGGACTTGCGGATAACCGTAAGTCCTTTCCTTTATAAGAACGTGCCATAATCACCTGATAATTTATTTTATCAGCTTTATGATTGCGTATGATTGTCCGGGCATATTGATGGTTACATCAGTTCCCTTGTGCTGGATCTTGAACTTGTCACCCATCAGGAGTTTGGTGCGGCGGAAGGGAATGTTGACCTTGAAGGTGGCATCCGATGCCTCGGAGCGTGGGTTCAACATGACCAGAACGACATCGTTACCGGCAGCTCTGGCATAAACGAACGGATAGGTGTCACGCTCGGCATAGATTGGAACGAATTCTGCGTAGTTGGCAAGTGCCGGTTCGGTCTTGCGCAGCTCAATGAGCTTACGGGTACGGTTAAGGAGTGAATTGGGATCGGCCTCCTGTGCCTCCACGTTAGGAGCATCGGATGAAGGGTCAACAGGCAGGTATAACTTTTCAGGAGAGGCTGTAGAGAATCCCAGGTTCTTACCGGAAGTCCACTGCATGGGAGTACGGGCACCGTTGCGGGGACGGTATGCACCTTCCACCTGAGGCCAACTCTCCGGCAGCTGTCTCATGCCTATCTCATTGCCGTAATATATGAAAGGCACTCCGGGCATAGTGAATCCGAAAGCATAGATTATTTCCAGGTCCTTGTCAGTCCGCCTGTTACCCAAACGTGCATTATCATGGTTCCCGAGAGGAAGGCTGATATAACCCTTTCCTTTGGTGCGGCTGTACTGGTTCATGTAGCTGGCCAGAAAATCCGTTATGTTGCCTTGTCCGTCAGCATCGAAATAACTGTGTCCCTCGCTGACACCGTTAAGGATGCGCCAGCTCTCTTTCTGGAAAAGGTCATTGTAACCGTTGAACCAGTGGAAGAAATCCACATGAAAGCAGTCATCAAGTGCCTCTGCCGGTGAAGACCATTCAGCCACCATGAATGCTTCGGGATATTCTTCCTGCAGGAGGTCACGGATTTCCCGCCAGAACAGCTTGGTAGCATTCTCCTGTGTGTTGAAGAACTGGGCGTTTCCTCTTGTCTGGCTGGTTTTGACAAGTGCTCCTGCCATATCTGCACGGAAACCGTCAGCCCCCATATCCATCCAGAAACGTAATACTTTCTTAAGATCCTCCCGCATTGCCAATACATCAGGATGGTCAGTAGGAAGCTGCCATTTCTGGTTGGGGTCGGGGTTGGAGAAACCAAAATTAAGGGCCGGCTGGCTGTAGTAGAAGTTACGCATGTACTGGCCATTGCGTTCACCGTATCCTTTAATGAATGATGAGGCGAACTCACGTGGAGGATCAATCCAGATGTTGTCCGTCCATATATAATAATTGGTGTATTTGTTCGTATCCTGACGGGCCGATGCCTGAAACCACGGATGTTCCATGGAGGTGTAGCTTATCACGTAGTCAAACAGAATGCGTAATCCGCGCTTGTGGGCCTCTGAAAATAGCTGGCGGGCATCCTCGTTAGTTCCGTAGCGTGGAGCCACCTTGTAGTAGTCAGACACGTCATATCCCGCATCATAGAAAGGTGACTCGAAAAAAGGGTTGATCCAAATGGCATCAACTCCGAGACTCTTGACATAGTCCAGCTTGCTGATGATACCCTTGATGTCACCTATTCCGTCACCGTCACTGTCACAGAAAGTCTGTGGATAGATCTGATAGAATACTGCGTTCTCAGCCCACTCAGGGACTTTGGGAATCTCATATTTACCGGTGATCTCATTGCTCCAGTTGACCTGAACGGCACCTCTCTGGGATGCGGCTGATAGGGATATGAAAAGCATGAGAGCAGATAAAATAGGTCTGTTCATAATGTGGCATTTTATTGTTTATGGTTATGATGTAATAAGTGTTCTATTGCCGTTTATCCCAAGAAACCTTGTTCAAGCATGGCCTGTGCCACTTTCATGAAACCTGCTATATTAGCCCCCTTCATGTAGTTCACGTATCCGTCCGGCTCAGTGCCGTATTTGACGCACTGTTCGTGGATATCACTCATGATGGTGTGCAGACGGGCATCAACCTCATCGGCAGACCATGAGATATGCATGGCGTTCTGCGTCATCTCCAGGCCTGATGTGGCCACACCGCCGGCATTTACCGCCTTGCCCGGACCATACAGTATATGTGCCGCTATGAATGTGTCAATAGCTTCGGGGGTGCAACCCATGTTTGAAACCTCGGCCACATACCTGACACCGTTTTTTATGAGCTGTGCGGCATCGTCGCCGTTCAGCTCGTTCTGGGTGGCGCAAGGCATAGCTATGTCAACCTTTCGCTCCCAGGGTTTACGGCCGGCAAAGAACCCGGCACCGAACTTCCTTGCATACGGTTCTATCACGTCATTATTGGTGGCACGAAGCTGTAGCATATAGGCTATCTTCTCATCGTTCAGCCCATCCTTGTCATATACATAACCGTCGGGACCTGATAATGTAACCACCTTTGCTCCCAGCTGGGTGGCTTTCCTGGCGGCACCCCACGCCACATTGCCGAACCCGCTTATGGCGATGGTCTTGCCCTCCAGCGTATCATTACGGTCGGCCAGCATCTGGCGCAGGAAATACAAGGCACCGAAACCGGTAGCCTCGGGGCGTATTTTTGAACCTCCGAATGTAAGTCCCTTGCCGGTGAGTACGCCGGTGTTCTCACGGGCCAGTTTCTTGTACATACCGTACAGGTAGCCTATTTCACGTGCGCCTACACCTATATCACCGGCCGGCACATCCGTATCGGGACCTATGTTACGCCATAGCTCCAGCATGAAACTGTGACAGAAACGCTCAATCTCAGCTGCGGAGCGTCCGCGTGCCGAGAAATCGGAACCTCCCTTGCCGCCGCCCATAGGCAGAGTGGTCAGGGCATTCTTGAAAGTCTGCTCGAATCCCAGGAACTTGAGGATGGAAAGGTTTACCGACGAGTGAAACCTTAGGCCACCCTTATATGGTCCTATTGCGTTGTTGAACTGTACGCGGTAACCGGTGTTGACATGTATCTCCCCGTTGTCATCGGTCCATGGCACCTTGAACGTGAAAATACGGTCAGGCTCCACCATGCGTTCCACAATCTTGGCATCCTCAAACTCAGGATGTTGGTTATAAACAGGTTCAACACTGATAAGTACCTCACGGACAGCCTGAAGATACTCTTTCTCACCCGGGTGCCTGCGCTCCAGGTCAGCCATAATGCTATTGATATCCATAGTTTGAAAACTAATAATTATCCAAAGATAATACCTTTTTTAATATGATATCAATAGTTTTCAATTAAAGTTAGAAGTTGTTCCGCAGTGTCCGCTATATGGTTGGCTGATGAGAGTTCATGGCGTGGACGGAACCCCCAGCTGACAGCTATTATGGGGATACCGGCATTACGGGCGGTTTCAATATCCGTACAGGAATCGCCCACCATTAGGGTATGTTCAGGGGCTATGCCCGCGCGTTGCATTATGTGTTCAACCACTGCAGCGTCAGGCTTGAGTGGGAATCCGGGGCTGTTACCCATGACTGCAACAAAATCTATTCCGGGAAAGAAGGTACTGATCAGTCTTTCGGCACCGGCCTGAATCTTATTGGATGCTACCGCAAGCTTATATCCCCGGTCATGCAAATCATGGAGCACACCCTTTATCCCCGGGTAAGGCTCAGTGTAAGTATCTATATTTGAGGCATAGTAACCAAGGAAGGCGGTCAGTGTTTCATTGACGAAATCTTCATCGGTTGCTTTCTCACAGGGCAGGGCGCGTATTATCAGTTTGCGCATTCCGTTACCCACCATATACCTGTAATCCTCAATCGTATGCTGAGGCAATCCCAGTTCCGCCAATGTGTGGTTTGCTGCCGTACCCAGGTCAGCAATGGTATTGAGCAGCGTGCCGTCCAGATCAAATATCACCAACTTTTCCATATATGCAGCAAAAATTAATCAAAAAAAGGTTCTTTGTCTTCATAAAAAGAAAGAGGCGCTGTTGCGTCTCTTCTTTTCTGTGGTGCCACCGGGAATCGAACCAGGGACACAAGGATTTTCAGTCCTTTGCTCTACCAACTGAGCTATGACACCAAGAACATTTGCCTTAAATGCGGGTGCAAAGATACGCACTTTTTTAACTCCGGCAAGTTTTTGAGGGCAAAAAAGTGCATAACAAGAAAAAATCAATTAACTTTGCACCGCAATTACGCAAGGATCGGAATGTAGCGCAGTTGGTAGCGCACTACGTTCGGGACGTAGGGGTCGGGCGTTCGAGTCGCCTCATTCCGACCAGTGAGCGGAAGTTGATACAAATCAGCTTCCGTTTATTTCTGATACTTGCTGCCGTAGGAGCGTTCAAGTTTGTTGTCATATTTTTTGTTGGAACTGAACAGGTCACGTATTCCCTGTAAGAAGCGTCCGGGGAATCGGCTGTAACAATAAATGTTTTTGGCTCGTTCAGATATGAATAATGTATATTCTTTGTTCCGGTATTTGTAGTCTATCTCTATTATGGGTGAGCACCGGGCTCTGACGGTTATATCGTCAAGATTACTGTTTGCTCTCTCTTTTATGTCGTTATACTTCTGCTCAAACTCATTCTGAAAGGCATTTTTCTCTTCCGCTCCAAGCCTTTCAGATATTTTGGAGTACAATGTTTCAATCTCATTGTGCCTGATTTCTTTGGCTGAATTCATCTTGAGGCAGGTGCCGTCGTACAGGACATCGGTTGGGATATCCTGTTTACGGATAATGACGTCCAATGCCTGAACTGGACAGTATGAATAGGTGTCAGTCCTGTCACTCAGGGTCAGCGTCTTGAAAGTCTGGTATTCTCCTGTGCCGCTGCACTCTGAACATGACACCTCGCCTCTACCGTGACACTTTACACATTGTCGGGCAAGCCCGTTCTGCATGCTATGGCCTCTGCCACCGCACATTGGACACTTAACCTTACCCCAGCCCATACATCGGCTGCATTTATGGGTCATAAGCGTTCCTCCAAGCATGATTTGCCTGTTGCGGATAATCTCGTCATCAGGAATATCGCTGATGGAATGGTAGTTGTTTGTGACCAGCTGCCATTTTCCATTCTCCCTATGATTTTCATACTTGATCTCGGTGCTGTGAAAATCGGCCTCTATATGTATGGCGTCATAATTGCGGGTTTGAGTGATTACGGCATTATTGCCTACTCCGTGGGCATTGCCGAACCGCTCACCAAGGGCGTTCAGGATCCCTTTCCAGTTCTCTCTTTCCACCATTGCGGGAAAGCGGTCGTGGGTTTTACATTTGTATAGAGCCATAGTTGTTTGCTTACCGTTATATAATAAAATGCCCCCTTGCGTCATTTAATAATCTGACAAAAGTATCAAAAACCATGATACTATCAAACTTGATTGGTTCTTTGTAGAATTTGGCGTTTATTTTAGAAATTGTGCCTGATGCAGTTGCTGCAGTTAAGATTCACCGGCATACAACCAGCTGTAACACTGCAATGCCCGTCCGGCTATGTCGGCATTTTTTACCATTGTTTATAAAGAACAGGATATACGCTCCAACTGGGGCGGAAAAACTCTCCAGTTAGAGAAAAAAAATTCTCCAGTTGGGGAGTAAAAATTCTCTAGTTAGGGCGGAAATACTCTTTGGTTGGAGCGTATATGTCTGCTTTGGCGTGTGTAAGGATTTTTCTTGCCAGAGCGCAAATAGGGGACTGCAACGATAGGCGTCAATATCCGATGTATTTCAATTATTTTGGGGCAAATGGTATGTTTTCCCTTGAAAAAATGGAATAATTTTGAAAGGAATCCGGAAAACCGTTGTCTAAATGTACAAACGATGTTTTCAAAAGACAGATGAAAGACTTAGAACTACAATTCACAAAAATGGTCAGAGAGCACCGCAAGACAATATATTCGGTGTGCTATTTCTTCTCTGACAATCCGACAGTTGTCGATGATCTTTTCCAAGAGGTGTTGGTTAATCTATGGAAAGGATTTCCTGAGTTCCGTAACGAGAGCAGCCTTAAGACATGGATATGGCGAATCAGTCTTAACACCTGCTGCTCCATTCAGAAAAGGAACAGCCGGAATGTACCAACCGTTCCGCTTGCCATTGACAAGGACCTGTTCAGTGAACAGGATCAGGTGGGCCGACAGGTTAAGATGCTGTATGACAGGATCAACAAGCTGGAGGTGTTTGACCGGGCAATCATTCTTCTGTGGCTTGAAAGCATGAGTTATGATGAGATTGCAGCCATAGTGGGTATAAGCACCCAGGCTGTTACGAGTCGTCTGTTCCGAATCAAGGAGCAGCTTAAATCAATGTCTAACAATTAAAATGTTTGTGCTATGACTAGTGAAAATATTAAGATTGATGAGCTTGAAGAGTTCAAGGATACTCTCAGACTGATGGATGAGAAACTGGATACCCAGGAGATTGTAACCCCCGATCAGATACGCGCGGCTACTATGGAGAAGGTGGGACTGCTTGAGACTGAACTGAAACAGCTGATGATATTGGGATGTGTTGTGGGATTCCCGCTCCTGACTATGTTCTTTCATTTTAACGGAGGGCTGTCGGTTCCGGCGTTGTGGACTGCGGGTATATCGGGCCTTGTTTTTCTGATAATTTCCCTATTCCTTTTGCGCAAGGTAAGCAGGAAGAGTATTGTGGAACTTGACCTGAATACACTACTCACTAAGGAGAGAAAGTACAGAAGGACGTACCTTATAATTATGGCAGCAATGATGCTGTTCTGGACAGTCTATGCGTATGTCTTTATAAGTCTGACACTTGGTATTATCTATACTGTAATGGATGCTTTGCTGTTTGTACCCCAATACTATCAGAGTTTTTTGAGAGCCTACAGGGAGGGACTGAATGGAAAGATTGACAACAAGCCTACAATCTATTGGCGCATCGGCAATATTGCAAGGCTTGGCATGTTTGCCCTCTGCATACTGGTACTTACGGTTTTCTTTGTACTGAATGTCATTGCGTTCTTCAAACTGAATACTGACCTGAACTTTAAGAGTATTGACTGGTGGACGGTATTATCTCCGTTGATGATATTAGGCGGATTAGTAGGATTGGTTCCTTTGTTTATAGACCAGCTCAGGCGCAAGACCCATAAGATCAGACCGGTTTCCATAGTATGTTTTGCAATAAGCATCGTGTTGTTTGCCGGCAGATTCATATACAATTATATCAAGGAGGGCGATATAACCATTTTTACCAGCTTGTTTCCGCTGCTCATAGCAGTCTGGATATTATATAGAGCTGTCAAAAAGTGAGAATAGTGAGAAAATTATCTAATTTTATGGCGCAGTTTACATCAGTACAGTCATGAGAATCAGATTGTTTTCATTCGTAGCATTGCTGGGAGCATTGTTCCTGGAGAGTTGTAACACAAGGATTGCCGATGTCAGTTCGCCCGATAAGAAAATCAAGGTGTCGGTGTCGGACAGCATAATGACCGTCAGTTACAGCGGTCAGGTGGTGCAGACCATCAGGATAGGTGACAACCTTTGGACCCAGAGTTCCCGGATCGTGGAGACCGTAGAGGAGAGATACACAATGCTCTCCGGCAAGCGTAGGGAGTGCACCTATAAATACAGGGCGATGTCATGCAGCGATGCCAACGGCAAGAACCTGCTTGTCCGCGTGTCAAATGACGGAGTGGCGTTCCGTTTCAACGGGGCCGATGAGCAGGTATCGTTCGTGATCCCTGACGGCACCAGGCGCTGGCTGCAGCGTCAGAAAACTGATTATGAGGGATTCTACCCTGAGAGCACGCAGGCGTCAAATGGCAAATACAGCTATCCGGCACTCGTGGAATATGCCGACGGTGTCTTTGGGCTGATAACGGAGTCGGGCATAAATCATGGTAACAGCTGCTCATACCTGACCTGCAGCGGCGACCGTTACACTGTGACTTATACCGACAATGATGAGACCGATGTCCATGCGTGGCGTATCCTCATGCTTGGCTCGCTGGCCGATATCGTTGAATCCACTCTGGTGACCGATGTGGCCGACGGAGGAACGGTTACTGATAAATCATGGATCAAGCCCGGAGTATCGTCCTGGATTTACTGGGCTTACAACCACAGTTCAAAGGATTTCCGGAAGGTGAAGGAGTACATTGATCTGGCGCATGATATGGGCTGGCCCTACACCCTGATTGACTGGGAGTGGGATGAGATGGCTAACGGCGGTAATATAGAGGATGCGATGGCCTACGCCCGTGAGAAGGGTGTAAAGGTGAACCTGTGGTACAACTCCGGTACATCATGGATAGGTCCGGGCGCTCCCGGACCGCAGGACCGTCTGCGTACCCGTGAGGCCCGCGAGCGTGAGATGACCCGCCTTGAGCGGATGGGTGCCACCGGCATTAAGGTGGACTTTTTCCTGCCCGACGGCCACGAGATGGTAGATTACTATCTGGATATACTGGAGGATGCGGCCCGACATCATCTGCTGGTTGACTTCCACGGATGCACCATTCCGCGCGGATGGAGCCGCACCTGGCCCAACCTGATGTCTATGGAGGCAGTTTATGGTGCCGAGTGGTACAACAACAACCGCCGCATGACCAATGCTGCCGCCGCGCACAACGCCACGCTGCCTTTTACCCGCAATGTCATCGGCCCCATGGATTACACTCCGTGCACCTTTACTGACAGCCAGAATCCGCATATCACTACCGATTGCCACGAGCTGGCCCTGCCCATACTCTTTGAGTCCGGCCTGCAGCACATGGCCGACCGCCCCGAGGCATACCTGAACCTGCCTGAACCTGTTAAAAAACTGCTGTCCTGTCTGCCATCGGCCTGGGACGATACCCGCCTGCTGGCCGGATACCCCGGACAGAGCGCCGTGATTGCGCGCCGTTCCGGTGATACCTGGTACATTGCAGGCATCAACGGCACTGAGGGTGAGATTATTTTAGAGCCGGATTTTTCAAGGATAGGGCAGGATGTAACGCTGTCAATGCTGATTACCGACAAGGGTGACAAACCCGGCATGGGATTCGATATCCGGAAAAATGAAAGAGCCAGTAAACTGACGCTCCCGGCTCGTGGTGGTTTTGTGGCAATCGTGACAAAATAGAATCACTTGCAGACAAGGCGGAGACATAATCCGCTGGACAGGCTCCTGTTGTCAACAAACTGGTGAGTAGAGTCAAATATCAGGCAACAACCGGAATCATTTCCTGTTCTGGAACCGGTCCAGTAGGCGCCTGTTATTCCGTATTCATTCACCTCATTGTTGTCAGGATTCCTGTATCCGGCAGCTGGCAGGAATATTGAACGGGTTGTGTAGCCCGGCACATTGCTGGTTATGCGGTAACCTTTTACTCCGTCCAGTTCGGTCCACTGCCAACTGCATTTTTCAATCAGTTCATTGAACTCGTCACTGGTAGGCAATCCCCAGCCTGCCGGCCGATCCATATTGGTAATTACCTGACCGGAACCGGATGCGGTGTTGTCAAGACCTGCATACATGGTGATACTGTCACGTGTTTCATATTCACTCAGAGGACCGAGAATGATCCACTTGACCAGTTCTCCTGCCTGTTCGGGTGACTTGACACCCAGATTCTTTGACTCCCACTTGACGCTGAGCCCAAGGTCAACCCATCCGTCAGGATAGTAGTTGAGATCATTTTTATGTTTAAGGGTTAACCATATTGCTGATAAGAACCCTACAGAGACAAGAACTATGAGCGTGTATAATATAGTCTTTTTCATATCTGCTCACATTTTACTGTTTGTCTGACGTGGATATGATACGGATGGGATCGGGTCCGTATTGGTTGGGACCTTCGGTTCCTGATTTGCAGAACATGACTACCCTGATGATGGTTGAGACCAGATAATAGAAAGCCACCAACCCCATTGTCTTGTCTATATCGCCTCCGGTGTTGAATGATAAAGTGCTAAGATTAACAATGTTTTCCTTGAGAACGCTGGCAGTCTGGAATAACAAATCGGGCAATACTAGAAGAATTATGATTAGCCATCCTGCATCATCACGGTCATGCAGTCTGCGTACTGAGACGGCCAGATATGGCAGCACAGTCCCCATATATAATATGAGTAGCGCTATCAGTATCATCAGAACTGTCAGTTTGATGGGCGCTGCGTTCTCCAATTGGCTGGGATCAGGTATAAAGGTTTTTATCAAAGCCAATACCACTACTATGGTAATGCGTATTATAGCTTGGAATAAGACCCAATACCAGTACTCGGAGCGGCGGGCGCGTCCGTTAAAGTTGCAATAGTTGCTAAAGCAGTTTGCAATAGCTTTCCCGAATGACATTTTTTCTTTCATAACTTTTGCGTTTTTTGTTGATTCTGTCGGCAAAGTTATGGGGGCAGTTTTCTCTGCGGAATTCTGTGACGTAACACTATCCGAACTGTTACGCTTCTGTTCGGGGAACAGCAGGTCAAACCACTTGTTTGGCAGTTTCTCGCGCAGACGCAGTTTGCGCATGCGTATGGCATCCTTGGTTACGGTCAGGCACTCGGCTATGGCTACGGTTTCTATGTGCTGGAATGTGAGCGCGCAAAAGAACAGGTCCGATTCTGTAAGTGATGGGGCATCGGCCCTTAAGAGTTCAAACACGGGTGCGTACGTGCGCTCGATACTCTTGTTAATTGCAAAGCGCTCATCGAACGTGAGGCGGTTGTCGCGTGTACGGTATGTCTTGAGGATACGGTACTCCTCGGTCTGACTGAAAGCGGAGTAGCACTCATTGAGCAAAGTAGTGATATCTTGCATCGGGACATATAATTGTTTACGGCAAAAGTAGGTGAATTATGCCGAACAGGGCCGAACAAAGCGTAACAAAGGGCGTAACAATTAGTGCTTTGCTTTGATCAGGCAGACTATTAATGTGATTATTCCGGCCAGCATGAGTACTGGCTCGGCAAACATGAACAGCGGGCAGGTGCCCATGGTGAGTGTTACGAGTGTTGAGCTTAGGACGGTGAGCGCAAGGCACGATGCAAACACGTGGAGTCCGCAAAGGCGCAGGCCCTTTTCATCGGGCCTTAATTTAAACAAGTTGTTAGCCAATGTGTAAATCCCGTATATCACAAGGCAAAGCAACAGGCTGATAATGGGATAGAATATCAGCGTTGTCCTGGCCATGGAGCCGCTTGCATTGCCTGCGGGGTCAAAGTGGGCCGGAAGCACATCGGGCAGGGTGCTCCACCTTATCCATATTGCACACACATTCACAATGATGATGATTACCGGCACCATCCATCCGTACTTACGCCATTTCATACGATTAATCTTATAGTCCTCTTCAAAGGTAATCATTTCTTGTTTTCATCGTTGTCGCAAACCATCAATGTTCTTTCTGGTTCCATATTATAATAATGAACCGGAGCATTTTGATTATTGGACAATGATGTAAATATCAGCGGTTCTCCAAGAGCATTGGAAATCTTTGCCAATGATGATAAGGTGTAATTTGGAAAGCCTTTTGTCCATCGAATTATTTGTGTCTCATTACACCCTATAGCTTTGGCTAAATCTCTATGGGTCATTCCTTTCTTTTTCAGAAGAAAGTCAATTTTGTCCACAATATCTGCAGACCATTCCATTTCTATTTTGACAGATGACGATACCTTAGTCAACTGTGCATGAAACTGCTTGTTCTTAATCATATATTAGATTTTACATCGTTCTTTTGTTCATGTTGCAAAGATAATAACTTTACATAAATGTAAAGCATTTGTGCTGTTTTTATTGAATTCCCGTTATTTATCTTCCAAGTCCTAATAATAAAGGTTAAAATCCTAAGAGTTTAGGACTTTTTCTCCTAAAACGTTAGGATTTGGGGTTTTTGGAGTATTTCTTTGTAGCAGAGATTAACCAATTAACGCTCCAGTGATATGATTTACGTTGTTTTATCCGCCGTTTGCCTGGCCCTTCTCTACGGGGTTTACCGGTTGGCTTTGAGCCGCACTACTCTGCACCGGTTCAACAGGAGTCTCTTGCTTTCGATTCTTGTTCTGTCGGCTGTTCTGCCTGCCATCAGGATAGATGGCCTGAATCTGAATAATAAGGTGGCCGTTGCCCCCGCAGAAAAGTTTATTCCCCAATTTCTGTATGCCGATGAGTATGTACCCATGGAGGTGATTTCCGAGCCTGCTCAGATGGAAGAACCGGTAGGCGCGGTAACAACAGAGGTATCCAAACACGATGTCAAGACCAGCGTTGCTACGAGTATGAAGGTGGCTGAGACGGTAACTCAGATGGATTGGTTTACGATTGTTACCTATTTATATCTGATGGGTGTGGCGTTCTTTATAGTCCGTCTTCTGATTGGCATCACCCGCGCCGAGACGCTTTGCCGGCTGGGCGGACGCCGTTTGCCCGACGGCTCCAAGCTGCTGGTGTGCGACGGTCAGTTCCAGCCCACCAGCTGGCGCCACACCATTATAATAAGCCGCAGTGATTATGAATCGGACAACTCCCGTATGATAATAGAGCATGAGCAGGCGCATATACACCACCGTCACTCCATAGACGTGCTTCTGGCACAGATGGTTTGCGCTCTGCAGTGGTTCAACCCCGCCGCGTGGGCTCTCAAGCGCAGCCTCCAGGAGGTGCACGAGTATGAGGCCGATGCCGCCGTGCTGGCCGACGGACTCAACGAGCGCCAGTATCAGCTCTGCCTTGTCCAGGCCGCACTCAGCGGCAGGATAGGGTATGTGACCAGCAATTTTGCCGATTGTTCAACCAAAAAACGTATAACGATGATGAAACGCAACCAATCTTCTCCCTTTGCTTGCTTTAGAGCATTGCTTTTGTTGCCCGCAGTGGCAGTTATCATCCTGATGTCATCGGCCTGCAAGTCTGATGCCGCCCAGGGTAAATCTGATGCGGCTCAGTCTGAGACTGCCTTAGAATCCGCTCCGGCTCAATCCCCTCAGCCCACAGCCCAGTCTGTGACTCAGAAGGAACCTTTTGATACCGATGCTTTCCTTAAGAAATATCCACTTCCCACACTTGTCAGGATGAATGATCTTATGGTCTCTGTCGAGAGATCGGGTGAAATCTGGATTGAGGCCGATATGTACCGTGCATGCTCCAAGACATCGGTTTCAACTTTTGAGAAGGATCTTGAACAATTCAAGAAAGAGGCAAAAGTGGAAATTCCGGAACCGGACAGGATTTTTGTAATCTATGAGGACATTAAAGATCTTGAAAAATGTTCCAAACTGACGGATATGCTGTCCAAGACTTATGCTGATGATAAAATCCATGTGATGGAAAGCCGCAGAGTTCCAATCTTGGCGTTCCCACCGCGTTGGGGTTTTAATATGAACACTGACAAGGACAGATGTGTTGAGATTAAGGTATCGGCCGAAAATGTCATAACTCTCTCAGCCTGGAATGCTCCCGGAAACCAGAAGAAGGTAGAAAGAATAATTGCCGATGTTGAAGATTTTAAAAGTGAGATTGATAAGCTTTACCCTGCCGGAAGCGGTAAGGTTATGTATGGTTTGAATGCCGATATGAAAAGCACAGGACGTATATCGGCCAGGATTATGGCTATGTTACAAGATGACAGCCGTTTTACACGTGCCGATAATAATAAAGGTCCTGCCAACATGAGCCATAGGGATTCCATTGATTACATTATCCTTGGAAAGGGTGGTGAAGACAACGGCCGCAAGCGCCACGTCAAGGACATGAAGTGGTATAACGACAATAAGGACAAGGAGGAGTTCTTCCGAATGGGATTCATTGACGGACAGCTGTGCGTATGCAAGGGTAATGATCCTTCAAAACTGGCACCTCTGGCATTTGACGATCTGGTTCCTTACTTCAAGGCCAACTGCCCTGACGGCAATGAGCGCAGCGCAATAGTTCTGCTTGAACTGCCCATGGATGATGAGTCCGTACCGGTAGAGTTTCTGGATAAACTGCTTACAAAGATGGAGGGTTGGGTAACCACATTCACCCGCCGTCTGTACGTGAGCCCCAAACATATTGAATAAAGAGATGAAAGCACTGTCAGAAAGAGAGCAGGAGGTGATGAATATCATCTGGGAGGAGCGCAACTGCTGCGTGGAGGATGTCCTGCAGCGGCTGCCTGAGCCCAAACCTGCATACAATACTATCCAGACGTTCATGAAGATTCTGGAGGAGAAGGGTTTCCTGGCCCACAAGCGTGAGGGCAAGAAGCATATCTTCTATCCGCTTGTGGAGAAGCCGGAGTACAACCGATGGATTCTCAAGCACATGAAGGACAGCCTCTTTGGGGGATCGGCCAAATCCCTGCTCAACACCTTTATCCGTGACAGCGACCTCACAGAGTCCGATATCCGGGAACTGGAATCTCTGCTCGCTGAGCTGAAAATCGCGCAATAGGGACTCCCTAATGCACTAATGTGCTACCTTTGCAGCATGGAAAGTGCTGTGAGAGTGCTGGGAAGGCAGGCGTCATTGCTCAGGATTGAGTATGAGGCTGAGAAGGAGGCGTACCTGCTTCAGAGCAGGACTATGCCTGTGCAGCGCAAGGTAAAGCGCGGGATTTGCTGGTATCCGGTGCGCTGCGGCCAGACTTTCTACAACTCGCTCAACCAGCTGGCGGTGGAGATATACCGCACTCAGGACCGCGATGTAGAGCACAGCTTTGAGTATGGACGGCCTGTCTGTTTCTTTACCCAGGACACCGCTAAGAACGAGTCCCGTTTTCTGTCCGTTACTGGAACCGTGAGTTATGTGGATGAGGACCGCATGGTGGTGGTCCTGCCGCAGGGAAAGGGTTCGGCCGATATCGCATCGGCCCAGGACCTGGGGGTGCAGCTCTATTTTGATGAGACTACCTACCGGCTTATGTTCGAGGCCCTTAATCAGGTTATAAATGCCGACAAGGGCCGGACTTGGGAGTTGCGCGAGAAAATTCACGGTAATATTAAGACCTCTTGGCATACATTTGAGCCGATAGCAATGCCCTGGCTCAATGCCACACAGCAACAGGCAGTGAACCGGGTACTGGCGGCCAAGGACGTGGCGGTGGTTCACGGACCTCCCGGAACGGGTAAGACCACCACGCTGGTGGAGGCCATTTATGAGACCCTGCGGCGTGAGGACCAGGTGCTGGTCTGTGCACAGAGCAATATGGCGGTTGACTGGATAAGCGAGAAACTGGTAGATCACGGGATAAGTGTGCTTCGAATAGGCAATCCCACCCGCGTGAATGAAAAGATGCTCTCGTTTACTTACGAACGTCGTTTTGAGGACCATCCGGACTATCCGCAACTGTGGGCCATACGCAAGAATATCCGCGAGCTCTCTGCCCATAAGCGCGATGAGAGCACCCGCCGCAAGATAAACAGCCTGCGCGACCATGCCCAGGAACTGGAGCAGAGCATACGGCACGCATTGTTCCTGGAGGCCCGTGTGATAGCCTGCACCCTGACCGGCAGCGCCAATCGCGTCCTGTCGGGCAAGCGGTTTTCAACACTGTTCGTTGATGAAGCAGGTCAGGCGCTCGAAGCTGCATGTTGGATTGCGCTGCGCCGGGCCGACCGTATCATTCTGGCCGGCGACCATCAGCAGCTGCCGCCCACCATCAAGAGCCTGGAGGCGCAGCGTGGCGGACTGGACCGCACTATGATGCAGTATCTGGCCGAGACGCGCCCTGAATGCGTGACTCTGCTGCGCGTTCAGTACCGCATGAACGACGCCATCATGCGGTTCTCATCGGACTGGTTCTATGGCGGACTGCTGGAGAGCGCACCTAACGTAAAGTTCCGCAGCATCCTGGATCTGGACAATCCCATCGTATGGGTCAATACCGAAGGGATGGACTTTAACGAGCAGTTCATAGGCGAGTCGTTCGGCCGCATAAACAAACCCGAGGCGGAACTGTCCATCCGGAACCTCAAGGACTACATCAGCAAAATAGGTAAGGAGAGAGTCCTGATGGAGCATATAGACTTCGGCCTCATCAGTCCGTATCGTGCTCAGGTCCAGTACTTAAGGCAGCTCATAAAAGGTGATCCGTTCTTCAAGCCCTATCGCAGCCTGATATCGGTCAATACCGTTGACGGTTTCCAGGGGCAGGAGCGCGATGTGATAATAATCAGTCTGGTGCGCGCCAACGAGAACGGCGAGATAGGGTTCCTGCGTGACTTGCGCCGCATGAACGTGGCCATGACCCGCGCCCGCATGAAACTGATTATACTGGCCGATGCTTCCACGCTTACCCGCCACCCGTTTTATCGCAAACTGTTCGATTATCTGGTAAAATGATGCAATTGGGGCCTGACCCCTTTTGCACACTTTTGTATCATTTTGCATATTATTGGAAATAAAATGGACAATGTCGGTTTTTTGGAGTATATTCGCTGATTGATTACTGAAAGACTAATCTGCGATATGAAAAATGATATAAAACCGGCAACTGGGAAACTGGGAGTTCTGTGTGTTGGACTTGGAGCTGTATCGACTACTCTTATTACCGGAACTCTGATGGCCCGAAAGGGACTGGCCAATCCTGTAGGCTCTTTTACCCAATTGGGAAAGATGCGTGTGGGACGCGGTGAAAAAAAGCAGTACATGCATGTGGGTGATATTGTTCCGCTTACCAACCTGAATGATATAGTATTCGGTGCCTGGGATGTTTTTACGGACAACGCTTATGAGAGTGCACTATACTGTCAGGTTCTGAAGAAAGAGGATATTGAGCCGGTACGTGACGAACTGGAGCGCATCAAGCCCATGAAGGCTTGTTTTGATTCTGATTTTACCAGGAATCTGGTTGACACATCGTTCGGCCGGGTGCCTGATCCGCTTTGGGCAATGCCTCAGGATACCCGCTGGAATTACGCGCAGAACTTGCGCCGCGATATACAGAGCTTCAGAAGGGAGAACGGACTGGACCGCGTGATTGTGTTCTGGATAGCCAGTACGGAATCATACACTCCGCGTAATGAGCAGGTTCACGGAAGCCTGGCCGGTTTTGAGGCCGCCATGAAGGCCGATGACCGCAAGCATCTGCCCCCAAGCATGATCTACGCCTACGCCGCACTGATGGAAGGCTGTCCGTTCATCATGGGTGCTCCAAATGTGTGTGTTGATATACCTGCCATGTTCGAGCTCTCAGGGAAACAGGGTCTGCCCATAGTGGGCAAGGATTTCAAGAGCGGACAGACCATGATGAAGAGCGCTATGGCACCGATATTCCGGACCCGCCTGCTGGGTGTGGAGGGCTGGTTCTCGACCAATATCCTGGGTAACCGCGATGGTCAGGTGATAGAGCACCCGGATAATTTTGAGACCAAGCGCATAAGCAAGGCATCATCGATAGAGTGGATCCTGGAGCAGGATGAATATCCCGAATTATATAGTGATATATATCATAAGGTGAAGATCAACTACTATCCTCCACGGAAGGACAACAAGGAGAGTTGGGACAATATTGACATATTCGGTTGGATGAACTATCCAATGCAGATAAAGGTTAATTTCCTTTGTCGTGACTCCATATTGGCCGCCCCAATCTGTCTGGATTTGATTATTTTTACCGATCTTGCCTTGAGGGCCGGTCTGGCAGGTGTTCAGGAATGGCTTTCTTTCTATGTCAAGAAGCCTATGACATACGATGGCGAACGTCCCGTGCACGATTTGTTCCAGCAGTTTGCCATGCTTAAGAACCGTATCCGTGAGCTTGGAGGATATGAGGCTGACCAGGAGTTGGACTGAAAAAACTGAGTATATACAATATACAAAAGGCGCAGGGGGCAGATAGAGTGCTCTCTGCCCTGTTTTTATAATTTTTTGCATAATTATTTTCCAAAACTATGTATATTGAAAACTTTTTATAACTAATTTTGCATCGCCATTAGGAATATTTATGCAATATGAAAAATAAGAACAGCCGATTGGAGACGATACGTCTCATTATTTCAGAACAGGACATCAAAAATCAGGAACAGTTGCTCCAGGTCCTTAACTCCAGAGGTTTTTCAGTCACTCAGGCCACGTTGTCCCGTGATTTAAAAAAGATGAAAATATCTAAGGTCGCCAATACGTACGGTGATTATCTGTATGTCCTTCCCAATCATGCCCTGCTCCAGAAGAAAGCTAATGGGTTGGCGTCTGAAGGCATTTCTGCCAGTCAGCCGCGATATGGATTCGTATCCCTTAACTTTTCCGGTAACATGATTGTCATAAAGACAAAACCTGGATATGCAAGCAGTCTGGCATATGATATCGATAACCATAATGTACCAGGTGTGCTGGGAACAATAGCAGGTGATGACACACTTCTGATGGTTCTGGCAGAGGGTTCAAACCGTCAGGAGATAAAACGGTTACTTGAACCCATAATCATATCTCTTTAATTTTTCAGGAAAGAAATGGAAAGCGGAATTGAGGTAGTGGTTGCGGATGAGTCACATGAGAAGTATATTGACACGATTCTGGAAACCATATCTGAAGCTGCGAAAGTGCGTGGTACCGGTATAGCCAAGCGTACTCACGAGTATTTGGAATCTAAGATGCGTGAGGCCAAGGCGGTTATTGCCCTGGATGGTGAAAGGTTTGCGGGATTCAGTTATATTGAAACCTGGCAAGACAAGAAGTATGTCACGACATCAGGTCTGATTGTGCATCCTGATTATAGGGGCAGAGGACTGGCCAAACGCATAAAGGATATGACTTTTACGTTGGCCCGCATACGCTGGCCGCACGCCAAGATTTTCTCGTTGACAAGTGGTGCTGCGGTAATGGCTATGAACACCCAGCTGGGTTACAAGCCTGTCACGTTTGCCGACCTGACTCAGGATGAGGCATTCTGGAAGGGCTGTGAGGGTTGTGTGAATGTGGACATACTGCATCGTACAGGACGCAAGTACTGCATCTGCACCGGTATGCTGTATGACCCCGAGGAGTATCTGCCGGTTAAGATTCCTGCAGATGTGCTCAAAAGAATAAGAAAGATAGAAAGCAAGAAATCAGATAAATAAAATATGGCTAAGAAGAAAGTTGTTGTTGCCTTTTCGGGTGGTCTGGATACAAGTTACAATGTGATGTATCTGACCCGTGAGATGGGTTATGAGGTTTACGCCGCATGCGCCAATACAGGTGGTTTCAGCCCCGAGCAGCTCAAGAGGAATGAGGAGAACGCCTATAAGCTGGGCGCAGTCAAGTACGTTACGCTTGACGTGACTCAGGAGTATTATGAAAAATCACTTAAGTATATGGTTTTCGGCAATGTCCTGCGTAACAATTGCTACCCCATATCTGTTTCCTCAGAACGTATTTTCCAGGCACTGGCCATCGCCAAGTATGCTAACGAGATAGGTGCCGATGCAATAGCACATGGATCGACCGGTGCCGGTAACGACCAGATACGTTTTGACATGACCTTCCTGGTTAAGGCTCCCGGTGTGGAGATAATAACCCTGACCCGTGACCGTAACCTGAGCCGCAAGGAGGAGATTGACTACCTTAACGCCAACGGTTTCAGCGCTGATTTTGCCAAGCTCAAGTACTCTTACAATGTGGGTATATGGGGCACGTCAATCTGCGGCGGTGAGATTCTTGACAGCAAGCAGGGTCTGCCTGAGAGCGCTTACCTCAAGCATCCCACCAAGGATGGATCAGAGATTCTGGGCCTGGGCTTTGAGAAGGGTGAGCTGGTAGCCGTTAACGGCAAGAAGTACGATGACCGGATTAAGGCTATTCAGGAGGTTGAGAAGATAGGTGCCGCATACGCTATAGGCCGTGACTGTCACGTTGGTGACACCATCATCGGCATAAAGGGCCGCGTGGGCTTTGAGGCCGCCGCCCCCATGCTTATAATCGGTGCACACCGTTTCCTTGAAAAGTACACCCTGTCCAAGTGGCAGCAGTACTGGAAGGATCAGGTGTCAAACTGGTACGGTATGTTCCTTCATGAGAGCCAGTACCTGGAGCCGGTAATGCCTGATATAGAGGCAATGCTTGCCAGTTCACAGCGTAACGTGAACGGAACCGTAACCTTGGAGCTCCGTCCCTACAGCTTCCAGACCGTAGGTTGTGACACTCCTGATGACTTGGTACACAACAAGCTGGGTGAGTACGGCGAGGGCGCCAAAGCCTGGACAGCCGATGATGCCAAGGGATTCATTAAGATCACGTCAACTCCATTACGTGCATACTACAGCGTACACCCTGATGAAGAGCGTTAACATATGATTAAAGTAGGAATAATAGGAGGTGCAGGTTACACTGCGGGTGAGCTGATAAGGATTCTGCTGGGTCACCCTGATGCTGAGATTGTGTTTGTGAACAGCACCAGTAATGCAGGGAACAAACTCAGTGCTGTACATGAGGGGCTGATAGGTGAGACAGAAATGGTATTCACTGACCAGTTGCCGCTTGATACAATTGATGTGCTGTTCTTTTGCACAGCCCACGGCGATACCCGTAAGTTCATGGAGGTCAACACCCTGCCTGAGGGCCTTAAAGTGATTGATCTCTCCATGGATTTCCGTCTGGAGTCCGATGACAACCCTTTTATATACGGACTGCCTGAACTGAACCGCCGTGCCATCTGCAAGAGCCAGTATGTGGCCAATCCGGGCTGTTTTGCAACTGCTATACAGCTTGCCCTGCTGCCTCTTGCCCGTAACCTGATGCTCAATGATGATGTATATGTAAATGCCATTACCGGCAGTACAGGTGCTGGTGTAAAGCCCGGTGCTACCACACATTTCAGCTGGCGTAACAACAATATAAGCATATACAAGCCGTTCACCCATCAGCATCTGCCTGAGATAATCCAGTCAATCAAGCACTTGCAGAGCAGTTTCAACTCTGATATCAACTTTATCCCCTATCGCGGAGACTTTACCCGCGGCATATTCGCTACAGCCATAGTGAAGAATGCGGTTGATATTGAAGAGATGTACCGTATTTACCGCGAGTATTATGCTGAGGATTCATTTGTGCATGTGGTTGATGAACCTATTGACCTCAAGCAGGTGGTCAATACCAACAAGTGTCTGCTGCACCTGGAGAAACACGGTGACAAGCTGCTCATAGTGTCTTGCATAGACAATCTGCTCAAGGGTGCCAGCGGCACAGCCGTGCATAACATGAATCTATTATTTAATCTTAAGGAGACTACCGGTTTGATTTTGAAGTCTTCCGGTTTCTAAACTATGAAACTTTTTCCGGTATATAGCCTGTTTCCGGTAAATATTGTAAAGGGACAGGGTCAGAAAGTCTGGGATGACAAAGGTCAGGAGTACCTTGACCTTTATGGTGGTCACGCAGTCATCAGCATAGGTCATGCCCATCCGCATTATGTTGAGGCGGTAAGCCGTCAGGTTGCTACACTGGGTTTCTACTCAAATTCAGTGATCAACCGCCTGCAGGAGCAGTTTGCCGAGCATCTGGGCCGCGTTTGCGGTTATGAGGATTACAGTTTCTTCATGATAAACAGCGGCGCTGAGGCTAATGAGAACGCCCTTAAACTGGCATCATTCCATACTGGCCGCAGCCGCGTGCTCTCACTCAGGAAAGCTTTTCACGGCCGCACATCTCTGGCTGTTGAGGTAACTGACAATCCCAGGATAATAGCTCCAATCAATGCCTGCGGGCACGTAACCTACCTGCCTTGGGGAGACCTTGAGGCAGCAAAGGCAGAACTTGCCAAGGGCGATGTGGCTGCACTTATCATTGAGGGAATTCAAGGCGTAGGTGGAATACAGGTTCCTACCGATGAATATATGCATGGCCTGCGTGAGGCTTGCACCGCAAACGGCACTGTAATGGTTCTGGATGAGATCCAGAGCGGATACGGCCGCAGCGGCAGGTTCTTTGCCCACCAGTACAACGGCATCAAACCGGACCTTATCACCGTAGCCAAGGGCATAGCCAACGGTCTGCCCTGCGGAGGATTGCTCATCAGCCCCATGTTCCAGCCGGTGATAGGCCAGCTGGGTACCACATTTGGCGGCAACCATCTGGCTTGCGCTGCTGCAAATGCCGTGCTTGACGTAATTGAGAGCGAGCATCTGGTAGAGAACGCTGCAACAGTGGGCGCTTACCTGCTTGAACAGCTGCGTCAGATACCCGGGCCCAAGGAGGTTCGTGGCCGCGGCCTGATGATAGGAATGGAGTTTTCAGAGCCCATAAAGGAGATTCGTCAACGGCTCCTCTTTGAAGAGCACATATTTACCGGAGTAAGCGGCACCAACGTAATCCGCCTGCTTCCACCTCTCTGCATCACCCGACAGGATGCCGACCGCTTCCTTGAATCCTACTCCAAGGTTTTGAAGGGAAACAAGTAGTATATACACTTAAGTTTCCCTGAAAAACTGCAGAATTTATTTTCTGGAGTCAGTACCCCAGAGCATCTTTTCACGTAGGGTGGCAAAGAAATCGCCTTTGGCGGGTTTGATGACGCTGATGCGGAAGGGAGCGCGGCTAATTTCTATAGCGGTGTGCTCCGGACAACTGAAACTGTTGCCGTCAATTGATACCAGAAAGCTGTGGCTGCGGCTGCTCACATACAGACGTATGGTCTCATCGGCCGGGAGTACCAGCGGACGCATGGTGAGGCTGTGGGGCGCTACGGGGGTGAGGCAGATCACATTAGTGCCGGGAGCTATTATGGGACCGCCCACGCTGAGCGAGTAGGCTGTGGAGCCGGTGGGTGTGGCCACCACCAGACCGTCGGCCTGATAGGTGATCATGTGGGTGCCGCCCACGCTGGTCTCAACCTGAATCATTGATGAGATATCATGTTTCAGGATAGCTATGTCATTAAGTGCGTAAGGGGTATGTCCATCAGGTAGCCCATCCATATTAATCTGAAGCAGATTACGCTCCTCAAGGGTGAAATCTCCGTTGTGTATGCGAGTGACGGCATCCGTGATGCGGTCAGTGGTTATGTCGGCCAGAAATCCCAGACGTCCGGTGTTTATGCCTACCATAGGTATGCCTTTGTTTCCTACGCGGCTGGCTGTACGCAGGAAGGTTCCGTCACCACCTACACTTATCACAGCATCGGCTTGGAAATCATCGGAAGATATTATGTTGTCACAGGGAATATCCCAGCCCATCTCATCAGTCAGGAACCGGATATAACGATTTTCAACGGAAATCTCATCACCGAATGAACGCAACAGACTGAATAGCTGTTGCTCACAGCCACAGGTTTTGTCCGCAGAGGGATTTCCGAATATCGCTATTTTCATCTTTATAATCTTTTAAGCAAAGGTGAGCGGATTTATTTCTATCTTTGCTGATTGAAGCGGGATTTATTTTCCGCTTTTCGGCAAAGATAGTTCATTTTATCCGAGTAAAAGAACTTATGACAAGATTAAGTGTCAACATCAACAAAATAGCAACTCTCCGCAATGCAAGGGGAGGCAACAATCCTGACGTGGTCAAGGTTGCACTTGACTGTGAACGTTTCGGTGCTGACGGAATAACAGTTCATCCAAGACCGGATGAAAGGCACATCAGGCGTCAGGATGTATTTGACCTCAGGAAAGTGCTTACTACAGAGTTCAACATAGAGGGCTATCCTGCTCCGGCGTTCATGGAACTGGTCAAGGTTATCAAGCCGGCACAGGTTACCCTTGTGCCCGACGCCCCCGATCAGATAACGTCAAACCACGGCTGGAACACTCTTGTAGAGCAGGATTTCCTGACCGAAACAGTAGCTGAGCTCAAGCAAAACGGTATCCGTGCATCAATTTTCGTAGATGCCAACCCAAGGATGGTGGAGATGGCAGCCAAGGCGGGTGCCGACCGTGTGGAACTATATACTGAGCCTTACGCACTGCACTATGTCAAACTTAGCCCTGAGATGGCAGTGAAACCTTTTGTGGAGGCGGCACGCGTGGCACAGGAGTGCGGAATGGGGCTGAACGCAGGTCATGACCTGAGCCTGCAGAACCTTAAGTTCCTCAAACAGCAGATACCTTGGATAGATGAGGTTTCCATCGGCCACGCACTGGTGTGTGACGCTCTTTATCTTGGACTTGAGAAAACCATTTTGGAATATAAGAAATGCATTATATGAATATGTTTTTACAAACTACATCGCTGGCACAGGCTTTGGGAGAGAATGTTGCCAACGAGGGCCAGATGGCAATCCAGATGGCCGAGGAGACAGCAAATCGTATGAACCTGTTTGAGATGGCTACAAAGGGTGGCTGGATAATGATTGTCCTGCTGGTTTTGTCACTCATCTGTTTCTACATTTTCTTTAACCGGCTTGCGGTTTACAGGAAGGCATCGGTTAAGGATCCCTCATTCCTGGACCGTATTAAGGATTATATGAAGAACGGTGAGATCAAATCCGCCCAGATTCTCTGTAAAGCTACAAATTCTCCATTGAGCCGCATAGTGGAGAAGGGAATAGACCTTCATGACCGTGATGCCAAGGATATAAATGCAGGTATGGAGAATGCTGCAAACATTGAGATATCCAGACTTGAGAAGGGACTCTCAGGAATGTCAACCATAGCAAGTGCCGCGCCTATGATAGGTTTTCTGGGTACTGTGATAGGCATGGTTCGTGCCTTCTGGGAGATGTCCAACGCGGGTAACAACATTGATGTGTCACTGTTGTCAGGAGGAATATATGAGGCCATGATTACTACCGTTGGAGGTCTGATTGTCGGTATCATTGCCCTTTTCGCTTACAACTATCTGGTGACCCGTGTTGACAGGATCGCCAACGAGATGGAATATTTCATTCAGGAGTTTACCGTTAATTCAGGCAAGTGATATGCTCAAACGTAAAAACAAGATATCGCCGCAGTTCAGTATGTCGTCCATGACAGACATAATATTCCTGCTGCTGATATTCTTTATGATTACATCGACTATGGTCAGCCCTAATGCCATAAAGGTGCTGCTGCCTCAAAGTTCGCAGCAGACTTCGGCTAAACCGCTGACCCGCGTAATCATTGACCGGGACCTGAACTACTACACGGCTTTCGGGAATGATGACGAGATGCCCATCCTGTTTGATGAGCTTGCAGATTTCCTTATTGAGTGTTCAGGAAAGGAACCGGACATGTATGTGGCTCTGTATGCCGACGAGTCCGTTCCTTATAAGGAGATTGTAAAAGTGCTGAATATAGCTAATGAAAATCAGTTCCGTATGGTGCTTGCCACCCGTAGGCCGGACCGAAAATAGAGTTTCGTGATGAAGAAAAAGGAGAAAGAGTTCAGCTTTTGGTCCCTGCTGTGGACGTTGCTGCTTCATGGCGGAGTGGTGTTGCTGCTGTTCTTCCTGCATCTGAACAAGCCTGTGCTGCAGGCGGAGAGCGGCCTTCCCGTGGAGTTGGGCGATATGGGCGACCTGAATACCGATTATGAATTCACTGATATATCGGAACTGCCCGCTCCTGCTCCGGAGACTGTGCCCCAACCTACCGTACCTGATGCTGATGTGACAATCACACAGGATATAGAGGAGACCGTGACGCTTGATAAGGTGGAGGAGGAATCTGTAGCTGATCAGGAACGCAGGGCACAGGAGCAGGCTCAGAACCTGATTGCCAATGCTTTCGGAAACAGCCGAAACATGCAGTCCAGTGGCGAGGAACCCAAGCCTGACGATGTCCCCGGAACTTCAGGCTCCCCTCAGGGCAACTCCACACAGGGAGCAACCGTGGGGACAGGAAGCTATGGAACATGGGATCTGGGCGGACGTAACATGCTGGGCGAACTGCCCCGTCCCACATACGATAATATCCAGGAGGAGGGACGTGTAGTGGTGACAATAACGGTTGACCCTGAGGGAAATGTCATAAAGACCCAGATAAACAACCGCACAAACACCACGAACTTCCAGCTGAGAAAGAGCGCGGAGGAGGCTGCCCTGAAGACGAGATTCAACGCCGTAGGTGGTGTGAACAACCAGACAGGTACCATAACCTACTATTTCAAACTGAAATAAGACAGTTCAGGACATATCGTTTTTATCAACTATCAATTTTAAGACATGGTATATATCTTTCTCGCCGAGGGCTTCGAGGCCATAGAGACAATCACTCCGCTGGATATGCTTATCCGTGCAGGTGTGGAGGTCAATACAATAGCTGTAGGTGACGATTTCCTCGTCAAGAGCAGTCAGGGAATACCCCTGCAGGCCGATGACCTGTTTGAGAACACAGATTTCAGCGATGCCGAAATGCTGATACTTCCCGGTGGACAGCCGGGGGCTACCAACTTGGGTAAACACAAGGGGCTGGAGTCTCTGTTGCGTGATGCCATGGGGAGGGGGCTTCCTGTCGCTGCAATTTGTGCGGCTCCTACCGTTTTGGGAAAGCACGGTCTTCTCAAAGGCCGTAGAGTTACCTGTTATCCTGGATGTGAGGGAATGCTCAATGGTGCTGATTGCAGGGAGTCATTCGTGGAAACTGACGGAAATCTTATTACCGCTTGCGGCCCTGCTGCTGCCGTGGATTTTGCAAAGGCCATAATCCGTCTTTTGCGTGGGGAGGAAACTGTTCGTGAGGTTTGTGAAAAAATGATGTTCGGCCGTGCCTGATGCTTGATCTTGATCAGCGTGACGTCAAGTATCTGCCCGGTGTAGGTCCGGCAAGAGCTGCCCTCCTCAAAGGTGAGCTCCAGATAAGTACGTTGCATGATTTACTTTATTATTTTCCTTACAAATATATTGACCGTAGCCGTATCTTCCGGATAAAGGAGGTGGACGGTACAATGCCCTATATCCAGCTTAAAGGCAAGATTCTGAGTTTTGAGCAGATAGGTGAGGGCAGGCGTCAGCGTCTTGTGGCCCATTTTACCGATGGAACCGGAGTGGCGGATTTGGTGTGGTTCAGCGGAATAAAATACACAACGGACCGTTATAGGCCGGGAGTGGAATATGTGATTTTCGGCAAGCCCACCATATTTGGCGGGCGTGTCAACGTGGCTCATCCTGAGATAGACCTTGAGGCCAATATCAATTTCTCTGAGATGGGAATGCAGCCATACTACAACACCACTGAGCGCATGAAAAAAGCTGGCCTGAACTCTGCAGCCCTTCGTAAGTTGCTCAGAAACCTTATGGATATTATTGTGGAGCCTCTACCTGAAACGCTTCCGGAATGGCTCCGTGAGAAAGAACGTCTGATACCATTGACTGATGCGCTTAAAGTAATTCATAATCCAAAGACGCCTCTTGAACTCCGTTTGGCACAGCTCAGACTCAAGTTTGATGAGCTGTTTTATGTTCAGCTAAACCTTGCCAGGTTTGCAAGTGACCGCCAGCGCCGGTTTAAAGGATTTGTGTTCAGCCGTGTAGGAGAGAAGTTCAATTCGTTCTACAGGGAAAAACTACCATTTGACCTGACTGGAGCTCAGAAACGTGTCATCCGTGAGATAAGAAACGATATGGGTAGCGGTCGTCAGATGAACCGCCTTCTGCAGGGCGATGTGGGCAGCGGGAAGACTATGGTGGCCCTCATGACCATGCTCATAGCCATAGATAATGGTTATCAAACCTGTATAATGGCACCAACTGAAATTCTTTCCGAGCAGCATTACGCCAACATCTCACGTTATGCGGATGGACTGGGACTGAGGGTGGAACTGCTGACAGGAAGCATAAAGGGCAAGCGTCGTGAGTCAATTTTGAAAGGTCTTTCTGAAGGAAGTGTAAATATTCTCGTGAGCACTCATGCTGTACTTGAGGATCAGGTGGAGTTCAGCAGGCTTGGTTTTGTTGTGATAGATGAGCAGCACCGGTTTGGAGTGGCGCAGAGGGCTAGGCTATGGAACAAGAGCATAATGCCGCCTCATGTTCTGGTGATGACTGCCACACCTATTCCACGCACGCTTGCAATGACTCTATACGGTGATTTGGATGTGTCAGTCATTGACGAATTACCTCCTGGACGTAAACCCATTCAGACAGAACACTACTATGACGGAAATCATACATCTGTTTATGCTTTTCTTGACAGGGAACTGAAAAAAGGACGTCAGGCTTACATAGTCTATCCTCTTATAGAGGAGAGTGAAAAGATTGACCTGAAGAATCTGGAGGAAGGCTACCTAACTGTGTGCGAGAGATTTTCAGGCTACGGAGTGAGTAAGGTTCACGGTAGAATGAAACCTGCTGAAAAGGATGCCGAAATGCAGCGTTTCAAGCGTAATGAGACCCAGATAATGGTGGCTACCACAGTAATAGAGGTGGGTGTGGATGTCCCGAACGCCAGCATAATGGTTATTGAAAACGCCAACCGTTTCGGGTTGTCCCAGCTTCATCAGCTCAGAGGAAGGGTTGGCCGTGGAGCGGACCAGTCATTCTGCCTTCTGGTTACACCATATCAGCTTTCTGAAGATACCCGCAAGCGTATCGAAATAATGACAGTCACATGTGACGGGTTTGAAATTGCCGAGGCTGACCTCAAGCTGCGGGGACCCGGTGATCTGGAGGGTACCCAGCAGAGTGGGATAGCCTTTGAGTTGAGACTGGCCAATTTGGCTCGTGACGGCGCGTTGATAGAGCGTTGCAGGGAACTGGCAAGAGATATAATAACAGCAGATCCTGAACTCTGCTCCGCAGAAAATAATCTTATGGCCAAAGTATTAAGGCGTCTCAAGAAAAGTCCGTTTGACTGGTCTTCCATATCATGATATTTGAGTAACTTTGCAGATTATAACAATAACAGGATGTCCGGAATACTGAAAAAAAGATTATTGGCGCTGATGGCAGTCTTCCTTCCTTTTATGGGGATGACGGCTCAGGATGAGATACCGGTCAGGCCTTCGCCTGTTCAGACAATGGATCCTGTTGTTGTCCCACCGTATCTTTCAGTGGGTACGGCTGTTGATCTTGACAATCCGGCAGCATATCTTTATCCGGATTGGAATAATGAATATGTCCATACATTTGAAGGTGCGATTCTCCCTGATACGGTGGTCGTTTCCACAAAAGGTTATTCCATGCCTACTGACAGCACGTATATTACAGACAAATACGGATACAGGCCTCGCCGTGGACGTATGCACATGGGGCTTGATGTGAAGGTCAGGATAGGTGACACAATACGTGCGGCCTTTGACGGCAAGGTCCGAATCTCCAGATATGAGAGGAGAGGATACGGCCATTACCTTGTGCTTAGACACCCCAATGGTCTTGAAACAGTCTATGGGCACCTTTCTAAGAGACTCGTGGATGAAAATGACATAGTTCATGCAGGTGATCCGATTGGTCTTGGGGGTAATTCGGGGCGCTCTACCGGCTCACATCTTCATTTTGAGACCAGGATACTTGGCAATGCCATCAATCCAGAGAATATGTTCGATTTTCCCAATCATAGGATAGCCACTGATTTCTATGTGTTCACGAAGAACACCCGGGAGGTCTATTACAAGGTGAGAAGTGGTGACACACTGAGCGGTATAGCCATGAAGAATTCGACATCAGTCTCTAATATCTGCCGCCTGAACGGGATATCAAAAAATACTGTAATCAGAGTAGGTCAGACCTTGAGAGTTAATTAGTTATATTATGTGTGACTTGTGTAACAACATAAATGGCAATAAGCCTGACACGGACAGCCAGTTCGAAGAGATCATAGGTATATGCAGGTCTCTATATGTCAAGAAACTTCAAGATTATGGGGCTTCGTGGAGGATTATGCGTCCGGAGTCTCTTACGGACCAGATTTTCATAAAGGCCAAGAGAATCCGAAGTATTGAGACCAAGGGGACCTCCATGATTGACGAAGGAATACGGTCAGAGTTGATAGGTATAGTCAATTACGGCATCATAGCATTGATTCAGCTTGAACATGGTTTTTCAGACTGTGTGGATGTTGACACGGAGTGGGCAGTTGGAGAATATGACAAACACTCGAAGGCAGCCTTGGAGCTGATGAAGAAAAAGAATCATGATTATGACGAGGCCTGGCGCGGTATGCGGACAACCTCATATACGGATTTGATACTTACAAAGATAAACCGGACCAAGCAGATAGAGAGCCATAACGGTAAGACAATAGTATCAGAGGGTATTGACGCTAACTACATGGATATGATCAATTATGCCGTGTTCGGGTTGATAAAGATTAAATACGGAGAGTGATGGGAGAAAAAGGGGACATAAAGCGTAGTTTGCCTGCGAGGATTACTGTCAACGTATTCCGTGTGATAGTTGGACTCGTATTCATGTTTTCCGGTATAGTTAAGGCTATTGACCCGGTGGGAACGCAGATAAAGCTGTACGACTATATCAACTCCTTCAGTCTGAATATTTCCCTGCCTGATTCCACTCTTCTGATAATTGCCTGCATGCTTGCAGGTATGGAAATACTGTTGGGTATCTATATGACGATGGGTGCCTATATACGGGGAACTTCATTTCTCCTGTCATTGTTTCTTATCGTCATGACCCCTTTCACCTTATATCTGGCAATCTCCAATCCGGTGGAGGACTGCGGCTGTTTCGGTGATGCCGTTAAACTCTCCAATTGGCAGACTTTCTGGAAGAACGTCTTCCTGCTGATATTGACTTTATATGTGTTTATCCGGAAAAAACTTTCGTTTCCTTTCGTTCAATACAAGATACAGTGGGTTCTCACTCTTGTTTCAATGGTGCTGATTGTGAAATTCACGGTGAGTAACATAAAATACCTGCCCGCAATTGATTTCCGTCCGTATAAGATTGGTACGGACATTCGTCAGGGTGTTATCAGGGGGGATAATCCGGATATGTCCGATTTCTTCATACTGGACAGTAACCTGGATGATATGACTTCAGCTATACTTGATGAACAGGGATACACATTCCTTTTGGTTTCCGCTCATCTGGAGAGCGCAAACGAGAGGAACATAGACCTTATTGATGATATTTATGACTATTGCCGACGTTGGGGCTACAGCATGTATGGTCTTACCGCTTCAGGCAGTGGCGCGATACATGACTGGATAGAGAATACCGGAGCAGAATATGAAATCCTGCATTGTGATGAGATACCACTTGAGACCATGGTACGTTCTAATCCGGGGTTGGTGCTGCTTCATGATGGAGTGCTGGTTAACAAGTGGAGTTACCTTAACATTCCTGACGAGTCTCAACTTACAGGATCATTGGACTCCATTAAAGTGGGAAAGATGCCCGATGAAGACCCTTTGCGCACCCCAATAGGGATTGCCCTGCTGTTCCTGCTGCCATTGTTGGTATTAGGACTTATATCGTTCGTTAAATCAAAGATTCTATAACATATTAAATCAAAAAAGAGATGAGAAAGAAAATTGTTGCCGGAAACTGGAAGATGAACAAGAATCTCCAGGAGGGACTGGCTCTTGTTACGGAGCTCAACGGAATATTGGCTGCTGAAAAGCCTGCGTGTGATGTTATCATCGGAACACCTTTCATTCATCTTGCAAAGGCTTCAGAGGTGATGGACCACAAGTTGATGGCTCTTTCCGCACAGAACTGTGCAGACAAGGCTTCCGGTGCATTCACAGGTGAAGTTTCTGCAGAGATGGTTAAGTCAACAGGTGCAGAGTTCGTCATTCTGGGGCACTCTGAGCGAAGGGAGTATTATCATGAGACTTATGAAATACTTAAGGAAAAGGTCCTTTTGGCTCTGGCCAATGGACTCAAGGTGATTTTCTGCATCGGTGAGTCAGAGAAAGAACGTGACAACGGTATTCAGAATCAGGTCGTGAAGGCGGAACTCGAAGGTTCTGTGTTCAATCTTTCAGCAGATGAATTCAAGAACATAGTGATTGCCTACGAGCCAATATGGGCCATTGGAACAGGCAAGACAGCAACAGCTGATCAGGCTGAGGAGATACACGCTTACATACGTTCAGTGATAGCCGACAAGTACGGTAGGGAGATAGCCGATGATACATCTATCCTTTATGGCGGTTCATGTAAGCCTTCTAATGCGGGCGAACTCTTTGCAAAACCTGACATTGACGGCGGTCTGATTGGTGGCGCCTCTCTGAAGGCGGGTGATTTCAAGGGCATCATCGACGCCTGGAAAAAATGAATAAGGCAGGATTACTGATATTTCTCTCACTGATTCCTGTTTTCGGCATTGCCCAAAACAGGACACTGCTTCAGGAATTGGAAAGAGACATACCGGGAAAGGGCCAAGTCCGGATAGACAGGGACGTTCGGATAGACAGCCTTATCGGTTATCTGTCCGATGTGGGTTCCGGTACCATAATCAAGGCTAAGGGATTCAGAATCCAGGTCTATTCCGGTAACAATACCCGTGCATCCAAGGAGAAGGCTACCGATATTGCCAACACGTTGCGTTCAATCTTTCCGGATTTGCCTGTCTATACGTTATTCAAATCACCACGTTGGCTGTGTGTGGTAGGTGATTTTATTTCAGTGGAAGAGGCATATGAAACCATGCGAAAGCTGAAGAGAGAGACGACGTACAAGGAAATATTCATTTTGCCGAACCAGGAAATCAGAGTTCCGTTATGAGCAGTCTCATTCCGTTTATGGACGAAGAGTCTCCTCGCTTTCTTGAATTGAAACGGCATTATGAGGAGATACTGAAGATTATTGAACCGGATTACGCACGCGAAGGACTTGCGCGTACCCCTTTAAGGGTGGCCAAAACTCTTTTGGATTTCACGAGTGGCTATACCATTGATCCGGCATCAATTCTGAAATCCGCCATGTTTAAGGAGGACTACAGCCAAATGGTGATTGTTAAGGACATAGATTTCTATTCCCTTTGTGAGCACCATTTGCTTCCTTTTTATGGTAAGGCACATGTGGCTTATATTCCTAACGGATACATTACGGGCCTCAGCAAGATTGCCCGCGTGGTCGATGCTTTTGCACGCAGACTGCAAGTGCAGGAACGTATGACATTGCAGATAAAGGAGTGTATTCAGGAAACTCTACAGCCACTGGGTGTAATGGTGGTTATAGAAGCAAGTCATATGTGTATGCAGATGCGTGGTGTTGAGAAACAGAATTCCGTGACGACCACTTCAGATTTTACGGGCGCATTCAACCGTGCAAAGACACGGGAAGAGTTTATGAACCTTATTTCAGGAAGCCGCAACTTGTGAGCTGATATCTTAAAGATTGATTACGCGCTCGCCCAACCTTTTGGCGAGCGCGTTTCTTGCTTTCAAGAGAGCCTGATAACGGATCTGTATTTCCTTCATCCCATCGGTGGATTCAGTGACAGAGGTGTCTTGCATCTGTTTTTCCATGTTTTTGATTTCATAACGTATCACCTCCATTTGATAGTCTGCCATAAGATGGGTGGTGAGGTCGAAAAGATGTGATTCGTCATCTTCGGATTTACCTGATTTGAAAAGCCCGCTCAGCTGGTAACGTTCCTCCATGAGACTTGCAGCCGTAAGACTGATGAATCTATCAGGGTGCGAAATGAAGAATCGCACGGTATCAAATCCGGGTTCATCAGAATGCTCTCTGAAGAGCTGTATGAATATCTTATAGATGGGATGACGAAAATCTATGCCGTCATTGTCCAAAGACTGGATAATGAATTTGCCTACAGTAATGGCTATCGGTCCATCTTCGGAGTCTATCATGCAGATGGTTCTGTTGCCATAACGGACAATCATCTGTGTAAGAAGTCTCTCTTTGTTCATAATCGGACCGAAATCCTGTTTTTTGAGGTCTCGGATTTCCTGCCGGAGTTTTTCCTCTTCGGATGGTTCTTCTGTGGCTTGATTTATAGGCAGTTCTTCATTAGCCGATACGGATCCGTTGTCTTCCGAAGTCTTTTTAGGCTCATACTGTTCCTTGTTTTGTGTCTGTTCCTGTTCTTCTGTACGGCTATTGTAACGTTCGCGTTGCTGACGGTTTACATCGGCTATGAGCAGTCTCTCATCAACTTTCAGGAGCTGGCTGCACTCTTTGATATAGACTGACTTGACAATCTGGTCCTGGATAACTGAAATGCTTTTCGTGATGTCCTTGATGAGAGCTGAGCGGCTGATGGGATCATCGGCTGCATCGGTCATAAGCAGATTGATCTTGAACCGTATGAAATCCACCTGATGGGTCTCTATGTATTCTTGGAAGGCTGCAGCGTTGTGACTCTGGGCGAAACTGTCCGGATCTTCACCGTCGGGGAGAAGGAGAACTTTGACGTTCATTCCCTCGGCAAGAAGCATGTCTATACCCCGGATAGAGGCTTTGATTCCTGCTCTGTCACCGTCATAGAGTACCGTTATATTGTTAGTAAAACGGTGTATCAGACGAATCTGGCCGGGAGTGAGTGACGTTCCGCTGGATGCCACTACATTCTCCACTCCGGACTGGAACATGGAAATGACATCAGCATAGCCTTCTACAAGGAAGCAGCGGTCCTTGCGTACTATGGCCTGTTTGGCAAAATAGAGGCCGTAGAGTTCCCTGCTCTTGGAATAAATTGATGACTCGGGTGAGTTGACATATTTGGCGGTCTTTGCATCGGCCTTCATGACTCTTCCGCCAAAAGCGACTATCTTGCCTGAGATGGAGTGGACAGGGAAGATGACACGCCCTCTAAACCGGTCTCTAAGCGAACCGTCATCTTTCTCATAGCATACTCCGGTCTTGACGAGATTTTCCTTTGCATATCCTTTTTTCAAGGCATAATGGGCCAGAGCGTCAGGCTCATCGGGGGCGTAGCCAAGTTGAAACTTTTCAATTATGTCATCGCGAAATCCCCGTCTGTGGAAGTAGGCCAGCCCGACTGCCACACCCTGCGGAGTGTTTCGGAGAGAGTTTACAAAGAAGTCCCTTGAAAACTGGTTTACGACAAACAAGGATTCACGCTCATTCTGTAGGAGTCTTTCACTCTCAGTCATCTCCCTTTTATTGTAAGAGATACCGTATTTATCGGCCAACCAGGCTGCTGCATCATAATATGACAGCTGTTCATGTTCCATAAGGAAATGTATGACATTCCCGCCCTTGCCGCAACTGAAGCACTTACATATACCCTTGGATGGCGAAACATAGAAAGAGGGTGTTTTTTCATTATGGAAAGGACATAACCCGACATAATTGACACCCCGCCTGCGCAGGGTGACAAATTCCGATACTACATCCACTATGTTTGCTGCATCGAGTATGCGTTCAATGGTCAGTTGGTCAATCATTATCACAAAAATACTGAAAAATGGACCATTTTGTACATTTCTTTCAAAAAAACAGTCTTTTCGTTTCTTTTGTTTTTCCAAAAAGTATTTACTTTGTAAGCATATTATTAGTCCAATGGAAGAAGAAACTAAACCTTACAAGATCAAAGCGAAAGGAGAGAAGAACGCTGACTACAGGAACCTTATTCGTGCAGAACTTGCAGATGAACTGTATGACCGGATTCTGACCATTGTCGTGGCGCAAAAAAAGTACCGTGATCCCCAATATTCAGCCAAACAGTTGGCTAAGGATCTGGACACTAACCCGCGTTACCTGTCAGCAGTGATTAATTCAAGATTCGGAATGAACTATTCCAATCTGGTGAACGGATGCAGGATACGTGATGCTGTCCACATGCTTGTGGATAGGCGTTATCTGGACAAGACTATGGAGGAGATAGGTAAGATGTGCGGTTTTGCCAACCGTCAATCTTTCTATGCCGCTTTCTTTAGAGAGAAAGGGGAGGCTCCTCACCAATATAAGAAACGACATCTTCCCAAGTGAAGTGTTAACCCAAGAAATGTCGATAGAAGAACAGGTATCGGAAATAAAGAAGATGCTCAGGCTGTCAATGAACGGCACGGCATCGCAGATAATGAAGGAAAACGGGATAGGCTACAGCCTGAATTATGGTGTTGACCTGCCCAGGATTAAAGAGATAGCGTCAGGGATAGAGAAGGACAGCCGTCTTGCTGTGCGTTTATGGAAGGAGAACATCCGGGAGTGCAGAATGCTGGCGGCTTTCGTCTATCCTACTGATGAGTTTGAGACCGACATGGCTGACCTTTGGGTCAGTCAGATAGAGTATCCTGATCTTGCTGAGGTATGTTCCATGTACCTGTTCAGTAAGATTAGGGGTTTTTCTGTCACTGCTTTCCGCTGGATAGCATCTGAAGAGGAGATGTGTCAGTATTGCGGTTTTCTTGTTGTTGCCAATCTCCTCAGAGAGGGCGGGCAGATGAGTCAGCGTTTCATGTTGGAACTGAAGGATCAGGCTGCAGCTGCAATTTCGGGCGGAAAGGTGTTGCCTTCACAGGCGGCAAGGGCAGTGATGGCTCTTTTGGAAAGAGAGGATGGACAAGAATGAAGAGATGGGGCAGGCGATGGTTGTTTTGACTGACTATCTGCATGTTCATGGCCTTAGAAGCACGGCGGAAAGAAACGCGCTTCTCAAGGCTGTTTATACTTATGAAGGTTACTTCAATCCGGAATCTCTCTCGATAGACATGCTTAAAAAACATGGTTTCCGTGTTTGCCGTGCAACCGTATATAACAATCTCAGGCTTTTTGAGGAGGCCGGTCTTGTGCAAAAGGTATGGCTTAACGGCGAGATTGGTTACAGAAGGTGTTGGAGTAATAAACACTCCATCCACCTTATTTGCTCAGAATGCGGCTCAATTGTTGAGTGCACCGATGACCGGGTAAGGTTCCAGATAGAGTCAATGCGTAAAAAACGTTTCGTTATGACTGGCTATTTGCTGTCCATACATGGTTTGTGCGGGAAGTGTTCTGCTGCATTGAAGAGAAAACGTAAGAAGATGGAAAAAATATATTCGGAAAAAAATGGAAAAAGTAAAGATTGATGTCCTTCTGGGACTGCAATGGGGAGATGAAGGCAAAGGAAAGGTCGTGGACGTGCTCACACCGCGTTATGATGTGGTCGCACGTTTCCAGGGCGGCCCTAATGCCGGTCATACACTTATTTTTGATGACAAGAAATTTGTGCTCAAATCCATCCCGTCAGGCGTATTCCAGGGCAACAAACAAAATATCATAGGTAATGGTATGGTTCTGGATGCGGCACTTTTCAAGGCTGAGGCGGAGTCTCTCGAAGCGGCCGGCATTGACCTCAAAAGCCGCTTGCTCATATCCAAGAAGGCACATCTGATTCTGCCTACACATAGGCTTATGGACAGTGCTCTTGAGGCGTCAAAGGGTTCTAACAAGGTTGGTACTACAGGTCGTGGTATCGGCCCCACATATACAGACAAAGTGGCCCGTACAGGTATGCGCGTGGGTGATTTGGTGCGTCCTGACTTTGAGGAGCGTTACTCTGTTGCCCGTGCCGCACATGAGCGTACTCTTAAGAGTCTTGATTTTGAGTATGACCTGGCTCCCCTGGAGAAAGCATGGCGTGAGGGCATAGAGTATATGAAACAGTTCAAGTTTGTTGACAGCGAGCATTATGTGGCTAACCTGCTAAGTGAGGGTAAGACCATACTTTGCGAAGGTGCACAAGGTACCATGCTTGATATTGACTTTGGCTCATATCCGTTTGTGACTTCCTCCAACACCATCTGCGCAGGCGCATGTACCGGTTTGGGCGTTGCTCCGTGCAACATTGGGAAGGTTTACGGAATAATGAAAGCCTACTGCACCCGCGTGGGTAGCGGTCCGTTTCCTACCGAACTGTTTGACAAAGACGGTGAGACCCTATCAGACCGTGGTCATGAGTACGGTGCAGTTACTGGCCGTCGCCGCCGTTGCGGTTGGGTTGATCTGGTGGCACTACGCTATGCCGTACGTCTGAACGGTGTAACAGACCTTATCCTCATGAAGAGCGATGTTCTGGACACATTCCCCATCATCAAGGCTTGCGTAGCTTACAAATTGCCCGACGGTACCCAAACCGATGAGTTTCCGTTTGACTGCGAGGGAGTGGAGCCTGTTTATGAGGAGCTGCCCGGTTGGAAAACCGACCTTACGGCCGTGCATGACGAGGATGAGTTCCCTGAGGAGTTCAATAATTACATAACCTTCCTGGAGGAGTATCTTGAGACCCCTGTTTCAATAGTATCAGTGGGTCCGGACCGCCACCAGACAATAGTCAGAAAGTGATGGATTCCGTTGTAACCGGCGTAAGCCCTCAGGCTTTCTATTGGATCCTGTTTATCGCAATAGCCATACTCAGCTACACGGTACAGGCAAATCTGAACCGAAAATTCAAGAAGTATTCTCAGGTTCCTACTCGTGACGGCAGTACAGGATATGAGACAGCCCGACGTATGTTGGAACAGTATGGTATAGGCGAGGTAAAGGTTACCTGCGTTGAAGGACAACTTACGGATCACTATAATCCGGAGAACAACACTGTCAATCTAAGCAAGGATGTCTATTATGGTCACAGTATGATGGCTGCGGCAGTGGCAGCACACGAGTGCGGTCATGCTGTTCAGCATGCCAAGGCATACGCCCCTGTCAGGATGCGTTCCGCCCTTGTGCCTGTGGTACAGTTCTCGTCAAAGATTGTTACATGGGTGTTGCTGGCCGGTATTCTGATGATTCAGGTATTCCCCGGTCTGATGCTGGCGGGAATCGCACTGTTTGCCATGACTACGCTCTTCAGTTTCGTGACGCTCCCGGTGGAGATTGACGCCAGCCGTCGTGCGCTAGCCTGGCTGAAGCATACCGGATCTAACGACAGAGAGACTTTGGTTGCTGCGCAGGACGCCCTTAAAGCAGCAGCTTATACATACGTTGTGGCAGCCATAAGCTCACTCGGTACGCTTATCTACTACATTATGATATATTCATCAAGAAGAAGCTGATTTGATTAATGAAACCGTCAATTCCAAAAGGCACTCGTGATTTCACTCCGGTGGAGATGGCGCGTCGTAACTATATCTTTGATACCATCCGCGGAGTGTTCCGTCTGTTTGGCTACAGCCAGATAGAAACTCCATCTATGGAGAACCTTTCTACCTTGATGGGCAAATATGGCGAGGAGGGAGATAAACTTCTCTTCAAGATTCAGAACTCAGGAGATTACATGAACGGCCTGACCGATGAGGAGTTGCTCTCACGCAACAGCCTCCGTCTGGCCTCCAGGTTCTGTGAGAAAGGCCTTCGTTATGACCTGACTGTACCTTTTGCCCGTTTTGTTGTCATGCACCGTGAGGAACTGCAGTTCCCATTCAAGAGGTTCCAGATACAGCCGGTATGGCGTGCTGACCGCCCCCAGAAAGGCCGTTACCGTGAGTTCTACCAGTGTGATGCCGATGTGGTGGGCAGTGATTCGCTGCTCTATGAGATAGAGCTCATACAGATGATAGATATGGTATTCGGCCGTTTCGGGGTCCGTGTGGCCATCAAGCTGAACAACCGCAAGATACTGGCCGGAATAGCGGAATGTATAGGTCAGGCAGATAAGATCGTGGATATAACCGTAGCCATTGATAAATTGGATAAGATAGGTCTGGATGGCGTAAATTCCGAGTTGACAGACAAGGGATTACCTCAGGAAGCCATTGATAAGCTGCAGCCCATAATCAAGCTGACCGGATCCAATAGTCAGAAACTGGATACCATAGCTGCGGTACTGTCCGGTAGCGAGACTGGACTCAAGGGCGTAGAGGAGTGTCGTTTTATTCTGGACGGTGCTGCTAACTTGGGACTCAACAATCAGTTGGAACTGGATTTGACTCTTGCTCGAGGACTCAACTACTACACTGGTGCAATATTTGAAGTAAAGGCCCTGGATGTGGAAATAGGTTCCATAAGTGGTGGTGGACGTTATGACAATCTTACGGGAATATTCGGACTTCCTGGTGTGAGCGGTGTAGGCATTTCGTTCGGTGCTGACCGTATATATGATGTGCTAAACCAATTGGACCTTTATCCTAAGGAGACTCAGACAGGAGTGAAGGTGCTGTTCCTTAATTTGGGCGAACAGGAGGCTAAGTTCTGCATGGGGCTGCTGTCCGATTTGCGAAAGGCTGGTATCCCGTCGGAAATCTATCCCGATTCAACCAAGATGAAAAAGCAGATGTCATACGCCAATGCACTGCAGGTTCCTTACGTGGCAATCGTGGGAAGCAATGAGCTGGCCGAGGGTAAGGTGACTCTCAAGAATATGGAAACCGGAGAACAGAGTTCGTTAAGCGCTGATTCACTATGGAGGAGTTTGACATAAGGCAGCAGCAGATGTCATCGGACAAGGAACTGGACAACGCTTTGCGTCCGCTCAGGTTTGACGATTTTGCAGGACAAGGCAAAATCGTTGATAATCTGCGCGTGTTCGTGGAGGCAGCCCGTCAGCGTGGTGAGTCTCTTGACCACACCCTGCTTCACGGCCCTCCCGGACTGGGCAAGACCACTCTGAGCAACATCATAGCCAATGAGCTTGGTGTGGGCTTCAAGATTACATCGGGCCCCGTTTTGGACAAACCGGGTGACTTGGCAGGTATCCTTACATCTCTGGAACCAAAGGATGTGCTGTTTATTGATGAGATTCACCGTCTGTCACCCGTGGTAGAGGAGTATCTCTACTCTGCCATGGAGGATTACCGCATAGACATAATGATTGACAAGGGTCCGTCAGCACGAAGTATACAGATTGACCTCAACCCTTTTACATTGATAGGGGCTACTACCCGCAGCGGTTTGCTTACGGCACCTCTTCGTGCCAGATTCGGCATCAATATGCATCTGGAGTATTATGACGCCAGGACATTGCAGAAAATCATACTCCGCTCAGCGGGAATTTTGGGAATACCTTGTGATTTGGATGCTGCATCCGAAATAGCAGGGCGCAGCCGCGGAACACCTCGTATAGCCAATGCGCTTTTGCGCCGCGTGCGTGACTTCGCGCAAGTCAAGGGCTCGGGAAGAATAACCCTTTCCATAGCGAATATCGCGCTTGAAGCTCTCAATATAGACAAGTACGGACTGGATGAGATAGACAACCGAATTCTGACTACGATCATTGACAAATTCAAGGGTGGCCCGGTTGGTCTGGGTACCATTGCCACAGCTCTCAGCGAGGACGCCGGAACAATTGAGGATGTATATGAGCCGTTCCTTATCCAGGAAGGATTCCTCAAGCGTACCCCTCGGGGACGTGAAGTGACAGATCTGGCCTATAAGCATTTGGGACGTTCCCGCTACGAGTCCATTTCGGGTGGCTTGTTTGATTAAAAATGCAACATTTTTGCAACGCTTTTAAAATTAACTTGGGTGGTTTTTCCGGATATTTGTCGGAGTAACATATAAATCTCAAGCGTATGAAATATCTGTTTAGATTGTCGTTTCTGATTATTGCTATGACATTGACTACTGTTACAGCTGGTGCGGATAGGTATTCCCGTGCCTGGAAGGAGGTGGACAGACTAATTGAGAAGGATCTTCCCGAAAGTGCTGCAGAGGAGATTAACCTTATTTGGGACATGGCGGCAAAGGACAATGATTCCCGCCAGATGCTCAAGAGTGCGGTCTATCTGACCCGAGTACAGCAGTCATTCGGTGAGAACAGTACTACAGATGGGATAGAATTGTTCAAGACCCTGCTTCCCAAACTTCATGTCAGAGAACATCAGGCACTTTGCCATGCGTTCCTTGCAAAAGGTTATATGCAGTACAAGCAGTACAATACGTATAACCTTCAGAGGCAGTCCCCGTCCGACCTGGCCGATCCGCCTTTGGAGATGTGGACTTTCAAAATGATTACAGATACCATATGCCATCATCTTGACCAGTCTATAAAGCTTGCCGGTGATGTGGGGTCAAGTTATTACGAGGAATTCTTCCCCGGAGGGAACAAGGATGGACTCAAGTTGCGTCCCCTGCTGATGGACCTGCTGATGGATAATGCCATAACTCCCATGACCGGCAGGAATCTCGTGAAAGGCAAACGTTCATTCCTGAATGACAGCCGTCTCTATGGTAGTGCCGATGATTTCCTCAAGGCAGTGGAGAGCCTCGGACCTGATGACGCGGATTTTTGGGAACTGTATGTGGTGAAGTGTCTGACTCTTCATAACATGGGCTCTAAGCCCTCCATCAGGTCAACTGTAGATTTGAGAAGGATGAGCCTGCTTTCCGATTATCTGACATCGAACGGTGATGAGATTCTTAAGAAAAATCTTGATGTATGGATAAATGGGGCAGTGGCACTGGGCCAAGGCTATGAGAAGAAGGTGAAGTTCAGTTCCATGTTCTATGCTTTGGCGGCACAGATGATAGAGGACCAGATAGCTGGATTTGCCGACGACCCTGCCCGTCAGGTGGCTCTTCAGAAGACGGCGCACGATATCTGTGCCCATGCCCAGAAGAAATGGCCGAAGAGTGAAGGGGCGTTCGAATGCCTCAAGATTTTGTCTCAGATAGAGAGAAGGCAGATTACCCTTTCGCAGGACAGGGACCTTGTACCCGGAGAACGCAATATGGCCATGCTGACTTATACCAATGTCAACACTGTCTATTTCAGGATGGTAGAGGTGACAGGCAGGTATGACAACCGGCAGGACGAGATGACAATGCTTTCGGAACTCGGTTATCTGACACCGGTGGCGGAGTGGAGCGTAAGGGTGAACAATCCCGGTGACTGGCTGGAGCATTATACCATAGTGGAGATCCCTCCTGTAATGCAGGGTAAATACTATCTGCTGGCATCGACCGGTCAGTATTTCAACAGCGGGGATTGCATAGCATACGAGTATGTGGAGTGCAACAGCATAGGACTGGCACGCATGATCTCGGGCAGCGGTGCGCTTTCGGGGGTTACCGTCAATACCAAATCCGGTATGGCCATACCCTCGTGCCGATATACGGTGTGGCAGCTGAATAACCAGGACGAGCAGGTCAGGGTAGCAGCTCAGGGGTTCTCGGCCGATGACGGATTCCTGTCGGTCGAAGGTCTGCGAAACGGTCGTTACATGATGGAATTAGATAACAATGAAAGTAAGGGTAACTGCATTTTCAATATTCCGTGGGTGAGCGATATGCCTGTACGTGCCTCAGCACGCCTTTTTACGGATCGATTCACATACCTTCCTGGCGACTCGGTTCATTTTACCGCTATTGCCTTTTCATCGGACGGATATGACAAAGGATATGTTCTGAAGAACCTGGATACTGAGATTCAGATCAGGGACATCAACTATAAGGTGTTTGAGCGCATCTCTCTGACAACGGACAGCATGGGCGTGGTTAAGGGAAGTTTCAGGATACCTGAGAACATTGTGCCGGGCAGAGCCACTCTGGTTCTCAGGTGCAATGATGATGATTGGGATTTCCAGACGAGCAGTGCAATAAACGTTGAATCGTTCCGCCAGCCCAAATTCGAGATAAAGATGGACAATATGACGGAAGCTGCCGAGCTGGACCGTCCTTTCACGGTTTCAGGCAGGGCTGTCACCTTTACCGGTGTTCCGGTTGAGGGAGCAACTGTGCTCTGGAATGCGGGACTGGAGCCTTACCTGCTTCATCCTTTCCGTATCCGGGATGACAGCGGAAGGGTCAGGATAGATGCAGGAGAGCTGAAGACAGGCCCCGACGGCTCGTTCTCCATACCTGTCACAGTTCCGGGAGACATCCTTCTGAACGACAATTGCAGCCTTAATGTGTCAATCACCGTAACGGACCTTAACGGGGAGACTCATGACAGGAATTTTCGTGTAAGTGTTGGTGCTAAGAAAATTATTGACATTATCTCGAATACCGTCCATAATGGCCCCGATACTGGATGCGAAATAACGGTGAAACTGTTCCATAATAATCCGGTCAAGGGAAAGGTTCATGTCTCGGTTTCCAGGATTGTGCCTTCATTGAAGGGACTGCCGCTTCCTTTCAACGTTCCCGGAATGAACCGGAATTTGCCGGTCCCGGTGAGAACCTTCGGTAACAAGATAGTGAGCAAGGCTGTCAAAGAGCTGTCAGAGTGCGTGGAGAACCAGAACCTGAGAGAACGTTTCCCAAAGTATGATTTCGGTTTCAGGGAGGAACCGCAGATTGCGGAGACGGTCTATGACGAGACGGTTGACATTGACGGCGGAGATAAGGGCACCGTCATCCTGGTCAACGGACTGGAGTCCGGAACATATCTGATACGTGCCACGTCAGACGGAGCATACGATTTTGAGGATTATCGGACTATTGTTAAGAAAAATGATAACAATTTTATTCCGGGTACGGAGTATCTGTGGTGTTCGGAAGTCAACAATTACGCCCTTACGGCCGAAGTGGGTGACACTGTTACCTTGAGGGTGGCGAGCTGTCTGCCGGGTGCAGTCATACACTATTTCGTTGAGGACAGGTTCGGCATGTGCGGCCGAGGGTCGGTAGCTGCGGAGGGAAGGCAGCAGACCCTGCGGATTCCGGTGACCAGTGAGATGACTGGAATGTTTGCCGTGGAACTTGGCCTGGCGTATGAGGGAGTCAGCAGGAGCATGAACCTTACATATATGGTTGAAAACAGGGAAAAGCAGCTTGACATGGAACTGGAGACCTTCCGGGATATGCTTGAACCTGACAGTAAGGAAGAGTGGACAGTCCGTGTTACCGACAAGAAGGGTAATCCGGTGACAGCAGCTGTCCTTATGGACATGTATGACACTGCTTTGGACCGTTACGGATTACACAACTTCCTTTTCTCGCCATGGAATCCGGTTTTTGTGTCGCCGGATGACATAATGAGAGCGGAAAACCGCTATTTCGGGTATTACCTCCCTTGGAACCACAGCTTGGGCAAGGAAAAGGAATATACAGGCAAGAAGGCAATCACAGGTATTCTGATAGATCCGTTCGAGTATTATATGCCAAGGCGGTTGTCACGTGGTGCGGTCAATCTGAGAGGCGCAGCCATGATGAAGAGTGCAGCAGTGAATCAGATGGCTGTGTCTGAAGAATCTGAAGAGGTGTTTGAAGAAGTCGTATCCATGGTGATGGATGATTCTTATGTTCCTGAGAGTATCCTGGGTTCGGCAGAAACCCCTGCCGTCAATGATGATACAGGTGAGCTGGCACCGGTCGCTATGCGTACTGATATGAACCCCACGGGGCTGTTCGAATATCTCACTACTGATTCTGCAGGTGTGGTCTGTATCAGGTTCACTGCCCCGCAGCTGCTCACACGCTGGAAACTCCAGGGATTCGCGTTCACGGATTCGCTGCGGAGTGGCAGTCTGCAACGGACTCTGATAACCCGCAGGCAGATTATGGTTGAGCCGGCTGCTCCGCGTTTCCTGCGTCAGGGTGACCACATGGAGTTTACAGTCAAGGTGAGTAACCTGACCGATGAAACCGTCAAGGCGAAGGTGACTCTCACGTTTACTGATGCTGTGACAGGCAAGGCTCTCGGTATTATCGAGGGTGACCGGTCAAAGACCGTTTCTGTTCCTTCCGGAGGCAATGCCGGTACCGGGTTTACAATTAATGTCCCTGCCGGACTGACAGCAGTTACCTATCGTATCACAGCTCAGACTACTGACCACAGCGACGGGATGCAGGAGACCATCCCTGTGCTCTCGAACCGTACTCAGGTGGTGCAGGCGTTGTCGTTGTTCAATAACGGCAATGAGAAACGGACGTTCCGTTTAGGTGATCTGGACAAGACACGTTCATCCACAATTGCCGACGAGCAGCTCACCCTTGAATACAGCGCAAGCCCAATCTGGTATGCAATCCAGGCTCTGCCCTCGATGATACGGGTGGATGATCCCAGTAACCTGCGTCTGTTCCACAGCTATATGGGTGCAGCCATATCCAATGACCTGAACAGCCGATACCCCACCATACGTCAGATGCTTGATGAGTGGGCCGCGCTGCCTGCATCGGAGTGGCAGACCCAGCTGGAGCGTAACCAGAAATTAACCTCCACACTGCTTGAGGAGACTCCCTGGTTGCGCAGTTCAAACAGCGAGAGGGACCGCCTTTATTCATTAGCCAAAGCTCTCGGAGCGGAGGAGACGGCCCGCGCCATGCAGGAGGCTCTTGACAGACTGCGTGGTGCACAGCAGTCTGACGGCGGCTGGCCATGGATTGACGGATGTCCCTCCAGCCTGCACATCACCGATGAGATTCTTCAGGGGCTCGGGCTGCTTATAGAGAACGGTGTAGTGGATGCCACCCCTGAAATAAGGGAGATGATCCGGAAGGGTCTGGACTACATGGACGCATATTTCTATAAGGTGTATAATGTGGAGCATAAGCCGGAATCGCTGGGGTACAATGAGTTGAGCTATCTTATGACGCGCTCGTATTTCACTTCGTATCCGTTCAGCGGCACAACGCGTTCAAGCTATACATATTTTCTGCGTCTTGCCGAGATAGAGGACACCCATAACCTTAGCCTCTATTTCAGGGCTGAGCTGGCTCTTCTGATGGCCCGTCAGGGTAAGGACGATGAGGCTAAGCACATAGCTGCCACATTGCTTGAACGCTCTCTGTATGACGATGAAATGGGACGTTACTGGCGCGACAACGTGGGCGGACTGCTCTGGCATGAGGCTCCCATAGAGACACAGGCACTGATTATCCGAACTTTGCTTGCCACAGGAAACAGGACTGAGGCGGTGGAGGCTGCCCGCTGGCTGCTCAAACAGAAACAGACTACGGGCTGGTGTTCATCACCTGCCACCGCAGCTGCCGTAACTGCCCTCATGGCTACCGGCGGCAATGTCCAGCTGGAATCGGATCCGGACATTACCATATATGTGGGAAAGGATGCGGTTAAGGCTTCGGATTCCAAGGCTACAGCCGGATATACCACACATATCTGGGAGGGTCCCATTGGCAGGGACAAGGCCGATGTCACTGTAGAGAGCAAGACTCCGGGCATCAGCTGGGGTGCCGTCTATCGTTCATTCACAGAGGAGATGGACAAGGTTGAGCACTCGGAAAACGGAATGACGCTTAAGCGTACAGTATGGCGTATGGTGAAGGGTGCGGACGGCGACCGCCTTGAGGAGGTCAAGCAAGGCACTAAGCTACGTGTGGGTGACCGTCTTAAGATACAGTTTGACCTCACCACTGACCGCAATCTGGAATATCTGCAACTGTCCGATATGCGTGCCGCCACTATGGAGCCGGTTAGCACCGCTGCCGGTTACAGCTACAACTGGCGTGATGACATAGGTTACTATGCCGCTCCAGGCAATACCCGTAACGTGTTCTATGTAGACCGTCTTAGCAAGGGCAGTTACCGTATCGAGTATGAGGTTAATGTGCAGAAACCTGGCCGTTTCCAGGAAGGCATCGCCGTGATACAGTGCCTTTATGCTCCCGCTTTCCGCGCCACCACCACCTCAGCGACAATTACTGTAGAGTAGTGGTTTTCTGTGCAACCAGGCGGTCATAGGTAGTTCCGAATACTGTAATCTGACCGTCATGGCGGAAACCGTGGAGGGTGTAGAGGCGGTAGGCGGAATCGTTTTCAGGGTCAACTGCTATTGTGGCAAGAGGTATGCCGGCCTCATGGCACTGTCTGAGCATCTCCTGTATCAGGGCCGATGCTATGCCTTTGCGGCGGTATTCAGGTAGAACGGCAAGTGAATCCAGATAGTACTCTCCGGCACAAGCCTCATCATCCATGCTGTTGTAGTCATCACCCACATAACGGCGTATCTTGGGGAAGGTTGCATCACGCATCTGGCGGTAACGTGCACCGTCATAGGCTATCATCAGGCCGGCCGGCACACCGTCATATAGGGCTATGGTGGCATTGCGCCAGCTGTAGAGAGTATCCTCACTGCGGCAGATTGTGGCCAGATATTCTATATGCTCATCATCGGCCTCATCAATGTGCAGTGCCCTAAGCACGTTCTCAGCTATGAACCGGGCATCATGGGCAGTAGCCCGTCGTAATATAATCCTGTCCATTTTGATATAAAATAACAACCGCCCTTTCAGCACATCAAAGATACTCATAGTTTATGGAATTTGATATTCCAGTCACCTATTTCACTCTTTCAGGCCAGATACATCGTTATACCCAGCCTTTACCCATACTTTACCCATACTCTACCCATACTCAAGGGTATGGCTACCCTATGGCATCCCTATGGCTACCCTATGGCTACCCTATGGCATCCCTATGGGTAGAGCGGGAAAAAACAGTAAAAAAAGTGTCCGTGATTTTATTGCACATTTCCCTGTAAGAGAAAAAATATCCATTAACAGGACCGTAAAATTCAGGCTTGCATTATATTTGCAGTACAGTATCGTAAAGGAATTGATATTGTAAAGACATACTAACATAGCATTTGCTATTTATTCGGTTACCTGAAACCTAGGAAATTTCATGAAGCCGCCGGATAAGTCAGTGAATGCCTGCGCTTGGCGTGGGTGTGACTTATTCAGGCATCGGCTTTCCTAGGGCCTCAGGTATGGATAACTGACATCCATGCCTTTTTTTATGCCCTTGGGAAGCCGATAGTAATAAGTCAGCAAGTGCGCAATGAAAGTGCAGAATGGACACCCAGATCAAGTCCAAGGAGAGGGTGGCCGCTCACGGTGAGGTGTTTACCGCTCCCCGTGAGGTTAACGCCATGCTTGACCTTGTAAAGCCGGAGACGGAGCGTATAGATTCCCGTTTCCTGGAGCCTGCTTGCGGTGACGGAAACTTCCTGATAGAGATACTACGCCGTAAACTCTCTGTCTGCCGGGACCGCGTAAAGGCCAGGCAATATACCCAACTTCAATATGAGCATGATGCCATTTGGGCTGTATCAAGCATCTACGGCATAGAACTGCTGGCTGATAATGTGGCCTCTTGCCGCCAGCGTCTGCTTGATTTTTTCACAGAGCAATACAAGACACTCTTCAAATCCAAATGCAAGGATGAATGCATCGAGGCAGCCCGATACATCCTATCCAAGAACATAATTCACGGCGATGCGCTAACCTACAAGCGCGTGGATAATCCCGGCAGTTGGATTCATGTATGCGAGTGGAGTTTCATAGGCGGTGGCAAAGTAAGCCGCCGTGACTATGAATTCTCATTCCTGATAGGGCAGTACAGCAGCGACAACCTATTTGCCGATGCGCCCGTAGAGACCTATCCTCCTGTTCATTTCCTTAAAATCAATCCGTCAGCCTATGGAGAACAGCAGTTATAATCCCGATGTGCTGAACTGCATTGCCAACCTGAGCAATGATGAGGTTTTCACTCCGCCTGAACTGGCCAATAACGTTCTGGACCTGCTGCCGCAGGAGCTGTTCCGCAGTCCGCATACCACATTCCTGGATCCGTTTACCAAGAGCGGAGTGTTCCTGCGTGAGATAGTAAAACGTCTGGATCGGGGCTTGGAGAGCGTAATCCCTGACCGGCAAGAGCGAATAGATCACATCCTGCACAATCAGGTATTCGGAATAGCATGTACTGAACTTACATCGCTCCTGTCACGCCGCTCAGTATATTGCTCCAAGAGTGCCGACGGCAAATACAGCGTTACACGCTTTAAAACCCAAAGCGGAAATATACTCTACTCAAACATAAATCACACGTGGGAAGGCGGCAAGTGCAAGTACTGCGGAGCAAGTCAGGCGGTCTATGACCGAGGCTCCCAATCCGAGCAGTATGCTTATATGTTCATCCACACCGATAACCCCGGCAAATACTTCAACAATATGAAATTCGATGTAATCATTGGCAATCCTCCATATCAAATGAGTGATGGAGGAGATACCGAAGAAAGACAAAGAGGTGGTGCCATACCCCAATACCACTTATTTGTTCAGCAAGCAAAAAGACTAAAACCCAGATATTTGGTTATGATTGTTCCTTCCAGATGGTTTGCAGGAGGAAGAGGATTAGATGAATTTAGAGATGAGATGCTGCATGATACCCACATTAGAACAATAGTAGATTATCCATTATCATCAGAATGCTTTCCTGGTGTTGAAATTAAAGGTGGTGTTTGTTACTTTTTGTGGAATAGAGATAATACAGGATTATGTAAAGTAATTACTAGACGAAACAGTAGTGAGTCCATCTCGACAAGATCATTATTGGAAGAAGGTTCAGATATATTCATAAGATATAATGAATCCATTCCTATTTTACGCAAAGTACAGAAGAATCATGAACCTAGTTTTGCAAATTGCGTGAGTTCGCAAAAACCATTTGGCTTGAGAACATATGTCCAAGGTGAAGCAAAACCATCAAATGGGAGTATTAAACTATACGCCAATAAATCTATTGGCTACATAAAAAAAGAAGAAGTAACACAAAACCAAGATTGGGTGAGCAAATATAAAGTGCTGATAACTATGGCGTATGGTGCTGGAGAGGATTTTCCACATCAAATTATCAATATACCTTTTGTCGCAGAACCGAATTCTTGTTGTACTGAGACTTATGTTGTAATTGGACCTTGCACCACCAAAGAAGAAGCCGAGAATATTATTACTTACATAAAAACTCGGTTCTTCAGATTTCTTGTCCTACTTAAGAAGAATACACAGCACGCAGCTGCTAAAGTATATCAGTTTGTTCCCCTGCAGGATTTCTCGCACCCATGGACAGATGAGATGCTTTACAAGAAATACGGATTGACGGAGGATGAGATTGCATTCATCGAGTCAATGATCCGACCGATGGAATAGATAGAAACAAATAATAAACAGGCGTTCTTTGATTTATTGCTGACAGATTGGAAAATTAATTTATAAGTTAATTTTTCATTGTTTAATCCTTTGATATTAAAAAGAATGTGTGTATCTTTGCTCGTGATAAATCAATAGTCATGAGAAAGGTAGAATTTGAACCCTTGTTTTTGACAGAAACCACTGATATATTTACATGGGACTTTGAGATTGTATTGCATAAGGATTTCTGATAGACTCTTGATAGTAGGCGTTGGAGGATTGAAGGTTACAGATACCTATCAGGAGGATGAGATGATGGCCAAACATGTATCAACTTTACAGGCTATTGATTCAAGGTTGGCAGAAGTTGAGAAATCAGGTCATGACTTACATAAAGAGTTGTTTAATATTGTTATTGAGATAGACTGAAATGACTAAGGTTTATTACATAGATCCCATGTTCAAGGAGGCACTGGAAAAAGTTCCCCCTGTAACTCGTAGGGAAGTTGATTTTTCGTTTGGTATTGCCAAGCGGATTAATGATATCCTTAAAAAGAAAGGATGGTCAAAGACTGATCTTGCCAAGGCTACGGGTAAGAAAACTCCTGTTGTTACCAAGTGGATGAGTGGCACCCATAACTTTACCATGCGTACTATTGCTGAGATTGAAGTGGCATTGGGCGAGGAGATTATTAGCGTAAAGCAAAGCAGGCCTAAGTCAAAACCTGCTCCCAAGCCCTATGTTACGGATTTCTTGGCTCAACGTAAAGTAAGCGAGCCTCAAATGTCATATAATAAGGAACCGGATAAGGAATAGCCTGTCAGCATAGATTCAAAGTGTGCCATAGCTTGAAAAGGATATGGCTGCTACGGATTTGCTTAGGGAGAAGGTTACTGAGACCCCTATGATTTATGCATATGTGCATATTGGTGTTCCGGCACATGAGGGAATGCTTAAGGTGGGCTATACCACTCGTGATGTGGAGACCCGTGTGCGGGAGCAGAACCAGACGGGGAGCATCAGGTATAGGATTGTGCTCAAGCGGCCGGCAATGCGCAAGGACGGTACATCATTTGATGACCATCTGATACATAAGATACTGCGCAGGAATCATGTGCGTAATCCGGAGGGAGAGTGGTTTGTAACTGATGCAGATACTGTAGAAAGGGCTATTGCATCGGCTGTAGAAGGTCATGAAACCATAATAAGCAGAACCAATTCATTCCGCATGCGTCCGGAGCAGGAGGCGGCGGTCAGTAAGACATCGGCATACTTCAAGGCTTTTGTAAAAGACCCTGCTAACCGGGGCCTCATTCCGCATTTCCTCTGGAACGCCAAGATGCGTTTTGGCAAGACATTCACCACATATCAGCTAGCGCTGCGGATGGGGTGGACCAAGGTGCTGGTGCTTACTTTCAAGCCCGCGGTTAAGACAGCCTGGGAGGAGGATCTGGCTGCCCATAAGGATTTTGAGGGCTGGCAATTCTGCCAGAAACAGGATGACCGTGAGTTTAACTATGTGAACGAGCGCAAGCCGTTTGTATGTTTTGCATCGTTCCAGGATGTGCTGGGCAAGAATGCGGTAGGAGGCATTAAGGCTACAAACGAGTGGATACAGACCGTTGACTGGGATTGCATAGTGCTTGACGAGTACCATTATGGCGCTTGGGGCAGGAATGCCAGGAACTTTTATGACAAGAAAGACCCGGCGCTGATGCGCGCGCTTGAAGTGGGTGATATCATAAATGAGGATGCCGATAATGTGCGTGAGCTTGAGGCCCGCGAGATGTATGATGAGCAGCTGATGCCGCTACGCACTCATGCGTACCTGTATCTGTCGGGAACGCCATTCCGTGCCATATCAACGGGCGAATTCATTGAGGAACAGATTTACAACTGGACCTATTCCGATGAGCAGCGTTCCAAGGAGGCTTGGAGGGGACCCGATAATCCATACGCCCAACTGCCCAAGATGGTTATGCTCACATACCAGCTGCCGGACAGCATAAGGGAGATAGCATCACAGGGTGAGTTTGATGAGTTTGACCTGAACGAGTTTTTCCGTGCCGATGATAAAGGCTTTATACATGAGGAGTATGTACAGAAATGGCTTGACCTGATACGCGGCGCATACACTGAGAATATTGTCACTGAACTGAAACTTGGTACCGAGAAGCCGCCTATGCCGTTCTCTGACTCCCGTCTGCTCAGTTACCTGCAGCATACCTACTGGTTCCTGCCATCGGTTGCGGCATGTGAGGCTATGGCCGGACTGCTCCGTAAGCGTGTGAACCGTTTCTATTCTGATTACAAGGTGATAGTTGCGGCAGGAAACAGGGCTGGTATGGGTGCGGCAGCAGTATGGCCTGTTTATGAGGCTATGAATGATCCGCAGGAGAGCAAGACCATAACCCTGTCTTGCGGCAAGCTATCTACAGGCGTGACCGTTAAACCCTGGACCGGAATACTGATGCTCCGTAACACCACATCGCCCGAGACCTATTTCCAGGCCGCGTTCCGTGTGCAATCGCCATGGACCACACGTGATGAGAACGGCCTTGAGGTTATACTCAAACCGCTCTGTTACGTGTTTGACTTTGCTCCCAACCGGGCCCTGCGCTTGGTTGAGGAGTACAGTTGCCAGCTGAACGTGCATGAATCAAATCCCGAAAAGAAGGTAGAGGAGTTCATAAAGTTCCTGCCCATTCTGGCCTTTGACGGCTCATCAATGAAGGAGATTGATGCCGCTGGAGTGCTTGATATGGCCATGAGCGGCACTACTGCCACACTGCTTGCCCGCCGCTGGGAATCAGCCGTACTGGTAAATGTGGATAATGCCACCCTGCAGCGTTTGATAAATAATCCTGATGCTATGCGCGCACTGATGAGCATAGAGGGTTTCCGTAGCCTTAATAGTGAAATTGAGACCATCATAAATAAGTCAGAGAAGGTAAAGAACACCAAGAAAGAGCGTGGCGATAACCTCACTCCGCGCGAGAAGAAGGAACTGTCCGATGAGGAGAAGGAGTACAAGAGCAAACGCCGTGAGATACAGGAGAAACTCATAAAGTTTGCCACCCGTATCCCTGTGTTCATGTATCTGACTGATTATCGCGAATACTCGCTCAAGGATGTGATAGAGCAGCTGGAGCCAGACCTGTTCCGCAAGGTGACAGGCCTTACGCTCCGTGATTTCAGCCTGCTTGTAAGCTTGGGCGTATTCAACAGCGAGCTGATGAACGATGCTGTCTATAAGTTCAAGCGCTACGAGGATTCATCGCTTGAATACACAGGAATCAACACCCACACAGGTACCCTGATAGGTGGTTGGGACACCGTGATAGATACTTCAAAGACAGTACCCGATGAAGAACCGGAGTATAAGGCTGTGGCAGAACCGGCACCTGAATTTATAAAGGTACAACCTTGGGAAACAATCAAAGTGGGTGATACAGTCTGTCACAAGAGCCTTGGTCAAGGACAGGTATTATCTTTTGATGGCAAGTATCTGTTCGTGAAGTTCCCGTTACGCGAATCAAAGTTCCTCTATCCCGACGTATTCAAGAACGGCTACCTGTTCATGACAGAACCTGACAAGTCTGCAGAATAAATAAGAGTAGTATTGTTTTTGGGTAAATACTCTTCTGTTCAAATTTAAGTCTTTGCAGAGAGAGAAAAAAGCAGTATCTTCGCGGATAATAATGTACATGCGCGTATGGTACTGAACTGGATCTGGGTGGCATTCTTTCTGATAGCCTTTGCGGTGGCTGTGGTGAAGCTCTGCATGGGCGATGCAAGCGTGTTTCAGGATATCATGGACTCCACGTTCTCATCGGCCAAGACGGGCTTTGAGATTTCGCTGGGACTTACCGGCGTGCTGTCACTGTGGCTGGGAATAATGAAGATAGGTGAGAAAGGCGGACTGGTGAATACCTTTGCCCGCTGGCTGAGCCCCGTGTTCTCACGCCTGTTCCCTGACCTGCCCAAGAATGACCCGGCATACGGCCATATTTTCATGAACATTGCCGCCAATATGCTTGGCCTTGACAATGCTGCCACTCCAATGGGCCTGAAGGCTATGGAACGCATGCAGGAGCTGAACAAGACAAAGGATGTGGCTTCTAACCCCATGATAATGTTCCTAGTGCTCAACACATCCGGTCTGACCATCATACCGGTAAGCGTACTGGTGTATCGTGCGCAGATGGGTGCCGCACAGCCTGCCGATGTCTTCATCCCAATTCTTTTAGCCACATTCTTCTCGACTTTGGTGGGTCTGCTGGTTACCTGTTTTATGCAGAAGATACGTTTTGACAAGGTGCTGATACTGTTTGTGGGCGGATTGAGTGCTATAGTAGCTCTTATAATCTGGGGTTTTTCGCAGCTTCCGGCCGTAAGGATAGGGCCGGTGTCAACATCGGCAGCCAACATCATACTGTTTGTGGTGATAATAGGATTTGTCATATCCGGCATAAAAGGAAAGATAAATGTTTATGAGGCTTTTGTGGAGGGAGCCAAAGACGGCTTCACGACGGCTGTCAAGATAATACCTTACCTGATTGCAATCCTGGTGGGCATAGGCGTGTTCCGTGCATCGGGTGCGATGGATGCACTGGTGAACGGGATTGGCTGGTGTGCAGAGAAGTGCGGACTTGACAGCCAGTTTGTGGGGGCTCTGCCTACCGCCCTGATGAAACCGCTTTCCGGAGGTGGAGCACGCGGCCTGATGATTGATGCGATGACTGCCTATGGAGCGGATTCGTTTACAGGAAGGCTGGCTTGCCTGTTCCAGGGCTCGACGGATACCACGTTCTATATTTTAGCGGTATATTTCGGTAGTGTGAACATTAAGAACACCCGTTATGCTGTGGGATGTGGACTGCTGGCTGACCTGGCAGGGATATTGGCTGCAATATTCCTGGCGTATCTATTCTTTGCGTGACATTAAGATTATGATATCATTCCTGACCGAGAACATAAAGATGCCCAGGCTGGACCGTAAGAGGGTACGGACGTGGATCGCTGACGTGGCAGCCACCTACGATGGCCGCAAGGTGGGGAATCTGAACTATGTTTTCTGCAACGATGAACGTATCCTGGAGGTGAACAGGGAGTTCCTGGGGCATGACTACTATACTGACATAATCACCTTTGACTACAGTGAGCCGGGGATGGTGAGTGGTGACATGTTCATCAGTCTGGATACGGTCCGTAGTAACAGCGTGAAGTTCCGCACGTCATACGACAGGGAACTTATGAGAGTGATTATACATGGGGTGCTGCACTTGTGCGGCATCAATGACAAAGGGCGTGGTGAAAGAGCCTTGATGGAGGCAGCCGAGAACTTCGCTTTGGAAATGTGGTATAACAAAACAATCAGATAATGAAGAAAAAACTATTCTTTCCTGTGACAGTCTTGCTACTTTCCCTGACGGTGACTGATGCTGTAGGCCAAAGCAGGATGACTGCGAAAAGTTCCCGCCTTCTCGACGAGTGCAGGACTCTTTTTGTCCATGGAGATTACACTGCTGCAGGGGCATTGCTTGAAGATTGGAAGAAAGAACAGGGACCGTCGAATGTCACCCGCACGGAAGAGATTGATTATATGGATGCTGTCATTAAGGCCGAGCAGGACTTGACTGTTGCGATGCCATATATACTTGCCTTTCAGCTCAAGTATCCGTATTCCATATATGACAACAAGATGATGGCCTTGGCCGGTAGTTCCTATTTTGCAGTTCATGAATATGATCATGCAATTCTCTGTTTCAATGAGTGTGATCCTGAGTTGCTTGAGTCTGACGAATGTATTCGTATGACGCGCCATTATGCCATTTCGCTTTTCAGGAGTGGAAGAGTTGAGGATGGGCTTCTGCAGCTTAATATTCTTGATTTTATGCTGGATGGTGCACAGGATGCTGACGTTGATTTCTACAGGGCGTATTCCGATTATTATGAAGGTCGCCTGGAAGAGGCTGACGAGGGCTTCAGAAATTGTTTGGGGGGACCTCGCAATGATGAGGCCCGCCTATATTTGGCAGAAATGGCCCTGAATGGTCATGGAAACATCGATTATGCTCTTCAGACTGCAACGGACATTGTCGGGAATCCTGTGGATGATTATGTGGAGATGGAAGCTGAGCGTATACTTGGAGAATATTACTACAAGGTGGCCAACTACGACAAGTCCGTTGAGTTCCTGACCAGTTACATTAACTCTGACAGTAAGTCCGATGCCGTTTATGATTCATATCTGCTCGGAATGTCATATTTTAATTTGGGCAAGATGGATCAGGCCATCAGTTTCCTCTCGCCTGTTTCGGAAGGTGATAGCGACATAGCTCAGAACGCATCTTTACATGTGGGACTTGCTGCATTGTCTCTCGGAGAGAAAAATATGGCCCGTATGGCATTTGAAAGGGCATCTAATCTCACAGGTCAGCCCAGTGTCAGGGAACAGGCGCTATATAACTATGCTATGCTGGTGCAGGAAACTTCATATTCGCCTTTTGCGGAGTCAGTAAAGTCTTTCGAGCGTTTCCTCAATGAGTTTCCGGCTTCAGTTTACGCAGATAAGGTGAACAGCTATCTTGCAGATGCTTACCTGAATACTCCCAACTATGACGTTGCGCTTGCATCGATTGCCAAAATAAACAATCCTGGAGCAACTATACTTCAGGCGAAGCAGAAACTGCTTTACCGCAAGGCTATGGACCTCTTCTCTGACGGCAACCTGAATGAAGTTCCTTCACTTCTGACTGATGTGATAGCGCTTGACCGTTATAACCATAGTGTGGCTACTGAATCTTTCTTCTGGAGAGGTGAAGCCTATTACAGACTTGACAGCCCAGGTCAGGCTGAAACTGACTACAACCGTTATCTTTCTCTTGTGGGGAACGGTAGAAGTCCTTCCGGCGTCCTGGCTAATTACGGACTGGGCTACATCAACTATCGCAGGAGGGACTATGACAAGGCAGAGCGTTATTTCAGGAATGTTATAGAGAGGAACGGATCCGGTGAGTCGAGGGATATTGTTGCCGATGCTGCTTTGCGTGCCGGAGACTGCATGTTCTTCAAACGCAATTATTCCGAGGCAAAGGAATACTACAGGAAGGCGCTTGCTTCAAACCGGCAGGTGGGCGATTATGTACTCTATCAGTCGGCAATGGTAAGCGGACTACAACGAAGTTACACTGAGAAGATCAATAATCTTGAGCGCCTTGTCAGTGATTATCCGGAATCAGCATACGTTCCGACGGCCCTTTATGAGGAAGGAAGGGCATATCAGCAGACCGATAAACCGTCGCAGGCAATACGGCTTTTCAGACGTATTGTGTCTGATTATCCCACAAGTGATTTGGCCCGAAAGGCATCGGCTGAAATAGCACTTATATATTATCAGCAGGATAATTTCGATGAGGCTATTTCGGCATACAAGGATGTCATATCCAATTATCCAGGTAGTGACGAGGCTCGTACTGCTATGTCGGATTTAAGGTCGATATATGTAGAGAAGGGTGATATCAACAGTTATCTTGAGTATGTTTCGCACGTTCAGGGCGCGGTTCCTGTTGCGGTCAGTGAGCGTGACTCTTTAACTTATGCAGCAGCTGAAAGCCTGTTCGGACGTGGTGAAAAGTCCCAGGCCCTGACGTTATTCGGACAATATCTGTCACAATTCCCGAACGGAGCCTATGCGGCTGACGCATGGTTCTATCAGGGCGAGATTTATCAGGTCCTGAGGGAGTATGGCAGGTCTGTGGAAAGTTATCTGCGTGCCGCTGATTTCAGCAACAGCCGTTACAGTGAAGAGGCTCTTGACAGGGCTGCATACATTGACTGGACAAACGGAGAGTGGACCAGGGCAATGAACACCTACATACGCTTGTACGAGAAGACAGCAAATGCTGACAGGCAACTTAAATGCCTGTATGGTATAGTGAGCAGTGCGGGAAGGTCAGATAATATGTCAACTGTTCTGAAATATGCTGATAAAGCTCTGCTTACAAAACTCAATCCCGAGCAGAAGACAGAGGTCAGTTATTGGAAGGCAAAGGCATCTCTTGCCGGAAATATGCCTGAAGCGAGAGAACTCCTTGAACAGCTGTCACAAGATACCCGCTCCCAGTATGGGGCCGAGTCAAGCTATTTGTTGAGCCAATATCTGTATGACAATGGAAATCAAGCTGCTGCTCAGGACAATATAATGAAGTTTATACAGCAGGGTTCACCACATATGTACTGGGTGGCTCGCAGCTTTATCCTGCTGAGTGATATTTACAAGGCTCAGGGCAAGGAGATTGAGGCTCGTCAGTATCTGCTTTCACTTAGGAGCAATTATACTGAGAGCGATGATATAGCCGATATGATTAAAGAACGCTTAGGAGAATGAACAATATGAAGAGATATAGTGTTTCTGCACTGCTATCAATAGCTTGTGCCATGACTGTTCAGGCCCAGACCAACAATGAACTGCCTTCCAGATCCATGACCGTAGAGGGTGATTATAATCCGGTATTCACAGAGGCAGCGAAGATCATGCCTTCTCCCAGGAAGGAGGAAGAAACAAAGGAGAGTGTACAGGTTAGTTATCTGACATTTGCCAATCCTTATAATCAGAGGATACGTCAGCAGATGAATGTTTTCGGATTTGGAACTGATGATATAGATGCAAAAAGAATAATCGGTCTGGCACGTATAGGATATGGTTTCCGTAACATCAGTGACGGCATTATGGATTTTGGATGGAAAATTACAGACAAGGATTTTTTAAAATTATCAGGCACTCTGGACGGATGGAAATCAAAACCGGACAAGAGCTGGAGGTCGGATATGTTCAACAGTAATATCTCGGTTGGATATACTCACCAGTTCCGTTTGTTTGAAGCTTCCGTCAAGGCCGGTTACGGTTATTCACGTTACAACTATATGCCTGGTAGCCTGATGGATTCGATAAAACTTGCAGCAAGCAACCTTTTCATGGATGTCAGACAAGGGGAAATGTCAGGTTATATCCGTACTAATCCCGAAAACGATGTGAGTTTCTATCTCAGCGGTTCCGGAGAATGGATGATAAGGGATGGACTGATTGTAAATGGAACCAATAGGAACAATAAAGAGGGTTTGGTCAGGATTGGTGCCGGATTCAACAAGAGGCTGGACAAGGGGAGTCTTACGTTGGACTACAAACAAAAAACGGCCGTTTACAGTTGGTACTCCATGAATAATGGTTCTAAATACACGAACTTCACCACTTTCACAGTTACGCCTGTATGGCATTATTTCAAAGGTGATTGGGAAACCGACCTTGGATTTAATCTTGATCTGAGGACAGGTGCCGGGGACCTTTTCCATGCGTCTCCTTCAGCCAGAGTTTCATATAGCTTGACAGATAAATTCAAGATACTTGGTAGCATAACGGGCGGACTTGAAGAGTATGACATGCGCAAGCTTTCTGTTATATCTCCCTATTGGTCTGAGCAGGAATGCATACGTGACGGATATACAACTTTCAATGCTTTGGCTGGAGTCAGTTATTCCGAGCCATCTGCTTTCTCTTCGTTTTTTGGGGTAGGCTACAGATATACTGTTGATGAAGTTTTCCAAGTGGCTTATGACTCTTTACTCATAACATCGGTCTTGAAACAGCAGGATGCTAAGGTCCTTTACGTAAAAGGAGCTTTGGACTGGATGTATCTTGAGAAGGCTCAGTTCAAATTGGACTTCATCTATAATAACTACTTGGGCTCATACTTAGGTCATAAGATGGAACTGAAACCTGCCATTGATGTTACTTTTTTTGGCAAGTATGACATTATGAAGGGGTTGGACGCCATGGTAACTTATAGACTCATGGGTTTTCACCGGGTGTCCGGTGAAGCCATGCCCGTTGTTAATGACCTCTCCCTGACGGCAAACTATGATTGGAACAGGAATATTTCATTTTATTCAACAGTAAAGCACATGCTCGGAGGCAATTTCTACTATTATGCCGGATACAGGACATTGAAACCATCCATTTTGGTTGGAGTGACGTGTAGATTCTGAAATTTTTATTAATATTATTAATAAGGTGGACGGACGGATTTTTTTCTGTCCGTCCATTGTTTCAGTATTACATTTTTTGTTCTACTTTTGTGCCGCACCGAAAGGTGTTATGTTTTTAGTTGATTGACAAAATGCAGAAAAATCTAGTAATTGTCGAGTCGCCTGCAAAAGCGAAAACCATTGAGAAGTTCTTAGGGCCTGATTTTAAGGTAATGTCAAGTTACGGCCATATCTGTGACCTTAAGAAAAAGGACCTGAGTATCGACATTGACACGTTTGAACCCATATATGAAATCCCCTCGGACAAGAAGAGGATAGTGAATGAACTAAAAGAAGCTGCCGGAAAGGCTTCCATGGTTTGGCTGGCTTCCGATGAGGACCGTGAGGGAGAGGCGATAAGTTGGCATTTGTTTGACACTCTTGGACTGAAACCTGAGAAGACCAAGAGAATAGTTTTTCATGAGATCACCAAAAGTGCCATACTTCACGCAATAGATAATCCCCGTGATATTGACATAAATCTCGTGTATGCACAACAGGCACGCCGCGTGCTTGACAGGATTGTAGGTTTCAAGTTGTCCCCAGTGCTTTGGCGTAAGGTCAAGCCTTCGCTTTCTGCAGGCCGGGTACAGTCTGTGGCCGTAAGGCTTATCGTGGAAAGGGAAAGAGAAATAAAGGATTTTATTCCCGAAGCCTTTTACAAGGTGATAGCGCTATTCAAGGTATGTGATTCTGATGGCTCCATGCAGGATGTCCGTGCCGATTACAGCGAACGTTTCAGAAGCAAGGATGAGGCTGAAGCATTCCTTGAGAAATGCAGAAAAGCAAAATTCACGGTCAGTGACATATCGAAGAAGCCTCTAAAAAAGCAGCCTGCTCCACCTTTTACGACATCAACCATGCAGCAGGAGGCGATGCGTAAGTTCGGCTTTACGGTCATCCAGACCATGATGCTTGCACAGCGCCTTTATGAATCGGGAAAGATTACTTATATGCGTACTGACTCGGTTAATTTATCAACTTTATGTATAGATTCGTGTCGGAATGAGATAGCGGAGACTATGGGTGAAGAGTATATAAAGAGCCGTCAGTTCACCCAAAAGGCAAAAGGAGCGCAGGAAGCTCACGAGGCCATCCGCCCAACTTATATGCAGAACCATGTTATCGAGGGGTCGGCTCCTGAGAAGAAACTGTATGAACTAATTTGGAAACGTACGATAGCATCCCAAATGTCCGATGCTGATATAGAAAAGACCACGGTGACTATTTCATCGCCTTCCATAGACGGTGATTTCACAGTTACTGGTGAGGTGGTGAAGTTTGATGGTTTCCTCAAGGTATATCGTGAAACCCGCGATGATGATGCTTCCGAAATGCCTGATTCCCATAGCCTGCCTGGTTTTACTAAGGGAAGTAATCTGTCTTTCGACCAGATTATGGCAGTTGAGAGATTCACGCAGCACCCTCAGAGATATAATGAGGCTGCGCTCGTGCATAAGCTTGAAGAACTTGGAATAGGACGTCCTTCAACGTATGCTCCTACCATAGGAACCATTCAGCAACGTGAATATGTGCTTCGTGAAGATATCCAGGGACAGACCAGAACAAGTAACATGCTTCGCCTGGAGAAAGGGAAAATAACAGAGCAGGACATAGTGGAGAACTGGGGATCAGAGAAAGCCAAACTCAGACCTACTGACATTGGAATTGTAGTCAATGATTTTCTTATGGAATACTTTCCTGATATCCTTAACTACAATTTTACCGCCCAAGTTGAAAAGGAGTTCGACGAGATTGCTGATGGAGACAAACAATGGAAGAGCGTAATCAGTGATTTCTATGACAAGTTCAGTCCGTCAGTCGACAATGCTATCTCGATAAAGAACGAACATAAGGTTGGAGAACGTATATTGGGAAAAGATCCGATATCCGGTAAACCTGTTTCAGCCAAAATAGGCCGGTACGGTCCTGTCGTTCAGATAGGAAGTGCCGATGATGAAGAGAAACCCAGGTTTGCACAACTAAATAAAGACCAGACATTGGAGACTATAACACTCGAACAGGCTCTCAATCTGTTCCGCTTGCCCCGTACCTTGGGAGAATATGAAGGTTCGGAGGTGATTGTAAGCACCGGAAGGTTTGGCCCATATGTCCGTCATGGCAGCTTCTATGTGTCTATTTCCGATGATATCAATCCGTTGACCATTACTCTTGAAGATGCTGTTGAGCTTATCAGGAACAAACATGAGGCAGAGTCAAAGAAAGTCCTGAAATCCTTTGCGGAAGACCCTGACCTGGAAATTTTGAACGGTCGTTACGGAGCGTATATATCATATCAGGGAAGCAATTACAAGATATCCCGTTCTATGGAACCGTCTGCCCTTACAATAGAGGAATGCAGGGAGATTATCAGGAAACAGATAGCCAAGACAGGTTCCGCTCCCAAACGTCGTATTTTCAAAACAAAAAAATGATAAGGGTATTCCTTATGGGATTTATGGGGGCCGGTAAGACTACCCTTGGAAAGGCTTTAGCTAATCATCTTGGAGTCACGTTTCACGACTTGGACCAGTATATAGAGCGCAGATATATGATGAGTGTGACCGATCTGTTTGCAAAGTACGGAGAACAGGGCTTCCGAAGTATTGAGAGTCGTCTTTTGCGTGAGGTGGGAGAGTTTGAGGACGTGGTTGTATCATGCGGGGGCTCCACCCCGCTTATCGGTGATAACATGGACTATATGCTCCGACAGGGGCAGACGGTATATCTCAAGTGTAATATTGAAACATTGGTTCGTAGGCTTAAGGTGGCCCGCTCCAAGCGACCACTGATTGCCTCCATGAGCGATGAACAGTTGTACCCATACGTTGAATCAGAGACTGCCAGGCGGGAGCCCGGTTATCTAAGAGCAGAATACACCTGTCCTGGAGACCGCCTTGAAACCAGAGATCAGATATCCGAAACGGTTAGTTATATTGAGAATCTTCTTAATCTGAAGAATAGTTGAAAGAACATGAAGCAGTCATTGGTCATAGTTAAGGTGGGTGGCAAGATAGTTGAAGAGTCCGATACTCTTGAACAGTTGTTGGATGATTTCAATGCTATCCCCGGCAACAAGCTTTTGGTCCATGGCGGAGGTCGTTCGGCTACTGCTTTAGCTGAAAAGCTTGGAATAGAAAGTCATATGGTTGAAGGACGAAGAATTACCGATGCAGCCATGCTTGATGTTGTCACTATGGTTTACGGAGGTTTGGTCAACAAGAAGATTGTTGCCAGTCTCCAGGCACGTGGCGTTAATGCGATAGGTCTTACCGGTACGGACTGTAACGTGATGATGTCGGACATTCGCCCTGTCAAAGATATTGATTATGGTTTTGTGGGTGATGTCAAGGCTGTCAATTCAGGTTTTCTTTCATCGTTGATTAATCAGGGGATAATACCTGTATTGGCCCCGCTTACTCATGATGGGAAGGGGCAACTGCTCAACACAAATGCCGATACCATTGCCAGTGAGGCAGCCAAGGCTCTGGCGTCGATGTTCAAGGTTACTCTTATCTATTGCTTTGAGAAGCCGGGCGTACTACTGCATGAGGATGATGACAACAGCGTGATACCTTACATATCATATTATGATTTTCCGCGCCTGGTTCAGGACGGAACAATTAGCGGCGGAATGATTCCCAAGGTTCAGAACGCCTTCAATGCGCTGCAGGCGGGGGTATCGTCGGTCCTGATTACCAAGGCCGAGTCACTGGACAAGCTTACGGGCACTACAATCGCCCTCTGAAAAGATAATCAGATCTGATAATTGTCGCCGTTTTCGGTGACTTCAGGATTTGTCTGCTCCTCTACTATAGGTGCAGTTTCTAACTGCGTCATATCCTGTGCCATGGATTCCGCTTCCTCTTTGCTTTTCTTTGAGTAGTATATTACTATCCAGATAGCGGCTGCTGTTGACAGTACCAGGAACACTATCAGCAGTATCACGCCCAGTGTGTCATTCAGGTTTATCTCCTTTTCAGATCCCATTTTCATGGTTATGAATGCTATTGAGTTGTTCAGGATATGGACACAGATAGGCACTAACAGGCTACCGGTCTTGCAGTAGAGCCATCCCAGTATGATTCCTGCCGGCATGGCAAATACCACCTGTATGGGATTGATATGAATCACTGCGAACAGTGCAGCTGATATTATGATACCCCACCACATGCTTTTTGTCAGTTTCTCCATCTCCTTCAGTATGACGCGGCGCATCATTATCTCCTCCATAATAGGACCTATTATACATATTCCAAGGAACCCCCAAATGCTCTTTGACATCTCCTCAAACTGTTGTTCCAGTATGTTAGGTATTTCAACTGTCGTGGAAAGCAGGTCAACGGCCATCATGCCGCAAATGGCGAATACAATGGATATAAGGAACACATCAAACGGAACTCCCTTGAACAATTCCTTGAAACCGCAGTACCTGATAATAAGAAGCAGCACAATTACCAGGAAATCTGATACCAGAAGCGATGGAGCCAGAATGGAGTTTATGTCCATTTTCATGATCATTGCGGCAATCATGAAGATTATCGTTACGGTAATCTGTGATCCAATCCAGATTCCAATAGTAGTAAGTGTTTTTTTCATATTATCGCGTTTTGATTGTTTGCTTAACCTGATTCCGGTCAGCCTCCAGTTGGGCTGCCAGCAGCTGCGGTGATGAGAATCTCTTTTCAGGACGCAGGAAGTCCACGAACTCAAGCTTCAGTTCACGGAAATATATGTCGCGGTCAAATCCAAGCAGGTGAGCTTCGATGGTACGGGCCGTACCCTGGAACGTGGGTCGGAACCCAATGTTGAGCATTGCGGGCCAGGTCTCACCATCTACTGTAGCCAGTGCCGAGTAAACTCCGTCGGCCGGAATCTGCATGAATTCGCAGTACGGGCCCAGATTGGCGGTAGGGAATCCCATCTTGCGGCCGTTCTGAAGGCCGTGGATCACAGTCCCGCTGATTGTGTATCGGTAACCCAGCATATCGTTAGCCGCCTTTACGTTTCCGGCCACCAGCTCACGTCGGATACGGGAACTGCTGACGGGAGAGCCTTCATACAGGTATGCATCGGCTGGGATTACATCCATTCCTATCTTAAGTCCTATGCACCGGTAATCATCTGCGGTCAGGCTTGTATCATGCCCGAAATGGTGGTCATGTCCTACGAGCAGAGTGCTTACACCCAGTTTCTTTTGCAGAAAGTCTGTCATGAAACTCTCGGCGTCCATGGCGGCCAGCGCTGTTGTGAAATGCAGTGGGAAACAGTAATCAATGCCGGTCTGCTCCAACATACGCATCTTGTCATCAGGGGTTGAGAGCAGACGCGGACGGTAATCGGACTGAAGTATCTGGCGCGGATGCTCCGGGAAAGTAATGGCCATGCTTTTGAGACCGCGTTCGTTAGCTGCAGCCAAGAGTGCTTTCAGCAGATGCACGTGCCCCAGATGGACTCCGTCAAAGAATCCTATAGTGGCAGCGTATCTGTTGTTGTCAGGAACGGGTATGGTCATTATATGCCTGATGAGTTGTTTTCAGAATGCAAAATTAGTGAAGATACGTGGGGTAAAGGAATTTTTTGCCTCAAAACTTTGTAATTTCAGGTTAATGGAGTACTTTTGCAACAGAAAGATGATGTCGGTTATGGCCGAGTATTCTTTCAATGGGCTTTTAGCTCAGTTGGTTAGAGCAACAGACTCATAATCTGGAGGTCCTAGGTTCAAGCCCTAGATGGCCCACAAACCATTCTGAACGGAATGGTTTTTTTATATCCTTTTCCGGGACTGCCTGATTTTTGACAGTTTGGCAGTATGCTCATATAGGTTGATAAAAAAAGCATTCGTGATTGGGAAGGATGCGCTTAATTTCGTATCTTCGCTGAATTGAAATGCAGTGGAGATAATGTCAGATGAGAAAATATCCGTTGTTCCGGTTGTGACCGCCAGACATTTGAGGCGTTTCGCAAGGTTCAATGTACAGCTTTACAGAAATCATCCATTTTCAGTTCCTGATTTGATAAAGGATACCAGGAATTCTTTTAGACCGTCAAGAAATGCAGCTTTTGAATTCTGTGACGCTCAGCCGTTCATTGCATTGAAGGGTGGTAAGGTGGTAGGGCGTGTGGCAGCCATAATCAATCACAGGGCCAATGAGGTCTGGAAAGTTAAGACCGTAAGGTTCGGTTGGATAGATTTCATTGATGATTTAAGGGTATCCTCCGCTTTGCTTGATGCAGTATCCGCCTGGGGTAAGGAACGGGGTATGGACCGTCTGGAAGGACCTTTCGGATTCACAGACTTTGATCCTGAAGGAATGCTTACTGAGGGTTTTGACAGGATTGGCACAATGGCAACCATCTACAATTATCCCTATTATCCTGAGCATATGGAACGTATGGGACTGCAGATTTCGGCTAAATGGGTTGAGCGTCATGTCCCGAATTATGGAGTCCCTGAAAAGATAGGTCGTCTTACACAGGTTGTGCTTGACCGTTACAACCTTCATGTAGCCAAGTTTGAGCGAAGCAAGAACGCTGAGGCCAGGATATATGCCCGCAAGCTGTTTCATCTGGTGAATGAGTCTTTTGCTCCGCTCTACGGATACTCTGCATTCTCCGATAAGCAGATTGAGGATTTCAGCCGCCGTTATGTGCCGCTGCTGGACAAGCGTCTGGCGGTATTCGTGCTTGACAAGGATGATAACATGGTGGCCGGTACACTGGCTATGTTCTCAATAGCGCGGGCTCTGCAGAAAGCCAGGGGTCGCCTGTTCCCGCTGGGGTGGTGGTATATACTCAAGGCCCTCAAGTGGAAGCATCCGTCAACTCTTGAGATGCTTTTTGTAGCTGTCAAGCCTGAGTATCAGAACAAGGGTGTGAGTGCGGTTCCCTTTGCCCTGCTTACGCAATCTTCTTTTGATCTGGGAATTAAAATGGGAGAGTCGAATCCTGAATTGGAAACCAATACGAAGGTGCAGTCTCATTGGGCATATTTCAAAGACGTAGAAATAGTCCGTCGCAGGGCTGTGTATTATAAGACTATATGAAATCTATTATGTCAGTTCCGGTTTTTAGAAATAATAACAGCAATACGAGATATGGCAGAAACTGAGGAATTATTCAACCCCGTCGCCACAGAGGCGCAGTATAATGAGGACAATATCCGGCACATGGACGACATGGAGCATATCCGTACCCGTCCCGGTATGTACATAGGCAAGTTGGGCGATGGCTCTCAGGCTGATGATGGCGTTTATGTGTTGCTCAAGGAGATTATTGATAACAGCGTGGATGAGTTCCGCATGAATACGGGCAAGCGCATTGATATAGAGCTGACCGATACCGGGAGGGTTTCTGTACGTGACTACGGCCGAGGCATTCCTCAGGGTAAACTTGTGGAAGCGGTAAGTATGCTTAATACCGGCGGTAAGTTTGACAGCAAGGCGTTCAAGAAAAGCGTTGGCTTGAACGGTGTCGGCCTGAAAGCGGTCAACGCGTTGAGTTCACACTTTGAGGTGTGCAGCTGGCGTGACGGTCAGGTGCGGACGCTTGTTTTTGAACGTGGCAAGCTTCAGTCCGATGTGACTGCTCCCAGTGCTGATGAACACGGTACCCAGGTGATTTTTGAGCCGGACAACCAACTGTTTGCCGGTTACCAGTTCCGTCCTGCCATCATTGAGACCATGTTGAGGAATTACACCTATCTTAATACCGGTCTTATCATATTATACAATGGTCAGCGTTTCATGTCCCGCAACGGATTGGAGGACCTGTTAGGCGAGCGCATGAGCGCCCAGAGCCTTTATCCCATAATACATCTTCAGGGAACGGATATAGAGATAGCGTTTACACATACCAACCAGTACGGAGAGGAGTACTATTCATTTGTAAACGGTCAGTATACATCTCAGGGCGGAACCCATCAGAGTGCATTCAAGGAGCATATAGCACGTACGATAAAAGAATTCTACGGCAAGCAGTTCGAGCCAGGTGATGTCCGCAACGGCATTGTGGCAGCCATTGCGGTGAATGTGGAGGAACCGGTGTTTGAGAGCCAGACCAAAATCAAGCTGGGATCAACCACCATGAGTCCAAACGGCGGTGTGTCACTCAACAAATTTGTGGGTGATTTTATAAAAAAGGAGGTCGATGACCTGTTGCACAAGGAGCCGGAGGTGGCTGATGTTATACTCAGGAAAATCCAGGAGTCCGAGAAGGAACGAAAGGAGATAGCAGGTATCACCAGGCAAGCCCGTGAGCGGGCCAGAAAAGCTAACTTGCATAACCGCAAACTGGCAGACTGTCGCATTCATCTGAATGATTCCAAGGGTGACCGTCAGGAAGAAAGCAGTATTTTCATAACAGAGGGTGACTCCGCCAGCGGTTCCATTACCAAGAGTCGCGACGTGAATACCCAGGCTGTTTTCAGTCTGCGAGGCAAACCGCTTAACTGCTACGGTCTGACCAAGAAGGTTGTCTATGAGAATGAGGAGTTCAACCTTCTGCAGGCCGCTCTCAACATAGAGGAGGGTCTGGATGACCTTCGTTACAATAAGATAATCGTGGCTACTGATGCCGATGTTGATGGTATGCACATCCGTTTGCTGATGATAACCTTCTTCCTGCAGTTCTTTCCGGAACTGATCAGGAAAGGTCACGTATATATACTCCAGACTCCGCTGTTCCGCGTTCGCAACAAACGCAAAAAGAAAAAAGGCGCAGCCGGACACGTTGACGGAGTCGTGACTGAGAAAGGCGAGTTTGAGACCATATACTGCTATTCGGACGAGGAGCGTCGGCAGGCCATAGAGAAGCTGTCTCCCAATCCTGAGATAACCAGGTTCAAAGGACTTGGAGAGATTTCGCCCGACGAGTTCAAGAACTTTATAGGACAGGATATGCGTCTGGAGATGGTAACTCTCCAGAAGACGGATGCCGTGGATGACCTCTTGTCTTTTTATATGGGCAAGAACACTATGGAACGCCAGAATTTCATCATTGACAATCTGGTGGTAGAGGAGGACAGAGTTGGAGAGGATGAAGGTGAGTTATTCTAACTGAAAAAAAGTGCATATGAAACTCTTATTTCCGGGATCATTCGATCCTTTCACCATAGGGCATGTCGATCTTGTGGAGCGTGCGACAGGTATGGGTTTCGAGATAGTGATAGCGGTAGGGATCAACGAGGGCAAGAAGCCGATGTTCACCACATTGCAGCGTCTTGAAGCAATCCAGGCTTATTATAGGTCCAATCCCCTTGTGAAGGTAGTTGTATATGACGGCTTAACTGTTGATGCTGTACGTGAAAACGGTTGCGGAGGCATTCTTCGCGGTATCCGTTCTGTCACTGATTATGACAGGGAACGTAACCTGGCCGACATAAACCGTTCAATTGATGGAGTTGAAACCATTCTGCTGGTTTCCAGTCCGGCAGTTCAGCATGTGAGCAGCAGTCTGGTACGTGAACTTCTTTCATTCGGCCGGAAAGCAGATGGTCTGATGATTGATACATTCAAGCCATAACTCTGAAATATGAAAACAAAACAGATATTGTTAGCTGCACTTTTGTTGCCTATGGCATTGATGGCCCAGCCTGGCATGATGATGCAGCCTCAGCCGCAACGCAGGCCGAGTGTTATTGACGAGCAGCTTCAGAAACTGCTTGTAGCCGAAACTGCCATCACAAGCTTGTATGTCGAGGATGTTGACCAAGTCAAACTCATAGAAAGTGCAATCAAAGGTATGCTGGAGGAGCTGGATCCTCATTCCACATACCTGACACCGGAAGAGAATGACAAGTCCAACGAGACTCTGATGGGCTCCTTTGACGGAATAGGCGTTCAGTTCAATATGGTTGAGGATACGCTGTTCATTGTTCAGCCCATTCCGGACGGTCCGTCCGAGCGTGCCGGAATACTGGCAGGAGACCGGATAGTTACGGTGAATGACACAGCAATAGCCGGAGTCAATATGTCACAGGAGAACATCATGAAGCGTCTTCGCGGTCCGCGTGGCACAAAAGTTGATTTGGGAATAGTACGAAGAGGTGTGGATGGTCAGGTCCATTTCACCATTATCCGTGACAAGATACCGGTCAATTCAGTTGATGCCGCATATATGATCTCACCCGGAATAGGTTATATAAAGGTTTCCAATTTTGGGGCTACTACGGTTGAGGAGTTTGAAAACAAGCTCAAGGATCTTCAGGGAAAAGGACTTCAATCACTTATTCTGGATCTTCAGGGTAATGGCGGAGGTTTCCTGATGGCGGCTGTCGGTATTGCCAACGAGTTCCTGAACCGAGACCAGCTCGTGGTCTATACTGAGGGAAAACGTTCTCCCCGGAGTGGGTTCGTTGCTGACGGTTCTGGCCGTTTCAGGACCGGACGGCTGGCCGTGCTTATAGATGAGTATTCGGCATCGGCCAGTGAGATTGTGTCCGGTGCTGTCCAGGATTGGGACCGTGCCACCATCGTCGGCCGCCGTTCATTCGGAAAAGGACTTGTACAGCGGCCTATTGAATTGCATGACGGTTCCATGATAAGGCTGACTGTGGCCAAATACTATACTCCCGTGGGCCGTTGTATTCAGAAACCGTACGGCAAGGATGTAGATTACGGGGATGACATTATAGAGCGACTGCATCACGGTGAGCTGACCAACAGGGACAGTATCCATTTCCCCGATTCCCTGAAATACAATACAATGGTTCAAAAAAGAGTGGTGTATGGTGGAGGCGGTATTATGCCGGATGTCTTCGTCCCGCTTGATACAACCCGGACCAACAAGTACTACCGCAATCTGACTGCAAAGAACGTGGTGCTCCAGACAGCCATGCAATATACCGAGCGCAACCGCCGGATGCTGCAGCGCCGTTACAAGGATTTCGAAAGTTTCAATAGCGGCTTTGAAGCCGGTACTGACGTGCTGGCACTTTTGCTTTCCAAGGCTTCGGATGCCAAGATAGAGTATAATCATGAAGAGTATGAGGCCTGTCTTCCCATCTATAAGACACAGTTGAAAGCCATGATCGCCAGGAATCTATGGGGTATGAACGAGTATTACCAGGTTATCCAGACTCTGGATGAAACCGTCCAGCGTGCGGTCGAACTGTTGAAAACCGGTCAATAGTGTCCAGACAGCTACATAAAGTGCCGTTTTTTTATCTGCAAAACGTTTTTTTTGTAAGTTTGTGGTCATATTGGATTCGGCAACAAATTATTAACCTATAAAAACAGATTTATGTCAAACGAGAACAAGGGTTTTTACAAACTCAACTGGATGCAGCGCATCGGATTCGGTTCCGGTGACCTGGCCCAGAACCTTATTTACCAGACCATAAGCATTTGGCTGGCATTCTTCTATACAAACGTGTTCGGACTTCCCGCAGGTTATGCAAGTGTAATGTTCCTGGTGGTCCGTATCATTGATGTGATCTGGGATCCTATTGTGGGTGCATATATTGACAAACACAGTCCCAAGCTCGGTAAATACCGTGCATATCTGGTGTTCGGTGGCATTCCATTGGTAGGATTCGCTATACTTTGTTTCTGGAACGGTATGTCCGATGCTTCAGAGACAGCCAAGCTCATCTATGCATACGTCACATACGTAGGTATGTCAATGTGCTACACTCTCGTGAATGTCCCTTACGGTGCGCTGAATGCGTCGCTTACCCGTGATACAAACGAGATAACAATACTTACCTCCACCCGTATGTTCATGGCAAATCTGGGCGGTCTGCTGGTCAGTGCCGGTATTCCTATTTTCGTATGTCTGATGACCGGTTACGGTGATATTCACAATGCGTTGAGTACTGCCCTGTTTATGGGTCTGGGTTCTCTGCCGGCATTCATTTTCATGCCTCTTGTCCCCGCTATCAAAAGGAAGGTGGGCAAGCGTGGTATGTTCAATATTTTCCTGTCTGTAGCTATTGTGGGCATGGTTCTTCTCTACATTGTAGGTCTTACTGACCTTAGGAAGAATGACCTGATCATCAATGTATGCCAGTTCATCAAGTCAACCGGTGTCATTGTAGCTACCGGTTACATGTGGGCTTTGGTTCCTGAGGTTATCTCTTATTCAGAGTACACAAGCGGCAAGCGTATCTCAGGCATAGTAAACGCTCTTACCGGTATTTTCTTCAAGGCTGGTATGGCTCTTGGAGGCTTTGTTCCCCTGTTTGTCCTTTGGATTACAGACTACAAGCCCGGTGAGTCTGCAGGACAGGACGGAACAACTGATCCTCAGGCCTGGTTTACTACAATGCTTATCTACGGCCTTGTAGCTTTGGCTCTGCTAATCTTCTGCTTCACACAGTGCAAGGAGCGCGTTGTCATGGATGAGAAGGAGACTGCAAACGTCAAGGTAAGTGACCTGTGGATGGAGTTCATTCACAACCGTCCCCTCAGAATCCTGGCTTTCTTCTTTATCACGGCTTTCGCCATGATGTCAGTCGGTAACGCCGGCGGTCCATATTTCATGGCGGAGCGCACCAATGATACCATCTCATCATTCCAGTGGCAGGGTATCCTGTGGCTGCTGTGCCTGATTCCCGCCATCCTGCTTTTCCTCGCCATGTGGATTATCAGCAAGTATGAGCTCACTGATGAAAAGATGGATGAAATCAATCATGAGATTGAGGCCAAGGCCGCAGCTAAGGAATAAACGCGGCAATTCCTGTAATTTCCGATATTTAGAAATGCGGCCGTTCCCGGAATTCGGGAGCGGCCACATTTCTTTTAATGACCGTTTTGTGAAATATTTTCTCTGGAACACAGGCTTGCGGACGGCAACTTTTCATTTTATATCAAATTTATATCAAAGGAACAGGCGTCTTTTAGCTGTAATACTGTAACGCTGTCTGTTTTTTATTCATTATGAAAATAATTATTACATTTTTACAGAAATTAAATCTACATTTGAAAAACTTTGACTTTATTTGCAGAACAACGTTTTGAGGCGTATTCATCTATTTATACTTATTACTAACTTAGTCGTGATTATGAAAAGAATGAAAGTTTTTATGGCCTCAGCATTCGCTTTGCTGATGTCATCTGGTGCAGGCGCTTTTGCACAATCGATTCCCGAGTTGCCTGGCGCCGAGGGTAACAGGGTGTTCTTCATCGGTTTTGAGGATGGCGGTGCTACATTTACGGATTCCTCGCTTTCAGCGTGGGATACAATTGCCGGTGTCTATTACTATCCCCAGAACAAGTATGACGCATCCCTGAAGAAGGAGGATCTCGTTTTTAGGGACACTACCTATCTGGTTTACAACGAGGTGAGGCCATTGGCTTCCCGCGGAGATACCTATGAGTTCGTTTCAGACCTTACCGGTGGACATGCAGCTGAGCTGCAAGCTCTGGGAGGTGAAGGCGGAAACCATTTTCTCAAGTATGTTTCCGGCGGATCGGCAGGAGGCAGCAAGGCAAACAGCTATGATGCCAATCTTTATGTCCGTGGTGTTCCAATCGAGGACAACACCTCTTACAGACTCACATATTATGTAAAGACTTCGGGCAAGGATGCGGACATCGAGTGCGACATGATCCGCGGATGGTTCCAGTCATGGAAGCCTTTCACGATGAGTGCTTCCGGAACTGAATTCATTTCGGACAAGTCCGGATTCCCGGATGACCAGTGGGTACGCATGACCTCCATGACCTACTTCCTGAACGATTCCATTGCCAATGCATATCTTCATTCGCAATACTGGTGGGCTGGTGACTGGACGTGGAAAAATCCAGAGAACGGCAACACATATCAGTACATAATGCAGCCTGATGTCTATTTCTACAGGTTGTCATTCCGCGGTCCTGCCACCACCTATTATATTGATGACCTTTCACTGGTCAAGTCAATGATAGGTGGAGTGGAGTATAACGATGATGTCCTGAGAGTGGATTTCGGTTATCAGACCAATCTCAGCGAGCTTGCAAAAGCCGATGAGGAGGGATCGCTTTCCATCCCTGCCGAAATGGTTTCCGTAAAGGGATTGGACGGTTCAGAGGAAGTTGAACTGGAACCTATTTTTGTGGAGTATCACTCAGACGGTTATCTATATATCTGGTTGGACGAGAGTTGTGACTATTTTGATGACCTGAGAGTCAGTTTCCATAATTCTGAGGATCCCGCCTATCAGTTGAAGTACAACGGCAGCCTTTATCCTATGGCTAATCAGACTGAATGGGTGAATGCAGGTAAGATAGTTCCTGATTTTGAGGATGAGTTTGCATATTACAATCCGACTATTTCAGTTATTGCCAAGGATCTGACTCCGCCTCAGGTTATTTCAACCGTGCCTGATGACGGATCATTCAATCTGGATCCCGTCAAGGATGAATACCGTCAGGTCAAGGTGTTCTTCAACAAGAAGCCTTATCTGGGAACAGACGGTGTTTCCGTATCGATTACAGGTCCCGGTATCAAGGGCTTCACGCTCAGGCCTGGAACATACGACTCTGAGGAGAACAGCATGATTTTCACATTCCCGTCCGATGTACCCAGAAATCTGAACGGTGACTACAAGATTATTGTAGCTTACGTCAAGAGCTATTCCGGTGGTCAGAGCGCTGATCCGTTTGAAATGGAACTGTCATACGGTCAGGTTAGTTCCGATCCTCCGACATATTACATGAAGGGTGATTTTGATGCACAGAAAGATAACACAGTACCTGTGGGCTTCATCTGCACAGATGCAACCGGTACCCACCAGAACGGCGAGTCCAGTAACGGAAGTGGTCTGCGCCACTATCCGGAGGGTAGTGATTTCTTCCGCTGCTTCTATCTGGGACCGCGTGACGGAGCAAACTTCGGAGAGGCTACATACGGTGAGGTGAATGACCATACCCTGCTCCTTTCTCCAGGAAAGGTACGCGTACGTTTCGAATATACTGGCTGGGAGACCAAAAAACAGACATTCACGTTCTCGTTCTATAAATATGACGATCCTGAGAATCCTCTTATCGAAGAGGAACTGACTCCTACCGCTGCCCACTGGCGTGTGGGCGGTAGCGGAACAGCTACTGTCGTAGATGACGCAGATGTCTTCTCACAGGATATTGATATTACAGAGGAGGGCCTGTATGTGATGAAATGGCGTATCAATGCCAGTGGTTGGACCGGTATAGCATTCGGTGATGTTGAGGTTACAAACTGCTACTCAAAGCATCGTCTGCTGCTGGCTGATTTCGAGACCGCCTACAACAATGCGCTTGCTCTGAAGGATGAGGTTATGGCTTCCGAAACCAAGTATTCCGGTGAGGACTTCAATAAGTTCTCAGATGAGATTCTCACCGGTTACAACGGATTCTCAAGCACCTCTCCCTCTGAATGGAAGGCTGCCACCGCTGCCGTATTGGACGGTACCTCCGAAATGCGCGCAAGAATCGCCCTTGTTGACAAGTTCTTTACGGGTTATAGCAACGCCTTGGCAAAACGTGACCAATATGCAGAGGAAAAGGAGTCAGGTCTGCAGGCATATACTGATCTTGTCACTACGCTCCTTGCTTATTCAGGACTTGATGTCACAGCCAAGAACAGCGATGAGTTGAATGAAATCATTGATGAAATTGCTGCTGCTGTAACTGCAGTGAATAACCGTGTCACTCTTGACACCAATTTCGAAAATGCTCTCAAATCAGCTGCTACAACTCTGGAGGAGGAACTGGAGTACAGTTATCTCCCGGAATTCGGTGATTTGCAGGCTGCATACGATACATATAAGGATGTTGATGTCATATCCGGAACTGACGAGCAGCTTACAGACGCTATCAATGCTCTGAACGGTGGTGTGAAGGCATACCAGTATGCTTATGGTCCTATCGCCGCACAAACTGTACAGGTTAAGGGTCTCTATAAGCTGGCTGGTGACCTTGAGGTTAATTTCGATGAGATTCAGGAGGGTCTTGCTGCCAATCTGAGTACACGTATGGAGAATCTCCGTACGGATGACCAGGGTCTGGCTTCCCTGCTCAAGGAGATCATCAAGTTCCGCGTCTATGACATCCTTGCCGAAGGCGGATCAGATACGCTGAACCTGACTCCGTTCATTACCAACTACAACCTGTACTGCACAGCCCAGAAGGATGTGGAGGTTGAGCATTACAACTACTCATACGGTACTCCTAACAACAGATGGAGGCTTGTAACTTCAACCTTTACAACTGTCTATCCGGGCTGGACTGTTACCGGACTGGGTGGTAACGTACATGTGGTGAGTGAGCTTCAGAACTGGGAAGACAAGCCCGAGATTATGGACGGCTTCATAGCATTTGACTGGAGTGCCAAGGTTGAACTGGAGCAGACAGTTAAAGGCCTGCCGGAAGGTGTCTATTCAATCGGAGTAGGTCTTAACAATCAGATCAGTTCGACAATTCTTGTAAGTACTGTGGGCGATGTCGCTGACACTGTTCATATCGCATCCTCCAACCAGAACTATCCGTCCAAGGCCAATGTATTTGCCGAGAATCTGGAAGTTACTGATTCCATCAATGCAAAAGTTGTTGTTGCCGGTGGTAACGGATGGGGCCGAATCGACAACTGGGAACTTTATCTGACCGCCAAGCGTCCGGCCACTGACTATAAAGCTCTGGCTGCAGCCCAGAAGAGTGTTGTTGCTGACTGCCTGACGCTGGTACCTGAGCTCAAGGAGGTGAAGTCATACAGATACTACACTATAGATGGTATTGAGACTGACGCTTCACGCAAGGGTACTATAATCCGTGTGGGAACTAATGCCGATGGCAGCCGTACGGTTGAAAAGATTATGCGGTAAGGTTTTCCTGCCTGAATAAAGAATCAGGGTGGCCGGATGGTCACCCTGATTCTTTATTACGTAAACGGAATAATGGTCCGTAACAACTAAACTGTTTTTGGATGGTTTGTTATCTTCTTTTGACTGTCACATTGGCCAGTTTTTCCCAGTACTGGATGATTCCGCAATGGTCATCGTTCTGGTGTCCGTCTGCCTTCATGGCCTTCATGGCCTCCAGTATCTGTGTGGTCAAAGGTATAGGAGCGTCAATCTCCAGAGCGGTGTCACGGACGTTTAGCAAGTCTTTAGTGTGCATCCAGATAGGTCCGCCGGGTTTGAAGTTGCGGTCCAGTATCATAGGCATCTTGGCATCCAGAACCGTGCTTGCGGCAAGTCCTCCACGGATGGCCTGATATACCTTTTCGGGGTCAACTCCGGCTTTCTCGGCGAAAACCATAGCCTCCGAAACTGCTGAGAGATGAAGTGCTACCATGATTTGGTTGGCGAGTTTTGCAGTATTCCCGCTACCTATGCTGCCGATGAGAACGGCTGATCCTCCCATTGAGAGAAGGATGTCCTTAACTGATTCGAACACCTCTTCCTTACCACCAACCATGATTGACATTGTGCCGTCAATTGCCTTTGGTTCGCCTCCGCTGACAGGTGCGTCAAGCATCTCCACTCCCTTTTCAGCAGCAGCTGCATACATTTTTTTTGCCACAACCGGAGAGATGGAACTCATGTCGATGATGATGCAGCCCGGTCTGATTCCCTCCAGTACTCCATCCTTGCCGGTCAGAACCTGAATCACATGAGGAGAATTTGGCAGCATTGTGATGATGATGTCACACTTCCCGGCCACCTTTGATGGTGAAGACTCTTTTTCTGCGCCTAATGCAACCAGTTCGGCCACAGGTTCGGGCTTGATGTCAAAAACTGTCAGGGAGAACCCGGCCTTCAACAGGTTTTTAGCCATTGGTTTACCCATGACTCCAAGTCCGATGAATCCGATCTTCTTACATTTGTTATCCATTTTCTTATTATATTGATGAAAGATAGGTTAATATAATCTCCTAAACACCTTGTAATACAAAGGTAAACACATTTTTTCCGTTTAATGCATCATTTGTGGAATTAATTTGTATTTTTACAACATAGTTCACTATTAATGAAAGGATGCTTATGAAAGTCGTTATTGATTGTGATGATGCCGCATTGGAACTTAAGAAAGTCATTGTGAGGCATCTTGAATCGAAAGGAGTTGAAGTTACTGATCTTGATTATCTTGGGAATAAAAAAGGAGCTTTCTATCCTGAGATTGGCTATAATCTGGCATGCAGGATTAAGGATGGTTCGTTTGAGAGGGGTATCCTGATATGCGGGACCGGTCTGGGTATGGCCATGATAGCCAATAAAGTGGAAGGTGTCTATGCAGGAGTCTGCCATGATGTGTTTTCCGCGGAGAGACTCAGGAAGAGCAATAATGCACAGGTACTCACGATGGGAGCACGTGTCATAGGTCCTGAACTTGCCAAGACCATTGTTGATGCCTGGCTTGTTTCCGAGTTCCAGGGGGGAGGCTCCCAGCCAAAGGTGGACCAGATGCATGAACTTGAGAGAAAATCATTTCATCCTTAAACAGAAATATTTTTAAACCTGATTACTTATGCAGAAAATTATCAATGATCCCGGTAATGTAGTCGATGAGATGTTGCAGGGCTTTGTAAAGGCACATCCTGAACTAATCGCGGTTACAGGGAATGAAAGGGTGCTGAAATACAGGAATGCACCTGTGGAAAACAAAGTGGGTATCGTAACAGGTGGAGGCTCCGGTCACAAGCCGGCTTTCATAGGTTATATAGGTAAGAATATGGTTGATGCCGTAGCTGTTGGAGAACTGTTCTCCTCACCTCCCGCCCAGATGTTCTATGACGCTATCCGTGAGGCTGATGCAGGTAAAGGTGTAGCCATTCTTTACGGTAATTATGCCGGTGACAATATGAATGTCGAGATAGCTATGGAGCAGGCCGGGGAGGACGGGATAAAGGTAGCCAGAGTGGTTGCCAATGATGATGTTCCGTCGGCCCCTAAAACCGAATCTGAAAGGCGTAGAGGCGTTGCGGGTGAAATACTGATGTGGAAGACAGGTGGTGCCAAGGCCGCTATGGGCGGAACCCTGGAGGAGGTTGTGTCAGTGGCAAAGAAGGCTATCGGTAATACCCGCAGTATGGGTGTAGGATTAAGTCCGTGCACCATTCCTGAAGTGGGACATCCCAATTTCACCATTGAACCGGGTATGATGGAAGTGGGTATCGGACACCACGGTGAACCCGGCATTGAGGTGGCCCCGCTGGAAACAGCCGCACAGATAGCTGAAAGGATGTGCAACGTGATACTTCCTGACTTGCCTTTCAGCAAGGGGGACGAGACCGTTGTGCTGGTATCCGGATTAGGTTCCACTCCTTTGATGGAACTCTATATTCTTTACAATGAAGTGCAGAAGATTATGGAAGACAAGGGGATAAGGATCCACCGTGCATTTGTGGGCAACTACTTCACCTCGCTTGAGATGGCTGGTGCCACTCTGTCGGTAATGAAACTTGATGATGAACTGAAGGCCTGCATAGACTATGAGGCCACTTCAATCGGTCTAACTGTCTGATACGTGATTATGGAACAGTTTACACAGGAGGCGGGAATCCTGTTGGTTGACAGGATGATAACTGCCATTCAGGAAAACAAGCAGTATTTGAGTGATATAGATGGCGCTATAGGTGACGGTGACCACGGTATCAACATGAACAAGGGATTCACGCTTTGTCGTGAGGCTTTGGATAAGCAGCCCGGTAACCTCTCGTACGGAATGAAGACATTGGGCAAGATCCTGCTCATGAAGATAGGCGGTTCTATGGGACCGCTCTACGGAAAGTTCTTTGCTGCTTTCGGCAAATCGTTTGAAGGCAAGGAGCTTATCGGGAAAGAGGATTTCCTGGCTGCGTTGGAAGGTGCGGTTGAGGCAATCCAGGCTATTTCTCCTGCCAAGGTGGGTGACAAGACCCTTATGGATGTTCTCATTCCGGCGAAAGAGGCTATGGAACAGGCTGTGGCCGAAGGCTGCTCCTTCACCGATTCTTTGGACCGTATGTCAAAAGCAGCCCAAGCGGGACGTGACAGTACCGTTGATATGATAGCAAGACTGGGCCGTTCAAGCAGGCTCGGTGAGCGTTCCCGCGGCGTGATGGATGCCGGTTCGGCTTCATGCTGCCTGCTGTTAGTCTCTATGGCCGGTTCTGTAAAGGAGCTTCTCAACCAATAACTGCAATCCTTAAATTCAGATGTTATGCTGATTGTTCTTCTGATTGCGGCAATCTTGTTCATAGTAATATCTACGGCCAAGCTTAAGTTGCATCCGTTTCTGGCCTTGATAATCGCGGCCATCGGTTATGGGCTCTGCTCTGGACTTCCCCTGGACCAGATAATCAAATCAGTCAACAACGGTTTCGGCAATACTGTAGGCTCCATAGGTATCGTGATTGTGGCGGGATGCATCATCGGGACCTTTCTGGAAGAGTCAGGTGGGGCATACATTATGGCTCGCAGTGTCATGAAACTGGCGGGGGAGAAACGTGTACCGTTGGTCATGCTTCTGCTTGGATACATTATATCAATTCCGGTCTATGCTGATTCGGGATTCGTGATCATGACCCCTCTCAACAAGGCTCTCTCCAAGAAGGCCGGGATAACGTTGGCCGCATCGGCTATTGCCCTTTCACTGGGACTTACGCTCACCCATTGTCTGGTACCTCCTACACCGGGACCTATTTCTGCGACAAGTATAGTCGGGGCGGATTTGGGATTAGTAATCCTGACAGGCATTGTGGCAAGCATGATGTCTTTTATCATTGCATTGCTTTTTGTCAACAGGTTCGTTTCGAGAACATATATAGATCCGGCTCCCAATGAGAGTGATCAGGAGATAGAGGAAAGGGTTAAGCATGCTCCCTCAGCTGTAAAATCCTTTCTGCCGATAGTAGTGCCCCTTTTACTCATTGTTCTGAAATCCGTCTCGGACTTCCCGACTAATCCTTTCGGAACGGGAACAGTGAAAACGGTCTTGGGTTTCATAGGTGAACCTGTCGTTGCCCTGTTGATTGGTATGGTGTTGGGATTCATGCTTCCTAAGAAGTTTGACCTTGATATGCTTTCCACAACCGGTTGGGTTGGCAAGTCTTTAGTGTCGGCAGCCGTAATCATAATGATTACTGCGGCAGGCGGCTCTTTCGGAATGGTTCTGAGGGATTCCGGTATTGCCGATGTGGTGGGCGGTTTCGTGTCCGATTCCAGTCTGGGAATATGGATGCCTTTTCTGATAGCGGCCGCTCTTAAAACCGCTCAAGGCTCATCAACCGTAGCCATTATCACTACAGCCTCGCTGCTGGCTCCGCTTATGGAGACAATGGGTTTCGCGGCTCCAATTGAAAAGGCTCTGGCTGTGACCGCACTCTGTTCAGGCGCCATGGTCGTTTCGCATGTAAACGACAGTTTTTTCTGGGTCATAACGCAGATGACCGGCATGACTGTCAAGCAGGGATACCGTTTCCATACACTCGGGACTCTGTTGTGTGGAACAGGCGCAATGCTTACCGTGTGGGCAATATTCACAATTGTTCATTAAAAAAAACTGAATATGAAACTTGAAAAGAAAGTATTAATGAAGGTTGAGCAGGTATATACTGCCAACGCATTCCGTATCGGAAACGACACATTCGTCGCTGCCGGTTCGGAAACCACTCCCCAGGTGTTTCTTTACAATCTCAATACAGGAACATCCGAGCTGGTTGCCGATTGTCCCGGTGGAGTGATGAGTTTTGTTCCATTACCCGGTAATCCCGACATGTTCTTTTCGATAATGGGTCTCTTCCCTCCGTTTGTAGGTGCTGATGCAGGCCTGTTCATGCACTGTCGGACTGACAACGGTTGGAAGACGGTGAAACAGATGCCTTTGCCATTCGCACATCGTTGTGATATTCTTGAGGCCGGTGGCAGGAACTGGGTTTTTGCCGCTTCTGTCAGCCGTTTCAAGGAAAATCCTGCCGACTGGTCGTGCAAGGGTGAGGTATATGTAATCGGGTTTGATGACAATGGGGCACCCATGGCTCCGCAACTGCTTTATAATTCTCTGACAAGGAATCATGGTATGTTGAAATGCCGGATAGATGGTGAGGATGTGATGTGTGTGTCAGGTGCAGAGGGAATATTCGGTTTCACTCTTTGTGCTGACGGAAAATGGAAAAAGAAAAAACTGTTTGACAGGGAGGTTAGCGAGTTCGGTTTTATTGACCTGGATGGTGACGGTCAGGATGAGCTTGTCACCATTGAGCCTTTCCATGGTAACACGCTGAATATCTACAAAAAGCATGGCGATGCCTGGAATCCTCTGTTCACGGATTCGCTTTCGTTCGGCCATGGCCTGAGCTGCGGCATGTTCCGCGGAGAGCCTATTGTTGCTGTAGGAAACCGCAGGGGAACTTTCACACTTGATGTGTTCACTGCCAAGGACCCGGCCAACGGCCTGTTCGAACGTCATCAGATAGAGCAGGATGCCGGTCCCACCCAGACTCTTGTCTTCAATTCCAATGGTGTTGACTACATCCTCAGCGCTAACCAGAAACAAAACGAGGTAGTATTATATTATTAACAGACAAATAAACTGTAAGATGACCTACAAGACCCAATTTCTGACTTTTTTAATGGTGTCGTTGATGCTTGCCGGTATCCAGCCTGGAATCTCTGCCCAGCAGTCATCGTCGCCGGCTTTTGAAAACTATTTCATGCCAGCCGTGACGAAGACCGCCAAGCCTGACGAGAAAGGGTTTATCCGCCGTTGGCTGTTGCTTGAGCCTATAAGTAAACCCAACCGCAACAACCGTGTCTTCACCGACAGTTATGTAAGAGATGCTCTCACACATGAGTATTTCCCCGGCCAGTTTACAGCTATCCCCAAGGATGGTGACAAGGTTAAGGTGAAGATGGAGACCCAGGCGCCTGTAAACCTGCAGGCAGGCCGGCCGGCAGCCAATCAGTCTCAGACTCCGGTCATGGAGGATGCTGAACTAACATGGCATGCTCTTGACAGCAAGTTGTTTAACATCAAGCTTTTCAGATTCGCAACCGGACTTGGCAAGACCCGTTATGGCGTGGTATTCTGGGCGGTTACCATAGTGGAATGTGACCGCGATATGGAGAACGTCCGTCTTGCAGTGGGAACCAACAAGGGATCCATGTGGTGGGTGAACGGTGAGGAGTTGCTTCTTCTTTCGGGCGACAGGCACATGAATGTTGACAGTGCCGTTTCCAAGAGGATTACTCTTAAGAAAGGACGTAACATAATACGTGCCGGTATTATCAACGGTCCGAGTATGAGTGATTTCTGCGCCCGCTTCATTGATGACAAGGGCAATCCGATTACCAATCTGACTATTACATGCAAATGATTCGCTGAACTATCAAAATTAAAAATATGAAACAGAATATCAAATATATATGTGGAGTGTTGATACTGTCAGCCATTGCAGTTGATATATACGGACAGATAGGAGCCCCATTTATACATGATCCTTCGACTATAGTCGAGTGCGATGGCAAGTATTACACATTCGGAACAGGAGGTGGTGGTCTTATCTCTGAGGACGGATGGCATTGGAGCGGTGGTGCGGTCAGACCTGGTGGCGGAGCTGCTCCCGACGCAATGAAAATAGGTGACAGATATCTGGTTGCTTATAGTGCCACAGGCGGAGGATTGGGTGGCGGTCATGCAGGCCGTATCCTAACCATGTGGAACAAGACTCTTGATCCTGATTCGCCTGATTTCAAATATACCGATCCCGTAGTAGTGGCCAGTTCGGTGGAAGATGAGGACTGTGATGCCATAGACGTCGGTCTTATGCTTGATCCTACGACGGGCAGATTATGGTGCACCTATGGAACATATTACGGATTCATTAGACAGGTTGAGCTTGATCCTGCAACAGGTTTCCGTGTGGAGGGCAATGAAGCAATTGATGTGGCTGTAGATTGTGAAGCCAGTGTCATGATGTACAGGAACGGATGGTATTATCTTTTAGGAACTCATGGAACTTGCTGTGACGGAGCAAACTCAACTTATACTATATATGTCGGCAGGTCCAGGAACGTCAATGGTCCGTTCATTGATAATGTCGGCCGAACCATGATTGAGGGTGGAGGACGTAAGGTTCTCTCCACTGAAGGACGCAGGGTGGGACCCGGTCATTTCGGTCGGTATATCATTGAAGAGGGAGTTGAGAAGATGTCCTGCCATTTTGAGGCGGACCTTGATCAGGGTGGACGCAGTGTGCTGGCCATCAGACCTCTACTTTGGAAAAATGACTGGCCGGAAGCCGGTGAACCTTTTGAAGATGGGGTGTATGAGATAGAGACAGCCCGTAACGGATATGCACTTGAGATGACGGTTGATTTTGTCCGTACCGGAGGTGGTATGGGGGGAATGGGAGGCGGCCGTAATGGCGGGAATACAGTTCCTGCCCCAGTTCCCAACCAGCAGCTCTCGGAAGTGATAGATTCATGGCCTAAGGGTGACTGTCAGGCCAGAAACGGTTACTATGTGGCACGTCCGTGGCAGCGTTGGACAGTCCAGGCTGTGCCAGAGGCCGGCGGATATCTTGGTGGACCTTATTACAAGATTCTGATAGCAGGAACTGAAAGAGCTCTTGCCGCAACTGCCGATGCCGAGGTACAGGTTGTCTCAGCATTCACCGGAACCGATGAACAGCTGTGGAGGATTGACCAGTTGACGGACGGCAGTTTCCGTATTATGCCTAAGAAAGTTCCGGGACATTCGGAACCTCTTGCCCTTGTGTCAATGGGTGACTGCACCCCGACATTGGCCGGGTTCAATTTCAGCTCAGATAACAGCAAGTGGTATTTCCGTCATTTTGAACCACTGAAATAAGTACTGGAATATAGAAAGGAAAGGGCGCGCGGAAAAATTCAGTACGCCCTTTTTTCTTATTCTGCTGCTATCCCTGTCCAAAAGCCTCGGGAAAGGTGTTGGAAACGGTATTGGACGCGTGCAGTTTCATTCTTTTTATTTAAGTGATAAATTGTTCATTACTTTATTAAGTCCGATATTGGAGAGCTTGCTGAAAATGGTTAATTTCGCGAAAAAATACAAAAACCGTAAAACCATAACAAGACAATGTCCGAAACAAAACGAATTTCATCCGCTCTGATATCGGTCTTCCACAAGGACGGACTGGACGAGATAGTAAACAAACTTCATGAGGAAGGAGTCCGACTCATATCCACTGGGGGAACTCAACGTTTTATTGAATCACTCGGTGTGCCGTGCCAACCGGTTGAGGAGCTTACTGGCTATCCTTCAATCCTGGGCGGTCGTGTCAAGACTCTTCATCCCAAGGTGTTCGGAGGAATCCTGGCCCGTCGTGAGGAAGAAGGCGATATGTCTCAGATGGTCAGTTATGACATACCGGAGATTGACCTTGTGATAGTTGATCTCTATCCTTTTGAGGATACAGTTAAATCCGGTGCTTCCAATGCTGACATCATTGAGAAGATAGATATAGGAGGTATCTCATTGATTCGTGCCGGGGCCAAGAACTTCAACGATGCAGTGATCGTGGCCAGCAAGGATCAGTATAAGCCCCTGCTTGATATCTTAAACGAGCGTGGTGCTGAGACAACTCTTGAAGAACGCCGCTGGTTCGCTAAAGAGGCATTTGCTGTTTCATCATATTATGACAGTTGCATTTACAACTGGTTTGCGTCTGATGATGAAGAGGATCATTTCCGTCTTGCTCTGGACGGTCACAAGTCCATGCGTTACGGTGAGAACCCGCACCAGAAAGGCGTTTTCCATGGTGACCTGGATGCCATATTCGATCAGGTACACGGAAAGGAGATATCATATAACAATCTGCTTGACATAAATGCCGCAATAGATCTGATTGACGAGTTCAAGGAGACCACATTCGCCATACTCAAGCACAACAATGCTTGCGGAGTGGCTTCACGTCCCACATTACTTGAGGCATGGAAGGATGCCCTGGCCGGTGATCCGGTCTCTGCTTTCGGTGGTGTGCTGATTGCAAATGCTCCGATTGACAAGGCCACTGCAGAGGAGATAAACAAGATTTTCTTTGAAGTCATAATAGCTCCTGACTATGATTTTGACGCCCTTGAGATCTTAGGACAGAAGAAAAACCGTATTATCCTGATACGTAAGGAACAGGATCTTCCTGTCAAACTGGTCCGTTCAGCACTGAACGGAGTTCTCGTGCAGGATAAGGATATCAAGGAGGAAACACCTGATGACCTGAAACTCGTTACCTCCCGTAACCCTTCCGGCGATGAGATTGAGGATATGCTTTTCGCCAACAAGATAGTCAAGAACAGTAAGAGCAATTCCATCGTTTTTGCACGCGGTAAGCAATTGTTGGCAAGCGGTGTAGGCCAGACCTCAAGAGTGGATGCCCTGAAGCAGGCTGTGGAGAAGGCACACGGATTCGGTTTCAGTCTTGAGGGTGCTGCTATGGCAAGTGATGCCTTCTTCCCATTCCCTGACTGTGTCGAGCTGGCGGACAAGGCGGGGGTAAAGAATGTAATTCATCCGGGAGGCTCAGTCCGTGACCAGGAGTCAATAGACTATTGCGAACAGCATGACATGACAATGGTCATTACAGGATTCCGTCATTTCAAACATTGATTAATAACGCATAACACATTCTACAGTGGGTCTATTTTCATTAACACAGGAATTGTCGATGGATCTTGGCACTGCCAATACCATCATAATGCACAATGATAAGATTGTGGTCAATGAACCGTCAATCGTTGCATTGGATAACCGTACTGATAAGGTCGTGGCTGTAGGTAACGAGGCCAAGATGATGTATGAGAAAACCAACAGTGCCATTCGTGTCATCCGTCCTCTCAGAAACGGTGTGATAGCTGATTTTGATGCCTGCGAGCAGATGATGCGTGGTCTGATAGGCATGGTTGATTCCGGAAGGCGGCTTTTTTCCCCTTCGTTGAAGATGGTGATAGGTGTCCCGTCCGGCAGTACAGAGGTGGAACTCAGAGCCGTCCGTGATTCCGCTGAACATGCCGGAGGCCGTGAGGTCTATATGCTCTTTGAACCAATGGCCGCAGCTATCGGGATAGGAGTTGATGTGCTGGCTCCTGAGGGTAACATGATTGTTGACATAGGCGGTGGTACAACCGAAATAGCTGTCATATCTCTGGGTGGCCTTTGCTCAAACAGTTCCGTGAAGGTTGCGGGAGATGACTTTACAGCCGACATTCAGGAGTATATGAGCCGTCAGCACAATATTAAGGTGAGCGAGCGTATGGCGGAACGGATCAAGATAAATGTCGGTGCGGCTCTTACGGAACTGGGTGAGGATGCCCCGGAAGACTATATTGTGAACGGACCTAACAAGATTACCGCCTTACCCATGTCCATACCGGTATGCTATCAGGAAATAGCCCACTGTCTTGACCGTTCCATTTCCAAGATTGAGTCAGCAGTGCTTAACACACTTGAGAACACTGAGCCGGAACTCTATGCGGACATACTCAAGAACGGTATTTATCTTTCAGGCGGAGGTTCAATGTTGCGTGGCATAAGCAAGCGCCTCTCTGACAAGATAGGTATTCCTTTCCATGTGGCAAATGAGCCTCTGTTGAGTGTTGCCAAAGGAACAGGAATAGCTCTTAAGAATGTAGAGCGTTTCTCATTTCTTATGAGGTAAAGCCGTGCGCTCCCTTTTGGATTTCATCGTCAGACATGCACACGTTTTCCTGTTTATATTTCTGGAGACGTTGTCGCTGATATTGCTTTTTGGCCTTAACGACAATCAGAGGATTGCTTTCTTGACATCAGCGAACCGTCTGTCGGGAACATTTCTTGAATGGAGGGCCAATGCGGAGAGCTATCTTGGACTGAAGGGAGAAAACGAAAGGCTTCTCAAGGAGAATGCTCTTTTGAGGGAACGGCTTTTATCTTTATCTGACAGCCTTGAACTGGAAAGGGTGAAGGTGTCGTCAGATGAGGTCTTTGTTCTGGCGCGTGTCATTGATAATTCAGTCCGTAAAGACGATAATTATTTAACGATAGACAAAGGTCGTTCTGACGGAGTAGAGCAGGGAATGGGAGTATTTGATTCCCGTGGAGTTGTTGGTGTGGTGAATATGGCAGGCTCGCATTATTCCGTAGTGCTTCCTGTCCTCAATAGCCGAAGCAGCATCAGTTGCAAGGTTGTGGGATCCGGGAGTATCGGTTTCCTGGAGTGGAGAGGAGGTGACCCATATAAGGCAATACTGGTTGATGTTCCTTATCATACTGCTGTGTCTGCGGGTGATACGATAGTTACCAGCGGTTTTTCATCGGCTTTTCCTGAAAATATTCCCGTAGGGACTGTCAGGAGTGTCGAACAGCACAGAATGAGTTATACGCTGAATGTCTCTGTTGACCTTTTTGTTGACATGAGTGACTTGAGGTGGGTATATGTTAATTCCAGGAAATCTGATCCTGAATTGGAAGAATTGGTTGGAAAGCATTAGGTGCGGGAAGATATGGAACCTTTGTCATTCCTGAAAAAACTTGGATCAATGACAGGACTCGTCCTGCTTCAGGTCCTTTTCCTGAACAGGATATCCCTGTTCGGTTACGTTACACCATTATTCTATCTTTGGTTTATCGTCCGTTTTGACAGTTCAATGTCAAGGTATTCCATGTTACTGTGGGGATTCGTTACAGGTCTTCTGATAGACGTTTTCACTGCTACTCCCGGTCTGAATGCCGCTTCGTCCACCTTGGCCGCAATGATTCAACCCTCTGTGGTGAAACTGTTCCTTGCCAAGGAGCGTCGTGAAGTGATAATCCCCGGAAGGAACACCATGGGAACAGGCCCTTTGGCCGGATATCTGTTTCTTATGACTTTGGTCCATCACAGTGCCTATTTTCTTCTGCGTAGCATTCCCCTTGAGGATTGGTTGGTCATAACAGCCAAGATCGTGTTGAGTACGCTTCTCACCTTTATTGCTATGTTTGCTGTTGCCCTATCAGTAGAGAAGTCAAACCAGAGACGTCCTGCATAGTGAAAAACCACAGATTTGACAACAGGAAATACTTTATCGGGATCATGATAGTAGGTGTGGTCTTGTTGTATGTGGCGCGCCTGTTCTACATTCAGATATTGGATACAAGATATAGCAGTTCCGCCAACAACAATGCGCTATACCACAGAACCATATATCCGGTCAGAGGGGTCATATTTGACAGGAATGGTGAGGTCCTGGTCGGTAACAGCCCGTCTTTTGATGTCATAGTCACCATGCGTAATGTCAGGAATCTGGATACGCTGGATTTGTGCCGTTCTCTTGATATTACCAAGGAGTATTTTGTCGATAGGATGGCTGAGATCAGGAATGTGCGAAGGAATCCCGGTTATTCGGCATATACCCGTCAGGTATTCATGTCTCAGCTGTCGGTTGAGGAAATCTCGGTTTTCAGGGAAAACCTGTTCCGTTTTGATGGTTTTGACATTGAGGAAAGGACGCTTAGGAACTACAGTTACAGTGTAGGCGCTCATCTTCTAGGTGATATGGGTGAAGTCTCCAAAAGTGATATCGAAGCCGATGACTATTATGTGCAGGGAGATTTCATAGGCAAACAGGGAGTTGAGAAGTTCTATGAAAAGATTCTCCGGGGTAAGAAGGGCGTTGAGATTATGCTGAAAGATGCATACGGAAGGATTCAGGGTAGCTACATGGATGGGCAGACAGATATCTCCCCTGAGCCTGGCCGAAACGTGAAGTTGGGTATCGATATAGGCCTCCAGGCTCTCGGAGAGAGACTCATGCAGAATAAGATAGGCAGTATAGTGGCCATTGAACCTGAAACAGGTGAAATACTCTGTATGGTTTCTTCACCTACATTTGATCCTTCCGAACTCAAAGGACGTCACCGCGGTGACAATTATCGTGTCCTTGCGGCGCAGAAAGACAAACCGCTTCTGAACAGGACCATCCAAGGTACCTATCCCCCTGGTTCCACTTTTAAGACAGCACAAGCCCTTACGTTCCTGCAGGAGGGTATAATAGATACTGAAACCCGCTTTCCCTGTACTGGAGGATTCGTCTTCCGGGGGCTGAGAGTAGGATGTCATGCCCATTCCTCCCCGTTATCACTTCTTCCCGCCATAGCCACTTCCTGCAACGGTTTCTTCTGCTGGGGTTATTACAGGATGATAGGTGCTGACAAGTACAGGACTCCTCAGGCCGCCCTTACCGTATGGAAGGACTATATGGTTGACATGGGATTCGGTTACGCACTTGGAGTTGACCTGCCTGGCGAAGCCCGCGGCATGATTCCCAATTCGGACTATTATGACCGTCACTATAACAGGTCCTGGAACGGATTGACCACCATAAGTAATGCTATCGGTCAGGGTGAGGTTACGTTGACACCTTTGCAGATAGCCAATTTAGGGGCTACTATTGCCAATCGTGGCTATTACATCACTCCTCATGTGGTAAAGGAGATTGAGGGAGGAGAACTGGATACTCTGTATACGACCAGACATTATGTCAGGGTGGAAAGAGAGAATTATGAAAAGGTGGTACAGGGGATGCGTCTGTCAGTGCTGGAAGGAACCTGCCGCTCGGCAAACAGCAGTGACTATCAGGTTTGCGGCAAGACAGGTACAGCTGAGAACAGGGGTAAGGACCATTCGGTATTCATGGGTTTTGCTCCCATGGACAATCCCAGGATTGCTATAGCTGTCTATGTGGAGAATGGGGGATTCGGAGCGGTGTTCGGAGTCCCGATAGGAGCTCTTATGATGGAGCAATACCTGAATGGCCGGCTTTCGGAAGAGAGCGAGGCCAAGGCTAAGGCTTTTTCAGAGAGAAGTATAGACTATGGTGAGGAAGAGCGTTGACATAATAGGTAAGCTGGACTGGATAACCGTTTTGATTTATCTGGGCCTGATGGTATGCGGTTGGTTTTCCGTGTGTGGAGCAAGCGCGGACCTTGAGAATCCTGAGCTGCTCTCTTTTGCGACACGTCCCGGAAAGCAACTGGTCTGGATACTATGTGCCATTGTGATAGGTGCTCTTGCACTTTCTGTCACAAAGGATTTTTATAGCACCTACTCTTACTTCATCTATTTTGCCTTGCTCGTGCTTCTGTTGTTGACAATATTTGTTGCCGAAGATACCAAGGGTTCCCACTCTTGGCTCAAGATGGGCCCCATAAGCATCCAGCCAGCGGAATTCGCCAAGTTCGGTACGGCTCTTGCGCTTGCCCGTTTCATTGACAGGTATGAGTTCAATATTGACAGACTTAAGGATATACTGAAGGCAGCCGCCATATTTTTAATACCGATGTTTCTTATAGTCATGCAGAATGAGACAGGATCAGCATTGGTATATCTGGCATTCCTGCTTGTCCTGTATAGGGAGGGTATGACCGGCAATGTCCTGTTGATAGGATTCTGTGCAGTACTGTTTTTCATATTGGGTATAAAGTTCGGTGCTGTCTCTTTCAGCGGTCAGCCATACAGCGTAGGAAGACTGGTAGTATTGTGGATTGTCCAGATTCTCACGGTAATAATAGGTTGGTCAATAATGAAGAACAGAAAAGTAGGAATAACGCTGCTTATCATGGAAATTGGGGCAACATTGATAGGTTTCTCATTATCCCTGGCTGTAATACCTTTTAATGTAACCTGGCTTCAGATCGTGCTTATCCTGACAGGTGGAATATATCTGGTCTTCCATGCCTTTAAGGATATGGCCAAAAAATACATCCTGCTTGTGTTGTTCGCTTTCGGATCAGTAGGTTATCTGTTTTCGGTGGATTATTTTTTCAATGAAATACTGCGGCCTCACCAGCAGACCAGAATCAATGTAATCCTTGGGCTGGAGGATGATCCGTTGGGCAAGGGCTATAATGTGAACCAGTCACTTATTGCTATCGGCAGTGGAGGCCTTACCGGAAAGGGCTTCATGAAAGGAACCCAAACCAAACTCAAGTATGTCCCTGAACAGGATACGGATTTCATATTCTGTACTGTCGGCGAGGAGAAAGGCTTCCTTGGCTCTGCAGGGGTCCTGATACTATATCTGGGGTTACTGCTGAGACTTATTATGGTGGCTGAAAGACAGACATCGGTTTTTGGACGGGTATATGGTTACTCGGTGGCAAGTATCCTGTTCTTCCACCTTTTTGTCAATGTAGGTATGGTACTTGGAATAACGCCGGTCATAGGAATCCCCCTTCCGTTTTTCAGTTACGGGGGATCATCGTTATGGGGTTTTACCATCCTGCTGGCGGTATTCCTCAGGATAGACTGCGAACGTAACGTACGCGTTTAGGATGTTACCTCCTATTGCCTGTCATTACGCTGGGGGCGGTTATTCCGGTTTCCGTAATTATTTCTCTTTTTCTTTTTCTTCTTGTCAAAACGTGACAGGTCGCCTTCGTCAAGTATGTCGGAAGAGCGCCTGGCTTCAGCTTTTTCAGAAATTCCGCTAAGTGAATCCGGCTTGTTGCCCTTTCTGTTCATTGAGATAATCTCAAGCGCTCTTTCAGGTGTGATGGTCTCTATGTTGGCGGCAAATACCTTGTCAGTGGAATATGTCAGCTGTCCGTTAAGAATGTCGGCTTTAAAGAAATAGTATGTGTTGTCTATGGTTTCAAGGGGAATGTCCCGGGATGGGAAGTGTTTCTGTGCCTCCACGTACGCATCGACTTCATAGTTAAGGCAGCATTTCAATTTGGCACATTGTCCGGCCAGTTTTTGGGGATTCATGGAGAGGTCCTGCATACGTGCAGCTCCGGTTGATACGGAAACGAAACTGGTCATCCATGTGGTGCAGCAAAGCTCTCTTCCGCACGGACCTATGCCTCCTATGCGTCCCGCCTCTTGACGGGCACCTATCTGTTTCATCTCTATCCTTACACGGAATACTTCGGCCAGTACCTTGATCAATTGGCGGAAATCAACACGGCCGTCAGCAATATAGTAGAATATGGCTTTAGCTCCATCTCCCTGATACTCCACATCGCCTATTTTCATTTCAAGCCCCAGATCCTTTGCTATCTGACGGGAACGTATCATTGTGTCGTGCTCCCGTGATTTGGCTTCGGCATATTTCTCCATATCAACTTCACGGGCTTTGCGGTATATCCTTTTTATTTCAATGTCCGGACGTAAGTTGGCTTTCTTCATCTGGAGAGTGACAAGCCGGCCGGTCATTGTAACAGTACCTATATCATGACCGGGATTGGATTCAACAGCAACTAAATCGCCTTTTTGCAGATCCAGTTTATTGGAGTTAATGAAGAATCCTTTTCGGGTGTTCTTAAATTGGACTTCCACATACCCCTCCTCATTTTCGGAACCGGGGATACCGGACAGATAGTCGAATGAGTGGAGCTGCCCCATGGTCCGGCCGCAGCCTTTGCAACGGATGCCTCCGCTGCCGTTATTCAGTGTGAAATCATATTCCATTCTTATTGTTTCATTAGCATGATAATCTTGAGTGAAAGGTCAAAGAATATCATTTTGGAGTTAACGTTCTGTTCAATATCTCGTTGTGCATCGGAAATCACATTCATGAGACCGATTATGTTCTTTTCGTTTACGTATGGGGCGAATCTGATTGAGAACTGCTCCTCCCGTTCAGTCATATAATTCAACTCCGGTTCATGGAAGTTACAGATGAAGTTCTCACGTATCATTCGCTGGCAATATTCAAGGAACCTTTTCTGCCATTCCCGTCCTCCGGCAGCCATGTTTTCGGACCATGATTTCAGTTCCTTGAGTTTCCTTGCGTATGTAAAACGCATCAGCTGCATGAAATAGTCCAGGAATTCTTCACTTTCAGCGTTTATACGAAGTGCCTTGACAGCCTTGAGCCAACTGCCGCCGCTGAAATGTGCTATCTTCCTGGCGTTTCCGGAATCCAGACCGTAGCCTGGTCCTGTCAGGGAAACTTCAATTTCAGCTGTAGGTATTCTCTTGAATTCTATCTTCTGTGTCCTGCTCACTATTGTCTCAAGCATCTGTTCCGGAGTATCGGAAACCAATATGAAGACTGTACCTGCAGGCGGTTCCTCAAGCAGTTTGAGCAGAGAGTTGGCACACTCGGCCTTCATCTTTTCCGCGTGCCAGATAATCACTATCTTATATCCGCCTTCAACTGATTTGAGGGACAGTTTGGAAGTGATGGATTCACTTTCTGTCACAAAAATACGCGCCTGCTTGTTCTCCGCGTCAATTGCGTTCATCCAATCCTCAAATCCGAAATATCTGTTCTCGAGGACAAATTCACGCCATGTGCCTATTTCATCATCGGATATAGTGGAGCGACTGGCCGTCTTGCTCTTGTTTACTACGGGGAATACGAAATGCAGATCCGGGTGCACCAGTTTGTCCATCTTGACGCATGAGGGGCATGTACCGCAGGATTCAGTACCGGTGCCTTTGTCGCGGCAGAGCAGGTATCGGCTGAAAGCTATCGCAGTCTGAAGCTTGCCCGTACCCTCGGGACCGCAGAACAGCAGCGCGTGGGGCACAGTCCCGGCCTGAGCGTCCTTTATGAGCCGCCCAATCACCTCCTGCTGTCCGACTATATCCCGAAAAAACATAACTGTTTTGAATTGAGAATTGAGAATTTAGAATTGAGAATTAATACGCACCGCATGGCCAATTCTCAATTCTAAATTCTCAATTCTCAATTAAAGAATTTTACATCCTTCGCAAGGCTTAAGCTGCTTAAAGAAGTCGTTACCCTTATCATCCACCAGAATGAAGGCGGGGAAGTCCTCAACCTCAATCTTCCAGATGGCCTCCATACCCAGTTCCGGATACTCCACGCACTCAATTGACTTGATGTTGTTCTGGGCCAGTATGGCAGCCGGTCCGCCTATAGAACCCAGGTAGAAACCTCCGTGTTTCTTGCAGGCATCGGTAACATCGATAGAGCGGTTACCCTTGGCCAGCATGATCATCGAGCCTCCGTTATCCTGGAACTCGTCCACGTAGGGATCCATACGTCCTGCGGTGGTGGGACCCATTGAGCCGCAAGCCATACCGGCAGGTGTCTTGGCGGGACCTGCGTAGTAGATGGGATGCTCCTTGAGGTACTGAGGCATAGGCTCACCTGCATCAAGGCGTGCCTTGATCTTGGCGTGGGCTATGTCACGACCTACTATGATGGTGCCGTTAAGGCTCAAACGTGTGCTTACGGGATACTGTGAGAGCTGCTTGCAGACCTCGGCCATGGGGCGGTTCAGGTCAACTTTTACGGCATCGCCCTCACCAGCCTGACGCAGCTCCTCAGGAATCAGTTCGTATGGTTTATCGTCCATCTTCTCAATCCAGATACCGTCCTTGTTTATCTTGGCCTTGATGTTGCGGTCGGCACTGCAGCTTACGCCTAAGCCTATGGGGCAGCTTGCACCGTGACGCGGCAGACGGATCACGCGTACATCGTGAGCCATATACTTGCCACCGAACTGTGCACCCAGACCAATCTTGTAGGCCTCCTGAAGGAGCTGTTTCTCCAGCTCCACATCGCGGAAGGCGCGGCCGGTCTCATCGCCTGTGGTAGGCAGGGAGTCATAGTAGTGGGTTGATGCCAGTTTAACGGTGAGCAGGTTCTTCTCGGCACTGGTACCGCCAATCACGAATGCGATGTGGTAGGGAGGGCAGGCTGCCGTACCTAAGCTCTTCATCTTCTCCACCAGGAACGGAATCAGAGTGCCGGGGTTCTGTATGCGGGCTTTGGTCTCCTGATACAGGTATGTCTTGTTGGCCGATCCGCCGCCCTTGGTAACCATCAGGAAGCGGTACTCCATGCCCTCGGTTGCCTCGATGTCAATCTGAGCCGGCAGGTTGCACTTGGTGTTGACCTCATTGTACATATCTAAGGGAGCGTTCTGGCTGTAGCGCAGGTTCTCCTCGGTATAGGTCTTGTAAACGCCCTCTGACAGAGCCTCCTCATCGCAGAATCCGGTCCATACCTGCTGCCCCTTCTCACCGTGGATGATTGCGGTGCCGGTATCCTGGCACAGTGGCAGCTTGCCTTTGGCGGACACCTCGGCGTTGCGCAGGAATGTAAGTGCCACGTACTTATCGTTATCGGAAGCCTCGGGGTCACGCAGTATCTTGGCCACCTGCTCGTTGTGTGAGCGGCGCAGGAGGAAACTAACATCGCGGAATGCGGCATTGGCCATACGGGTCAGACCCTCCTTCTGAACTTTCAGGATAGGTTTGCCCTCAAACTCGCCTACACTTACATAATCCTTGGTGAGCAGATAGTACTCTGTCTCATCCTTGCCCAGCTGGAACATGGGCGCATACTTGAAATTTGCCATCATTATATCGTTTTAATTCTCAATTCTCAATTCTCAATTCTCAATTTGTTCCGTGTCCGGATACAGAAAATCATTGTACGGATACTTCTGTACGTGCAACTGCTTGACACGGTCATAAAGCGTCTTACGCATATTCTCAATGCCGGTTTTCTTGAGTGCCGATACAAACAGGCACTCGCCGTTGAGGCGGCCCATCCAGGTTCGCTGCAACTCCTCCATGGTGATGTTCTCACGTGTGGCGGGGGTAAGGTCATCGGCCTCTTTCTCCACCCAGGTGTAGGCATCGGTCTTGTTAAAGAGCACTATCTTGGGCTTTTCACCGGCGCCAAGGTCAGCCAGAGTCTTATCGACTACCTTCATCTGGTCTTCAAAGTCGGGGTGGGATATGTCCACCACGTGTATGAGCAGGTCTGCCTCACGTACCTCATCCAGTGTGGATTTGAATGACTCCACCAGGTCTGTGGGCAGTTTGCGTATGAATCCTACGGTGTCGGACAGCAGGAACGGCAGGTTATCGACCACAACCTTACGGACCGTTGTGTCAAGGGTTGCAAAGAGCTTGTTCTCGGCAAACACATCGCTCTTGGAGAGCAGGTTCATAAGGGTTGACTTGCCCACGTTGGTGTAACCTACCAGCGCCACGCGGATAAGCCTGCCGCGGTTCTTGCGCATGGTGGATTTCTGGCGGTCTATATCGGCCAGCTGCTCCTTGAGCCAGCTTATGCGCTTGGTAATGATACGGCGGTCCATCTCAAGCTGGGTCTCACCGGGACCACGCAGACCTACAGTACCCTTACCGCCGCCGGCACCGGAACCACCGCCCTGACGCTCCAGATGGGTCCACATCCTCTGCAGACGGGGCAGCAGATAGCGGTACTGCGCCAGCTCCACCTGAGTCTTGGCGTGGGCCGTCTGCGCACGCATGGCGAAAATATCCAGAATCAGGGAGGTCCTGTCCAGCACCTTTACGCCCAGCACGCTCTCAATGGCCGACATCTGCTTGGCGGTAAGCTCATCGTCAAAGATGGCCATACCCACCTCATTCTCCATATCCTCCATGCGTTTGATGTAATCATGCATCTCCTCCAGCTTGCCCTTGCCCACGTATGTGGCGGCCAGAGCCTGGGGAATCTTCTGCGTAAAGCGGCGCATCACCTGTACTCCGGCGGTATCGGCCAGGAACTCAAGCTCGTCAAGATACTCCGTTGTCTTGCGCTCGTCCTGATCCTGCGTTATGATACCTACCAGTATGGCGGTTTCGGCTTTCTTTTCGGTTATGACCTGAAACTCCTCTTTCATTTATCTTAAACGGCGTAGCCGTAATTCTCAATTCTCAATTTTCAATTCTCAATTCTCAATTTTTAGCGCCAGCTAAAACAATAACAATCTCCCCTTTAGGCTCGTGCGCCTTAAAGTGAGCCAGAACTTCACTCAAACTGCCGCGCACGCACTCCTCATGCACCTTGGAAATCTCCCTGCACACCGCAACCTTACGCTCCGGACCGAACACCTCAACAAACTGCTCCAGCGCCTTGACCAGACGGAACGGAGACTCGTAGAATATAATGGTGCGCGGCTCGTCCTTAAGCGCGGCAATGCGGCTCTGGCGGCCCTTCTTCTGCGGCAGGAAGCCCTCAAAGAGGAACCTGTCGCAAGGCAGCCCTGAGTCTATCAGCGCCGGAACGAATGCCGTAGCGCCCGGCAGACACTCCACATCAACTCCCTGCTGCACACACTCCCTTACCAGCATGAAACCGGGGTCCGATATACCCGGAGTACCAGCGTCGCTTATCAATGCCACAGACTCTCCCGCCAAAATACGGTTAGCCATAGCGGCCGATGTCTCATGCTCGTTGAACTTATGGTGTGACTGCAGCGGCTTATGGATGTCATAGTGTTTGAGCAGGACGGAGCTGGTACGGGTGTCCTCAGCCAGTATAAGGTCCACCTCCTTAAGGATACGTAATGCCCTTAAGGTTATGTCCTCAAGATTGCCCACCGGTGTGGGTACCAGATATAGTTTTCCTGCCATCGTATATGGGCGCGTGCGCGTTGCAAAACACAAAAGTAGTCAAAATCCCTGTAACTGCCGTATTTTTTGCGTAAGTTTGCAAGTCATTTTACAAACAGATGGAAAACGGGAAAAATAATAAAGCTTATGCGGTGGTACCTCTATTGTTCTTTGTGGCCATTGCTGTTTTCTGTCTGGTTCTGGCTCCTTACAGGTTAGGATTCAAGGAGCAGACAAGCATCTTCGTCCTGGACAGGGGGTTCGTTTCAGACTATCTGTCAGATCCCGGATTTCTGGCCGTAATGGCAGGTGACCTCCTTTCACGTCTCTATTGGTTCAACGGAGTGGCTGTAGCCTTGACTGTCCTGCTGCTCGTCTGCGTTTGGGCGGGGCTGGTAAGGCTGCTTGAAGGAGTGGGGGCGTGTGAGAATGCCCGCCTGCTGGCTCTCCTTCCCGTCAGTGCCGAGTCAGCGTTTGCGGTTTATCTGAACTATCCGGTCTCTGCCACCATAGGTCTTGCATTGTCAGTCTGGTGCGCAGTACTGTTATCCGGCAGGCTTAAAAGCAGTGCTGTCCTTATCCCTGCATTGGCATTGGGTACTCCTCTTCTGTTTGTGCTTGCGGGCAGTCACGCCTTGACTTTCGCCCTGCTTGTGTTGACTGCCAGTCACAGGGAGTGGAAGAAAGCGCTGCCTGCCGCAGTCATAGGCATAGGCCTGACGTTTCTTACGGGAAGGCTTTACAACCTTAACCTCATCCAGACTCTGATATGGCCGGTTCCCAATGAATATGTGGTTCCTCCTTTATCATGTCTTACTGCCGTTCCGCTGCTGTCAGTCCTTTCCCTGTTATTGGGGAAGCGTCTGTCCGCTTTGGCGTGTTCAGTGACAGCCTGTATCCTCCTGATTCCCGTGTTTTTCCTTATCAGGAACGAAAGGCTTGAAAGCTCAATCCGGTTGGGGACTACTGCCTACAGACAGGAGTGGGACAAGGTCAGGAAACTCTCGGAGACAGTTGACAGCAGGAGCCCTTATTCCACATACTACAGGAATCTGTGTTATGCCAGAGAGGGAAGGCTGGCCGACGAACTGTTCCGTCATCCGCAGGAACTGGGTGACGGGCTCTTCCTTTCCATCAAGAGAGGGTCCAGCTATCTGGCATCATTCTTCTTTATAGACGGGCTGCTTGAGATGGGTGATGTGTCGCAGGCTACTGATGCAGCCCTTCTCGGTCAGACGGTCATGCCGAGCCGGTTCTCCACCAGGATGCTCCGCTCCCTTTCAGAGATAGCCGTGGTTACGGGTGATTATGATGTAGCCCGTAAATATCTGGACATCCTGTCCGGAACACCTATGCACAGGCGCTGGGCCCGTGAACTGCGGTGTTGCGTGGATTCGGACAGCATTCCGGAAAAGTACCTTAGATGGCGTTCAAGAACGGCCTCCGCTGACCGTACTGTAGGTCAGGGTGACTGGAGGGCTTCCCTCAAGAGTATTGCGGACCTGAATCCCATGAACAGGACAGCAGTTGACTATCTGCTCTGCTCCATGCTTCTTGACAAGCGCGGTAATTCATTTGAGGGTTATTACGAGCGGTATTGGCTGGACAAGCTGGACCGCTACCATGAGGTTCCGGCGGTATATCAGCAGGCGCTTCTGGTCAACGCCTATTCTGATGACTCCTTCCGTGAGATAGTGTCAAAATACCACATTGCCGACCGTCTGGCGCAAAGGTATCTGCGCTTCCGGGACGCATTGGAACGCTCCAACGGTAACCTGAAGGCATTGGAAGAGTATAAGGACACCTATTGGTACTATATCATTTCCACTTCAATCGTAGATAATACGGAACAATGAGACGCATAAACACATACATATCCGTCATCCTGTTATCATTCCTTCTTGAAGCCTGCGGGGGAAAGGGTAAAGGCTCACTTGCCGACATCTATCCTGACTACACTGACGTTACAATCCCCTGTAACATAGCTCCTCTCAATTTCAGGATAGAGGGAGCCTCCAGGATTCTGGTCAGGGTGAAAGGAGGCTCTGACGAGTATATCTTCAAGAGCAGGGGGGGACTGATGAAGTTCAATCAGGGGAAGTGGCATTCCATGCTTGATGCCGAAAAGGGTGGAACACTTAGAGTCTCGGTAATATCCAAGGGGAGGAAGAGAGGTACTGCAGGTGTGAAGGAACTGTCCTGGACAGTCTCAAGGGACAGCATAGACCGTTACCTGAGTTACAGGCTTATAGAACCGGCGTATGAGGTGTGGAGCAGGATGCAGATAGAGGAACGGGACATGGAGAGTTTCAGGACCCGTCTGATAGGTGACAACCGCAATGCCGGCAGGTCCTGCATGAACTGTCATACCACTAACCGTAACGGAACATCTTTCATGCATCTGCGCGGTGCCAACGGAGGAACCATCGTTAACCACAAAGGAACACTGATGAAGCTGAACACCAGGACGGACCAGTCAGGAGGTGGCGTTTACGGTGATATAACGCCTGACGGACGCTTTGTGGTATTTACGACAGCCGATATAACATTCTCCATCCATAGCAGGATTGACAAAAGGATGGAGGTCTTTGATTCCCGCAGTGACCTCATGGTGCTGGATCTGGATAATCTTACAGTCTCTGACAGTCCGGCCATCACAGGTGATGCGTATCAGGAGACCTTCCCATGTTTCTCCCCGGACGGGAAAATGATATTCTTCTGCCGCGCTGAACATCTTCTCCAGCCGGACAGCACATTCGATGTCCATTATGACATATCGGCAGTCAGGTTCAATCCGGAGACCGGTAAGCCCGATGATAAAGTCATAACCGTAATCCCCGCACGTGAACGCCTCTCTTTCAGCCATCTCAAATGTTCACCTGACGGACGCTGGCTCATGACCTCCGTAGCTGATTACGGCACATTCCCGGTCTGGCATGATGAAAGTGAGAACTGGCTCATCAACCTCAGGACCGGCCAGATAAACACTATGGAGAAGGCCAACGCGAGGGGAGCGGACACATACCACAGCTGGAGCAGCAACAGCCGTTGGGTGGTTTTCGCATCCAAACGTGACGACAAGGTGTATGGACGTCCGTACATTGCCCATGTGGATGAGGACGGTCAGGTGAGCGGAGCATTCCTGCTTCCCATGCGTGACCCAGCCCTCTACAGGAGAACCATGAGGTCTTATAACCTTCCTGAACTATACCCTGAACCGGAAATCTGGGGAACTCATGAAACGGCGGCATTCTATAACAAGGTCACTCCGGTACAGGTGACATACAAACCGTGATAATTAACATAAAAACCTGAACAATACAATACTGGAAAATGCAGAAGATAATAATACTTGATTTCGGCTCTCAGACTACACAGCTTATAGGCCGTCGTGTCCGTGAAACCGGAACATTCTGTGAAATACTGCCCTATAACCGTTTCCCCTCGGATGACAGGGATGTGATAGGCGTAATCCTGAGCGGCTCTCCTTTAAGCGTTTATGCCGATGATGCCTTCCTGCCGGACCTGTCCGGGATTAAAGGGAAATATCCGTTGCTCGGAATCTGTTACGGAGCCCAGCTGCTGAGTCATCTGTACGGCGGCAGGGTGGAGCAGGCCGGCAGCCGCGAGTACGGTCGCGCAGGACTCTCTTTCGTGGACACATCATGCCCGCTCTTTAAAGGAATCAGTCAGGGTTCACAGGTCTGGATGAGTCATGGTGATTCCATAACCGCCATCCCTGAAGGCTACAGGCTGACCGCTTCCACGGACAGCGTAAAGTATGCTGCGTTCCAGAGCCTTACGGAACCGGTATGGGGCGTACAGTTTCATCCTGAGGTGGTGCATACCCTGGAGGGAGCCAGGATTATCGAGAACTTTGTGGTGGGAATCTGTCACAGCAGGAGGGAGTGGACCGCAGAGTCCTTCCTTGAAACCACCATACGTGAGCTTAAGGAACAGATAGGGCAGGATAAAGTCATACTGGGACTCAGTGGCGGTGTGGACTCGTCCGTAGCAGCCGTCCTGTTACACAGGGCCATCGGCAATAACCTGACATGCATATTCGTGAACCACGGAATGTTAAGGAAGAACGAGTTTGAGGATGTGATGGCTGATTACCGTAACCTGGACCTGAACGTGGTGGGGGTTGATGCGTCGGACAGGTTCCTGTCAGCTCTTTCAGGAGTCTCGGAGCCGGAGCAGAAACGCAAGATAATAGGACGTGAGTTCATTGAGGTGTTCAACAGTGAGGCTGCCAGGGTGGATGGCGCCCGTTTCCTTGCCCAGGGTACAATCTATCCTGACAGGATAGAGAGCTGTAACATAACCGGCAAGGTAATCAAGAGCCATCATAATGTGGGCGGTCTTCCCAAGGACATGAAACTAAGCCTGTGCGAGCCTCTCAAGTGGCTTTTCAAGGATGAGGTCCGTCAGGTGGGCTTGAGCCTGGGGATGCCCCGACACATGGTATTCAGACATCCTTTCCCCGGCCCCGGTCTGGCAGTAAGGATATTGGGAGACATTACCCGTGAAAAAGTTCGCGTGCTTCAGGATGTGGATGACATATTCATCCGCGGACTGAGGAGAGAAGGACTATATGACCGCATCTGGCAGGCGGGCGCCATCCTGCTGCCGGTCAAGAGCGTAGGTGTGATGGGCGATGAACGCACCTATGACAATGTGGTGGCCCTCCGGGCAGTAACCAGCAGTGATGCAATGACGGCAGACTGGGCTGAACTGCCCACTGCATTCATGCGGGAGGTGAGCAATGAGATAATCAATAAGGTGAAAGGCGTGAACAGAGTTGTCTATGACATCTCCTCCAAGCCGCCTGCAACCATAGAATGGGAATAAGTTACTTTTCATATTGCAATATCCGGTACAGTTTCAAGGCTGCCCTTATGTAAATATTTTTCTCTCTAGCCGGAAGCTTCAGGCCGGTGCCTTTATCCTCCACCTCCGGCTATCCCCCAGTAGGGAAAAATTTACGATCCAACTGGAAAAAATTTTTTCTCTAACTGGAGCGTACAAAAAATTGCACTTTTTTTGTAAATGATTTTTATTTCCTGAATATTCCGGCACTGTCAACTTTTTCAGGAAAAGACACCATATTTTTAACTGTAACACTGTAACAACTGTAACAAAGACAGAATTGATACTTTTGTGACACAGGGAACTGATACTTCTGTGTCGCTCAGAGTTATCACCAGTATTTTGCAGGGGCTGCAAAATACTGTTTGATGACCCCTGGCCTTGCCACGGGCCATCAAACAGAATAAAACAGACCTGAAATCCCTTGAAAGCAGGCTTTCAGATGATTTCAGGTCTGTTTTATTCTGGTGATCCGCTCGGGGTTCGAACCCGAGACCCCATCCTTAAAAGGGATGTGCTCTACCTGCTGAGCTAGCGGATCTACCTCTAATTGCTGTTAAGCGGGTGCAAAGATAGCCCCTTTTGCGGTAATTGGCAAATTTTTTACCTCCTTTATTCAGATAGGCCGTACATTATTAATCCTCCGGTCTGATTCAGTGAGCTTTTTATGTTCAGTGCATTTATGCGGTTTCGGGTTGAATATGCGTAAACGGTACCTCCTGAGATATCCAGGGATTGTGTGTCAAGTGAACGGCAGCGTATTGTGGTGCCGTTGGCTGAATAGTCCGTGCCTTCCGTGATGACGGTAAGTGTTCCGCCGGTGATGTCAGTGGCCAGCTCCGTGTTGATTCCCTTGCCTCCGTTGCCTGTGTTGATGAGGGAGAGTGAACCGCCGCTTACGGAGAGGTTCTTCCTGGATCTTATGCAGGCTGCGGAAGAGTAGTTATTCTCCTCTTCATCATACATGGGCTCACCGGATGCCAGCAGGATGATGTTTCCGCCTTTGATGCTGATATCGCCCCAGACATTGAGGCATTTTGATGCGTTTCCGGTTACGGTTGCCGAAACAGCTCCTCCGGTCACAGTCAAGGGACCGGTGGTGGCTATGGCGTGACCTTTACCGCCTGTTGTGGAGATTCTGGCATAACCTCCTTCTATACTGACACAGGCGGTGTCGGCATTGGTATAATCAGATACAATCCCGTCATCAACGCATGTCATATCCAGGATGCCCCCGAAAAGACTGAACTGTCCCCTGCGGACGGACACTCCATCCTTGGATGAGTTAATGGTTACGTTTCCTCCATACATGATGAACTTGTCCTTGGTGTTCATGCCATCCTTGAGCGATGTGATGTTTATAGTGCCGGTATTGGCCCGCAGGCGTATGTAGTCATCGCTGCAGATTCCGTGTCCGCCCAGCGATTTGATGTTCAGGGTGCCTGTACCGCTGATAAGGAGCTGTCCTTCACTGAATATGGTTCCTTTCTGGTCCTCCGATGCGGTTGACGTATATGTGGAACCGTCACAAAGGGTGTTGACTGTATTCTTGTTGATGAGCAGATAAACCGATTTCCCGGATTGGATGTTTATGGCGGGGCCGTTGGGGTTGGTAAGGTTCACCCCGTTAAGTGTTAGACAGAATTTCTTGTTGTCGGCATCGCCGTCCTCAGTTATTACCTTAAAGGAGCCGTTGGAACTGCTGCCTTCAAGCAGGTATCTCATTTTTCCCTTGGTGGAGAGTACCGTCACATGAGCTCCGGAGGTTTTTACGGTAACTCCGGTAACGGAGCCGGATACAGTCACGCTGTTCCCGTTGAATGTGAACTTTATGCTGTTCTTAACGGTGAAATTTTCAATGAAGTCACTGTCATCGGTTGCAGGTTTGGGCTCCGCCACGTTGCTGTACTCCGGATCAGCAGTGCTGTTTATGGCCTTTATGAAATCCGAGGCTGTCGGGAAATCCGATGCACCCGGGATTGTCCGGTTGAAAGTGATGCTGTCAATCATACCCAGACTGTATGAGGCGGAGCGCTTGCCTTCAAAATGGAAAACTGCGGAGGTCCGGTTACTGTTGAAACCTATGCTGTCTATCACGGCGGTGCTGCTGAGGCGCGTGATACCGTCGTTCTGGTGGAAATAGACACTTTTGTGCTGGGCATTCGCTATGACAGAGAACAGGATGCCGGCGGAAAGCAGGATATAGCGGCGCATCACTTTATGATTTTGATGGTCTTGCCGCCTGAACGCAGCAGATATATACCCTTGGGCAGATCCTCCATGATGGATTCCGCTGAGGCTGACACCTCATTCACGATGATTCTGCCGCTCAAGTCATAGACTGAAACCGGAAGCGCGGCATCGGAAGTGATCCCATCTACGGCAGTGTTGTCAGAGAATAGCATCTTGCTGATGGATGAGAGTATATAGCTTGTGGCGGATCCGTCATTGAGAGTGGCTACAAGGTTGCCCTGTTCAAAGGTCAGCTTGCGCAGATTGTCCAGGTTGAGGCTCTGTTCTTTCCCGTCCTTGTCACGTATGAGGAGGTCCTGGCTGAATGCAGGCATAGCCAGAAGTGCAACAAATACGATGAGTAGCAGTTTTTTCATATAGTCTGTTTTTGTTGTTTCATAAACTGAGTTTGTAGCTGATGCTTATCACTGAACCGGCAGGTTCGTCATCGTCATTGTGGTCCTGCCTGAGATAGGCTGCCTGGAAATAGTGCTTCTTGGCTATGTTGAACTCAAACCCGGCAGTAAGACGGGTCTTGGCAAGAGTCCACTCCTTGTCTATCCTGTTGAAGAACTCCATCGATACGAACGGATCGAATTTCCAGTGCGGGATGTTATAGTCAACACCTATTCTGGAGCGCAGGACATGCTTGTCGGATCCACCTTTCCATACCGTAACCATGTTGTCCGTGTCAGGCTCCCTGACCTGCACGAAGTCCTCGGTCTCCGGGTCATATTTCTCCGCTATTCCTCCGAAACGGTAGACCCGCCTGTCAGCCTGGACGCTGTCAGACCAGGTGTACTGATAACTCTCCCTTAACGAGAACTTGAGCCGGGACACCTCATAAGATGCCTGCAGGGAGGCTGTGAGACGATGCCTGTTCTCGTAATATGAGTATGTATGGTTGAAGTCATGGCTGCCGTCCAGATAGTATTGGGGGGAGTGACCGTCCGCTATGTCAAGGGAATCACCCTTGTATTTGACGGATTCGGGGTTCAACACCCTTATGAACTTGTATCCTGCGGCTGCCTTGACATTGAAGGATTTGTCAATGGTGCGGAACAGGCGCGTGCTTAACGACAATCCTGTGCTCCAGCGGTCAAAAGACTTGAAATCATCAGTGAGACGGTACTCGGCTTCAACATCCAGGTCCGTACCCTTGATAATCTTCTTCTCCACTCCGGCGCTTGTCCAGAGTCCGAATACATCCTGACTGTAAACGGATGGGGAAAGTGTCAGGGCAGTTGTCACTGCTGCCTGGAAGAATAAAAGGTTCTTTCTCATATAGGTGCTCTGAAGGTAGGAGTATCCAGGTTTCGGAGGCAAAAATAGTAATAAAAATGATGTAATTTGCTGAAAACATATCAAAATAGCTTATCTTTGCTTTTACAGAACAAAAACAACCGTAATACTATATGTTTGATGTAAACAAATGCCTCAATGAGGCGGAAGAACTGATGGAGATGGCCATCATGCATCTGGAAGATGAGTTCGCACATATCCGTGCCGGCAAGGCGAACGTACGTATCCTGGATGATATCCGTGTGGACTCGTACGGCTCGATGGTCGCTCTGAACAATGTGGCTGCCCTTTCCACTCCGGATGCCCGCACGATTGCCATACGTCCTTGGGACAAGAACATGCTCAAGGTAATAGAGAAGGCCATAATAGATTCATCGGTCGGTATCATGCCTACCAACAACGGCGAGATAATCCGGCTGGCCATCCCGCCTCTGACGGAGGAGCGTCGTCGTGATCTGGTCAAGCAGAGCGGAAAGGTTACCGAGAGCACAAAGGTGTCTGTCCGTAACGCACGCCGTGAAACTATAGATACTCTCAAGAAGGCACAGAAGGACGGTCTGCCTGAGGATGCGGAGAAGGATGCCGAGGAGAAACTGCAGAAACTGCATGACAAGTACATAAAGAAGGCCGACGAGCTCTTTGCCGAAAAGGAGAAGGAGATTATGACCGTGTAACTGCCGATGCGCGGATTAGTTATTCGTAATACAGGCAGCAGCTACTTGGTGCGGACCGATGGCGGACGTGACCAGGAGTGCCGCATTAAGGGAACGTTCCGCATCAAAGGCATAAAAAGTACCAACCCCGTAGCAGTAGGGGACTATGTGGATTTTGCTCCGGCACGCGAGGGAGAGCCGGCGTATATCACAAGCATAGAGGAACGCCGCAACTATATTGTCAGGCGTTCCTCCAATCTTTCCAAACAGTCACACATACTGGCTTCTAATCTGGACCAATGCCTGCTGGTGGTCACAATCAGTCATCCCGTTACTTCCACGGTATTCATAGACCGCTTCCTGGCATCGGCTTGGGCTTACAGGGTTCCGGTAATCCTGGTCTTCAATAAGTCAGACCTGCTTACCGGAGAGGATAGGATTACGGCCGATGAGCTTACCACACTGTACCGCTCCATAGGATATGTATGTGTGGAGTGCGATTCCCTGCACGGAGTGGGCGTGGATGATGTCCGCCGTCTTCTTAGGGATAAGGTCTCACTTATAGCCGGCAACTCCGGAGTGGGCAAGAGCACTCTTGTGAACCGCATACTGCCGGAACTTAACCAGCGTACCGGTGAGATATCGGAGAAACATGATACCGGTATGCACACCACCACATTTTCCGAGATGTTTGCTCTGCCTGACGGCGGCTGGATTATAGATACTCCGGGTATCAAGGGATTCGGCACATTCGATATGGAGCACGAGGAGATAAGCCACTATTTTCCGGAGATTTTCAGGTTTTCAGCTGATTGCCGCTACGGCAACTGCATGCATACCACCGAGCCCGATTGCGCCGTAAAACGCGCCGTAGAATCAGGCCAAATCCACCTCTCCCGCTACACCAGCTACCTCAGTATGCTGGAGGATGAAACTGAGGACAAATACCGCAAAGAATACTGAAAATAGTACAATTGGAGTCAGACCCCAATTGTACTATTTTCTGCGTTTCTTGAAAAATTCCTGAACTATCCCGGCGCACTCGTCGGCCAGGATGCCGCTCTTGACTTCTGTCTTAGGGTGTAAGGCATTGGGGGCAAATAGGGTGTAGCCGCGTTTGGGGTCCGATGCGCCATAGACCAGACGCTGCAGCTGTGACCAGCCTATTGCACCGGCGCACATCACGCAGGGCTCAAGTGTTACGTATAGGGTGCATTGATCCAGATATTTGCCTCCCAAATATGAGGCCGCGGCTGTGATGGCCTGCATCTCGGCATGGGCGGTGACATCGGTCAGGGTCTCGGTCAGGTTGTGGGCGCGGGCTATCACCGTTCCCTTGCACACTACCACGGCACCTACCGGAATCTCATCCTGGGCTGCTGCTGCGGCGGCTTCACCGAGCGCCATCTTCATGAACTTTATGTCAAGCTCCTCCTGTGTCATCGGCGCATCTCCTGCTCGTTGAACAGGGTGGGATAATCCTGATCCAGGTTCTTGATGATGAAAGTGATAAGAGTCTCTCTCATCCAGCGGCTACGGTTACGTATCTTGTATTTACGCAGATAATTCTCAATCATCTGCCTTTCATCCGGATTGACCAGGAAACTGTAGCGCTCCTTTCTTGTTTGGGTACCCTTTTTCTCCATATTCGGTACGAAATCGGTACGAAGATATTAAATTAACTCAACAAACTGACTAATTTTGCACTATAAACACTGACATTCATGGCAAAACACCTGATCTTAGGGCGTGAAGGCGAGGATATAGCCGCCCGGTATCTTGAGGAACACGGCTATACCGTACTGGAACGTAACTGGCGAAGCGGCCACAAGGAGCTGGACCTGATAGTGACCGACGGCAATACGCTGGTTTTTGCAGAGGTCAAGACGCGTACCAGCACAGAGTATGGTGACCCGTGGACATTTGTGGATGACCGCAAGATAAGACGTATCGTCAATTCGGCCGATGCGTATATCAGATTCAGGCAGGTTGATATGGATGTCAGGTTTGATATAGTTTCCATCAGCATAGAGGATGGGGATTTTAAGGTTGAACATATAGAGCATGCGTTTTTTCCGCCGGTGGAATGATGAGTAAGATAAAGTGGCACAGAAGTGACAGCATAGGTTCCACAAACACCTATCTGCGTGAGCTGAAGGGGGGTGACCCGGATTATGATTATGAGGTTGCGGTGGCCGATTTCCAGACGGCCGGTCGCGGACAGAAGGGTAACACCTGGGAGTCTGAGCAGGGCAAGAACCTGCTGTTCAGCATTCTGGCTCATCCTAAGGGGATAGAGGTCCAGGAGCAGTTCTACATCTCGGAGGCTATTGCACTGGCGGTATCGGACGCCGTCATTGCAGCAGCCGGACCGGAGTATGCCGCCGGATTCTCAGTAAAATGGTCCAATGACATATATTATAAGGACTACAAGATGGCCGGCATCCTGATAGAGAACACCCTGCAGGGCAGTTCAATCATGGACACTGTGGTGGGTGTGGGCTTAGATGTGAATCAGGAGGTGTTCCTGAGCGATGCCCCCAACCCGATATCGCTCAAGAACATTACCGGTCGTGATTATGACCGTGATTCCTTACTGAATGATATCATAGAACGTTTCATAGGCTATATGGAACTTGGCACCCATAGTCAGCGGGACGGTGTGGATAAACTTTACCGCAGCCGTCTGTACCGCCGTGAAGGGTACCATAAGTTCCGTGATGCACAAGGAGAGTTCGAGGCCTGCATAGAGGGCATTCGCCCTGATGGTTGCCTGATGCTCCAGACCCGCGGCGGTGAGCACCGGACCTATGAATTCAAGCAGGTTCAGTTTGTGTTAGACCTCAGTGCTAATCATCAATCTCAGGTAAACCCCGTGAGTTGATGCGGGCTTTCGGGAAGCGCTTACGCAGGGCCTCTTCCTCCTCAGGGGTCATGGAGCCGGATATCTCAAGTGAGCGTATATCCTTGCCGTCCATCCAGTCCGGAATGACCACCTTGCCCACAAAGCGCAGGGTGAGACTGTTTATACGGTCCATCTTGCGTATGATTTCGGGAACCTTGTTTACTTTGAGCATGAGTCCGTCCGAGAATCCTTCGAAATTATCCATTGCCTTGAACTCCTCAAGCAGCTCCTCCTCGGTCTTGCATATTCGGGTGAACCATCCCATCTTGGGAGTCATGGCATAAGTCTCACGATCAAACTCCATACCTACTATTCCGGCCCAGAACTCCATCATCATGGTTTTTTCCACCTCACCGGTAACATCATTGATTATCATGTACTTATACTCGGTTCTGACCATCTCGGGCAGCATGTTGTGTTCCATATTGACCTCAGCAGGGGTACGTCCGTTCTCATCATACGGCAGGAACTTAAGGAACCAGCCATCAAACTTGGTGGTGCCTAAATTCTCTATTCCACAATTGAGTCCTCGCACATCGCCCGGGCGGTATTTCTTGACAATGCTCTTCCAGAAATCAACATCAGGTTTGCCTTTTGAAGCATCGACAAACTCCTGGAGTATGGGTTCCAGGTCATCAACCCACCAGTCTATGCCGTAAGCACGGAGCTTCCGGGTGCGGTCCAGTATGGACTGCCAGTCATCGGGGGTACCCTTAAGGGTTACGCTTGGTATGCCGCAGGACATATATATCACAATGTAGTCAAAGTATGACTTGACTGTCTCCATAAGCGCAATCTGTGACACCATGTGTTCTGTTACACCGGTTGTGGAGAACCTCTCTGAGATGATATCGGCAATATCGCCTTTGGTGTTGTCACGTATCTGCTCATAGAAGCTGTTCACTATGGCCTCCCAATCGACCCCACCGCTCAACAGATCCTTACCGCTCTGCACCACAAGGTCTATCTTTCCCTCATGATCCACAAACAGGTTTCGCAGCTCCTCCGGGTTGTCATTTACATAATGAGCGAATCCCTGACAGATCAGGAACCAGATTACATCGGGCGTAAGAACCACCGGCCGATGATCGGCAAACGCATCAATCATGCCTTTAAAGAAGGGGTTCTTTCCGTAGGAGGCATAGTTTTCATCACCTATACCCCATGCCACAACCCTCTGGTTCTCACCGCGGATCTCGCTCCTGTCAAGTATATCACTTACAAGCCCACTGCTACTGCGCATTTTCATGCTCAGGCTTTCGCCTGTAGGCTCCGGCAGGTCCGGATCAACACGGAACGTTATGCTGCCTTTCTCCTTACTCAAGATGTCTTTCTTCCTGGCCTGAACGCCTGTTGCTGCCATAATTCCTGCCGCCAACAATAACCAAAATCTAATCGCTTTCATATTCAGTCTATTATAATTCTCAATTATAAAACTACGTTTTATGATTCTTGTCGCGACTCGGGATAGCCTAAGCGAGCTTAGTCTCTCCTCTCACTGCTCCAAGAATTCTCAATTCTCAATTCTCAATTTTCAATTATCTGTCCCATACCGCACGTACAAAATACCCGTCAGCCCTTTCTCTGGAGGTTATATGTATCTTAGACATCCTTGATCCGCCCAAAGACCTTACATCCTCTTTGAAGTCAAGCTCTACCTCATCGGATGTCCCGAATTCATATTTATCGAACTCCAGCACTACACACCCACGCCACATATATCCTTTTTCGGAGCTTTTTTTATCGGATGTCAAATAAATGCCTTTATTAGGTTCTTCAAATAACCCTCCAAAAGTATTTGAATTATTATAAGGAAGGAATATGGATTTATCCGTATATCCGGGAACCTTGCTTGTTATGCGGTATCCTTTCACTCCGTTAACGGAATCCAGGGTCCATTCACATTTTTCATACAGCTCCTTGTATTCCTCCTTGGTGGGCATACGCCATTTGCCTCCCCAATTGGCCTGGGCTGCATCATCCTCCGCACTCAGCCTGGTCAGGCCGTCCGCATAGGGATCTTCATCACTGGTGGTATATTTGGAGTACCACCACTTGTTCAGGTCCTTGAAGGCTTTCATGTGCTTGTAGTTGTACTTTGAATAATAGGTCTTGGGAATGGTCTCGCCCCAGGCAAAGCGGGCTCCGGTTTCCTGGGGGCTATCGGCACCCACATTGCAGTCGGCCCACAATACGCTTAATCCCAAATCAACCTGGGCGTTGTGTCTTAAAGGCTTGACCGGGTCGGGCTCCGCCTTGGGACGGTTCTCTGACTGCGGGAGTTCCATTACCGGCCTGATATTCTTGCCGTTCCAGCGTCCGCCACCATTATCCAGGGATTGCCCCAAAGTAGATGTCCAGTAATATGCGCCGTGTCCCAGATTACTGATAATCCTTGAATCACTCATATATTCACTTATGAAACCTGCGGCCGGAAGCCAGATGCTGCGGTCCTCATACCCTGGAACATTACTGGTAATGACATATCCCAGAAGACTTCGTTCAAAAAAGAGCTCAACAGTGTCATTAAAACTGTACTCAATAGTGTCTTGTCTATACTTTGCCTCCCAGGTGCATTTGTTCTTGAGTTCCCAAAGTTCATCGGCAGTGGGCATACGCCAACCGTTGCCCAGAAGTACTGCGGCCGCATCATCCTCAGGGTCAAGAGTCTCCTTGTAATCAAGCGGGCATTCGGATCCTCCCCATTCACCGGGACTGGTATAGAAGTTATACTTGGTCATTTCATTCGTATATTGGCCGAACTTATAATTCTCGCCGTTGTAAAGACCTGGCTTGGGGCTTGTCTCTCCCCATGCAAAATATCCGCCAGCCTCATCGGGTGCCGAAGCGCCCAGATTGGCCGATGCCCACATCACGCTGAGTCCCAGGTCAACAGGTTCCGGTACAGGCAATGATACATTCACCGTCATCTGAGCCTTACGTCCCTCAGTCTCTGCGGTAATCACGCATGTGCCCTGTTCTACAGCGGTCAGGAAACCGTTTTCATCGATGGATACAATCTGTGGTGCCGATGAGCTCCAGGTTATAGAGGTTGGTTTGACTGCACGTCCGGAGGGCATCATCACAGCCTCCAAATTGCGTATGGCTCCGTAACCCAGATCCATACTCTCCGCAGGCAGGGAGAGTGATGTGAACATATCATCGGTAAGGGAGCGCACGGGACGGATGTTCAGCCCAATGAATCTGCTTTCATAACCGTTGAACATGAAGTCAAAGGCCATTCTCAGTACTTCAATCGGGGGCAGTTCTGACAAACCTCCCATCATTCCGTTTACTGAGCCTATGGTACTGAAACAGCTTCCTCTGGTTCCAAGGCCTGCTATGGATGTCCAGAGAGAGAGCTGCTTTCCTCTGTCCATGGGCTCATTGCCGTTTATCCGCCCTGAATAGGGAATGAATATGCTGTGTCCCTCAAATCCGGGAACATTGCTTGTAAAACGCATTCCGGCTACACCGTTCAGGGTAGCAGTATCATAAGTGCAGTTTTTCACCAACTCTACAAACTCATCGTTGGTAGGAATACGCCAGCCGTCACCTAACATTACTGTGGCTGCGTCATCGGTTGGCTCAAGACGGTTAAGATTATCGGCCTTGAGGTATTGATGGGACTGTCCCTGGGCGGTATATTTATCCATACCGTCTTCCTGTGCAAAGGAACTGTAGCGGTAGTTACCCCAGGAAAAAGTCTCCTTGGGCTCAATCTCGGCCCAGGCGTAATAATCACCGTAACTCTCCGGTGCCGATGCTCCCAGGTTGGCATTGGCCCACAGAACGCTCAGTCCCAGATCCACGTATTCAAACTCATGGGGAGTCACGGTTACGGTGCACTGGGCGGTCTTGCCGTATGCGGTTACCTGTACCTTGCAGCTGCCCGGACCGGCTGCGGCCAGAAGTCCGTCTTCAACAACTTTTATAACCTCTTCATCGGATGATTTCCAGGTGCAGGCGCTGTTCACGTTACGCTTGCCCATTGTCACTTTCAGTCTGATGCCCGCACCCTGCTTTATTGACAGCTTGTTCTTTTCCAATTTGATATTGGACACCTCCTTGCCGGACAGAGGCATCACCATACGCACCGACTGTTCCGATTCACGGTTCTCGCTGTGCCACTCATCGGCTCCGCGCTTGAAATTGAAACCGTAAGCGGCCTCATCATCAGGCTGAACGCCGGGGGTGGAGCACCAGTATGATGCGTATGTGCCAACCTGCATCAGCTGGCCGTCCTGAAGCCAGCCTGCAGCGGGCAGGAATATGCTCCGGTCCGTATATCCTTTTACCTTGCTTGTGACCAGATACCCGCCTATGCCGTCCTGCTCGGTCCACTTCCAAGTGCAGTACTGGCGCAGCTCGTCCCATTCGGCCTTGGTGCCCATACGGCTGCCGTCGGTAGTCTTGATTGCCATTGCATCGGGCCAGCGGTAATACCAGCCTACCGGCCTGTCGGCAGTGATGCCTGTATTCACGGTACACCACTTTACACTCAATCCCAAATCAACAAAATTCTGTGCAGACACTATGCTGCACAAGGCACTGAAAAAGACAATTGCAGAAAAACGTATTCTCATAATCAAACTGATTGTACAATTGATAATCCTGAACATATGCCATGTTAAATCGTATTACGGATATTTAACGGCATTGGTTACGGGACAAAAGTATCATACTCTTATTCTCAAAACAATAAAAAAGCGTTGCAAAACCGTTGCATCTTATCTTAAGACGGAAAAGAGAGGAAAAAGCGTCCGGTAAAATGAAATATTAACTACTTTTGTATAGTTAAACACGGATTTATTATGGCAAGATTCAAAAGGATATTGCTCAAGCTCAGCGGAGAGAGCCTGATGGGTGAACAGAAGTATGGAATAGACGAGAAGCGTCTGGGTGAGTATGCACAGCAGATCAAGGAGATACATGATATGGGTGTGCAGATAGGCATAGTGATTGGCGGAGGTAACATATTCCGCGGGCTCAAGGGCGCAGGCAAGGGTTTTGACCGTGTAAAGGGTGACCAGATGGGTATGCTGGCAACGGTAATCAACGGTCTGGGACTGAGCTCCGCACTCACATCCATAGACTGCCCCAACAAGGTGCTCACCGCCATCCGCATGGAACCGATAGGTGAGCTCTATACAAAATGGAAAGCCATAGATGCAATGGAACAGGGGCAGGTGGCCATACTGGTGGGCGGTACCGGCAATCCCTATTTCACCACCGATACAGGCTCATCGCTTCGCGGCATAGAGATAGAGGCCGAGGTGATGCTTAAGGGGACACGCGTGGATGGCGTCTATACCGCTGATCCTGAGAAGGATCCCACAGCCGTAAAGTTTGATGAGATAACCTTCGATGAGATATACAACCGAAACCTCAAGGTGATGGACCTGACCGCGACTACTATGTGTAAGGAGAACGGATTGTCCATCTACGTGTTCAACATGGACAAGCCCGGCAACCTGCGCAAGGTCATTGACGGCGAGCCCATTGGTACACTTGTCCACAAATAATCACATACATTAAAAGTCATGAAACCGGAAACGAGGAAGAATCTTTTTATGATCGGCATAATCATGCTGCTCATGAGTGTCATTATACTCCTTATAAGCATAGTTTTCCACAAGGTAGGCGTTGTGGCGAAGGATTGTGCTATTCTGGCACTTGCAAGCATCCTCTGGATGGTTATATGCCGTCCGAAAAAGTAAAAGGAACGAAATTCAAGGGTTATTTCCTGATTTCCTCGAAATCGACGTACTCGCCGTCAGTATCGGCAAAGACTTTCTTTTTGGTGCGGGGGCGTTTGCGGATGGTCTGGCGGCCTTCTGTCCCTTTCTTCATACGGTCATTCTTGCGGAACAGTCCAACAATGGCATCCAGAATGGTTGCCAACAGGTCACGTGCGAATGTGAGTACCGCTAACAGTATGAATCCCAGGATGAACAGTATGATTGAAATCAATATTATCATCGGTTGTAGTTTATATTCAGTTAAGGGCAAATATCATGCCTCGTGTTCAGTGCTGACCTTTTGTCAGAATGGAGAGTATGATGTACCAGCCTATCACAGCCGACAATCCTTTTTCGCGTAACAGGGCAAGGATCACGACCGACACTATGAGGAAGATGAAGCGGACTTTATTGTCAGCCCACCTTAGACTCTTGAACTTGAGCGAGAACATAGGTATCTCACTGGTCATCAACCAGGAGAAAAAAATAACTAACGGTGCTATGAACCCCGGTGCTCCCGGCAGGTCAATGAGGTTGAACTGGAAAAGGCCGCAGACAAAAAGCGCATTGGCAGGTACTGCCAGACCCAGGAACGATGAGGTCTGACGCTCATCTGTATTGAACTTGGCCAGACGCAGTGCCGCACAAACCACGATAACCAGACCTATGTAAGGAAGGATTGTTGCTATTGTGTCATTGGCGTAGTTGAACCGGCGCAGTGTCATGACGCAAAGAAATGATGGAGCCAGTCCGAATGTTATGAGGTCTGCCAGGGAATCAAGTTCCTTGCCTATAGGTGAATATGCCTTGAGAAGCCGTGATGCCATACCGTCACAAAAATCGAAGATTGACCCTGCAACAACCCAAAGTAGTGTGTGCCACGCATCGGAATGGAATGCAGCCATCACTGCCATACAACCGCAGAGCAGATTGCAGCATGTGATAGTATTGGGAATATGTCTTGTTATGCGGTTTGCCATGTGTGAAGTATCATGAAAGTTTGGCCAGGATGGTCTGGTTACCGGTTACTTTCTGGTTCAGTTTGACGCAGACCAGAGAGTCAACCGGCAGATATACATCAACTCGAGAACCGAATTTTATGAAACCCAAATGGTTGTCTATACTGCTCTCATCACCAGGTTTACAGTATGTGACTACCCTGCGTGCCACCGCACCGGCAATCTGGCGGAGCATGACCTCATGTCCGTCAGCGGTCTCAATGGCCACAAGGGAACGTTCATTTTCAGTACTTGCCTTGGGCTTGAATGCAGCGTGGAAATTACCGGACTGGTGGGAAACTTGTTTGACAGTCCCGTTCACGGGGAACCAGTTGGCATGGACGCTATAGACGCTCATGAATATTGAAATGACAATCCTGCGGTCCTTGAAATAATCCGGTTCATCCACTTCCTCAATGGTCACCACAGTTCCGTCAGCAGGTGAAACAACTACTTTCTCTGTGTCTTCGGAGGGGAAATGTCGTTTGGGGTTCCGGAAGAAATAGAGCAGGAACAACAGAATGAAAACCGAAACCGCCAGTATGAGGTATGACCACCATCCGTATGCCGGAGTCAGGAGCAGGACAAGATTGATGACAAGCAACAGGGAAGATACCAGAAGAATGGTTCCTCTGCCTTCAGAATTGATAATGGATTTATTCATTTTGGTTTCTTCCATAGAGTTACGTTATTGATTGGCAAAGATACGCTTTTTTTACATACTTCCATAAACATGTCTGTCCTCATTTCAGGATGTATGGATTGGCATGATTGTTGTTGAAAACTTTTTGGACCGCTTCCTATTGCGTGAGCGGACAATCGGGAGTAACTTTAAAAACTTTTTGATTGATGATAACCTATGCAGGAATTCGTACATCTCCATGTTCACACCCAATACTCGCTTCTTGACGGCCAGACTAATATCAAGAAGCTGGTTGATAAGGCTGTAGCTGATGGTATGCGGGGCGTTGCCGTGACGGATCATGGTAACATGATGGGTATAAAGGAGTTCAAGAACTACTGCGACAAGGTCAATGACAGATTGAAGGATGAGGGCAGGCATTTCAAGCCTATAATAGGCTGTGAGGTCTATGTGGCTCCACGCCGCAAGGAGCAGCGTGACAGCAAGGAGCTGGACGGTTCCAACTATCATCTTATCCTGCTGGCCAAGAATGAAAAAGGTTACCATAACCTCATAAAGATAGTGTCCCGCGCATGGACTGACGGCTTCTACTCACATCCCCGTACGGATAAATACGATTTGGAGAAATATCACGAGGGTATAATCTGCTGTTCTGCCTGTCTGGGCGGTGAAGTACCTAAGCTTATAACCGCCGGCAGGACAGATGAGGCTGAGAAGGTGGTGCAATGGTTCCACAACCTTTTCGGAGAAGACTATTACCTGGAGCTTCAGCGTCACAAGGCAACTGTTCCCAGGGCCAATCATGAGGTATATCCACTTCAGGTGAAAGTGAATGAGCAGCTTAAGCGGATGTCGGCCAAATTCGGTATCAAGACCATCTGTACTAATGATGTCCATTTTCTGGATGAGGAGAACGCTGATGCCCACGAACTGCTGATATGTCTGTCAACCGGACGTACTCCGGATGATCCCGGCTTGATGCGCTACTCCAAGCAGGAGTGGTTCAAGACTACAGAGGAGATGAATACCCTGTTTGAGGATGAACAGGAGGCGTTGGCAACCACAGTGGAGATTCTGGACAAGGTAGAGGAGTACTCCATCAATCATGCTCCCATCATGCCGAATTTTGCAATCCCTTTGGAGTTCGGAACAGAGGAGGAATACCGTCAGCGCTTTTCCGAGGAGGACCTGTTCCAGGAATTTACCTGCAATGAGCACGGTGAGACGGTGATGTCACGGGAGGATGCCGAGAGGAAGATAAAGAAACTTGGCGGCTATGACAAGCTATACCGTATAAAGCTGGAGGCTGATTATCTGGCAGAACTTACATTTAAGGGTGCAAAGGTCCGGTACGGTGACCCCATTCCTGACAATGTTATGGAGCAACTTAAGTTCGAACTGCACATAATGAAGACTATGGGTTTCCCTGGTTATTTCCTCATTGTTCAGGATTTCATCAATGCGGCAAGAAACGAGCTTGGTGTGTCAGTAGGACCGGGACGTGGGTCCGCAGCCGGCTCTGCTGTGGCTTATTGCCTTGGCATTACGCAGATTGACCCTATCAAATATGACCTTCTGTTTGAGCGTTTCCTTAACCCGGACCGCATATCGCTGCCTGATATTGATGTGGATTTTGACGATGACGGGCGCGGGCGGGTGCTCCAGTGGGTAACTGAAAAATACGGACAGGAGAAGGTGGCCCACATAATCACATACGGTTCCATGCAGACCAAGATGGCCATAAAGGATGTGGCCCGTGTTCTGGAGGTGCCGCTTGATGTGTCAAACAGTTTGTGCAAGGCCATACCTGACCGCCTTCCTGATAATCCCGATGGCAGTGCGCGTAAAATCAATTTCAAGAATGTACTTGAGTGCGTTCCTGAAATACAGCAGGCTGCCGCGTCGGAGGACGAAAAGCTGCGCAAGACCATCCAGTTTGCCAGAATGCTGGAGGGCAATGTCCGGGGAACAGGTGTGCATGCATGTGGAACTATAATCTGTCGTGACGACATAACTGACTGGGTTCCGGTTTCATGGGCTACTGACAAGGATACAGGCGAGCGTCTGCTTGTAACACAATATGAGGGCAGTGTGATTGAGGATACCGGCCTTATCAAGATGGATTTCCTGGGTCTTAAGACTCTGTCTATAATCAAGGAAGCAGTAGAGAACATAAAGAACAGTCTGGGCATTGATGTGGATATTGAAAAGATTCCGATTGATGATAAGAAGACGTTCCAGCTCTATTGTGAGGGTCGTACTATAGGTACGTTTCAGTTCGAATCGCCTGGTATGCAGAAGTATCTGCGTGAGCTTCAGCCGACAGTGTTTGAGGATCTGATAGCAATGAATGCCCTGTACCGTCCCGGTCCTATGGATTATATTCCGGATTTTATTGACCGCAAGCAGGGACGCAAGCCTATAGAATATGATATCCCGGTCATGGAGAAGTATCTTAAGGATACTTATGGCATAACTGTATATCAGGAGCAGGTCATGTTGCTGTCACGACTGTTGGCTAATTTCACCCGTGGTGAAAGTGATACGTTGCGCAAGGCTATGGGTAAGAAACTCAAAGACAAACTGGACCATCTCAAGCCTAAGTTTATTGATGGGGGTAAATCCAACGGATATGACCCGCAAGTGCTTGAAAAGATCTGGACTGACTGGGAGAAGTTCGCATCATACGCGTTCAATAAATCACACGCCACCTGTTATTCCTGGGTGGCATACCAGACAGCCTGGCTCAAAGCCAATTACCCGTCACAGTATATGGCTGCCGTCCTGAGTCGTGCAGGCGATATTACTGAGGTTACTAAACTTATGGATGAGTGTAAGTCCATGGGTATTAATGTGCTGGGTCCGGATGTAAACGAGAGCGTTCCCAGATTCGGTGTGAATTCCAAGGGGGATATACGGTTCGGTATGGCGTCAATCAAAGGTGTCGGTGAGAAGGCTGTGGAGGCGATAGTAAGTGAACGTAAAGCAGGAGGCCCTTATCAGAATATCTTTGATTTTGTCCAAAGGGTCAACTTAAGTTCCTGCAATCGTAAGAATATCGAATGTCTGGCATTGGCTGGTGCTTTTGACTGTTTCAGGGAGATAAGACGTGAACAGTTCATGCAGCCTTGCGGAAAGAACGAGACCTATGCCGATGTGCTCGTGCGTTATGGAACGAAATTCCAGGCAGACCGGATTGAATCCAGGTTCTCCCTGTTCGGTGATATGGGGGATTCATTGCAGATTGCTACACCATCATTGCCCGATGCTGTCGAATGGTCCGTATTGGAGAGACTGAACAGGGAGAAAGAGCTTGTGGGCATATACATTTCGGCTCATCCGCTTGATGAATATCGTGTTATACTTGAACATGTGTGTAACGTAAGCATGTCCCAGCTTGAGAACCGTCCGGCCCTGCTCAACAAGGAACTGATTCTGGGTGGAGTGGTAACCGAAGTGCGTGAGTCACGGACAAAAAACGGCAAGCCATGCGGTTTTACTCGTATTGAGGATTTTTCGGGTTCTGCACAGATAGCGCTGTTTGGAGAACCTTGGCTCAAGTGGAGTAACATGATGAAGGTTGATAATTATTTATACATTAAGGCCCAATATGTTCAGAATAAATACATTCCTGAAAGGATAGATATAGTTCTAAACTCAGTGGAACTGCTTCAGGATGTGAAAGATACCGTTATTCAGAGTCTTTTGATAGAGGCTCCTGTAACATCGGTGGACAAGGAGTTGATAGGTGATCTGGATTCATTGACCTCCAGGGATGGGAATACCACTCTGAAATTCATTATTTCTGATTTGTCATCGGGCGACAAGGCCAGCCTGATATCCGGCAGGAGGAAGATAATGGTCACTGAGGACTTGGTCAACTATCTGGACAGAAGAGGTGATCTGGCATATTCATTTAATCAATAATATACTGAAAAATTATGGAACAAGAGATTACAGAAAAGAATTATGAGGAAGTTACGGGTCAGGGAAAACCTGTTATGATTGATTTTTGGGCTACCTGGTGCGGTCCGTGCAGACGTCTGGCTCCGATTGTCGGGGAACTAGCAGCCGAGTATGATGGTAAGGTCATTGTGGGTAAGTGCGATATAGAGGAGAACACTGACCTTACGGACAGGTTCGGAATCATGAATGTCCCCACTGTCGTTTTCATCAAGGATGGAAAAGAGGTGGACCGGGTTGTAGGTGCCGCCGCCAAGAATGTGTTCCAGGAGAAACTTAACGCATTGATCTGACTATGTCTGAGAAGGATGAATTCATGGAGGAGGATCTGGATGATTCCAAGACCGTTGCCTACATAAGGAACTCTCTCCCTCAGGAACTCAAGGAGAAGTATTCTGACGACACATTGTATTATATACTGGATGTGATAAACGATTGGTTTGCCACCAGCGGAGTCCTGGATCAGGAACCGGACAAGGATGGTTTCATTGATATTGACAATGACGCTCTGGTAGAGTATATCATCAAAGAGGCCCGTCGTGACAATATAGGTACTTTTCCATCCGATGAAATAATTCTCATCGTGGAAGCCGAGGCCGAGTACGTGGATTCCCTTGAGGAAAATTAGAAGGTTATTGTACGTGAACCATCACTGTTTTCGGTGATGGTTATTTTTTTTGCGTCCAGAGGAAGCAGATCCTCTATCAGTTCCGGCCATTCTATGAAGCATAGCGCACCGCTGTAGAAATAGTCTTCATAGCCCAGGTCATAGACCTCCTCCAGTTTCCTGATGCGGTAAAAGTCAAAGTGGTAGATGAGTTCGGCTGTTGTGCATGAACGGTATTCGTTTATTATGGCGAATGTGGGGGAGTTGACCTCATCCTCAACTCCCAACACTTTGCAAAGTGCCTTTATGAATGTGGTCTTGCCGACTCCCATTTTCCCATAGAAGGCGAATACGGTATCATCGCCCATGAGTGCCGCAAAATTCAGGGCAGCCTCTTCTATATGGCTTAAATCGGTGATTACGAGTTCTGTCATCTTATCTTTTCTTTATCTTCTTTTGGATTGAAGGATTGCAAAAGGTATAATCATCTCTTCAAGTGAGATGCCCCCGTGCTGGAAGGTCTCCCTGTAAAAGGAGGCGTAGTTGTTGAAATTGTTCTGATAGACAAAATAGTCGGCTTCAGTGCAGAATATATAGGAAGCGGAGATACCAGGGGAAGGCAGGAATGCCTTGGCCGGCTGGTTGATTTCGAATACCTCTTTCGGGTTGAAACCGAGATTCTTGCCCACCTTATACCGAAGGTTGGTATTTGTTGTCCTGTCACCGGCAATCCTTATGGCATTGTTAACCGATATGCTGCCATGGTCTGTTGTGATCATTACCTTGTGCCCGGTGGCGGCAATGGTTCGGAATAGCTCGCGGATGGAGGAGTGACGGAACCATGAGAGTATAAGACTGCGATAGGCTGCCTCATCATTGGCCAGCTCCCGCATCATACGGGAATCGGTCTTGGAGTGTGATAGTATGTCGGTGAAATTGACTACTATCACGTTCAGGTCATTGCCTGTTAGGTTGTTTATCTGTCCCATGAGTTTGTCCGCTGCTGATGAGTCATTAACCTTGTTATATGAGAAGCGGTTCTTGCGGCGGTATCGGTCAAGATGTGTCTGTATGAGAGGAGCCTCATTAAGGTTCTTGCCTTCCTCGGAGTCTTCATCAACCCAGAGTTCAGGGAACATATTGGATATCTGGTCTGGCATCAGACCGGAGAATATGGCATTTCTCGAGTACTGTGTAGCGGTGGGAAGTATGCTGTAGTACAGTTCTTCTTCAAAAGTGAAATATTCAGAAAGCTCGGCACTGAGCATGCGCCATTGGTCATATCGGAGATTATCCATCACTATGAAGAATATCTTTTCGTTGTTGTCAAGGGCAGGGAATACCCATCTCCGGAAAAGATCCGGACTCATGACCGGGGATTTGCTGCGGTCATTCATCCAGTTCATGTAGTTGCGTTTGATGAATTTGGCAAAGGCTGCGTTGGCATCGGCTTTCTGCATGGTCAGGATTTCGTGCATGGAACTGTCGGCCTCCTTGAGCTCGAGTTCCCAATATACGAGCTGTCTGTAAACTCCTATCCAGTCATCGGCTGTCATGGAGTCATTGATGCTGGCACTCAGGCTTGCAAAACTCTCACGGTAGTTGCGGTCGGTTTCAGCCGTTACGATGTCACGCTTGTGTATGTTCTTCTTGAGAGAGAGTAATATTTGATTGGGATGGACAGGCTTGATGAGATAGTCGGCAATCTTGGAGCCTATGGCCTGGTCCATTATGTTCTCCTCCTCACTTTTGGTAACCATTACTACAGGGAGATTGGGATCTATGTCCTTAATGTGGGACAGTGTCTCCAGACCGCTCATACCCATCATGTGCTCATCCAGCAGGATCAGATCGTAGCTCTTGTTCCTGCAGCTTTCTATTGCATCGAGTCCGTTGGTGACGGTATCAACCTCATAACCTTTGTTCTCAAGAAAAAGGATATGTGCCCTGAGTAGGTCTATCTCATCATCAACCCAAAGAAGTGTCCCGCTTTTATTAATCGTTGTCATACTCTTCAAATAGTGTTGCACCATCAATCTCAAACTCAGGGATATTCAGGAAGTGTTCCCTGTAAAACTCCTCATATTCTTCAAAACTGTAATGGCTGAACAGAAGTTTGAGATTCTCCTCTGTGATGACAAGAGACTTGAAACCTTCCAGCCTTCCAGCCATATTGGCATCGGAATATATACTGCGGCTATAGTAATAGGCTTCGTCAAAGTTCAGGAAATCACCTACTGCAAGCATCTCTATTCCCTGTTCGTTCTTGAAACTTATGTCGAAGTTACGCATCATGTAGTTACTGAAATTGTAACGTGCCACCTCAAACAGCAGCTGGTTCCTGTCAGCTTCCCCTTCCGGCCAGGCAAGCAGGAAGATGAATGGCTGATACCGGTCTTCGCTGAACATTGGCCGGAGGGTATCAGATTGCAGCGAATCCGTTCCCGCGTCATTCCTTCGTGACCAGATTGAGCCGAAGGAGGTCGATTTGAGTATCTTGCCGTCCTGGATACCTTGGGCTATCAGTCCGGCCAGTTGGCTTATTTCATTGTCCGGGAAACTACTCACTATGTTTCTCATGCCTTCCAGGAATGCGTTGATGTTACCGTCCTGTAGCCTGGCGGCAGACTCCAGGAACATGAATTTAGCCCTGTGGCTTCCAAGCGGATATCTTGAGGCCGAGATGTCACAGTTCCTGAAGATAAGTGATGTGTCCCCTGTCAGATAGGCTGAATAGGTTTCCGCATAGAGGGAGTCTTCCCTGTGCCGTCCATGTCTTGCGTTGTCAAGATAATCGGGGTCACAAACCATAAGTGTCAGTGGACTCTCCGGCTGCATTTTCTGCATCATGTTGCGGATGCTGTCAGCCATATCTGTCCTGTCCTGTAGCGAATACATCAGAAACAGGTTGTAAAGGGCTTCATCGGTCTCTTCGGAATCAGGATACTGTCTGATAATCCTGTTAAAACTACCCTGTGCCTTGACGTATTCCGCCAGTCTGTCCTTATAAACTATACCCGCTCCAAGAAGTGCTTCAGAGATGAGACGGTCAGACTCTTCCTTCTCCTCTGCGGTGTATGGTATCTGCTGAAGATAGTATTCAGGCTTGTGCGGGTCAGTCTCCCGGGCGGTCATAAGGGTGGAATCGCTATCTTGGCTTATGGATCCGGAAAGCGTAGAGTCAGAATCTTGGGTTTTACCGGTCTCATCTCCATCCCCGTAATCTGCCAGAACTGTCTTGTTTGAACGGCGCCAGTCATCCTCCAGCTTGCGCTCCCCCCATTTTTGCCTGAATGTCTTGCGACCGCTGACAACAGCCTGTTCATTATAGAAATACCATTCATCTTTTCCTGTCTGGGTGCCAGTGGCGTTGTGCCCGGTTTCAGCTCTTTCAGCCTCCTTTTCCAGGCGTAAGAGTTCCTCTTCCTCCCTCTTCTCTTGCTCTTCAAGCTCTTTGATTATGCGGTCAATTATATTGAGGACCTGTTCATCGGGAAGGAGGGACAGGCGTTGAAGACTGTCCTGCAACTCTATTGTTTCAGTGTATTCTGATAGTTCATCCAGTACCTCGGAACGCAGTTTGACTATTTGGTATCTCTTGTGTGAACTGTCAATCAGACCCACAGCTTTAGAGTAGCATTCACCGGCATGTGAGTAGTCTCCTGTTTCCCAATACAGGTCAGCCATCGTGAGCAGAAGTATCCCTTTCTCTGGCGTATCCTTAGTGTTTTCGCTTATTCCGGTCTCATACATCTCAAGAGCCTTTACTGTGTCTTGTTGCAGGAGAAACAGGTTACCCTTGGCGTAATAGATCTGGTCAGTCTTTTCCTTGTTATTAGGGTCCCTTCCCATACGGTCCAGCTTTTTCAGGAGCTTGCTGACATTATTACCGTCTGCCAAAGTTTCTGTCTGTTGGATCCTTGCCTGAAATTCAGTGTCGTATGGAGGGCTCATGCGGATAACCTTGCTGAACATATCGTATGCCTGGCTGTTGAGTCCGGTGGCCTTGTAAAGTTGTGCAAGAAGGTACCGTTCGCGGATTCTCTGCGTCCTGCTCACTCCTTTGCGGTTTATGGCTTGCTCAAGCAGGGGGATGCTCTCTTCAAGACGTTCCTGATGGAGCAGGTGGGCGGCTTTCCTGGCGTTGTAATCGCGTTGGCGGGATAGACTCAACTTAGCTTGTGATGAGCGCTGGAACAGTTCATCGGATTCATAGAACCAACCCTCTTCAGAGTAACACTGAGCCATCTTGTACTGGGCCTCAGCCACAATTTCAGGTTCATCAGAATAGATGGAGCAAATATAGGAATAGGTGCTGGCCGCATCAATGAAATCACCTTTCTGCATCTGGGCATCAGCCATAAGCATCCAAGCCTTCCACAGGAACGGGTTGTACTCCTTCTTGTTCTGCCAGCGTTTGTCAGACTCGGATGCCATCCCTTTCTTCTTCTTTGGTTTAGCGGTTATGGAGTGCAGCTTGATGGATTTCTGGGCTTTCTCTATGGCGAGTTCATAATCCGATTTGCCAAGTTCCCGAGCTTTGGTGTCACTGAAGGGATACATTGTGACAGGCTCAGTCAGATTATCCTTGATTCCACTTTCCTGAGCATCCTGAGCCTTGAGGAAAGCTTCATGTCCGTTGAACCATACGTTGTATCTGGTTACGGTACTCTGATAGAAACGTGACATTGCAGTGTTTTTCGTGGTGGAACATGATGATGCGAAAAACAGTACTGACAGTGAAGCCAGCAAAGCGAATGTCCGTATCATCCCAGTTCCTTTCATTTTTCAAATAGTTTCATTCATCATGAAGAAAGCCTCCTCCTTGAGCTGGTCAGGCAGTTCAATTTCCCGTGCCTGAAGCGACTGAATCCAGCTGATGACTTCCTCTTGCTGCATAGTATATAGTACATATCTGAACTCTTCCACCTCCTTGTCCGTGTATGAACCGGAGCTCCTGCCTTTATACTGGTCCAGTTCTTCATCGTCAAAATAGTCATCAGAGCCTGCTGATGCCTTGGTTCCGTACTTTTCACACACAGCATGTCTCCCACAGCACCCGGGGGGGATATGTGTGGAATCCGTATCAGGCTCCCGGTCATCGGAGGCGGTAGCTTTTCCGTTGCCCCTTGTCTTTCCGGCAACCTGATAAAGAACAGCTACAGCTGCAAGTGCAGCCGCACACAGTAAATAAACGGTATTGTTCATCAAGTCGTATATATTACTCGCGAAGATACAAAACAAAAAGTGAACCCGTATTGATGGATTCACTTTTTGTTCAGTCGGGGTGACTGGATTCGAACCAGCGACCACACGCCCCCCAGACGCGTACTCTAAACCGGGCTGAGCTACACCCCGCTGTGGTATTGGGCTAAGTCATGCCTTCAAAACCGGCGCGAAGGTACATGATTTTACGGGATTATCCAATAATTCCGTATTTTTTTTGGAATCTGTTTGAGTTTTTTCTGTCTAGTACTGACAGATCCTTATCTTTTCTTGTACTCTCTGATTCTCGGCTTGACCGGAGATTTCCTGACAGGAGCATTTATGACCGGCTGCATGAGCATGAAAGATTTCAGCGGTTTGGGATTTACCTGTCCCATCGGGACTGTATGTCCGTCTTCATCGTATTCGAATCCTACGAAATACATATTGTATGCATCCAGCCTTTCTGTGGAGAAAACGGTTGTGATAACATATTCCTTGCCGGGTTTCAGCTTGTTCTTGCGGCTGACAAGAACCTGATGGCTCTCTTCACGGTTGAATAGCCTGAGGTAGAGAGGGCCGGTATAGACACTTTCCCCTTCATTCCTGACCCGGTATGAGATGTAGCCTTCATCACCTACAGCAAGCCCTTCAAGACCTATTACGGGCTCTATGGTGAGCTTGAGGTCCTTACCGAACTGCGGGAAGTTCACCAACTGGGCGCTGCAAACGACTGTCACAACGAATGCGAATAGCAAAGTTGTCAGTTTTTTCATATTCCTAACATTTTTATACTACACAAACATAGGAAAAAGAAATGATAAAAAAATGTCCAAAGTGTTTTTTTTGTTCTTAATGTCAGCATTTATCCTTCACGGCAGAAATCAAGAGCCTCTACGAGCAGTTCCCCTGTGATAACAGCCTTCTTGAGGTTGCCGTCTTTGGAGGGGATTCCGGAGATGGCTGTACCGTTTGTGTCCAGGCAAATTTGTTTCATTAGACTGTACCATTGGCAGTCCATAATAATAGGACCGTATGTCTCCCTTGCATAGTATTGTATTGCCCTTAATTGATTAGCCGGGAAGTCAAGCAGGACAAACCCAATGTAAGCGGCACAGACAAGACCCCATGCACAGGCAGCTCCGGGAATATAATGGGATCCGTGTTTCCGGGCTACCTGTTCAAGGGCACCGGACAGTGTTTCAGAAAACGGTTTCATAAGAAAACCCATTCTAATATATGCGAATACAAAAATATGTTATTTACTTGAGCAAACCGGTAATTAGTTTAAACCTTTCTGTCATTTTGGAGTCAAAAAAATGTCGGGGGACCGAATAACGGTCTCCATATTTTTATCCGCATGATGAAGAAAGTCATCTCAGCACTGGCAGTATTGCTGGCAATTGTAGGTACATCAACCGCTCAGACTAAGTCTGAAACCAAGTTTAAGCTTGACGGCAGAGCTAATGTGAATGGTCATATCATTGACGGTTCCACTACAGAGAATATGCCTCAGGTTACAATCCAGCTGTTTCAGATTCCGGATTCCACCTTCCTGTACGGTACCATCACCGATAATGAGGGCTGGTTTAATATAAAGAAGGTGCCTGTAGGTGAGTATTTTCTGAAGTATTCTTTTGTGGGCTACCAGCCTCAGACTTTTGACCTTAAGATAATAAAGGAGGACAGGGAACGTGCCTTGGGCGTGTTCAAGATGTATGACGAGAGTATAATGCTCAGCGAGGCCGTGATTGAGGAATCTCTTCCTCCCACACAGGTGGTGGAGGATACACTTATGTTCAATGTAAGTGCATTCCGTGTTCCTGAAGGTTCAGTGCTGGAGGAACTTATCAAGCGTCTTCCCGGCGTTGAGGTGGATGAGAACGGAGGGATAACGGTGAACGGAAAGACCGTCTCAAGAATCCTGGTTGACGGTCAGGAGTATTTCGGCAATGACCGTCAGATGGCCACTAAGAATCTACCGGTTAATATTATCCACCGAATCAAGACCTACCAGCGCAAGAGTGACCTTGCACGTATCACAGGAGTGGATGACGGTGAGGAGGAAACGGTCATGGACTTACAGATAAAGCCAAACATGCGAAATGGTTGGCTGCATAATATGGACGGAGGAATAGGTTTCCCCGTGGGCCATAACGATTACGGCGACTGGTTGAAGTTCCTCTACTCCGGACGATACACCCTGAACCGTTTCCAGGCTAATACTCAGTTCTCGGTCAATGCCAATACTCAGAATTCAGGACGAGGCAATGGAGTGAGCCATACCACTCAGATTGGTGTGAATTTCGCCAAGAACATAGGTGAGCAGTTCCCGAGGCGTCGCAATGAGTTCCCGTTGGTGATTGGCGGCAATATCCGATGGAACGGATCTGATTCCAGGTCAATGAATGAATCCGAGTCGGAGACTTTTACCACTTCATATACATCGGCTTCATTCCGTAACAACCGTTCCAACAGCAGTAACGGGAACGGGAGCGTGAATGGTGAGTTCCGTATGGAATGGCGTCCGGACACTTCATTGAACATTATATTCCGGCCCAGTTTCCAGATTAGCCGTAACCACAGTAATTCTGAAAGCAGTTCAGTCACTTTCAATACTGATCCGTATATTGCAACAGATATGGTTGATATACTTGACGAGTATAGGTATCTTTCGACTTTGATGCTTGACTCAATAGGTGTCAACTCACAGGAAAGCCATAATCATAGCGAAGGAGGAAACAATCAGCTTAATGGAGAATTCCAGTTTAACAAGAGGTTCAATGACCAGGGGCGTAACTTCACAGTAAGGTTCACTTTCGGCAGCACTAAGGGAACGAATGACAGCTATTCGCATAACAGGCAGATTTATTACCAGATGCATTCCCGTGACACAGTCATGAACCGGTATAATGTGAGCCCTACCGACAACAGCAACTGGTCTGGGCGTGTGATGTGGAGTGAACCTATTGACTCCGGACGCGGAAATTTGCAGTTGAGCTATCAGATTCAGGTCAGTAACCGCAATACCAACAGGGAGACATACGTACTTTGGGGACCGGATTTTGAGGATTGGGAGGATTCATGGTATATTCCGTATGAGCTTGAACAATACAGGAACTCTACGCTTAGCCGTACTGCCACGAATGTGTCCCGAAATCACACTCTTGCTCTGCAGTTCAGGTATAATACTGAAAACTCAAACTTTAACATAGGCGTGAATTTTATGCCTCAATATACGGGAATGGATAATTTCCAGTATATGGGAAAGATAATAGGTGACACCTCAAGAGTTGTATATAACTGGAGTCCGACGCTCAATTACAGATACAGGTTCTCAAGACAGAAGAGTGTTCAGATGACACTGCGCAGCAACACCAGTCAGCCGAGCATGGAGAATATGATGGATATTACCGATGACAGCGATCCTCTTAATATCCGGAAAGGTAATCCAGGATTGTTGCCTTCACTGAGCAACACCCTCAGTTTCGAGTTCCAAAACTACATTCAGGAAACAAGCAAGACATTCACTTTCAATACATCACTGTCTAACTCATTGAGAAATGTGGCTCAAAGGACTGACTATGATCCCACGACAGGTGTATCCATAACACAGCCTCAGAACATGACCGGTTTCTGGACAAACTGGAACGCAAGTTCCAATGTTCAGTTCAACCAGACCATACCTAACAGCAAATGGCGCTATTCCACGAGTTCCAGCGCCTCCTACAGACATCAGGAGAGTTATATGCGGACGGGTAGCATAGGCAATTACAATGCAGGTTCAGGAAGTGGTGGCAGTGCCGTTTTGAGTACTACCAAGAGTATCGGTGCCGGTCAGAATGCTTCGGTTACCTATCGTAACGACTGGCTTGAGGTGACTGCCAACGGACGATTCAACTACAGCCATTCAGAGAACAACCAACGCCAGAACAGCAATATGGATACATATACTTTCAGCTATGGAGGAAGGGCGAATGCCAGACTTCCGTGGAGGAACATCAACCTGGGTACTGATATTACGATGCAGAGCCGTCGCGGATACAGCGGTTCATACAACAGGGATGACCTTATATGGAACGCTAATGCATCGATAAGTTTCCTGAAGGGTAATGCCGGTACACTCCAGATTCAGTACTACGATATCCTGAATGACGAGACCAATGTAAACCGTACGGTTTCAACAACCGGTCGTACCGATACTAAGAACAACAGTATCCACAGCTATATTATGCTGCATTTCATCCTACGTGTGAATGTGTTCGGAAACAGAGCAGCACGTCAGGAGATGCGTCAGGGTAATCAGATGGGAGGCCGTGGCGGAATGGCTCAGGGCGGTGGTATGCGCGGCGGTAACAGAGGCGGTCAGGGCGGTGGTCCCGGCGGATTCGGTGGCGGTGGCGGCGGACGCTGACTTTTAAATAGCTGTATCTGGTTAGCTGATAGCCTATAAACTTACATCGGCCTCATGCGGTCACTTGAAGAAGGAGAAATGGACAGAGCCGTAAACCTTCATGTCTGTGAACCGTGAATGACTTGAGAAGTCATTCTTTGATCCGTGTTCCAGAACGAAGATACCGTCATCATCCAGTAACTTACCGTTCAGTACGAGGTCTGGAATATCTGAAAGGTTAGGTAGAGAATAGGGAGGATCAGCAAAAATGAAATTGAATCTTGTGTCACACCTTTCTATATATCTGAAAACGTCACCTCTTATAGGGAAACATTTGTCGGTTTTGACGGTTTCCATTATCTTGCAGATAAAATTGTAATGTGCAGGGTCTTTCTCAACTGATATAACCTTTGAACAACCTCTTGAAACGAGTTCAATGCTTATGCTTCCGGTGCCGGCGAACAGGTCAAGGGCCGTGGCATCCTCAAGGTCTATCCGGTTGGCAAGTACGTTAAACAGACTCTCCTTGGCAAAGTCTGTCGTGGGTCTGGCAGAGAATGTCCTTGGAATCTCGAAACGTCGATGTTTATATATTCCGCTTATTACTCTCATTTCCTGAATATGTGGATAAAAGGAAATCCATCCGCGCATGCGTGCAGCAGATGGATTTACTTATTTTTTGATTATAGTCTTATCGAAGGGATTATTCCCAGTTACCGGAGTTGTTGTCAACTCTCAAGCCTTCGTAGAGTCCACGTTTCTGACGGTCGTCAATCAGATTGAACACCTCCTGTGCGTCCAATCCATCAAGATAGTTCTTGAAAAGTGTCTGAGCTGAGAATGAGTATTGGAAGGAACCTGACTTAGTTGTGTCACAGGATATTTCCATCTCAAACTGCTTGCCGTTACCGAAGGGGATATAACGGAGTGAATCAGGGTTGATCTTTCCGTGGTAAAGAGAATCCATTACGTCAATCCATACGGTGTCACGACTGAAAATGAATTCCTTTACAGTACCGTCATCATTGAGTGTGAGGAACCCTGCATCTGCAGCCTCTTTCCACATTTCCTTGGCCTCTTGAGCTTTTCTGGCGGCCCTGCTGCCAGTCAGTGTCCTGGCGGCTGCCTCAGCGGCCTTGGCGTCCTGATAAAGAGACAGGACCTTAGGTTCAGTCCAGTCAGCTTCCATCTGGTCATCAGAAAGTTCACCTGTCTTCTTGATGATTGGAACCTTGCCGGTCTTGACAAAATTAATCAGTGTGTCAAAACTTGCAGTGTACATCCCACCATGTTGATTGTGATACTCGGTCTGTGCATCTTTGATGTCAAGCAACCTGCTGATGACTGCATTGTCGCGGATTGACTTCTCTTTAGCAAATTTTATGGGTCCCATTATGCTTCCGTAGAAGATATATGCAAGGCCTATAATGCAGAGTCCGAGAAGAATGTTAATGAATTTTTTCATATTGGTGATTCTTTTTATATATTTTCGCATCGCAAAAATAGAACTTTTATCGGTATATTTCTACAAAATTGCATTTTTTAGCATTGTTAACTGATGAATAATGAGATTCTGGCTTCCGAAATAAAGGATTTTCTTCCTTTTATCCCTACTTCCGGTCAGGAAACGGCAATAGGAATGCTGTCTCTTTTCGTTTGTGGCGGAGGGGATAGAAAAACCTTCCTTTTGAGAGGTTACGCAGGTACAGGAAAAACCTCTATTGTAGGAGCTCTGGTCAGGACACTGCATCACCATAAATACAGGGTTGTCCTGTTGGCGCCTACCGGCCGTGCGGCCAAGGTGTTTTCATCCTATTCCGGTTCAGAGGCATGCACTATCCATAAGAAGATATACAGACAGAAATCCATTTTGGATAGCTCGTCGTTCCAGCTTGACCATAACTTTCATGAAGACACTCTTTTTATCGTAGATGAGGCTTCTATGATTTCAAACGAAGGATTGTCCGGCGTCATGTTCGGTAGTGGCAGGTTGTTGGATGACCTTATCAGTTATGTTTTTCAGGGACGAAACTGTCGTCTGCTACTCCTGGGCGATGATGCCCAGCTACCGCCTGTCGGTGAAACTGAGAGCCCGGCCCTTTCTTCCGCGGTCCTGGAAGGATATAGGCTGGAGGTCTCGGAATACTGTCTGGACATTGTAATGCGTCAGATGCATGAGTCGGGTATTTTGCATAATGCTACAATATTGAGAGGGTTTTCTTTTAATCCTTCAATGGCAGGGGGATTCCACTTCAGGACGGAAGGTTTCAAAGATGTTTTAAAGATAACCGGAAGCGAACTGGTAGAGAAACTTAGCAAGTGCTACAGTTGTGACGGTATTGACGAGACTATGGTTCTATGCCGTTCAAACAAGCGCGCCAACGTTTACAATAACGGAATACGCAACACTATACTGGACCGGGAGGATGAGCTGTGTCGTGGTGACAGCATTATGATTGTGAAAAACAATTATTATTGGACCGAACGTCTGAGGGTGGGTGGTGATGCTGATTCTTACACTGATTATCCATCCTTCATTGCCAACGGTGACATTGCGGTGATACGGCGTGTCAGGCGGCAGCGGGAGATGTACGGGTTCCGTTTTGAGGATGCCGTGCTGTCATTCCCCGATTACGATAACCTTGAGATGGAGGTTACGCTGTTGCTTGATACTCTGCATAGTGAATCGCCTTCTCTTACCCGTGAGGAGAGTGACAGACTTTTCAACAACGTGATGGAGGATTATGCCGATGTCCCTTCCAGGAAGGAAAAAATGAAAAAGTTGCGGGAGGACCGGCACTTCAATGCCCTACAGATAAAATACGCCTATGCTGTTACCTGCCATAAGGCCCAGGGAGGTCAGTGGAAGAACATATTCATAGACCAGGGCTTTATCTCTCCGGAAATGCAGGATGAGGAGTACTATCGCTGGCTATATACCGCACTGACCCGCGCCACCCAAACCGTTTACTTGGTCAACTGGCCGGATTAATTGATGGCTTGGGTGAGGAATGCAACAGCTGCATGAAGACCGTCGGGATTCTTGCCGCCGGCGGTTGCAAAGTGGGGCTGTCCGCCGCCTCCGCCCTGAATGAGCTTGGCTGCCTCGCGGACCATCTGTCCGGCGTTGAAGCGGCTGGTCAGATCCTCGCTCACGCTTACGGTGAGCATGGGCTTGTCAACTTCTACACTGCCTATAATCACTATTGTGGACTGCGGGTGTTCGGCACGGATGCTGAACACCATATCCTTGACCATAGCTGCTGTTCCTGGAATTACGGTGCTTATAACCTTGATTCCGTTTATGTCACGGGCCTGGCTGATGAGTCTTTCCTTAACCTGAGCGGCTTTCTCCTTGAGGAACTCCTCTACCTGTTTCTTAAGGGCGGCGTTCTCATCGATGGCCTTCTTTACAGCGGTCTCTATTGATGATCCGGGCAGTACGGCCTTCAGTGCCATGATGGTATCCTGGATGCTATAGACCATATTTTCAACAGCCTCACCTGTGATAGCCTCTATGCGGCGTACACCTGCTGCGATTGAACTCTCGGATATGATTTTGAACATACCTATGCGTCCGGTTGATGAGACATGTACACCACCGCAGAACTCTATCGAGTTGCCGAATTGAACAACGCGTACCTTATCGCCGTATTTCTCGCCGAACAGTGCGATTGCACCGAGCTTTTTGGCCTCCTCTATAGGAAGGTCACGATGTTCCTGAAGCGGCAGGTCCTCACGTATCTTGGCGTTAACCAGGCGCTCCACCTGACGGAGTTCCTCATCGGTCACCTTCTGGAAGTGTGAGAAGTCAAATCTCAGGCCATCGGGGGTTACCAATGAGCCCTTCTGCTCAACGTGCGTACCCAGTACCTCGCGCAGTGCCTCATCCACCAGGTGGGTTGCGGTGTGGTTGGCCTCGCAGGCGTGACGCTTGTCGGTATCCACGCAGGCCATCATGGGAGCCTCAGGGTGCTGGGGCAGTTTCTTGGTTATGTGTACGGGCAGACCGTTCTCTTTCTTGGTGTCAATTATATCGATTGTCTCAAATTCACTTACTATTACGCCCTGATCACCTACCTGACCGCCCATCTCGGCATAGAACGGAGTCTTGTCCAGAACTATCTGGTAAATTACACCGCTCTTCTGCTTTACCTCGCGGTAGCGCAGTATGGATGTCTCATATTCGGTAAAGTCATAGCCTACAAACTCGGTTTCACCTTCCTTGAGTACAACCCAGTCACCATTCTCAACTGCAGCTGCATTACGGGCGCGTGCCTTCTGCTTGCCCATCTCCTCATTGAACTCATTGATGTTGGCGCTCATGCCGTTCTCACGCAGTATAAGCTCAGTAAGGTCAAGCGGGAATCCGTATGTATCATAGAGTGTGAAGGCGCTCACGCCGCTTATCTCTGTCTTACCGGTAGCCTTGGTGTCAGCCATCACCTTGTCAAGCAGCTTGATACCGGTGTCAAGGGTGCGAAGGAAAGACTCCTCCTCCTCAATGATAACCTTCTCAATGAGTGTTTTCTGGGCGCTGAGCTCAGGATATGCGTCACCCATGTTATCAATGAGCACGGGCAGCAGTTTGTACAGGAATGCCTCCTTCTGGCCCAGGAATGTGTAGGCATAACGTACTGCACGGCGCAGGATACGGCGTATCACATAGCCGGCCTTGGCGTTTGACGGCAGCTGGCCGTCGGTTATTGAGAATGCAATGGTGCGTATGTGGTCGGCTACTACACGCATTGCTATGTCAACCTTTTCATCCTTGCCGTACTGAAGGCCAGTCAGGGCTCCAATCTGCTTTATGATGGGCTGGAATACATCAGTGTCATAGTTAGACTGCTTGCCCTGCAGGGTGCGTACCAGACGCTCAAATCCCATGCCGGTATCGATTACCTTAGCTGGCAGAGGCTCAAGTGAGTGGTCGGCCTTGCGATTGTACTGCATGAACACCAGGTTCCATATCTCTATTACCTGGGGGTGGTCCTTGTTTACAAGGTTGCGGCCAGGTACTTGTGCCTTTTCCTCATCAGAGCGGGAATCCATGTGGATTTCGCTACAGGGACCACAAGGACCGGTATCACCCATCTCCCAGAAATTATCATGTTTGTTTCCGTTCAGGATATGATCTTTGGGAAGGAACTGTTCCCAGATGGCGGCAGCTTCATTGTCGCGTTCCAGACCCTCCTCGGTACTTCCCTCAAACACTGTTGCATAGAGGTTCTTAGGGTCCAGTTTCAGCACATCCACCAGATACTCCCATGCCCAGCTGATTGCCTCTTTCTTAAAGTAGTCACCGAAAGACCAGTTGCCCAGCATCTCGAACATGGTGTGGTGATATGTGTCGTGACCTACCTCCTCAAGGTCATTGTGCTTGCCGCTTACGCGTAGACATTTCTGTGAGTCGGCCACACGGCGGCTTTTAGGGGCACGGTTACCCAGGATTATGTCCTTGAACTGATTCATACCGGCATTGGTGAACATAAGGGTGGGGTCATCCTTAACCACCATAGGGGCTGAAGGTACAATCAGATGCTCTTTACTCTCGAAGAAACTCTTGAAGGAATCACGTATTTCCTTAGCTGTCATCATGTATGTATAATTGATTGGGCTGCAAAGATAATGCATGGAGAGAGGAGAAAAAAGAAGTTTTCCTATTTTTTATCTTGAAGTACCGGGATAACTGACGGCACATTTGTAAAGATGACCGCTTTTTACTACTTTTGCATTTAGAGTTCCGGTAATGGACTTTATGGTTCAGGAACGTGTAAGCATATGAGAAAGGTTTATTACCAGTACGATGCTTCTGCCAGAGTCTATAAAAGGGTTTTTCCCACTCTCAGGCAAAAGTTCCTCCATTTCCTTGGGAGGCTCTTCTTTGCGGCCTTGTCGGGTGGTTTTTTTTTCCTGTTGTATTGGTTCTTGATAGACACTCCGTCAATAGGCAGCCTGAGAGAGCAGAATTCACGGTTGCAGTCACAGTACAGACTGCTCTCCCACAAGGTGGATGACGCACTGCTTGTACTGAGTGACATAGAGGAGCGCGATGACAATCTGTACAGGGTGCTTTTGGAGGCTGACCCTGTTCCCGATGCAGTCAGACAATCCGGATATTATGGCACCAACAGATATTCCGAACTGGCTGATATGCCTCTCTCTGAGTTGGTAATCAGTACATCGCAGAAAATAGACCTCCTGGAGAAGAAGTTGTATGTACAGTCGCGTTCTTTCAATGAGGTGATGGAACTGTCACGTGAGCAGGACCAGAAACTGGCAAGTATACCTGCTATACAGCCGGTATCAAACAAAGACCTGAAACGAACGGCATCAGGATATGGTTACCGTTCTGACCCTATATATCACGTGACAACCTTCCATAAAGGTATGGATTTCGCATGTGACACGGGCACTCCTGTTTATGCAACAGGTAATGGTGTAGTGACTTCCGCCACCAGACAGTCAGGGTACGGGAATATGGTGGTGATAGATCATGGGTATGGTTATGTTACAAGATATGCACATCTTAGCAAGATTCTTGTCAGGAAAGGACAGAAGGTAATACGTGGTGAGGAGATAGGCGCCGTGGGCAATACGGGAAAGAGTACCGGTCCTCATTTACACTATGAGGTGTTAGTTTCAGGAAACAATGTGAACCCTGTAAATTATTATTTTATGGATTTGGACGCCAATCAGTACGAGGAAATGATTGAACTGGCCGAGAATCATGGTAGAGTATTTGATTGATAGCTTATGGCACTGAAGAAAGACAAAATACTCAAGAAGTATTACACTATAGGTGAAGTTTCAGAGCAACTCGGTATTCCTGAGAGTACGCTTCGGTACTGGGAGAAGGAGTTTAATGAAATTTCTCCCAAGAAATCAAAGAGCGGCAAACGCCAGTATACGACTGCAGACATAGATCAGATTAAGCTCATAAATCATCTTGTAAAGGAAAAATCACTTACAATCAAAGGTGCTAAGGACCGAATTAAAGAGAATCCCAAAGTCACTATGGACGTTCATGAGATAGTTAATCATCTGAAGAAAGTCAGGGAGGAGCTCTGGTCTATCTATAAAGAGCTTGACTCTATTCCTCCTTGCGGACAACCGTTGTGATATTTGAAATCTTCTTAAGACCTTTCCGAATATTCTCAAGGTCGCTCAGACTATGTACCATGACGCTTATGGTTCCTTCAAATAGCCCCTCCTTGGATTCGATGACAAGTTTATTCATGTTCACATGCATCTTTCGTGAGATGACTTCAGTCACCTTGGCCAGAGTCCCAATACTGTCAACACCTTTCATATAAATGGTGGCAGGAAACAGACTGTTTTCAATGTTCCATTCAACGGTGAGTATGCTGTTTCCTTTTCCGGCCTTCATCTTATTTGCCACCTCGCACTTGCGTTTGTGAATGGTTATATGGCCGGTTTCATCGGCGAAACCCAGGACTGAATCTCCGGGAACAGGATGACAGCATGCGGCGAATGTATATTTATGGGAATCAAGGTCATTTATAATAAGTGTTTTCCGGACATCTACTCTATCTTGCGTGATGGCCGGCTTTCCTCCGTTTTCATTGTTTTTGTCCTTAGAGTAGAAGGATGACCAGAAACGTTTGTACCAGCTGCCTCCGTTTTCACCTTTGAGAATGTTACGCTCGGCATCACCCAATATTATTTTCTTCTGGCCAAGGGCTATCATGAGTTTGTCTCTTCCGCTGAGTCCGTGAAGTGTGCAGATACGTTCTATCTTGTCCGAATCCGATTCCAGTTCTTCATTTGCAAGAAACTCATGGAATATAGCCTCTCCAAATTTTTGGTTGGATCGTTCTTCCTTGCGTAGCAATTGCTTGATTTTACCTCTGGCTTTGGCGGTAGTGGCAAAATCAAGCCATTCCGGGATTATTTTCTGGTTCTTGGATGTAAGAATCTCCACCTGATCGCCGCTCTGAAGTTCATAATTCACTGCCTCAAGCTTATGATTGACTTTGGCACCGATACAGTGTGTTCCCATAAATGTATGTATGGTGAAGGCAAAGTCAAGGACAGTACTTCCTTGGGGCATTGTGCGTAACTCACCTTTGGGCGTAAAGATAAATATTTCCGAAGAATATAGGTTGAGTTTAATCGTATCGAGGAAATCCATGGAATCCGGCTGCGGATCCTCGAGTATCTCCTTTATAGTCTCGAGCCAATGATTCAGTTCCGCCTCATCCTCTTCATATGTTGTCCCGTCCTTGTATTTCCAATGTGCGGCAATTCCCTGTTCAGCAATATCATCCATTCGGGTGCTTCGGATCTGCACCTCCACCCATTGTCCGGTATTGCTCATGAGAGTTACATGTAGAGCCTGGTATCCGTTGGCTTTGGGGTGTGTCACCCAGTCACGGAAGCGGTCCGGATGTGATTTATATATTTTGGTCAATGCCAGATAGATGTCAAAGCATTCGCTTTGTTCATGTTCAGGAGAAATGGGTTCAAACACAATTCTTACTGCAAGGATGTCAAACACTTCCTCAAAGGTAAGGGAGTTCTTGTTCATCTTTTTCCAAATGGAGTACGGAGTCTTGATGCGTCCGCAAATGTTGTAGTGAAGCCCAAGACTGTCAAGCTTGGCAATAATCGGCTTAGTGAAGTCATCATAGGTGCGATCCAGTTCACTACGCAGGACAGAGAGTTTGTCCAGTATCTCCTTGTATTCTTCAGGGTGCTCGTATTTGAAGCTAAGGTCTTCGAGTTCAGTCTTGATCTTGTTGAGCCCAAGCCTGTAAGCCAGGGGGGCATACAGGTAGAGTGTCTCACCGGCAATCTTGTACTGCTTGCGGGGCAACATGCTGTCCAGTGTGCGCATGTTATGAAGACGGTCTGCTATCTTGATCAGAATGACACGTATATCATCTGACATGGTGAGAAGCAGTTTCTTGAAGTTTTCTGCCTGTGCCGATGCTTTGTCTCCGAAAATTCCACCGGCAATTTTTGTCAGACCGTCAACGATCTGTGCTATCTTGGGACCGAAAACATTCTTGATGTCATCAGTAGTATAGTCAGTATCCTCCACAACATCGTGCAGGAGAGCAGAGCAGATAGATGTAGAACCTAAACCTATCTCGCTGCATACAATCTGGGCTACGGCAAGGGGATGCATGATGTATGGCTCCCCTGAGTGACGACGTATTCCTTTGTGGGCCTGACGGGCAAACATGAAGGCATTGGTGATTTTTTCCACCCTCTTCCTGTGTTTGGTCTGCAGATAGGAATCAATCAAATGCTGGAAGGCTTCATCGATCTGCCTCTCTTCGTCGGGCGAAAATAAACTATCATCACTCATTTTATCATGTAATTTATCGGTTATAAATTCTCAATATCTTGCCAGCCCTTATGTTATCACTTTTCAAGTTGTTCCAGTTCTTTATGTTCCTGACAGTGGTGTGATATTTTCTGGCTATAGAGCCAAGTGTCTCTCCGGATTTGATTTTGTGGGTGACATAGGTGACACGGTTAGTCATGTCATCATTGATTGCGGCTAGCTTGGCTTTGGGAAAGAGATTTTCAGTGTCGTACTCATATAGCGAATCACCTGCCTCAAGCAGTGGACGTATGAATTGTTGCGGGAGGGTGAGTACACAGGTGCGATAGGCTCCGGGTATCACATCGGTAAGATATTGCGGATTCAATGCCTTCAGTTCATCTGTACTTATATCGCAAAAGTGGGTTATCTGTCTGAAATGCAGGTTTCTCCCTATAAGTAATGTATCAGTCTGTTGGGGACGGACTGATTCCATGGGGCAAATACCGTGCTCCTTGTAATAACTCATTGCATAGTTTACTGCAATGAATGCCGGCAAGTAGCCGCGGGTTTCCCGAGGCAAGTACGGATATATATCCCAGAAACTGGTTTTTCCTCCTGAACGGGTGATAGCTTTCGTGATGTTGCCAGGTCCGCAATTGTATGCTGATATGGCAAGGGACCAGTCGCCAAACGTGTCATATAGATCTTTAAGATGGTGGGCAGCGGCATCAGTCTCCTTAATCACATCATATCGGTCATCAACCAGACTGTTTACGTATAGGCCGTAGTTGCGTCCTGTACTGTAGATGAACTGCCACATACCGGCTGCTCCGGCACGTGAGTATGCACGTGGCTTGAGGGCCGATTCCACTATTGGCAGATATTTGAGTTCTATGGGTACATTGTAGCGTAAAAGAGCCTCAACAAAAATTTCCTCGTACATGGGAAACATTCCGAGGGCAAAGGATACAGCTTTCCTGTTCCGGACCAGATACGCATCAATGGAGTTGCGTACTATACTGTTGTAAGGCATCTCCACGATAGTGGGCAGATTGTTCAGGCGAGCAGCATAGACGGAGTCACTGAAAACGGGATTTACCGAACCGTCAATACAATCAGAGTCATAAGACATGTACTGCTTGGCGAACCAGAGCTCCATGAGACTATCCACATCAAAACTCATACTCTCAGGTAAGTCAGACATTAGGGAGTCAGCGGACAGGACATTAACATTTCCGGTTATGCTGTCTGTCGCATCGGAGGATACTGTCTGTTCCATTCCGACCAGAGTCATTGCCAATAAAAGTGAAGCGCTTACCATCAGAAACAGAATACTAATGAGAATCCGGATGAAGCGGTTCCCCGGTTGTCAATAATGATATTGGGCTCCACGCGAAGACTCAGGTCTCTGGATATGTCGAAATGGGAGAGTTCGGCATCGACATAAGCGTCTATGGCTGAGATAATATACATACCTGCGAAAGCGAATATGCTGAGGTCACGGTATCTGCGATATTTGTCTTTACGCTTTTTGAACACGTCTTTGAGCCAATCTATAGTATAATTGTCAATCTCGTAGTGGGGAGGGAGGAAATCCTCATAACTTTTGGTGGAAGGGTCATTGTCCATAATATCCACATAGGCATTCTGATAATCCTTGTATGTAGACTGGTTCCATGTCAACGCATATACACATCCCACAAATCCTCCATAGACTATGGGCAACTTCCAATATTTGTGATTATATATCTGTCCACCTCCGGGGATGAGCAACGACATCCAGACTGCTTTTCTCGGCTCAGGTTCCCAATCCGGAGTGGAACGCCGGTACATGGCGGTCTGTATGCTGTCTTTATCTTTCCATGTGAGTCTCCGGTTTCCGGTCATGGGCTCATCGTTCGGGATCATTGTTGAATCGGAAGGCAGGTAGGAGGAAAGGTTCCTGATGTATTCAAGCTCCTGTTGCCATTGTGCAGTATCATTGAGTGACCTATACAAACTGTCGATACGGGCAGTCTGAAGAGTATCTTCATGAAGGTTGATAGGCCTGACTGCCCTCTGCGAATATGCCGTTTGGGCTACGGGCACAAGCAGTAGGATAAACATTGACAGCTTATATAGGAGGGAACGGGTCATTTGTTTATTCTATCAAGCAATTCTATCACTCTTGCCAGTTCGGTCTCATTCTTGAAAGTTATGTTTATGCTTCCTTTGCCACTCTTGCTGCATTTGATGTTTACGTTAGTTCCAAAATATGAAGAAAGGTTTTTTTTCAACGGTTCAAACTTTTCTTCCATCTTTATGTTTCCGGTTTTAGCGTTGTTGTTCCCTTCATTGATTTTTCGGACTTTCTCTTCAACCATCCTGACAGAGTACCCGTACTGTTTCAGTTCATGGAACAGGCGGAGCTGTTTTATAGGATCGTCTATTGCCAGAAGAGCGCGTGCATGTCCCATGTCTATTTCCCTGTTCTTGAGAGCCATCTGTATCTCGGCAGGAAGTTTGAGCAGCCTTATGTAATTAGCTATTGTAGCCCGCTTTTTCCCTATTCTGGTGCTGAGTTGTTCCTGGGTCATGTCATAGACCTCCAGGAGGTGTTGGCAGGCAAGAGCCACTTCCATTGAATTCAGATCCTCACGCTGAATGTTTTCTATGAGTGCCATTTCCATGACGTTCTCATCGTCGGCTGTGCGTATATATGCCGGCATGGCCTCAAGACCTGCCATCCTGGCGGCACGGAATCGCCTTTCACCTGCTATAATCTGATATTCGCTCTCCGATTTCTTGCGAAGCGTGATGGGTTGTATGATACCTATTTCACGTATGGATTCCGATAGTTCAATGAGACTTTCCTCATCGAAATCCCTGCGCGGCTGGCTGGGGTTGGCGTGAATTTGAGCAAGAGGTATTTCGCTTATTGAAGATGAACCGGATGTCCTCACAAGTTCCGTCGATATAAGCGCGTCAAGACCGCGTCCCAATGCTGATTTCTTATTTGTTTTCATTTGTATCCGTTCTTTTTCAGTATTTCTTGTGCCAGAGCAAGGTAATTTTTTGAGCCGCGGGATTCGGCATCATACATAACTGCAGGCAGACCGTAACTCGGAGCCTCGCTCAATTTGACATTTCTGGCAATGACTGTCTCGAACACCAACTCCTGGAAATGTTTTCTCACCTCTTCTATAATCTGGTTGCTCAGTCTCAGACGTGAATCATACATGGTTAACAGGAAACCTTCAATGTCCAGTGACGGATTCAGTTTGGTCTTGATAATCTTTATGGTGTTGAGCAGTTTGCTGATTCCTTCCAATGCAAAGTATTCACATTGTACAGGAATAATTATGGAATCGGCGGCAGTCAATGAATTGACGGTTATGAGACCGAGTGAAGGGGAACAGTCTATTAAAATGAAGTCATAGCCGTCCTTTACGCTTGAAAGCATTTTCTTCATGACGGTTTCGCGTGCTTCCATATTCATAAGCTCCAGCTCTGCACCTACAAGGTCAATATGTGAGGGCATAATGAAAAGACCCTCTATACAGGAGTTCAAAATAGCGTCTTCCGGATTCCTGTTATTGACCAGGCACTCATATACCGTACATTCAAGTTTAGTAATGTCTATTCCGAGTCCTGACGAGGCATTTGCTTGAGGATCAGCGTCCACAATCAACACCTTTTTTTCGAATGTGGCCAGTGATGCAGCCAGATTGATGGTGGTTGTAGTCTTGCCAACACCACCCTTCTGGTTAGCTAAAGCTATTATCTTTCCCATAAGATGTTTTTTTAACGCGTAAAGGTAATGGAAAAAAACGGCATTAGGGAAAAAATTACTATTTTTGACATTGTAAGAATCAGTTTATGAAATACTACATCGTAGCAGGAGAGGCGTCAGGTGACCTTCATGCCTCCAGTCTTATGTCATCTATCGGCAAAAGGGATACGGAAGCATCATTTCGCTGCTTCGGAGGAGATTTGATGAAGGCGGCCGGTGGCACTCTGGTAAAACATTATCGTGAACTCGCATATATGGGTGTATGGCCGGTCATTACCCATCTTGGAACTATAATCAGAGGTGCCAGACTTTGTTTCCGTGACATTTCAGAATGGAATCCGGATGTAGTCATACTGGTGGATTATCCGGGTTTTAACCTCTCTTTGGCCCGTAAAGTACACAGTAAACTGCATATCCCCGTTTGGTACTACATTTCTCCCAAGATATGGGCCTGGAAGAGTTACAGGATCCGCAATATACGCCGTGATGTAGATGAGTTATTCAGTATCCTCCCATTTGAGGTGGATTATTACGATAAATTGGATTATCCGGTCAGATATGTAGGTAACCCCACTGTCGATGAAGTGAATACTTATCTGGAATTACATAAGGAACCACTTCTCTTTAAGGGAGAGAGTCGTAGGATAATAGCTCTTCTCGCTGGTAGCCGGCGTCAAGAGATTTCACGTAATCTGCCTGTCATGCTCAAGGCTGTAGAGGGTTTGGAGAATATCCGTGTGGTATTGGCCTGTGCGCCGTCAATACCCGCAAGCTTCTATGAAGAGACAATCGGGGAGTATGATGTCGAGTGTGTTTATGGTGAAACTTACGGTGTCCTGCAGAGTGCATATGCTGCCCTGGTGACATCGGGTACTGCCACCCTTGAAACTGCCCTTTTCGGAGTCCCTCAGGTAGTATGTTACGGAATGCCGGCCAAAAGGATAGCCGGATTGATCAGGCGAGTATTCCTTAAAACTGAATTTGTCTCACTTGTGAACCTGATTTCAGGTTATGAGGTTGTACCTGAACTTATTGCAGACAGTTTTACATTAAAGAATGTAGCGGAAAAATTTCGTCCGTTGTTGTCGGACACTGCAGAAAGACGTGCCCAACTTGAGGGCTATTCCAGAATGAGGGAGTTGCTTGGCCCCGCTGGCGCTCCGGAACGGGCATCGGCACAGATGATGGGACTGTTAGAATCTGCTCATTGCGATTGAGAGCCAGATCACTGTGGCCGGAATGGCCAGCAGAGCGCTGTCAAAACGGTCCAGCATACCTCCGTGTCCAGGTAGGATCTTGCCAGAGTCCTTTATGCCCATTTCCCGTTTCATAAGCGACTCTATCAGGTCACCCCATGTCCCGAACAGGACCACTGTAAATGCCATTCCTATCCAGATCCAAGCCGGCATGAAACTGTACCAATCCGGCAGGAAGCGGTGAAGCAGGAATGCGGCCAGCATGGTGAGCAGTGCGCCGCCTATTGAGCCTTCCCAGGTTTTCTTGGGTGAAATTCTCTCAAACAGTTTGTGCTTTCCGATAGTACATCCTGTGCAGTAGGCTCCCACGTCATTGCACCAAAGGAATACGAACAGGGTGAGAGGAACCACTGGACTGTAACCTGTACCGGGGCCCTTGACATCAAAAGCAAGCATGGATGTAAGCGCAAATGGCAAAGCTATATAGATGACAGGGAACAGAGTGTGTACCCAGTCGTTAATGGGACTTGGCTTTCTGTAATAGAGTTCACGCACCATTATGACGATCAGGGTGAATATGAACGGTAGGAAAAGAGCTGCGCTGTTTTGCATCACGGACAATCCTACTATCGCTGCGTAGAAAGTGAATGCGGCCACAGTTGCCCAAAGGCGACTAGCGCTTGTATGCTTGTATCTGTTGGCAAGACCTGTATATTCTATTGTGGTGAGAATGGTGCAGACTGCAAACAACCCTACAAACCATGGCGCACCTTTCAATATACAGAAAAGCATTATGAAAGCGAACACAACTGCTGTAATAGTCCTTACAAGAAAGTTCATGTCAAGCTATGTTTACGGTTCAACCTTATTGTGGTTCTCAACTATTGCCGCTGCTTCTGAATGCTTTTTGTCTTCCTCAAGTATCTCCTCGCTGCGCGAAGCCCACGAACGCTTGCCGAAAATCTTTTCCACATCCTCGGCCATGATGACCTCGCGCTCTATCAGAAGCTGGGCCAGCTGGTGGTGTCCTTCCTCATGTTCGAGCAGGATTTTCTTTCCGCGTTCATATTGCTCGCTTATGAGAGCCTTTACCTCTTCATCTATAAGTTCGGCTGTCTTGTCGGAATACGGTTTCTGGAAGGCGTACTCATCAGTGCTGCTGTAGTAGCACAGGTTGGCCAGCTTGTCACTCATACCTGCATATGCAATCATCCCGTAAGCTTGCTTCGTGACGCGTTCAAGATCATTCATGGCTCCGGTGGATATATGGCCAGTGAACAGTTCCTCGGCGGCACGTCCGCCCAGAGTGGCGCATATCTCGTCAAGCATCTGCTCCTTAGTGGTTATCTGGCGTTCTTCAGGCAGATACCAGGCGGCACCGAGAGCACGTCCGCGTGGCACTATAGTAACCTTAATAAGAGGGTTGGCGTACTCCAGGAACCAGGATAGGGTGGCGTGTCCGGCCTCATGAAGGGCAATTGTGCGCTTCTCGTCGGCAGTCAGTACCTTGGTCTTCTTTTCCAGTCCTCCTACGATACGGTCAACAGCCGAAAGGAAATCATCCTTCTCCACCTTCTTCTTGTCATGGCGGGCGGCAATCAGGGCAGCCTCGTTACATACGTTAGCGATATCAGCACCCGAGAAGCCGGGAGTCTGGCGGGCAAGCAGATCCACATCTACATCCTTACTCAGCTTGATGTTACGGAGATGTACACCGAACACGGCCTTTCGCTCGTTCAGGTCAGGTAGGTCCAGATGAATCTGACGGTCAAAACGTCCTGCGCGCAGCAATGCCTTGTCTAAAATATCCACGCGGTTGGTGGCTGCCAGTATGATTACGCCACTGTTGGTGCCGAACCCGTCCATTTCGGTTAACAGCTGGTTCAGGGTGTTCTCTCGCTCGTCATTGCCTCCCATAGCGGGATTCTTGCCTCGGGCGCGTCCCACAGCGTCAATCTCGTCTATGAAAATAATACACGGAGCCTTCTCCTTAGCCTGACGGAACAGGTCACGTACTCTGGATGCACCCACACCAACGAACATCTCCACAAAGTCAGAGCCGGAGAGCGAGAAGAAAGGGACATCGGCCTCACCGGCCACAGCTTTGGCCAGAAGGGTCTTGCCTGTTCCCGGAGGACCTACCAACAGTGCTCCTTTAGGTATCTTGCCTCCCAAATCCGTATATTTTCTGGGGTTCTTGAGGAACTCCACAATCTCCTCTACCTCGGTCTTGGCCTCAGCCTGTCCTGCCACATCCTTAAATGTAACGCGGTCAGCTCCGCCCTTCTCATAGACCTTGGCCTTTGATTTACCCACGCTGAATACTCCACCTCCGGCTCCCCCGGCTCCCCCGTTAATGCGTTTTGTCAGGATTATCCAAAACAGGATAAGCAGAAGGAACGGGAAAATGCTTATCAGGATGTCAATAGCTGTATGGGATTTTTTCTCATACTCTACCTCTCCTGTGAATGTGCCTGCAGCCTGAGACATGTCGATGAACTCTTGCAGATTGTCCATTGAACCCACTCCCACCGTCAGCATTGGCTTAGCGAAAGGTTGTAGGGCAGTGGATTCGGGAAATACGTACTTGGCGGAATCGGGCTTTATGTACATATCCATAGTGCCCAGGTTGGGGTAAACTACGATATTGTTTATATATCCTCGTTCCATATACTCCTTAAAATCAGTATAGGATGCCTTGCCTGTAAGCGCGGTGCCATCTTCCTTACTGAAAATAAGGATATATCCAAAACCTATAAAAAGCAATACATATAGCCAGGATTGCAGTCTTGGTCCCTTCTTGGGTTTATTGTCTTTTATGTCAGCCATATTTCATTTGTTATGGGAAAAACATGTCAAGGTGTCAGTGTAAAAACCATCAGATATCGGGAACCTCTTCTAACAGGGCATCAGCCCAAAGGTGTTCCAGATCATAAAATCTCCTCAGTTCGGGAACGAAAATGTGTACCATCACATCGCCGTAGTCCATAGCTATCCAGTGGGCAAATCTGGTCCCTTCAGTAAAATCAGGCTTGCGCTGCTCCTTTACGCGGACTGTCTCCCGTATGGAGTCATGTATGGCTGTCGTTTGGTTTGGGGTTCCCCCTTCGCAAATCACGAAATACCTACATACGGTATCCTCAATGCCTGTGAGGTCAACAATGGTTATCTTCTCACCTTTCCTTTCCTGGATGCCTTCAACTATGCTGTTAATAATACTCTCTCTCTTCTTTTTCGTCATTTATTGTATTGTGTGGTTGTTTTGTGCAAAAGTAATGAAAAAGTTCCACCATATCCTGAATACACCTTTTTTAATAGTGACAGGAACGGGTCATGATTCACTTTTCTTGTCATACAGAGGCAAAAAAGATGCCAAAAGATTTGGATACCGGAAAAAAGCAGTATATTTGCACCGCTTTAGAGCGGACATACTGGGCTATGGTGTAATGGTAACACTGCAGATTCTGGTCCTGCCTTTCCTGGTTCGAGTCCGGGTAGCCCAGCAAAAAGAGGGGATGCAAACGCATCCCCCCTTTTCCATTTTTACCGTGAGTAGTACAGTTCCAGCAGCTTGTGTGCGGCGGCGAATGATGTCTGCTGGCCTCCCAGGACCTGAGCCTCGAACTCTGTCAGTTTTGCCGATATTTCAGGGTCGTTGTAGAACCCGTTCCTGAGCGATTCGTTAATGCTCTCATACATCCAGTATTTGGCCTGCTCGTTACGGCGGTATTGGAAATAGCCGTTCTGCTTGACAAAGTCTATGTAGGCCCAGACCATATCCCACACCTCCTTTATCTTGTATTCGTAGAATCCGGAGTAGGTTATTACCTGCGGGGACCAGCCGCTTTCTGATGGTGGAAACAGATGCAGGGCGTTGCGGAATGAGCTGGCCGCCAGCTCGGCCTTAGGGGCGTTGTCGCCGTCGGCTTTGTTTATGATTATGCCGTCAGCCATTTCCATTATGCCGCGCTTAATGCCCTGCAGCTCATCGCCGGTGCCGGCCAGCTGTATGAGCAGGAAAAAGTCAACCATTGAATGGACGGCGGTCTCGCTCTGGCCCACGCCTACTGTCTCCACGAATATCTTGTCAAAGCCAGCAGCCTCACACAGGACGATCGTTTCGCGGGTCTTGCGGGCCACACCTCCCAGTGAACCTGCCGATGGGCTGGGGCGTATGAATGCCTTGGGATGGACTGAGAGGCGTTCCATGCGGGTCTTATCGCCCAGAATACTTCCTTTAGTGCGCTCTGAACTGGGGTCTATGGCCAGCACAGCAAGCTTTCCTCCATCCTTGAGCACATGAAGGCCGAAAGCGTCTATGCTGGTGCTTTTTCCGGCTCCCGGAACCCCGCTGATGCCTATGCGTACGGAGTTGCCTGCATGGGGAAGGCACTTTTCAATTACCTCCTGTGCAATAGCCTGATGTTCGGGCTTGAGGCTCTCTACCAGAGTAACAGCCTGGCTGAGAACAGTTACGTTTCCTTTTACTATGCCGTCCACGTAATCTTGTACAGAAAGAGTGGGGCGGTGGACATGATGATTCCTGAAATAGGGGTTTACTGAGCCGGGACTGATAACTCCGCTGTTCACGGTCAGCCCTTTGTATTCATCGCTGTTTTCGGGATGTTCCATAGGGTTATGGGTTATGGTTGAGTTTCGGCTTTTTGGCCGTCACGGCGAATAATCTTGAGTGCAATCCAGGCAATGAATCCGCACAACAGATATATTAAGGTCTGGCAGAAATGCAGTACGAATGACATAATCTGTGCCTCGTTGGTCTTGGCGCCGTATATGCCCAGCATCTTGACTATAGCCAGATTCCACGGGCCAGCTCCGTTAGGGGTAGGAACCAGTACCGCTACGCTGCTCGCTGCAAAACAGGCCAGCCCGCCCACAGGACCGACTGCGGCGGTTGACGGCAGGCAGTAGAATGCCAGGTATAGTTCCAGATAGTAGCATATCCAGATTCCTATCGAGTAGGCAAGGAACAGGGGCAGACGCTTTATCTGCTTGAGCGACAGGAATCCTTCCCAGAATCCCTGAATGAAATTCCTGACCTTGTTCCACAGGCGGAACCTGACGCAAACCCACCGGCAGACGGCAATGACGAGTATTATTCCTATGGTCCATAACCAGAACCTTGGGTTCCGTAGCAGAGGTATGCTCTGGGTTGCGGATGCAGCCACATCGGTATCGGTGGGGGTTAGCAGCAGTTGAAACTCGTTCCATGATACCAATATGCCGGCCACTACGATAAGGCCCAGCAATACGGCATCGACCACACGCTCGGCCACCAAGGTGCCCAGACCTTTACTGAAAGGTACACCGGCATTCTGCTCCAGTATTCCGCAACGGCATATCTCGCCCACGCGAGGAATGATTATGTTGGCGGCATAGCCTGTGAACACGGTAAGGACCGTATCTTTTCTGGAAACATTGTATCCTATAGGTTCAAGCAGCAGATTCCAGCGCAGTCCTCGGAACAGCGGGCCGAGTGCACTGAAAGCAAGGGCAGCAGCCAGCCAGCGCCAGTTTATACGGCCCATATCGGTCCGGAACTGCGAGAAATCGTAGTCGCGGTAAGTGAAATAGAGTATTACTGCCGATATGAGCAGCGGGATTACTATCTTGAGGGTGGTTGATGCAATCTTTTTCATTGTATGGTGTTCACCTTTCGGATGATTTTACCTACCTTTGCCATATGAATGCAGCGGGAGGTCAGCATTCAAACGGCAAATATACTATTTTTTGCCATTCGATAACCCAAAAGACTCTATATGGACGACGTTGATGCGGACAGTAAGACCGAAAAAGGCATTAGGCCAACATTTCCTGAGGGATATGGGTATCGCTCAGCAGATAGCCGGCACTGTTGATGTCCGTGCCGACCTTCCGATTCTTGAAATAGGACCCGGAACAGGGGTGCTTACACAATTCCTTAGTCAGAAAGAGCGTGAGCTGAAGGTGGTTGAGATAGACACCGAGTCGGTTGTTTATTTGCACGAAAACTACCCTGGGCTGAACGTGATTGAAGGTGATTTCCTTAAGATGGACCTGAATGAGGTCTTTGAAGGCCGTCAGTTCGTGCTTACCGGTAATTATCCTTACAATATATCCAGTCAGATATTCTTCAGGATGCTGGATAATGTGGAGCTCATTCCATGCTGTACCGGGATGCTGCAGCGCGAGGTTGCTCAACGCATCTGTTCCGGCCCCGGGAACAAGGACTATGGCATCCTGAGTGTATTCATCCAAGCCTGGTATGATACCGAATACCTTTTTACCGTAAATGAAAACGTGTTTGACCCGCCTCCAAAGGTCAAGAGCGCGGTCATAAGGCTTACTCGAAACTCCCGAACCGCGCTGGGCTGCGATGAGAAACTGTTCCGCAAGGTAGTTAAGTGCACTTTCGGGATGCGCCGCAAGATGTTGCGCAACTCCCTGCGTCAGGTATATGAACGCGATGTCCCTTTACCGGCTGACTGCCCGTATCTGGACAAACGTCCCGAACAGCTGTCAGTGGAGGATTTCATCCGTCTGACAGATATGCTTGAGGGCAGAGCGACCTGAGCGTCAGGGACATCTTAGAGTACAATTAACCGTATCGTAGGACAGGCCAGACTTCAATGGCCGAAATATTCAGAGACAATTATTATGGAGAAGGATTTTCTGGATAACATTCTTGAAGTGATTGAGAACCAGGATGCAGTAAAGCTGAAAGCCATTCTGGAGAATATGCACTCCGCCGATATAGCAGAGCTGTGTGATACGCTCGATGTTGATGAAGCACGGTTCGTTTATCGCCAGCTGGATAACGAGACGGCAGCCGATGTCCTTGTTGAGATGGACGAGGACAACAGGAAACGTCTGTTGGATGAGTTGCCATCTGAACTCATAGCATCCAAGTTCATTGACAATATGGATACGGATGATGCTGTGGATATCATCCAGGAAATGGACGAGGACAAGCAGGAGGAGGTGCTGGCGCATATCGGTGACATTGAACAGGCCAGTGATATTGTCGACCTGTTGCAGTATGATGAGGATACCGCCGGTGGTCTGATGGGCACAGAGATGGTGGTGGTTAACGAGAATATGTCTATGCCCGAGTGCCTGCAGGAGATGCGTAAGCAGGCTGAGGACCTGGATGACATATATAATGTCTATGTGGTGGATGATGACGGCCGTCTGAAGGGCGTATTCCCACTCAAGAAAATGATAACCAATCCGTCGGTATCAAAGGTGAAATACGTGATGGATGAGGATGTGATAAGCACCAAGGTTGATACTCCCATTGATGATGTTGTGCAGATGATTGAAAAGTACAATCTGGTATCGGTTCCCGTAATTGACAGCATAGGCCGCCTTCAAGGGCAGATTACTGTTGATGACGTGATAGATGAGTTGCGTGAACAACAGGAGCATGACTATCAGATGGCATCGGGTCTTACCAGCGACGTGGAGACCGATGACAGCGTGTTCCGCCAGATGTGGGCGCGAATCCCCTGGCTTCTGATAGGTATGCTGGGAGGTATCCTTAATTCCATGCTGCTGGGCAAATTTGAACCGACCTTACAGGGTTATGTGGGATTGCTGCTCTTTATTCCGCTTATCGGAGGTACGGGAGGTAATGTGGGCACCCAATCTTCGGCTATCGTGGTTCAGGGTCTTGCAAACGGCTCGCTTAACATTTCAAACATCTGGAAACAGGTATTCAAGGAGAGTGCGGTGGCTTTGCTGAACGCAATAGTGCTGTCGCTGCTGGTTTTAGGATATAACGTATACCAGTTCGGATTTACGGAAACTGTGACTTATGCAGTTCCCGTAAGCCTGTTCGCCCTGGTTCTTATCGGAACCCTTTGGGGGACTTTGCTGCCGCTCCTTTTCGAAAAGATCCACATTGATCCGGCAATAGCCACCGGACCGTTTGTGCAGATAACCAATGACCTTCTGGGTATGGGCATCTATATGCTTGTCATTACACTTATTATATAATCTTCCGCAGAAAAGTGTCCGGAAATTAGGTATTTTGCGGATTATTGTTTTTATTTGCATCTTTTGCAAGGTATTAACTAAGTAAATCATTCCCGATATGGAAGAGGAAGAGAAAAAAGATTTGGTTGAGGATGTGAAACCGGAGGAGCAGGTTGTCCCGGTTGAGAATCAGGTTGTTGAGGAGTTCAAGCAGGAGTCCGCCCACGATGTTGAAGTACAGGATGATGCCAAGGAGGAGAAAAAAGTGGAGGAGACTGTAGTTAAGGAAACCGCTATCACAAGAGAGAATATCATATCACGCCTTCAGGAGATGGTGAGTGACATAACATTGGCCAGGCGTCCTGAACTTGAATCGCTTAAGCAGTCATTCTACAAGTTGCAGAGAGCCGCTCAGGAGGAGCAGGTGGCAGTGTTCGTGGCAGGTGGAGGTACAGTGGAGGATTTCAAGCCTGAGCCAGATCCTGTTGAGGAACAATATCGCAAGTTGATGAACATCATCAAGGAGAAGAAAGCTGCAGCCCAAGAGGCTCTTGAGATAGTTCAGAAAGAGAACTACAAGAAGAAACTGGAACTGCTGGACCGTTTCAAGTCTCTCATTGACAAAGCCAACACTGAAGGTGCTTCATATAGTGAGTTCAAGACACTGGTTCAGGAATGGAAGGAGATAAAGGAAATTCCTGCTGATAAAGCTAATGAGCTTTGGAAGGCGTACCAGCAGTATGCTGAAAAGTTTTATGACATACAGAAGCTTAACAACGAGTTCCGTGAGTATGATTTCAGGAAGAACATGGAGGCCAAGACTGCAATTTGTGAGGAGGCTGAAAGACTTGCCGAGGATCCTGATGTGGTGTCAGCTTTCCGCAAGCTCCAGAAATTGCATCAGGATTTCCGTGAAACAGGTCCTGTATCCCGTGATTGCCGTGAGGAAATATGGAACCGGTTCAAGGCTGCATCGACTACTATAAACCGCCGTCATCAGCAGCATTTTGAGGATCTTAAGAAACATGAGCAGGAACACATGGATCAGAAGATTGTCATCTGCGAGCTCCTGGAGGGAATAGAATATGATAAGCTCACTACTTTTCAAAGCTGGAACTACAAGACCCAAGAGGTGCTGGCACTTCAAAAGAAATGGAGGGATATAGGTTTTGCTCCTATTCGTCATAATCAGAAAATATTTGAACGTTATCGTGCCGCATGTGATGTTTTCTTCCGCAGTAAGGGTGAATTTTTCAAGGCAGCCAAGAGCAGCATGGGTGACAATCTTGTCAAGAAAACAGCTTTGTGTGAACGCGTGGAGGCCATCAAGGATAGCACAGACTGGAAGAATACCGGTGATATCATTGCCGGCTTGCAGAAAGAGTGGCGTGAGATTGGTCCTGTCCAGAAGAAATATTCAGCCCAGCTCTGGAAACGCTTTTCAGAGGCATGTGACTATTTCTTTGAGCAGCGTGACAAAAACGCCTCTTCAAAAAAACGGGAGGAGACGGCTAATCTGGCCGCCAAAAAGGATATCCTGACTAAGTTGTCGGCATTTGATGCGAATAATCTTTCTGATGATGATGTCCATACCATCCAGCAACTGGTGGATGAGTGGAATGCAATCGGATATGTACCGTTTAGGGTTAAGGATAAGATAACTGCCCAATTCAAGACAGCTATGGAGCCTTTCTCAAACTTGGTGAGCACCCGACGCGGCCGCCAGCCTCAGCGTGCAGGCGCACAGCGTGATGCCAGTTCACCGCGGGAGAGACTGCAGCGCCAGTACGAACAGAAAAAGAGCGAGATCCAGACCTATGAGAACAATCTCGGTTTTATGAATGCTTCAAGCAAATCCGGTAACGGTTTTGTAGATGCCATCAAGGCCAAGATTGAAACTCTAAAGAAAGAGGCCGATGACCTGCTTGCCCAAATCAGGGATCTGGATTCAGCACAAGAGGAACAGTAAACCCTGTCGGGTGTAAATGTTGTTTGCCATACTGTAAAAATTTCCCACCTGGGATTTTTAAATTTCCCACCTGGGATTTTTATTTTCCCGTCTGGGATGAATATCTTCCCCTCTTGGGGACTTTTATGTTGCCTATAGGGAGGTGATATCTCGTTGTCTTTACTTTTTTGTCTGTTTCAGCAATTAAACGGCGCGTAAGCAGGCTTGCTGAAAAATGTAAGCCTGCATACGCGCTATCTATTTGAAGAGAGCGGGATACTGTTATGGATTATTAAAGTTGACCAATATGCGGAACACTTTGCCTGGAGCCTCAACCCAGTTGCGCATTGCACTAAGGGCGTCTTGGGGGGCAACAACAGCTGAAATCAGCTCATCGGTGGGGCAGGAACCGCGTTGCAGATAGCGGATTACGGCCTCAAAATCAAGAGGTGTGGCGTTTCGTGAGCCGTGTATGTTGATCTCTTTCTTTACAAACAGGCCGGTGTGGAATGTAACGTCATTCTTTGAATAGCCTATGCAGACTACCCTGCCTGAGAAAGCTACTTCATCAATGGCAGCCTGATAGGTGGGAACACTTCCCACTGCCTCAATGACCACAGTGGGGCCGAGACCGCCGGTCAGTCTTGCAAGTTCAGCATGCAAATCCTGTTCTTTGGAGTTGATTGTGTGGGCTGCTCCCAGACGGCGGGCTAGAGCCAGTTTGTCATTATCCAGATCAACTGCAATGACAGTTGCTCCACGCAGTGACGCACGTACTATGGCGCCAACGCCAATCATTCCGCAACCGAACACCAGCACGGTATCAGAATCAGTTACACTACCGCGTGAAACTGCGTGAAAACCTACGCTCATGGGCTCAATCAGTGTACAGTCACGTTCCTTGATTTCCGGGGCGGGGATGACTTTCTGCCAAGGGATTACCATATAGTCACGCATGGCTCCGTCACGCTGCACGCCCAGAGTTTCATTGAACTCACAGGCGTTGGGGTGGCCAGCACGGCAGGCAGCACAGTGACCGCAGTTGGTGTAGGGGTTTACAGTTACGGTCATGCCCGGCTTCAGAAAACCGGGAACCTGGGTACCTGTACTCTCAATGACCGCTCCAATCTCATGGCCGGGAATGACAGCCTCTTTAGCCAGCAGATTGCGGCCCAGGAATGTGTTGAGGTCTGACCCGCAGAATCCTACATACCCTATTCTGAGAAGCACCTGCCCGGCACCGGCCTGCGGCATCTGTGCTTCCTCAACTATCATCTCTCCCTGTGCGGGGATTCTAATCTGTCTCATCATCTTAATCTTTTACTACGTGTCCCTTCCATCCGTACCAAGCGCATACGGCAAAGCAGATAAGCGGAATGATATAGGCCAGCTCATGGTTTGATGTGAGCGACACCTGGAACTTGGCTGTGAGCAGCGGCAGTATGGAGTTGCCCACAATGGCCATTACCAGGAATGCCGATCCGCTTTTGGTCTCACCCTTGAGGTCAGTCAGCGCTAATGAGAACTGGGTGGGGTACATGATTGACATAAAGAATGATATGCCCATCATGGCGTAGATAGCGGTCATTCCGCTTGAGAAACATATTACCAGGCAGAGCAGTACATTGGCCAGTCCATAGACCACCAGCATGTTCTTAGGCTGGAACTTGCCCATGAGCCAGGCTCCTATCCAACGTCCCAGCAGGAAAGCCAGCATATAGAATCCGAACAGCGTTGTTGCCTGGTCATGATTAAGGCCAGCATACTTGACGCAATAGACTATGAACAGACTGTTGACTGCAGTCTGGCCTCCGTTGTAGAAGAACTGTGCTATCACGCCGTTGCGCAGATGGCGGCGTTTGAGTACGCTGAAGGATATCAGCTTGCCTCCATTGGCAGTATCTTCATCCTCAACCTGTATGCGCGGCAACTTGGTGAATGACATTATGACGGCAATCAGTATAAGTACTATGCCGAATATGGCGTATGTCAGCTTGAAGTTATGTATCTCGGCATCAGGCAGGGTGTTGGTGGCGGCATCATCTATAAGGATGAGCTTGCTCAGGAACATGGCGGCAATGAATGCGCCAAGTCCGTTGAATGCCTGTGCCAGATTGAGGCGGCGCGGGGCTGTGGCCGGATCACCCAGCTCTGTAACGTAAGGGTTGGCGGCAGTCTCAAGGAAACACATACCTATGGCCACAATGAAGAAGGCGCACAGGTAGAGAGGGAAGCTGTGAAGTGATGTTACGGGCAGGAACAGCAGTCCGCCTGCAGCTGATATCAGTAGTCCCAATACAATGCCGGCCTTGTAGCTGAAACGCTTCATGAACATGGCAATGGGTATAGGGAACAGGAAATATGCAAACCAGTATGATGTTTCAACAAATTCGGCGCTTGCCTGATCAATGTTAAAGAGTGACATCATCTTGTTCACTACGGGCGAGAGCAGGTTGTTGCTGATTGCCCAAAGAAAGAAAAGACTGAACACCATAGCCAATGCTACGGTATTCTTTGTGGATTTCTGATAATTGCTCATTCTGACATGTTTTTAATATAAGGTAAATTTAATTCTGTGTTTATTCCGTAGAACCGGGCAGCGTTCAAACCCAGGAACTGCTCCTTTTCATGCTCCGTAAGTTCTGCGGATTTGATTATGAAATCGTATGACATCCGGTAGGTGATGGCTGTTATGGTACGCGGATAGTCCGATCCCCACATCAGTTTGTCCATACCTACCTCATCGGCTGCCTCACGGATGGCTTTAACGGCACCCTTGAAGGGGTAGAACTCACTGTTGAACAGCCAGGTAATGCCGCCAGATTCTATCATCACGTTCCTGTAACGGGCCAACTTTATCTGCTCCATCCATCCCGGAACGGTAACCATTCCAAAGTGCCCTACGGCTATCTTAAGGCTGGGGAACTGTTGTGTCACCTCTTCCATCTCAGGAACCTGAACCGCTCCATCCTCAAGGGTTATGGACAGGAACACTCCCTTCTTTTCCATGAGGGTGAACAGCTCTATCATATCGGGGCATGTAAGGCTTATACGGCCCTGAGGGGTTTGCAGACGGTGTCCGGGAATGGCTATGCCTTTGAACCCCTGGGCTATCAGCTGTCTGGCCTGATCAAGCCAGCCGGGCAGACGGTAATCAGCCATTCCGCATACTATGAAACGGTCCGGGTAACGTTTTTGCACATCGGCCAGATAATCATTCTGAAGACCGTCTATGAACTCCTGCACCACTACGGCTGCCGTAACCTGGGCATAATCCATGTTGGACAGGAAAATCTCGGCTGTGTTACGGCCGTCTGTGATGAAGGGAGGCACCATCTGGCGCACCTCGCCCATGAACAGCGAGCGGCCGTTCTCAAGCGTGCGGATGGGCATACCGTTCACTATGGTATCCTGACGCAGCCACAGATGTGAGTGGGTATCTATGATTTTCATGACCTGATTATGAGTTGCACCAGGTTACACGCTGCTGGTTGCCGATAATGTCACGAACCTCAAATACCAGATCCCAGTCAAGCGGCTCCTGTACCGCCTCGATGTTTTTGAGGACGTTGGCGGGATTGGCCGAACTGAACAGGTTGGTTGCTATGCGAGGATTGCTGTATGAATACTGTACAGCCAGTTTCTCGATGGATGTGCCGCGTGACTTGCAGTGCTGTGCGGCTTTGGCGCAGGCCTCTACCAGAGGTTGGGGGGCTGGGTGCCAATCGGGAACTCCGCGCTCGGAGAGCAGACCCATAGCCAGCGGCGACGCGTTGATTACGCCTATGCCCTTCTGCTCAAAATAACCCAGATAGTCATTGAGCTTGTCATCGTTAAGGCAGAAATGGCAGAAGTTGAGTATGCTCTCAACAGTGCCTTCGGGAGCGTGGTCAACAACCCACTTGAGGTTTTCAAGCTGAAGGTCTGTTATTCCCACGTGGCTTACCACACCTTTCTCACGCAATTCCACAAGTGCGGGCAGGGTCTCATCGACCACTTTCTGCAGTCCGCCGGGCAAAGCTGCCTGGAACTCTATGTCATGAACGTTGATAAGGTCAATATGGTCTATGTTAAGCCGTTCCATACTCTCATAGACGCTCTCCGTGGCGCGTTTGGCGCTGTAGTCCCATGTGTTCACGCCGTCTTTCCCGTAGCGTCCCACCTTTGTGGAGAGATAGTATTTGCTGCGGGGAATCTCCTTTAGTGCCTTACCAAGCACGGTCTCGGCCTTGTAGTGTCCATAGTAGGGCGATACATCTATAAAGTTAAGCCCGTTATCAACTGCTGTGTGGACTGCCTCAATGGCTTTCTTTTCATTGATCTCATGGAACACGCCGCCCAGTGATGACGCACCGAACGCCAGACGTGCCACTCTCATTCCGGTCTTGCCGATTTCATTGTAAAATAAACTCATATCAGTTAGTATGTGATTAGGTTAATGATTGTCGTTATAATGTTCCTGTACATAGCTGCGGCACTCTTCCATAAGCCATTTGGGTGTGGAAGTCGCACCGCATATCCCTACTGACTGGGATGCTTCCAGGAGGCTGAAGTCTATATCAAAACTGCTTTCTATCAGATATGACTTAGGGTTTACTTTCAGGCACTCGTTGAAAAGCACTTTTCCGTTGGAGCTTTTACTGCCCGATACGAACAGTATCACATCATGGCGTTTGGCAAATTCGCGAAGGTTTTCCCTTCTGTGTGACACCTGTCCGCATACCGTGTCGTTGTGCACAAACTTGCGTCCTTCAGGAATACGGGTTGAAATTTTCTCTATCAATTGATTGTAGCTGGAAAGGGATTTTGTGGTTTGGGAATAAAGGAAAATATCTTTGTTAAAGTCTATCAGGTTTATTTCATCGGCCGATTCTATAACAATGGCGTTTCCATCTGTCTGTCCTACCAGTCCCAGAACTTCGGCATGTCCTTTTTGCCCGTAAATTATTATCTGTTGTGTAGCAATGTTAAGTTTCTCGAATTGCTTATGGATACGCTGCTGAAGTTTCAGTACCACTGGACATGTCGCATCGATGAGCGTGATGCCGTTTGCATTGGCTGTCTCATAAGTGGAAGGAGGCTCGCCATGCGCTCTCAGAAGAACGCGGGCATTGTGAAGTGAACTGTATTTTTCATGGTTGATTGTTTTAAGGCCCAGCTTTTCGAGCCGTTTGCATTCAATACCGTTATGCACAATATCCCCCAGACAGAAGAGCTCATCTCCTTTCTGGAGCTCCTCCTCAGCCTTACCTATTGCGGAGAGTACCCCAAAACAGAATCCGGAGTCATTGTCAATTTCAACCTTCATTTTTCCGATATGGCTTTAATGTATTGATTCATGAGCCATTCGTCTTGTTCAGGGATGGTCATATAACTATTGTCAAGGATAATCGCATCATCAGCTTTCCTCAATGGGGAAACCTCGCGGTGTGAGTCTATGTAATCCCTTTCCCGGACATTCTTCAGAACATCTTCATAAACCGGATTCTGTCCTTTTTGCACCATTTCATCATAACGGCGACAGGCCCTAACCTCATCGGATGCAGTTACGAAAATCTTAAGGGCAGCATCAGGGAAGACAGTCGTTCCAATATCCCTGCCGTCCATGATGACAGCACCTCCACTTCCCATTCGTTTCTGTTCTGCTGTCATGGCTTCCCTTACGAATCTGATAGCCGAGATGGGACTAACCATGGACGATACCTCCATTCCTCTGATTTCGGCCTCAACGTTCTCTCCGTTCAGAATTGTGTATTGAACACCATCGACATCCTTTCCGAATGATATTCTGATTTGCGGCATCTCCTGCCTGAGTGATTCTTCGTCAATCGAGTCGCCTTGGATAAAGCCGCGTCTCAGTGCGTATAATGTTACAGCACGGTACATAGCACCTGTATCAATATAGGTGTACCCGATCTTTGATGCAAGGGATTTTGCCATTGTGCTTTTCCCGCATGACGAATGGCCGTCAATCGCTATTATTATCTTTTTCATTTTTTTTCTTTTTGAGGTTCATATCCTGAATGCGATGTTTAGTAGTAGTGAGGATTCCGAAACCTGATATTTTCCGTAAGAGATGTCAATGGCAAACCTCTCCATATCCAGTCCGGCTCCCATGCTGATGCCGGTAAGTCCACGACTGCCTTTCACTGACATCTCCTCTCTCCTGCATAAGTTGCATCCCGCAGCCAGGTAAAGTCGGTCTGTTAGTAGTATATCTGCACCGAAAGAAATGTGTCTGCGGAGTATGTCACCGAAGCGAGGATCGGCATCATCGTCAAAATGAAAGTCATCTTTGTCCCATTCGGTGAGCCTTTCCATTGTAAGGGTTAGCCGCAAAGGTGCATGGGAAAGGTCCCATGTTACACCTGCACTCAGGTTGATGGGAAGATCTTGGAATGTGTTCTCAAAAGCTTTTATCTGTCCGCCCAAATTGGTCACAGCGAGTCCTATTGTTACACCGTCATTCTGTAAGTCATACATGAGTCCCATATCAACGCCGACGGCAATGGAAGTAAGTGAACTGTAACGGGAGCAGATAAAATTGCCAGTCACACCACCGCTCAGATTCCTGGAAAGTTTGTATGCGTAGGAAATGCCCACAGCCATATCTTTAGCCTTGAATGAGCCGGTTGCAGTTCCGTCGGGAGTCGTTTTGGTCATGTCTCCATAACTTACATATCTTGCATTCAAGGCATAACCTGAGTGTACGTCAATAGGACTACACCATTGTACTCCTGCCATTTTCGTGCCAGCGAACCAAGTCATTGCGTTTAGTCCCGCAGTCGGTGACACATATCCAGTTATCATGGCGGGATTTGATAGGAAAAGGGCAGAATTGGCATCGGATAGAGATACGGTATTACCTCCCAGTGAAGAGGCATGGGCGGAAACCGGTAGCTGCATGAACTCGAATGCAGTTTGCAAGCTCTGGCTCCAGACTGGTGGGACACAGAGTGAAAGAAAAACGATAGCAAAAAGTTTCTTTTTCATAACGACATGACAAAATTAGTCATTTGGTTGTCAAATCGGCTTTATCAGTGCAAAAAAAACATAATAATAGGATTTGATTGTTTTTTGAAAGAAAAAAGTGCTACATTTGCCATTGAAAGAGTAAATGCGTAAGATAGTAAATTTAAAAAACGTCTTATATGGAACTAAAGAAATCTGAACGCGCGGATCTTGAGAAGGGAAAAACAACATCCCTGCTCATTGGTTTCGTGTTGGCGCTTTCGGTAATATTCGTGGCGCTGGAATGGTCCCAGAGTGAGAAAGAGGACAATTCGGATATCGTTGCGGTAGTTGACCTGCATCTTGAAGAGGAACTTATTCCTATTACACTTCCTGAAAAGAAAACAGTGCCGCCCCCACCACAGTCAACCTCGCAGGCTGATATTATTGAGATTGTTGATGATGACGCCGATATTGAGGAGGATGTCATAGCATCAACTGAGGATCAGGTGGAATTTATCGATATTACGGAAGTGGAAGAGGTGATAGTGGAAGAGGAGCCTGAGGAGGAGACGATCTTCATGGTCGTTGAGGAACAGCCCGAATTCCCGGGTGGTCAGGCAGCTCTCATGGAGTATCTGCGTAAGAACATCAAGTATCCCTCAATTTGCCGTGAGAACAATATTCAGGGCAGGGTGCTTATCCAGTTCGTAGTAAACAGAGACGGGTCTATCGTTGATCCTGAGGTCGTGAGGTCGGTTGACCCGCATCTGGACAAAGAGGCTCTGCGTGTGATCTCCTCCATGCCAAAGTGGAAGCCGGGACTACAGCGTGGCAAACCCGTGCGCGTCAAGTTTACGGTGCCGGTTAACTTCAAGCTTAGCTGATTTTAAACCAAAGGAGGGGCGGCAAGCCCCTTCTTCTTTATCATTTCATTGCCAGACCATTATGTTGTATAGCCCGGATGAGATAAGAGAACGGTTCGAGACTTTCTTTCAGAGTCTTGATTATTCACATGAACCTGAAACTTTGTATGAACCTGTCCGTTATATTCTCTCTCCCGGAGGCAAGAGAATCAGACCGGTGCTGTTGCTGCTGGCTACCAATATCTTTTCTGATGAAATAGATAATTCTCTTCTGGCTGCCGTAGGAATAGAGATATTGCATAATTTCAGTCTGATCCATGATGACCTTATGGATAATGCAGACATGCGTAGGGGTATTCCTACTGTCCACAGACGCTGGAATCGGAATACCGCCATTCTTGCAGGTGATGTCATGCCCATGATAGCATGTCGCTTTCTTTCGGATATAGAGTGTACAAGACGGAAGCAGATTATGGATCTTGTTTTGGAGACTTTCATTGGTGTTTGTGACGGGCAACAGTATGATATGGATTTTGAGAACCGTAATGATGTCACTACTGAAGAGTACATAGAGATGATACGTCTTAAGACATCTATAGTAATTGCTGCATGTCTCAAGGCCGGAGCCCTTATGGGCGAGGCTTCGGAGCTTGACGCGTCATTATTGTACCGCTTCGGAGAAAAAGTAGGATTGGCTTTCCAATTGCAGGATGACCTGCTTGATGTTTACGGGAATCCCGTAGTTTTTGGTAAGAAGATAGGGGGTGATATTCTTTGTAACAAAAAAACCTACCTATATTTATCAGCACGCGCACGTGCGAATGCCGCCATGCATGAGGAGTTGGATCGTTGGGGCCTATATACCGGTCCTGATCCTCAGTCCAAGATTGACGGTGTGAAGGCTGTTTATAATGCTCTTGGCGTGAAGGAACAGTCAGAAAGACTCATAGGTGAATTGTTTGCGGAAGCTATGGGATTTCTGGATGCGGTGGGTGCTCCCACAGACCGGAAAACTATCCTGAAAAAGTATGTGAACAGTATGATGAACAGGGGAAAATAGGAAAGGTATGCCATACAGAAGACTTCCGAATACAGACAAAGCCAGAATCCGCTCTCTTTCGGCTGCGGTTGGCAAGATGAAGAATAATTATTATTATGCACCGGTGCTTCAGCCGGAGTTGCTTAATAGAGCGGAGAAGAGACTCCAGTTATTCAGCGAGGCAGAGGACCGCTATCTGAAGTCACTTGAACGTCAAATTAGCTATTCCAAATCAGAACTATACCAATCCCGGCTGAAAAACGCCAGAATGTATGTTTCCCATTTCCTTACAGTGTTTAACCTATGTGTGAAGCGCGGTGAGATCAAATCTTCGGACAGACTCTTTTACTCCCTTGATGAAGATAATGGTGAATTACCTGAGCTATCAAGTGATATTGCGGTAATACGCTGGTGCGAGAACACCATCCAAGGTGAAAGGACAAGGACATCAAAAGGGGGAACACCCATTTTCAACCCCACAATTGCAAAAGTGACAGTTCATTATGAACTTTTCAAGGAGTTGTACGACAAACAGTGCGAATTGCGTCAGCTAACTGAGGAGAGTCTAACTGTAGTTTCCCTGATGAGGCCTCAAGTGGATGAGCTTATACTCGAAGTGTGGAATTCCATTGAAAATTATTTTTCTGATCTTGAAGGTGAAGCCAAGATGAAAGCCTGCTGCGATTACGGTCTGATTTATTATTACCGTAAGGGTGAAAAGGCTGATTGACACACATTGTCATGTCTTTGCTGAGGAATTCAGACAAGACATTCATGAGGTAATCAGCCGTGCTGTAGAGAGCGGCGTTGAATACCTGCTTCTGCCTAATATAAACAACCGTTCTGTTGTTGACATGATGGGCATATGCGATGTATGGCCTGATCTATGTAAACCAATGATTGGGTTACACCCGGAGGATTTGGAGGAAAATTTTCATTCCCAGCTGGATGAATTGAAAAGGATACTTGATGCTGACAGAGGGAAAGATGGTTCTTGCCGATTCATAGGAATCGGTGAAACCGGTCTTGATCTTTATTGGGACAAAGATAGGATAAACGATCAGATAGAATCTTTCCGTATCCAGTTGGAGTGGGCTCTTCAGTATGACCTTCCGGTATCGATTCATTCAAGAGAGTCTTTTCCTCAGTTGCTTGATGTCCTTTCGGATTATAGAGGTAGAGGTTTAAGGGGAGTCTTCCATTGTTTTTCAGGCAGTGTTGAGGAGGCTAAGGTCCTGTTGGGATTTGAAGGCTTTATGTTCGGGATAGGCGGTATCGTCACTTTCAGGAAATCTCTTCTTCCGGAGATACTCCCTACTATTCCGCTTGAGAGGGTGGTGCTTGAGACGGATTCTCCATATCTAACCCCGGTTCCATTCAGAGGAAAACGTAATGAGCCCTCATTTTTGACTTTTATTTCATCAAGGATAGCACAGATTTACGGATGTTCTGATGATTATGTGGCCAGTGTTACATCACAGAATGCCAGTAACCTGTTTCGTCTCTGAATGGGTCTCAAATACAATATCAATATACGTTTTGCGTTTATTCCTTTACCGGACGCTTGGGCTCCGGATATAGAATATGAGAAAGATTAAGGATTTTAAACGCATAAGGACAGGGTTGATTATACTAGCGATAGTGATTGCGTTCATTTCACTGTTTGTTTCACAGTCACTTGTCAAGGATCTTTCGCGTGAGGAGCATTCAAAAATGGAGATCTTTGCTGAGGCCTACAGAACACTGAATGCTGCCGATGATGATACTGAATTGAACCTTGTATTGGAAGTATTCAAAGGGAACAAGACAATCCCTGTGATTGTGACCGATGAGAAGAACAGAATCATTAACAATACTTTCCTGAACATAGATATAAGGAAAGGGGACACATTGGAATACCTTAGTGCTTATGCCGAAAGAATGCGTCAGGCTGGTAACTCAATCAAGATTTATCTTGATGAGGCCGATGAGGATCATTATTATGAGGTTTGTTTTGACGAATCACTCCTTTTGAATAGGCTGACAGTATATCCGTATATACAGATGGCCGTTGTAGTACTGTTTGTGCTGATAGCCATTTTTGCGTTGTTGAGTTTCAAGAAGACGGAACAGAATAGAGTTTGGGTGGGTCTTTCAAAAGAAACAGCTCATCAGCTCGGAACTCCCATTTCATCGCTTATGGCATGGTCGGAATTGCTCAAGGACAAATATGATGATTCTCTAATTGGAGAGATGGAGAAGGATGTACGAAGACTTGAAATGGTGGCAGAAAGGTTTTCCAAGATAGGCTCTATGCCCGAGCCTGAAACAGCTGATATGGTGAAAGTGCTGAACAACGTGATAGAATATGTGGAACATCGTTCTCCAAAAAGTGTTGATTTCGTCAAGGTCTTCCCTGATTCTCCGGTATATGCGAAATTGAACTCCTCCCTGTTTGGTTGGGTGATTGAGAACCTGTGTAAGAATGCGGTAGATGCGATGAACGGCAAAGGAACCTTGACTTTGATTCTTTCCGAGGAGAAACACTGTGTAACTATCGATGTATCCGATACAGGAAAAGGTATATCAAAGAATTCATGGAAGAGTGTCTTCGACCCCGGGTTCACTACTAAAGAAAGAGGATGGGGACTCGGGCTTTCACTAGCTAGGCGTATAGTCACCGAATACCATAAAGGTAGGATATATGTGGCACATTCTGAAATAGGCAAGGGTACTGTCTTCCGGATTGAGATTCCCAAATGAAAGGATTTGCTTTTTCATTTTAAAACCCAGACAATGTCAGTTTAAACAAAAAAAACTGTAATATTTTCAGTTTGAAAAATAATATTGTAACTTTGTGCCCCGAAAAAAATATCAGATGGGAAGACTGGATATATATAACGTTGAACTTAAAGGGGTTAAGGAAAAGCCTGTTTCTTATGGCTGGACTGTCGGTCAAGACTTCTTCGAGGCTGTTCAAGCGGAGGATGTCCGTAAGGGCAACGTTGATATCGTACTCACTCTTACAAAACGGTCCGGTCTTTTTTATTTGAGCTTCGTACTTACTGGGGCAGTTACGGTCACATGTGACCGTTGCCTTGATGACATGTCTCTTGACATAGACACCAATGGTGAGATAAAAGTCCGTCTAGGTGATGATTTTGCCGATGACGGCGATGTCATAGTGGTTCCTGAGAAAGACGGTTCAATCAATGTGGCATGGTATATATATGAGTTCATAGCCTTGGCTATTCCGATCAAGCATGTTCATGCTCCTGGCAAATGCAACAAAGGGATGATGGACAAGCTGGGTGGACATTTGGTTGGTGATGGTGAGGATAATTCTGAAGAATCCGAATCCACAGATTCCAGATGGGACGTTTTAAATAGTATTGTAGAAACAGATAACGAATAAAAACAGAAGAAGATGGCACATCCTAAAAGAAGGCAGTCAAACACCAGGACTGCGAAGAGAAGGACCCATGACAAGGCGGTCGCACCAACACTTGCAATCTGCCCTAATTGTGGAGCATGGCATGTTTATCACACCGTATGCGGTGAGTGTGGTTATTACAGAGGCAAACTTGCAGTTGTCAAAGAGACAGCAGCCGAGTAATGACAAAACATGAAAACGCATCCTTCCAGATGCGTTTTTTTTGACTCGTGACAACAAACATGCACAAAGCCGGATTTGTAAATATTGTAGGCAATCCCAATGTGGGCAAATCCACTCTGATGAATCTCCTTGTTGGGGAGCAGATTTCTATTGCCACTTTTAAGGCTCAGACTACCCGTCATAGGATAATGGGTATTGTGAACACAGAGGAGTCACAGATCGTGTTTTCTGATACGCCGGGAGTGCTGAAACCTAACTATAGGCTTCAAGAGTCCATGCTTGCATTCTCCGAGTCGGCTCTCATTGATGCTGATGTACTTCTGTACATGACCGATGTGGTAGAAAAGGCCGACAAGAACAGTGAATTTCTTGAGAAGGTGGCGGGCATTAAGGTGCCTGTACTGGTCATAATTAATAAGATTGACCTGACCAATCAGGAAAACCTGGAGAAATTAGTGGCTTCATGGCATGTTAAACTACCTAATGCCGAGATAATACCAATCTCAGCTACAAACGGTTTTGGAGTCCAGACCATCTTACGGAGAGTCAAAGAACTCTTGCCGGAATCTCCACCATATTTCGATAAGGATCAGCTGACTGATAAACCCGCCCGTTTCTTCGTGTCGGAGATAGTAAGAGAAAAGATACTGCTGCATTATGAAAAGGAGATTCCATACTCTGTTGAAGTGGCTGTGGAGCAGTTTAAGGAGAACAGGAACCGCATTCTGATAAATTGTGTCATATATGTGGAAAGGGAATCCCAAAAAGGGATTCTTATAGGCCATGAAGGTCAGGCTCTCAAACGTGTGGCTATTGAAGCCCGTCAGGACCTTGAGAAGTTCTTTGGTAAGAAGATATTTATGGAAATATTGGTAAAGGTTGATAAGGACTGGCGCAGTTCAGAGCGTGAACTAAGGATTTTCGGGTATGAACAGAGATGAATCTGTTCTTTAATGATCATTATAACAGAAATGAGTAACCTTGTAGCGATAGTTGGCCGTCCTAATGTGGGAAAATCCACATTGTTCAATCGTCTGACGCAGTCACGTCAGGCTATTGTAGATGATGTGGCTGGTACTACCCGTGATAGGCAATACGGAAAATGCGAGTGGAACGAAAGGGTGTTTTCTGTAGTCGATACAGGGGGCTGGGTCGTAAAATCCGATGACGTATTTGAGGAGGAAATCCGCAAGCAGGTCAGTATTGCCATTGATGAATCTGATGTGATTCTGTTTCTTGTCGATATCCGGACAGGACTAACTGACTTGGATGATGAAGTTGGCAATATCCTCCGCCGTTCTTCCACACCAGTCATACTTGTGGCAAACAAAATGGACACTTTTGATTTGCAGTATGGAGCTGCAGAGTTCTACAAGCTCGGTTTGGGTGATCCCCTAACCATATCCGCAGCAAATGGCAGCGGTACTGGCGAACTGCTGGATGAGATATTGCGCCGTCTCCCAACGGATAATGAGGAGGCGACTGATGATGAGATACCACGTTTTGCCGTTGTGGGAAGGCCGAATGCCGGTAAGAGCTCGATAATAAACGCTTTCATTGGCGAGGAACGCAATATCGTGACGGATATAGCCGGTACAACTCGTGATTCTGTCTATACCAGATACACCAAATTCGGGTTTGACTTTTATCTTGTAGATACTGCTGGAATAAGAAAGAAGAACAAGGTTGAGGAAGATCTTGAATTCTACTCTGTAATGCGTTCCATCAGGGCAATAGAGAACAGTGACGTCTGCATACTCATGCTTGATGCCACAAGGGGAATAGAGGGACAGGATTTGAATATAGTCTCCTTGATCGTAAGGAACCAAAAGGGACTTGTCGTGGTAGTGAACAAATGGGATTTGATTGAGGACAGATGTGCTCAGGTGATGAAGAACTATGAGGTAGCCATCCGTACACGTCTTGCCCCATTCACTGATTTTCCTATAGTGTTCACATCGGCCATAGAGAAACAACGCATACTGAAAGTACTGGAGTGTGCCAAAGAGGTATATCAGCATAGGACAATGCACGTATCCACAGGCAAGCTTAACGCTGAAATGCTTCCTCTTATTGAAGCTTATCCGCCACCTTCGACCAAGGGCAAGTACATCAAAATAAAGTATTGTACCCAGCTTCAGGGACCAAGTATTCCTTCATTCGTATTTTTTGCCAATCTGCCTCAGTATGTAAAAGAACCTTATAAGAGATTCCTTGAAAACAAGATAAGGGAGAAATGGAATTTCAGCGGGACCCCGATCAATATCTTTATAAGGCAGAAGTGAGGCTTAAAACCTCACTTTTTTTGTTTTTCCGTCTTTCCTGATAAGCCATATCCCGGATGAAAGCGGAAGCTGTTCAACCGGTATGTCGGAACTGAAGGATCCCACGGGCTTGCCGGAAAGATCAAATACATGAATTAAACCTTTGTCATTGTCTGCCATGGGGGGATGTATACCATCAACTGTGCCAGATCTACCGAGTGTGAAACTGACAACACCTCCGCTGTTCCGGATTCCGGTAATCGGATATGTGATATAATTGCCGTCATAAACCTTAAGTTCAGGTGTGCTGAACATAGTAATACTGTCTTTACTGTAGTAGGGGAATAAATCACCAGTTTCATTATCCTTGCCGGATTTGTTGTCGGCAGGAATGACAGCATAGTTCCTTGAAGAGACATTCACTTTATTCCACAACCATTTGGTCTTATTATATGAAACCGTCGTTACAAGGAGCCCGGATCCTTTCTGATAACGGAACCAACCCTTTTGCTGATGGTTCTCCAGTATTATGAATTTGTCTTCATCATCTGTGTTTAGGCGGTAAGCGTCAGCTTTGTCATCAAGACTCTCGATAAAGTATTTTCCGACGGTATTGGCTTCAGGAATCTCCATCCATCCCAATGAGTAACGTTCAAATGCGGTGTATCCTGAAGGAGAGAACCCAAGATTTCCGTATAACCCGTAGTCCATTATACTCCACGAGCCGAGGCAATCAGTATTCCCAGAGACGGTGTCATAAAAATCAGGCAGGCCGAGAATGTGTGAAAACTCATGACAGAAAGTTCCGATGCCGTCAATGATATCATTGGAGTCCCAAAACAGTTCGCAGGTAAGCAGATAGTTGACCTTTGTCAGACCGTCAATACCGACCATTCTCATGTCATACTGATGGGGCCAAATGGTATTGGGGTCAGAACCGTAGTAATTCTCGCCCCGACCTGCGAAAATTACTGCCAACAAATCCACTTCACCATCGTAGTTGTTATCATAGGTCAGCATATCAGCAAGTGAATTAGCGACGATTGAATCACACACCTCCTTAACAAGTTTGATGGCATTTCCTGTGTCGTTTCCGCTACTGTTGTTGTTATTCTTGCCGTAATAGGCATATCCGTGACTGGCGTGTATGGGACCTATTACGTCGAATTTTGGAGTCAGGAGCCCGTATGATTGGCTTTCGAAATAATCCCTCACACTTCCGCTTGCACCCTGGAAAGTGTCACCTTTGTATGTAATAGTATCTGTGTAACCCTTCTTGTTGAAACGGTCATCAATCATCCTGACTATTGTCTCATTATCCGCTGAAAACTTCCGGTCAGTGAAATCGACCAGAACCACAAGGCATCTGGGACTTCCTGTAACTGGAAAGTTTTGGATTTTGTAACTGCCAGATCCGGTTGATGTTAAAAGTCTGAGTGGAGCCGGCCTGTCAAGAACAAGAGTCTTGTGCCAGATCCCATTCTGTCCTTTTTCCATTACCTCGCCTTCAGGATTGACGTAGAATGTTCCGAATTCGTCGCCAAGATATGTCAGCTTCAGTCGTTTGCCGTCGGATTGGATTACAGTAACAGTGTCCCTACGCACAGGTACAGCATGACATACTACTGTGGCGATGGACATTATGAGTGAATATGTCATAAACCGCAGTGCACGCATAGGAATCACTTCTGGAATGTCTTTTTTTTCAGTTCGAAACTCTGGCTGAGGTATTTTTCTCTTACTATAGGATTTGATGCCAGTTCCTCAGGAGTCCCCTGGAACAGTATCCGGCCTTCGAATAGAAGATATGCCCGATCAGTTATGCTTAGCGTCTCATGTACATTATGATCAGTGATGAGAATCCCTATGTTACGATCCTTTAGCTTCCATACTATCTGCTGTATATCCTCCACAGCGATAGGATCAACTCCTGCAAACGGCTCGTCAAGCATTATGAACTTGGGTTCTATAGCTAGACAGCGGGCTATTTCGGTACGGCGCCTCTCTCCTCCAGAGAGTCGGTCACCCAGATTTTTGCGTACCTTTTGAAGACTGAACTCATCAATCAGACTTTCAAGCTTTTCCTTCTGGTAATCCTTGGGTTTTCCTGTTAGCTCAAGAACCGATGCAATGTTATCCTCAACACTCATTTTACGGAAAACGCTTGCCTCTTGGGCAAGATAACCGATGCCCGCACGGGCACGCTTAAAAACGGGGTATTCAGTTATGTCCTGATCGTCCAAATATATTTTCCCCTCATTAGGGGTTATCAGACCTACTGTCATATAGAACGATGTAGTCTTGCCGGCTCCGTTAGGACCCAGCAGTCCCACAATCTCTCCTTGCTTCACGTTTATGGATACATGGCTCACAACTGTACGTTTGCCGTATCTCTTTACGAGGTTTTCAGTTCTAAGAACCATTTCTCCTCCAGTTACATCAACGGTGATGTTATCATCCATGTCTGAAATGCATTTGATGCAAAGGTAGCTTAAATTAGATGATGATAAAACAATAATATAGTCTATGAATGCAAAAAAAATACAAATTATTTTCTGTTTGTGAATATTGAAGTAAATTCGCGCTCTAAAATAAGTGACAACACAGTAGTAAGGTTATAACAAATTAGAATCACAGAATGGACTTAAAGTTTGAGAACGTAAGTAAGGTACAAGGCCTGCTTAGTGTTAGTATTGAGAAAGCTGACTATCAAGGAAATGTAGATAATGCGCTTAAAGAAGCAAAGAAGAAAGCCCAAATGCCGGGCTTCCGTCCGGGAATGGTTCCTATGTCCTTGATACAGAAGATGTATGGCAAGTCCATCAAGGCGGATGAGATAAATAAGATACTTCAGAATAAGGTTTTCAGCTATATAAAAGAAAACAAGATAGATATGCTTGGGGAGCCACTTCCCAATGATGAGAAGGAATCAGGGATGAGTCTTGATGATGATGACATGACTTTCTGGTTTGACATAGCTTTGGCGCCCCAGTTCGACGTTAATGTCGGAAAAGATGACTCTATAACATACTATGAGATAAAGGTTACTGACGAGATGGTTGATAGTCAAGTGAAAGGCTATACGCGTCAGTTCGGAAAATACGAGCAGTCCGACACCTATGCTGATGGCGATGTTGTAAAAGGACTTCTTACTGAGCTTGAAGCTGACGGTTCCTCCAAAGAAAACGGAATATTAGTGGAAGGTGCTACAGTCATGCCGCAGTTCATGAAAGACGATTCACAAAAGGCCCTTTTTAGAGATGCCGTCAAGGGCAGTAAGGTGGTTTTCAATCCTTCTAAGGCATATGAAGGCAATGATGTTGAGATTTCCTCGCTTTTGAACAGAAAAAAGGAGGAAGTGGCCGGGATTAATTCGGATTTTTGTCTAGAGATTCAGGACATCACCCGTTTTGTAGAAGCTGAACTGGGTCAGGAATTGTTTGACCGCGTTTTTGGCAGTGGTTCTGTTGACAGCGAGAGTGCTTTCCGCTCCAAAGTGGAAGAGTCAATTGCCGCATCTTTCGTTCCTGACAGTGATTATAAGTTCCTGTTGGATGCCAGAAAGTACCTGATGGAGAAGGTCGGCAAACTGGAATTCGCCGATGAACTCCTGAAACGCATAATGAGGGCCAACAGCAAGAACAATGACAAGGATAATATCGACGAGACATTTGATCGCAGTATTGAAGAACTTACCTGGCATTTGATTCAGGAGAAGTTGGTTGAAAAGTACTCCATCAAGGTTGAGGACGATGATGTCAAGGCTATGGCTCGCGAGGCAACCCGCGCTCAGTTTGCCCAGTATGGCATGATGAACCTGCCAGATGAGCTCCTCGATAACTACTCAAAGGAGATGCTCAAGAAACGTGAGACAGTTGACGGGCTTGTGAACCGTGCAATTGAGAGTAAGCTCACGGCGGCTCTCAAGAAAGACGTAAAAATAAAGAGGAAGAAAATTAGTGTTGATGAGTTTAACAGGTTGTTTGATACTTCATCGTCAACTGATAAGAAGTAAAACTGTAGATAGCCGATAAACAATTCTAAGCGATTATAGACAGAACATGGACGATTTCAGAAAATACGCCATAGGCCACCTTGGCCTTAACAGCCAGAGTCTTGATGATGTCATCAAGGCCGAGTCCCAATATCTGAACCCATATATCCTGGAGGAGCGTCAGCTTAACGTCACCCAGATGGATGTGTTCTCGCGTCTCATGATGGACCGCATAATATTTCTAGGCACAGAGATCAGTGACTATACTGCAAATACCATACAGGCGCAGCTTCTTTATTTGGATTCGGTCGATTCCTCCAAGGAAATATCCATTTATCTGAATTCACCTGGCGGCAGTGTGACGGCGGGATTGGGAATATATGACACCATGCAATTTATCACCAGTCCAGTGGCAACCATATGCACAGGTATGGCTGCAAGTATGGCTGCTGTTCTTCTTGTGGCTGGACAGGAGGGTAAAAGAGCAGCTCTTCCCCACAGTCGTGTTATGATCCATCAACCGCTTGGAGGCGCCCAAGGGCAGGCCAGCGACATAGAGATAACCGCCCGTGAGATACAAAAGATGAAGAAGGAGCTATATACCATAATTTCCGAGCATTCCCATACTCCTTATGAAAAGGTTTGGGCAGACAGTGATCGCGATTATTGGATGACAGCTCTTGAAGCCAAGGAGTATGGTATGATTGACCAGATTTTGGAAAAACGCAAATAACGTAGAGCGGATAGGATGGCAGGAGTAAAAAAAGGTAAATACTGTGGATTCTGCGGCCGTTCTGACAAGGAAGTTGAACTTCTCATCACAGGTCTTGACAGTTGCATCTGCAATGAGTGCGCTGAGCGCGCGGCTGAGATAGTACATGAATCCAAGCCTACCTTGAAGAAAAATGCATTTCGGCTTGACAAAATACCCAAACCTCAGGAAATCAAGAAATATCTTGATGAGTATGTAATAGGTCAGGATGAGGCCAAGAAATACCTGTCTGTAGCCGTTTACAACCATTATAAGAGAATAACCCAATCGGTGACAGAAGATGATGTGGATATTGAGAAGAGTAACATCATTCTGGTGGGTGCTACTGGCACGGGCAAGACGTTACTTGCCAAGACCATAGCCAAATTGTTGAAGGTACCTTTCACTATCGTTGACGCTACAGTCCTTACTGAGGCCGGTTATGTCGGAGAGGATGTGGAGAGTATCCTTACACGTCTGCTTCAGGTTGCTGACTATGACGTAGGTTCTGCCGAGCATGGTATCGTATTCATTGATGAGATAGATAAGATAGCCCGAAAGAGTGACAATCCGTCAATAACTCGTGACGTAAGCGGTGAGGGTGTACAACAGGGGCTTCTGAAACTCCTTGAGGGATCGGTCGTTAATGTCCCTCCACAAGGGGGGCGCAAGCATCCCGAGCAGAAGTTCATAGAGATTGATACGAAAAACATTCTTTTCATTTGTGGAGGAGCTTTTGATGGGATTGAACGCAAGATAGCCAGGCGTCTCAACACGCAAGTGGTGGGTTATGACTCGGTAGAGCAGCGCAGCAGAGTGGATTTCAACAACATAATGAGGTACGTGGCTCCTCAGGACCTTAAAGCTTTCGGACTTATACCTGAGATAATAGGACGTCTTCCGGTAGTTACAAGCCTTGAACCCCTTGACCGTGATGCTTTGTTGAGGATTCTGACAGAGCCCAGGAATTCGATCATAAGGCAGTATATCAAGTTGTTCGCAATAGACGGAGTGAAACTCTCATTTGAGCCGGAGGTTCTTGATTTTGTGGTAGATAAAGCAATTGAGTTCAAATTGGGAGCCAGAGGTCTCAGGTCAATAGTCGAGACAATAATGGTGGACGCCATGTACGACACGCCTTCCACCGATTCCAAAAAGTATATAGTCACCCTCGATTACGCCAAAAAGCAGATAGAAAAGGCGGACGGTACGATTTTAGATAAAATCTGATTTTTTTTAATGCAAAAAGTTTGCAAGTTTGACTGACTTGTGTATAACTTTGTTTTCACTCCATTTTACGGATTGAACTACTTTTTTCAGACAATATGGCAAGAAAAAACATAAATCTTGCAGAGGTGCTTAAAGTCCATTTCGGATTTGACACATTCAAAGGTGACCAGGAGGCCATTATTAGGAACCTGCTCGCCGGAAGGGACACCTTTGTACTCATGCCCACAGGTGGAGGCAAATCACTTTGTTATCAGTTGCCTGCTATCGTTATGGACGGAACGGCTATCGTGATATCCCCGCTCATTGCCCTCATGAAGAATCAGGTTGATGCTATGCGCAACATGGGGGAAGAGGACGGAATTGCCCATTTCATCAACTCCTCTCTTAACAAGGCTTCTATAGATATGGTGAAGGCTGATATTATAGAAGGTAAAACCAAGCTTTTATATGTGGCACCTGAGTCATTGACAAAGGAGGAGAACGTGGACTTTCTCAAGAAGATAAAGATTTCCTTCTATGCTATTGATGAGGCACACTGTATTTCGGAATGGGGGCATGATTTCAGGCCCGAGTATCGTCGAATCAGGCCTATTGTCAATGAGATTGGCAATGCTCCTATCATAGCCCTCACAGCTACTGCAACCAATAAGGTGCGGGATGATATTAAGAAGAACCTTGGTATTCAGGATGCGGATGACTTCAAGTCCTCGTTCAACCGGCCCAATCTTTACTATGAAGTACGTCCCAAAACAAAGAATATAGATAAGGAGATTATCAGGTTCATCAAGTCCAATCCCGGCAAATCCGGTATCATATATTGTCTCTCCAGAAAGAAAGTCGAGGAACTGGCTGAGATTCTTCAGGCGAATGACATATCGGCAATGGCCTATCATGCAGGAATGGAGGCCGCGGCCCGTTCCAGCACACAGGATGCTTTCATCATGGAGAAGATAGACGTGATTGTGGCTACTATTGCGTTCGGGATGGGCATAGACAAACCGGATGTCCGCTACGTAATTCATTATGACATTCCTAAAAGTCTGGAAGGGTACTATCAGGAGACAGGTAGAGCCGGGCGTGACGGTGGTGAGGGACAGTGCATTGCTTTCTATAACAGCAAGGACGTCCAGAAACTGGAGAAATTCCTTGAGGGTAAGCCTCTCGCAGAACAGGATATAGGCCGTCAGCTACTGGCTGAAACCACAGCTTATTGTGAATCTTCAGTTTGTAGGCGCAAGTTGCTGCTCCACTATTTCGGTGAAAACTATGAGGTGGAAAACTGCGGCAACTGTGACAATTGTCTGAATCCCAAAAAACGCGTTGAGGCACAGCAGCTTCTTGAAACTGTCCTGGAGGCTATTGTTGCTGTGAAGGAGAATTTCAAAGCTGATTACATTGTGGATATCCTGCTTGGCAAGGAGACATCGGCCGTTGTTGACCATATGCATGATGACCTGGAGGTTTTTGGGTCAGGATCTGACGAAGAGGAGAAGACTTGGAATGCGGTTATCCGTCAGGCTCTGATAGCTGGCTATATCAGGAAGGATGTAGAGAACTATGGACTGCTTAAGATAACAGAAGAGGGACGTGATTTCATGAAGAATCCCAAATCATTCATGATTGTGGAGGATAAGGATTTTGAAGATGAAGATACCGAAGGGCCTATCCGTGGAGGAGGTTCCTTTGCAGTTGATCCGGAACTTTATTCTATGCTTAAGGACCTGCGTAAGAAATTATCCAAGCATCTTGAACTTCCTCCATACGTGATTTTCCAGGATCCTTCACTGGAGGCAATGGCGACAACGTATCCTGTTACCATGGAGGAACTGCAGAACATTCCTGGTGTGGGTGCAGGTAAGGCTAAGCGTTACGGTCAGGATTTCATTGATTTGATAAAACGACATGTCGAAGAGAACGAGATAGAGCGTCCGGAGGATTTGAGGGTCAGGACAGTTCCCAATAAATCCAAACTCAAGGTGAGCATAATCCAGAGTATAGACATGAAAGTTGCCCTTGACGATATTGCCATAAGTAAGGGCATTGACTTTGATGAGCTGTTAACGGAGGTGGAAGCCATAGTCTATTCAGGCACTAAACTGAACATTGACTATTTCATTGACAGCGTGATGGATGAGGATCGTGCCGAGGATATATATGATTATTTCCGGGAGTCGGAAAGTGATTCCATTGAGGACGCACTTGATGAATTGGGTAATGATTATTCCGAGGAAGAGATAAGGTTAGTCCGGATAAAATTCATATCGGAGATGGCCAATTAAAAGTAGTAACAATTTAAAACATAACAAAATGTCATTTTTAGAAGATAGGGTACTGATGGAGGGACTGACTTTCGATGATGTGTTGCTGATGCCTGCTTATTCGGAGGTACTTCCCCGTGAAGTGTCACTTGCGTCACGTTTTTCTCGCAACATTTCACTGAACCTGCCGTTCGTGACGGCCGCCATGGATACTGTAACAGAGTCAGGTATGGCCATAGCCATAGCTCGTGAAGGCGGAATAGGTGTTATACATAAGAATATGTCCATTCAGGAGCAGGCTCGCCAGGTGGCTATAGTAAAACGTGCGGAAAACGGCATGATCTACGATCCTGTGACTATACATCGCCATAATACCATTAGGGATGCTCTTGCCCTGATGGCCGAGTATCATATAGGCGGTATTCCGGTCGTGGAAGAGGATGGTACCCTATGTGGCATAGTCACAAACCGTGACCTCAGGTTCCAGCGTAACTATGATGTCAGAATTGAAGATGTCATGACCAAGGAGAATCTGGTTACAACGTATCAGCAGGTTGATATGGAAGCTGCTTCCCAGATCCTACAGGAGAATAAGATAGAGAAACTGCCAGTGGTTGATAATCATGGAAAGCTTATAGGTCTTATCACCTATAAGGATATTACCAAAGCTAAGGACAAGCCTATGGCATGTAAGGACAGCAAAGGTCGTCTCAGGGTGGCTGGCGGTGTTGGTGTCACAGCTGATTCCATGGACCGCATAGAGGCGCTCGTCGAGGCTGGTGTGGATGCAATCGTGATAGATACGGCACATGGTCATTCACGTTCGGTGGTCGAGAAACTTAAAGAGGCAAAGGCCAGTTTTAGGAATATAGATATAGTGGTTGGTAATATCGCTACGGCCGCTGCCGCCAAGATGCTGGTCGATGCTGGTGCTGATGCTGTTAAGGTGGGTATCGGTCCTGGGTCAATCTGCACTACCCGTATTATTGCAGGTATTGGCGTACCCCAGATATCAGCTATCTATGATGTCGCCAAGGCAATCAATGGCTCAGGTGTGCCTGTAATAGCTGACGGCGGTCTTCGTTATTCTGGTGATGTAGTAAAGGCTCTCGCCGCAGGAGGTGATTGTGTTATGTTCGGCTCTCTTGTTGCCGGCACGGAGGAGTCACCAGGTGAAACCATCATATTCAACGGCCGTAAGTTCAAGTCATATCGCGGGATGGGCTCGCTTGAGGCCATGGAGAACGGATCCAAGGATCGTTACTTCCAGTCGGGTGAGAAGGATGTGAAGAAACTCGTACCTGAGGGTATCGCTGCACGTGTTCCGTACAAGGGAACTCTTTATGAGGTCATTTATCAGCTTGCAGGAGGCCTTCGTTCCGGTATGGGCTATTGTGGTGCATCTAATATTGATAAACTGCACGATGCAAAGTTCGTTCGCATAACCAATGCAGGAATGAACGAGAGTCACCCGCATGATGTGGCAATCACGAGTGAAGCTCCCAACTACAGCCGGCATGAATAATTAATTTGGAATCATGAGAAGATCTGTTCCGTTATTTTTTTTACTATCACTCCTGACATCGGCCATCTGTGCGCAGGTTGCTGACCCTGTCGTCATGAAAGTCGGGGAAAATGAAATACGCAAATCTGAATTCGAGTATTTTTACAGGAAGAACTACACTGAAGAACCGGATCAGAAGAATGATTTGGAAACATATGCTGACCTCTACCTTAATTTTAAGCTTAAGGTTCAGGCTGCAATCGATGACGGCATAGAACTAAAAGAGTCATTCATAAATGAATACAAGGAATATCGTGACATGCAGGCAGAGGAGTATCTGTGTGACTCAGCATTCCTTGAGGAGACAGCCCGTCAAACCTTCCGTATGTCTGCCGAAGAGGTAGGCCCCGACGGCATAGTGGAGGCTTATATTCTCTCCATACAAATAGCAGAACCCACTCAGCGAGCATTTGATGCGGCAGTACAGAGGATAGACTCAATATATGGATTGCTCCGTGAAGGTGCGGATTTTCGTGAATTGGCAGCCAAGCACTCAGATGATGGTGCAGCCCGTAGCGGAGGTTATATAGGATGGACTTCACGCGGACAGCTGCCTGAACAGCTTGCCGATGCAGCTTTCACTATTAAGGACGGTGAAATCAGTACCCCGTTGCGCTATGAGAACTATTTCGTCATCATAAAGGTGGTTGGGCATCAGGATTTTGGTCATTATGAAGATCATAGGAACTCCATTTATGAGTGGATGAAGAATCAGCCGGCCATCATAAAGGATGCTAAACTTTCGCAGGCCCGCAAAATGTCGGAAAAATACGGTTGGAACCTATCTCCAGAGGAGGCATTGCTGCGTGAAGATTCTCTACTTGAGACGTTGATTCCAGAGTTCGGCAATATTTCAAGGGAGTATCATGACGGTTTACTTATGTTCGAGATTAGTAGCCGTGAAGTCTGGGAGAAGGCCGGTGAGGACAGTTTAGGCCTCCTTGAATTTTTCCGTAAGAACCGTAAGAAGTACTCTTTCGATGAACCTCGTTACAAGGGTATGCTCATTTTCGCCAAGGATTCAGATGTGCTTTCCCGGGCTGAAGACGCAGTCAGAGACCTCCCGTACAACGAATGGGAGGATGTACTTGCGGCTTTTAATGATGAAGGGCCGCAGATTCGTGTAATGAAAGGTCCGTTTGAAAAGGGCCATAGCAGATATTCAGACAAGGAGATTTTCGGGATAGGATCATACGATCCGCTTGAAACCTGGCCGTATATCGGTGCGGTGGGACACATGATCAGAATGCCTGAGGAACCGTCGGATCTGGGAGGGCAGATTGTTAATGATTATCAGGACTATCTTGAACAGCAATGGCTCAAACGGCTTAAGAAAAAGTATAAGACAAAGGTGGATAAGAAGGTATTGAAAACCGTTACACTTGGAGATTGAGATGAGGGTAGCCAGAGACCATAACCGTAAATTCTTGTTAGGAATAACGATACCTACAGCGCTTCTGTCGGTTTTGTTTCTTTCCTGCCGATGGGATTCCACCAGCGGTTACGACCGCGGGAAGACTCCTCTAGTGAAACTCAATGGAAACGTGCTTTACACGGAGGATCTCCTGCAAGTGTTGCCGTTGGGAATCACCGGACAGGACAGCGTGGAGTTCTCGGAAAAATACATAAGGAACTGGGTAGAGGATGTCATGTTCTATCAGAATGCAGAGCGTAACATTCCTGACACAAGGGATATAGACAGGTTGGTGGACAATTATAGGCGTTCTCTCATAGAGCATGAGTATCAGCGCCGGCTTCTGGAACAGAAATTCTCGACTGAGATAACTGATGAGGAGATAGAGAATTTCTACAATGATAATTCCGGAATGTTCATTCTGAACGAGTCTTTGGTCAAGGGGCTTCTTCTCAAGATTCCAGCCAAAGCTCCTGACCTCCAGAAAATCAGGACATTGTTTACTCAGACTGATGATGAATCGTTTGAGGAGATAGAGAAGTATTGTATCAGGAATTCGGCACGATGCGAGTTCTTTTATGACAATTGGCGCAATCTGGCAGAGATATCTGCGCTTATACCGCAGTCTGACACTTCTTTGGAGGATCTTATTGAAGAACGGAAGAGCTTTGAGACGAGTGATGAGGAGAATATCTATCTGCTTAACATAAGCGAGTATCTCGGCAAGGGTGGTGTTGAGCCCCTTGAGTATGCCAGAGAAAAGGTCAGAGTGCTCCTCATCAACACAAACGAAGTAAGTTACATGAGGAAAATAAGAGAGGAGCTTTATAAGAGTGCCATAGATAAGGGTTTAATTGAATATTGCAGAGTAGAGCAATGAACATACGTCATATTTTTTTCTGTACTGTTTTTGTCGCATTGACAAGTGTCTCATATCGTTCATCGGCCCAGAACAACGTCATTGATGAAGTAGTATGGATCGTTGGTGATGAGGCCATTTATAAGTCTGAGGTTGAGGATGCGCGTCTGGAAGCTTCCATGTCCGGAACCCGTTGGGACGGAGACCCATACTGTATCATTCCTGAGCAGCTTGCCATCAACAAACTGTTCCTGAACCAGGCTGAGCTTGATAGTATTACTGTCAGTCCGGATGATGTCAACAGTCAGGTGGAACTCTACTATAATTATTACGAGAGTAGGGCAGGTTCCAGGGAGAAGCTGGAAGAGTATAGGAAGATGAGTGCAGAACAGATCAGGCTCAAGCTTTATGAATCCTGTGAGACGGAGATGATAGTAAGCAAGGTGCGTGACAAGATCATGGAACGTGTCAAGGTCACCCCAGGTGATGTCCGCCGTTTTATGAAGGATATCTCACCTGATGATATACCTTACATCAATCCTCAGGTTGAGGTCCAGATTATCACCATGGATCCTGTTATACCTCAGGAGGAGATTGACGCTGTCAAAAATGATCTGAGGGAATATACTGAAAGGATAACCTCCGGTGAGGTCCCCTTCTCCACTTTAGCCATTCTATATTCCGAGGATCCCGAGTCTGCCAAAAACGGAGGAGACTGCGGATTCATGGGACGCGGAGAGATAGTGCCGGAATTCGCAGCAGTGGCATTCAATCTAACAGATCCTGAGAAAGTATCCAAGATTGTGGAGACCGAGTATGGGTTCCATATCATCCAGCTGATAGAAAGGCTCGGTGACAGAGTAAGGGTGAGGCATATCTTGAGAAAGCCCAAGGTTCCTATGACCAGTGTGGAGGAGTGTCTGTTAAAGCTGGATACGATTGCCCAGAATATACGGTCCGGGAAATATACGTTTGAGAGTGCTGTGACCAGTTTCTCATCGGATAAAGATACTCGTAGCAATAACGGTCTTATGGCTAATCAGTCTGAACCGGGTATGCCCATAACCTCGAAATATGAGATGCAGCAGCTTCCGCCGGATGTGGCCAAAGTTGTGGATCGTATGCACGTAGGTGAGGTATCGGACCCATTTACCATGCAGCTCAGGAACGGTAAGGTGGTTTGTGCCGTTGTCAAGCTCAAGAACAAGATCACTGGTCACAAGGCTACTATGGCTGATGACTATGAGAGGCTTCATGACATAGTGGCTGATTACAAACGTCAAGAGGCCATTGACAAGTGGATCCGGGATAAACAACGCACCACTTATGTCAAGATCAGCGATGGGTGGAACGATTGTGAATTCATGTATCCCGGTTGGGGAAAGCAATAAATTATTAAACCATGAGACCTGTCCTGCGGATTGCTGTTTTGTTGTCATTGCTCTTTGGGGCGACACTTCCTGTTTGCAGTCAGGAGCAGGACTCCGTATTGATTTCATTGGAGAATGACTCTTTGAAAAGTGAAAAGACAAGTTTTGTCTATCTCTTAAATTCCGATATCCTCAGATTTGATAAGTATAGGAATCCGGATGCTCAGATACTCATCGGCAATGTTGTGTTCAGGCATGATAGCATGTACATGTATTGTGATAGCGCACTTTTCTATCAGGAAGCCAATTCGTTCGAAGCTTACCACAACGTACGTGCGGAGCAGGGTGATACGCTTTTCCTTTACGGTGATTCACTTTTTTATGACGGCAACACAAAACTCTTGCGTGTGAGGGACAACGTGAGGTTGGAGAACCGCAGTATGGTGTTGCTCACTGACAGTCTCAATTATGACCGTAACATAGGGATAGGCTGGTTCTTTGACGGAGGTACGCTGCTTGATGAGCAGAGCACACTTATTTCGGAATACGGACAGTTTGAGACAGAGACAAAATTGGCTACTTTCATAGAGGGAGTTACACTGGAGAGTCCAGACTACAATCTCACATCTGATACACTTCACTACAATACTGACCTTCATAAGGCATTTATTGTCAGTCCCACTACAATCATCAGTGATGACAACATAATACATACATCCCGAGGTACTTTCCTCTCTGACTCCAGGGATGCCGTACTGCTTGATCGTTCAGTCGTGGAACAGGATGATGGTAGTACCAGAATGACGGGTGACAGTATCATCTACACCGAGAGTTCAGGAAGCGTATTCGGATATGGCAATGTGGTAATTAATGACTACAGTGACAGGATTGACGTCTTAGGTGATTATGCGTGCTATTTTCAGGATACGGATTCCGCTGTCGTGACAGGGAATGCCTTACTTATAGAGTATTCGGCAGGTGACAGTCTCTTTCTGCATGCTGACACCTTCCGTCTGCTGACATTTTACAACGAGACTGGCGATACTGTAATCAACCGTCATGTAAGGGCCTTCAACAAGGTCAAGGCTTGGAGAAACGATGTACAGATGGTGGCTGATTCCGCACAGTTCTGTACAGCCGATTCCACCCTCACGCTTTTCAAAGACCCTATCCTTTGGAGTGACAACCAGCAGATTCTGGGTGAGAAAATGATTTTTTACATGAATGACAGCACTATTGAGCGTGCTGAAGTTATAGGACAGGCGCTGTTCATACAGGACAATGACTCATTGCATTACAATCAGATAACCGGTCGTGAGATGTATGCCTGGTTCAAGAACGGGGAGATAGACAAAGCCGATGTCAAAGGTAATGTGTTGGCTATTTTCTATCCTGTGGATGATGCAGACTCCTCTATGATAGGAATGAACACTCTTGAGGGTTCGCATCTTACAATCCATTTCCTTCACCGAACGGTTGAAAGTATAGTGGTACACGGGCGCTCAAGCGGAATCATGTATCCCATGAGTCAGCTGGAGGAGAAAAAGATGTACCTTTCCAATTTCAATTGGTTTGACCGTTTAAGGCCTATCAGTCGCAATGATGTCTTCTTCTGGAGGGCAAAAAGGCCTACGGAACAGTTAAAACAGACTTCAAACAAGACAGTGCCGTTGCCGACACTGCCTAAAATACAGGGAGATTGATATGGGAATGTTTACAGTAAGAGAGCCCCGTCGTTTCGAGCATAAGTATATCTATTATGATGAGCGGAAGGACAGGTTGGCCAAAATGGAGGAGAAAGCCAAGAGAGAACTTGGCATGCTTCCGGAAGAGACATATAACCCGGAGAATATCCGTGGTAAATTCATTGAGGGAACCAAGCATCTCAAACGCCGTAAGGAGAACGGTGGTCCCCGCATGACCATCCAGACATCTGTGGTACTTATACTGGCTCTTCTGTTCGTGTTGCATTGGCTCATGACCGGGAAATTTTTCATCTGATTGTGACCTATGGGTGAAGTCAGGATCCTGTCACAGAATGTGGCAAGCCAGATTGCAGCCGGCGAGGTTGTCAACCGCCCTGCATCGGTTGTGAAGGAACTCATGGAGAACGCAGTGGATGCAGGAGCGGACAGCATTAAGGTTATTCTGACCGACGCCGGTCGAACCTCTATTCAAGTCATTGATAATGGTTGCGGGATGAGTGCTTCAGATGCCCGCCTGGCGTTCGAACGTCATGCCACATCCAAGATACGTAATACAGACGATCTATATTCTCTCACTACATTCGGGTTTCGTGGTGAGGCCTTACCCTCCATAGCCGCTGTGGCTGAGGTGGAACTCCGGACACGCACTTCGGACAGCGACATAGGAACCGCCATAACCATAAAGGCTTCTGAGATAGTACATGAAGAGACGTGTGTGTGTCCTGTAGGCAGCAGTTTTACCGTACGTAACATATTCTACAATGTACCGGCCCGGCGCAAGTTCCTCAAGAGTAACCAGACAGAATACGGTCATATTTTGACTGAGGCAGAACGTCTGGCTTTGGCTCATCCGGAGGTAGCTGTAGAGCTTATCCATCAGGGTGAGCATGTGCTGTCATTGCCGGTTTCGGCCATAAAGCAGAGGATAATCAACCTATTCGGCCGTAGGATGAATGAGGCAATGCTCCCTGTTGAGGTTGAGACATCTGTTGTGAAGGTTAGCGGTTTCTGTTCCAATTTGGAAAATGTTAAAGGCCGTGGTGCCAAGCAGTTCTTTTTCGTGAACGGCAGGTTTATGCGTCATCCCTATTTCCACAAGGCTGTCTTGAGTGCATACGAGGGACTTGTGCCGGACGGTGAACAGCCTTCATATTTCATCTTCCTGAACGTACCCCCTGACACTATCGATGTCAACATTCACCCCACCAAGACTGAGATAAAGTTTCAGGACGAGCAGGTGATATGGAAAATCCTCATGGCTGCTGTAAAGGAAACAGTGGGTCGTTTTGAGGATATGCCTACCATAGATTTCGATACGGCGGACATGCCTGATATCCCTATCTTTGACTCATCACGTCCCGTGATACAGCCCAAAGTGAGCTATAATCCCGATTTTAATCCGTTTTCAGGCCATAGGAGCGAGTCTGCCCTTGCAAAAACCAATAGTGATAATTGGGACAAGTTATACGGAGAGGTCATAGAACGCAAGGTGAATGACAGGACAGTGTCATTCACCCCCATGGGCGAGACACTTATCAAGGTGGAGGAAGAGCCGCTCAAACCATATCAGTTTGCTGACCGTTTTATTCTTGTCCCTTCAGAGCATGGACTTATGATAATAGATCAGCATCGTGCCCATTTAAGAGTTTTATATGAGCGTTTTATGTCCGATGCTGGCAGCAGCAAGGCCGCTTCCCAGGGACTGCTTTTCCCTGAGATATTCCAGCTCTCCGTTACTGATGCTGCTGTCTTTGCTGATTTGAAACCTCGTTTTGCCGATTTGGGATTCGATATTTCTGATATGGGACGTGGAGCAATTGCTGTTCAGGGCGTCCCTTCAGGTCTAGAAGGACAGGATTATGAGCGTCTTGTTACCGATATGATTGCTGACCTGCGTATCAACCCTACACAGGAGGAGGAACGCCAGCTTGAAAGTATGGCATTGGCTATGGCCCGTAAGGCCGCCATCCCCATCGGCCGCCATCTGTCAGAGAATGAGATGCAGGAGCTTGTACGTGCTCTTCAGGCATGCAGCATCCCTTCCCGCACTCCTGACGGAAGGACAGTTTATGTAATTAAATCTGAACAGGAAATCACAAAGTGGTTCTAATCAGCCTATAGGGCCATGCTTATGTTTGTTCCAGAGCCCGTATATCTCACTGACATTACCGGCGGTGATGAACCCGTGGATATCGTTCTTTTTCATGAAGTCCATCAGTCTTGAAAACTCATCCTGTGTAAGCAGGGCCTGAATCTCAGTGTTCTCCTTGCCGCTGTATCCGCCGGTCACTTTATAGAGGCTGCATCCGCGGTCCAGTTCTTCAATTATATATTTGCGCAATATCTCATGGCTGGAGGATATGATGCACACTCTTTTACGCTTGTTTATGCTGGCCGTGAAGTAATCCACGACAATGCCGTTAATCCATGTACCTATCAGACCTACCACAACCATCCTGAAAGGATTAATTATAAAAGCCGTACAACAGATGATTGCCCCTGCCACAGATATGGACGCCCCTATGTCAAAGTGAAGGTATTTGTTTACTATCTTGGCCAGTATGTCCAGTCCTCCGGTGGAGGCGTTAATGTGAAACAGAATGGCCTGTGATGCACTAAGCAATAGCACAAAACAACACAGGTCCAGCCATACGTCACCCATGACCGAAGTTCCATCACTGATAAGCTCAGAAGCCGGCATTATTTTTTCCCATAGGTCCATGAGCGGGCCTAGAATCATGGCAGTATAAACAGTCTTAAGGCCGAATTCCTTGTCGATGAGCAGATAAGCCATAATAAGTAGAATGGCGTTTATGATCAGAATCACAGTTGAAACCTTAACCTGCATTCCAATCATTTCGAAAATACCGCTTATCACAATTGACAGACCGGAGATGCTTCCAATAATCAACTTGCCGGGAACCAGAAAATAGTTCACGGCAAGTGCCGCTACAGCCATACCTGCCGTCATTATGAGAAGTTCTTTCCAGAACTTCCATGTAAGTACAGCGTTCCATGCGACATTGGTAGCATCACTTATCTTGCTCATTGTAATTGGTTTAAAGGCGTCGCTTAATAGATTTTGAAGCCAATTATCTGACGCACCTCACGCAAAGTCTTGGATGCGCTCTCACGGGCCTTCTCGGCCCCGGCACGGGCTATTTTGTCAAGTAGTTCATTATTGCTGGAGAATTCCCTGATACGCTCGCGTATGGGATTGGTGGCGGCCACTATATCTTCGGCCAGTTGCTTTTTGAGGTCGCCATAGCGAAGTGTGCAGTCATTCCATTTTTCGTTGAAATAATTGTAAGTATCGTTGGTGGAAACCACACCAAGCAGAGTGAACAGGTTCTGAATGACCTCCGGTTTCTCGCTGTTCGGAATCTGTGGACCGGCATCGGTCACCGCTTTCATAACCTTCTTACGGATTGCTGAAGGTTCGTCACACAGATAAATGCAGTTACCCTCGCTCTTGCCCATCTTGCCGGAACCGTCTAACCCCGGAATTTTTATTCCCCCTTCCTTGGCCAAAGAGAACGATGCAGGTTCCGGGAAGAAATCCACTTTATACATCTGGTTGAAACGGCGGGCGAATTTGCGTGCCATCTCCATGTTTTGCTCCTGATCCTTTCCTACCGGCACCTTATTGGCCTTGTGGATTATGATGTCTGAAGCCATCAGAGTGGGGTAGGTAAGCAAACCTGCATTCACATTGTCAGGTTGTTTCCTTGCCTTCTCTTTGAATGATGTAACGCGCTCAAGTTCACCCAAATAAGCATTCATGTTGAGATAGAGATACAATTCAACCACCTCAGGGACATCACTTTGGACGTAAATGGTGGCTTTTTCAGGGTCAAGACCGCAAGCCAGATACTCAGCCAGAATGGTGCGGACACTGTTCTGAATGTTCTCAGGGGTAGGGTGTGTGGTCAGGGAGTGCCAGTCTGCAATGAAAAAGAAACATCTGTATAAATCCTGAAGCTTAATGAAGCTTGTCACTGCACCATAGTAATTACCCAGGTGAAGGTTTCCTGTAGGGCGTATGCCACTGAGAACTGTTTCCATCTCTTTATATTTTTTTTATGCCGCGAAGATACTACAAAACGCCCATATTAGAGGAAAAACATTAAAAAAACGGTTTAAAGTTTTTGTCTATAAGTAAAAGTTCTTATCTTTGCACCGCTTTTGCGGAAAGCACGGGCGTTTAGCTCAGCTGGTTCAGAGCATCTGCCTTACAAGCAGAGGGTCGGCGGTTCGAATCCGTCAACGCCCACAAGCAATAGTAATAGCAAAGGAGTCTCATGTGGGGCTCCTTTACTATTGCAAGCCGCCCTCCACCTCATTTCAGTTTGAAAATCCTGACAGAGTGGATTTGTAATACTTTAGCGTAATAACAGGCTATCATTGTGGAACCAATAAAAATACTTTTTGTCTGTCACGGAAACATTTGCAGGAGTCCCATGGCGGAGTTTATCCTTAAGGCAATGGTCAGAGTGAAGGGACTTGAAGACCGGTATTATATCGAGTCGGCTGCTGTGTCTTCCGAAGAGATAGGCAACCCTGTTTATCCGCCTGCCAAGCGTTGCCTAAACCAGCATGGTGTATGGTTTGACCCTGCCAAACGTGCACGACAGGTCATTCGTTCGGATTATGAGCGCTTTGACCGCATTATCTGTATGGACAGTTCCAATTTGCGCTGGATACGTATGATTATACCTCAGGATCCCCAAAACAAGATACATCTGATGATGTCATATACCGGTATGGGACGAGATGTTGCAGACCCATGGTACACGGGTGATTTTGAAACTACTTTCCAGGATATTCTGGAAGCATGCGAAGCGATGCTTAGGGTATAAATCCCTTTTTTTCCATCATCAAAACGTGAGCTCACTTAAGGGGAAATGGCGCAAACACCCCCTCCGCAAATCGTGTGGAGGGGGTGTTTGTAAATGTTCTTCAAACTATAAGCGGTCAGTCTTTTGTGGCTGCCTCAAGTTTGCGGCGCAATATAAACATTATCAGACCTGCAATCACGCAGAGAGCTATCAGGATTGCCCAGTTGGCCATAAGCGGAATCTTCTTCCATAAAGCTGACGGAATGCGGCTCAGGTAGTTACCTATGGCAGTAGCGGCAAACCATCCGCCCATCATCAGGCCCTTGTACTTGGGAGGAGCCACCTTACTTACAAAACTGATACCCATGGGGCTCAGCAGGAGCTCGGCAACGGTCAGAGTAAAGTAGGTACCTATGAGCCAGTTGGGGCTTAGCACGCTCTGTGCCTGTTCACCCAGGTCCTTAGGTGAGATAAGATCTGTGGATGCGGCGGTAATTACGGCAAATCCCACACCAGCCAGCAACATACCAAGACCTATCTTGACCGGAGCTGAAGGCTCCTTGCCTTTCTTGCCCAACGCACCGAATACAGCTACCGATACGGGAGTCAGAGCCACTACAAAGAACGGGTTGAACTGCTGGAAGTCAGATGTGGCGGCATTGAACGGATTGGGCATGCCCATATAGAATGCTATGGCTCCAGCCCAAAGGGCCAGTGTGGCAATGCCTGCTATCAAGCGGGCCTTCCTGGTATCGCTCTGGAATATGGCGAAAAGGGTGTAGATTGAAACTGCAATGAGTGCCAGTGACCAGATGTTGAACCACATACGGTTGATTCCGGTAATGCCGTTCAGCTTGGTGTATTTATCGGCAAAGAATGTCAAGGCAGAACCGTTCTGATGGAATGCCATCCAGAAGAAAATCACGACAGCGAACACAAGCAGCAGGGCTACGATGCGGTCCTTGGTCTGCTTGGGAGTGAGCTCCTGGATCTGTACGTTCTGAGCCTTGGCCTGCTTTGTGTTTACATCGGCATGCCTGAACCATGAGCGGCAGAAGAAATAGATAAGCAGCGAGAGCACCAGCGATGCGCAGGCCACGTAGAAGCACAGGCGGTAGCCCTCGGCCAGAGACTGCAGGTATGCACCTGACTGTGCGCCAAACTCAACTGTGGCATTGTCAATAGGTACAAAATGATATCCTGCATTCTCAATGTGCGGATTATAGAGAGCCTTTGCCATTGCGGGGGCGAACATGGCGCCTATGTTGATGGCCATATAGAAGAGGCTGAACGCGGCGTCACGCTTGTCGGAATACTTAGGGTCATCATACAGATTACCCACCAATACCTGCAGGTTACCCTTAAACAGGCCGGTTCCTACAGCAATCAATGCCAGTCCGGCAAACAGCGTCCATTTGTCAATCACCTGGGTCGCCATAGGAACGGCCAGAGCCAGATAACCGAAAAACATCACGAATGCGCCTATGGTGACGCACTTGCCGTAACCTATCTTATCGGCTATGATACCACCCAGCAGGGGCATGAAATAGACTCCTGCAAGAAAAATTGCATACACTTGTCCGGCTGCATTCTCATCCCAGCTGAACTTGGCCCTCATGTAGAGGGTAAAGATGGCCAGCATTGTGTAGTAACCGAACCTTTCGCCTGTGTTGGCAAGAGCCAATGCAAACAGGCCTTTTGGCTGTCCTTTGAACATCGTTGTTTCAGTTAGTTATTTGAATGCGCTAATTTAGCACATCCTTGAGAAATGACCAAGCACTCCTATTATTATTGTATTACGGATGTATGGTGTGATGTCGGTATTGTGTCAATAAATTTTGTAAAATATTAAGAAGTGATAAAGACTCTCAGGTGAGTGGGCTTTATTTGAAATTAGTAGTATTTTTGCCGTGTGAGTGAACACATTATTGTTTTTAAATTAGAATTGAGACTATGAAAAAGAGAATTTTTTTATTGTCAAGCCTGTTTTTCGTCTTTACCACAGTCTGGGCTCAACAGGAAGAATTGTGGGTTAAGAATGGCAGTCGAAACATTTTCGGAATACTTAATCATCAGCAGGGAACCGGGAAACATCCATTGGCCATTATCGTTCATGGCTTCAACGGCACGCATGATGGCGGACTCAACTATTTTGACACATTCAGTTCACTGGGTTACATGTGCTACACTTTTGATTTTCCCAATGGATCAGTAAACAGCAGGAGTGGTAACAACACTATGGAGATGTCCGTGCTGGACGAGCAGCATGACCTGGAAGCCATTGTCAGGTTTTTCAAGACCCGTGAAGACGTTGATTCCAGTCGTATAGTGCTGGTTGGTGAGAGTCAGGGCGGTCTTGTGGCAGCCTTGGTCGCAGCATACAACCCGAAAGATATCAGCCGGCTGATATTGGTTTACCCGGCCATATCTTTGGGGCACAGCAATGATACACGACCGATGGAGAGTATGCCTGATACCACACGTATCTGGGGCGTGCCGTTGGGTAAGCGTTTCTATCAGGAACTGCGTGAAATCCATTCGTTCGATGTGATAGGCCGTTATGAAAAGCCTGTACTTATCATTCAGGGTGATGCCGACAATGTGGTACCCCTGCAGAGTACACGGACAACCTTAAGTAAATATAAGGATGCACAGTTGCATGTCATACACGGAGGTGGTCATGGGTTTAACCAGGAGCAGATGAAGGAGTCATTTGAACATATAAGGAACTTCATCAGGCAAGACTGATCTAGAGCAGGAAGTTACTCAGCATGATTACGATAATGATTATCGGGGCAACCCAGCGGACCATGAAATACACGAATCTGAATATCCAGGGCGGTGTGGTGGATTTGTTGTGACTGGTAAGCTCGTCCATGAAATCGGCTCTTTCTACGCGCCAACCGGCGAAGAGTACCATAATGAGGCTGCCCACGGTTATAAGGACATCACTTGATATTACGTCAAAGAAATCAAAGATGTTGTTGCCCAGTATGCTGATTCCAGACAGTGCCCCCTGTGACAGTGAACAGATGCATCCCAGTGCAATAATCAGTATCATGCTGCTGATTACGGCTCCGTTGCGGCTCTGTTTCCACTCCTCAATGAAATAACGTACTATCACTTCAAGCATCGATATGGCCGATGTCACTGCAGCCAGCAGCAGTGAGAGGAAAAACAGTACGGCTATTATGCTGCCGCCCGGCATTGAGGCGAATACTCCGGGAAGGGTTATGAAAACCAGCCCGGGACCGGCATTTACAGCCGGTTGTGTTCCGTTCATAAACGCTATTGCGTAAACCGCTGGAATGATGGCCAGACCTGCAATGATAGCGAACAGCGTGTCAATCAGGCCTGTTGATATGGCGGTCATGGCAATATCCTCCTTGGTCTTTACGTATGATCCGTAGGTAAGTAGTATGCCTATTCCTATGCTCAGTGACATGAATGCCTGCCCAAGTGCGGTTATGAGTACCTTGCCGTCTATCTTGCCGAAATCCGGAATGAGCAGATATTTGGTGCCTTCGGATGCTCCTGGAAGAGTAAGAGATCGTATGGCTACCAGTATGATAGTTATTGACAGCACAGTCATCATGGGCTTGGAGAACCTCTCAATGCCGTTCTTTACGCCTCCGAAATTGGCTAATGCAGTTAATGCCAGGAATATGAGCGTATAGACCAGAGGCTCGTATGTGGAGCTGATGAATGCTCCGAATGCACCTGCATAGTCCAATGCCGGATCAGTAAAACTGAACGTGCAGGCTTGAATCAGAAACTTGACCGACCACCCACCGACAACAGTGTAGAACGCCATTATGACGATGGGTGTGAGTAAGGTTATGAAACCGGCCCAACGCCATCGGGGTGCTCCCAGATTGTCATACACGCGGGTCACGTTGGTGCGGCATTTGCGTCCCAGTGTGATCTCGGTCATAAGGACGGGGATGCAGATTGTAAAGAGCAGTATGAGATATACAAAAATGAATGCCCCGCCGCCGTTCTTGGCTGCCAGGAAAGGAAAACGCCACAGATTACCCAATCCAACAGCTGATCCGGCCATAGCCATTATCATTCCGAAGTGGCTGTCAAAGCGTTCTTTGCGCCTCTCCTTCTTATCCATTGCCTGGTTTCAACAGAATATGAATAACCTTATTATCCCTTGATGTTGGGCTCCTCCAGTCCGTAACCCTCTTTCTTGTCCACAGCCTTGAGGCGCAGCGCAAGCAGCAGAGCTACAATGCCGAACAGGGCAAATATTACCATGGGGAGAGTGTAGTTATACTGGGTTACCTCAGCACCGTCAACCAGACGTACACCAGCCTTGCAGTACTTGTCCAGGATGCCTCCTATAAGCAGGGGCACAAACCCAAGACCTATGTTCTGCACCCAGAATATGAGTGCGTATGCGGAGCCTACAAGTTTCTGCGGGATAATCTTTGGTACGCTGGGCCACATAGCCGACGGAACCAGTGAGAATGCCACACCCAGGATTATCATGATGAATGCCGCAAACCACCAGTAATTCAAAAGAGGTAGTGCAAACAGCACGTGCACCAAGATCAGAAGCAGCGAACCTATTATCATTATGGTGGCACCTTTCCCCTTTTTGTCATAGATGCCGCCGAAGAGCGGTGTCATGATAAGATTCCCAAAAGGAATAAGGCTGGGAATAATACCTGCCAGAGTGGTGCTGACACCGTATTTGTTCTCCATCAGTGATGCGGCGTATTTCATGAACGGGAAGACGGCTGAGTAGAACATGAGACAGAGCAGGGCAATCAGCCAGAATCCGCGGTTCGTTATGATCAGTTTGAGGTCTTTCACCCTGAATACGTCATCGGACTCTGTCTGCTGCTGGGCAACTTCGGTGTCAAACTGCTTGTCCATGCGGCAGAAAACCAGATATGCCAGGAATCCTATGCAGAGCAGGATGGCCGAGAATAGCAGCGGAGCGGACAGTGAGAAATACTTTACTATCATAGGGCTGAACACCAGGGCAGCGGCTGTTCCCAGACGTGCAACGGCCACCTGAACACCCATGGCCAGAGCCAGTTCCTTGCCGGCAAACCACTTGGTTATGACCTTGGACACGGTGATTCCGCAGTTCTCCGTACCCACAGCGAATATGGCATAGCCCAGACAGGCCACGAATACCTGAGTACGCATTCCGAATATGGTACCGGCCTCAGCTCCAGGCGATATGTAATTGACTGCATAATATTTTATGAGAGCTCCGGCCAGCATCAGGATACATGTTACTATACCCGTAAACCTTACACCCATCTTGTCCAGTATGATACCACCGAATATCAGCATGAACAGGAATACGTTGAACCAGCAGTATGCCCAGTTGAACTGACCGAACTCAAGGCTGGTCCAGCCCATCTGCTCCTCAAGCATGGTCATAAGGGGTGAAAGGGCATCGGTCAGAAAATAGCCCCACATCATAGTGAAAGACACGATAATAAGCGCAGTCCAACGGGCAGCTTTGCTCTCGCTGATTCTTTTCTTGGCAGTCTGTGACATATTTTAAGTATTTTGTTTGTGCAAAATTATGAATTTCTTGCTAAATTTGCGCCGCTGCTGCGAAGCAGATAAGTGCGATGATGAAAAAAACATGAAACAGGTTTTTTCTATATAAGGAATTGAAAGTGAAACTTGATGAACTTACAGCTGTATCCCCTATAGACGGGCGATATCGTGGCAAGACACAGGAACTTGCATCTTTTTTTTCAGAATTTGCCTTGATACGTTACAGGGTGAGGGTTGAGACAGAGTACTTTACAGCGCTCTGTGAATTGGGATTGCCTCAGCTGGCGGGTGTCTCACGCGCGTCATTGGACGGTTTGCGTCATATCTGGCAGGATTTCAGCGAGGAGGACGCGGCTCATATCAAGGATATTGAGAAGGTGACCAATCACGATGTTAAGGCTGTAGAGTATTTCCTTAAGGAGAAATTCGACCTTGTTCCGGAATTGGTCCGGTATAAGGAGTTCATACATTTCGGTCTTACCTCTCAGGATATAAACAACACCTCAGTGCCTTTGTCAATAAAGGAGGCATTGGAACATGTCTATTATCCTGCCATACAGTCTCTTATTGACAAGTTGGAGGAGTATGCGCAACGCTGGAAGGATGTTCCCATGTTAGCCCGTACTCACGGACAGCCTGCATCACCCACACGTCTGGGTAAGGAGATAGAGGTGTTTGCCTATCGTCTGCGCGAGCAGCTTAAGCAGCTTAAGGCTGTGCCGCTGTCGGCCAAGTTCGGTGGTGCCACCGGTAATTTTAACGCCCACCATGTAGCTTATCCAGATATTGACTGGAAGACATTCGGAGCAAGATTCCTTAGTGATAAGCTTGGGCTGGTACGTGAGGAATACACCACGCAAATATCCAACTATGACAATCTGGCTGCTCTGTTTGATGCCCTGAAACGCATGAACACCATCCAGATTGACATGAACCGTGATTTCTGGCAGTACATATCAATGGAGTACTTCAAGCAGCAGATCAAGGCCGGTGAGGTAGGTTCAAGTGCCATGCCCCATAAGGTCAACCCCATAGACTTTGAGAATGCGGAGGGTAACTTGGGTATGGCCAACGCCATCCTGGAGCATCTGTCACGCAAGTTGCCGGTATCCAGATTGCAGCGAGACCTTACAGACTCCACGGTAATCCGTAATATAGGAGTTCCTTTCGGACATCAGGTCATAGCAATTGCCAGTTCACTCAAGGGACTGGGAAAACTGCTCATTAACGAAAACAAGATTGCCGCTGACCTTGAGGGATGCTGGAGCGTTGTGGCCGAGGCCATCCAGACCATACTTCGTAGAGAGGGCTATCCGCATCCGTACGAGGCCCTTAAGGCTCTAACTCGTACTAATGAAGCTATATCGGAGCACTCTATAAAGGAATTCATAGATAATCTTGATGTAAGTGAGAACGTCAGGAAAGAGTTATCAGCCATTTCACCTGAAAACTACTTGGGAATATGATATTTTTTATCTAACTATATTCTATTTAACGTAACTAACAACTAAGGCCGTGAGGTCTGTAAAAAAGGATTTATTATGGAAATTGAAAAAGGAAACAGGTTCTACGATGAGAACGCAAATCACGATGAAGCTGAAAACAGTTTCAACAGTTTTACTGAAGGAACGGAAGATCAGAAAAGAAGTGAAAACCGCAGGGACGGACGTCCACGGTTCGTAAAGGTTGATTATAGTACCCGTCCGCAGTTCACAAGGGTTGAACGTCAGCCCAGAAAGAATGAGGATGGTCAGGATGGCTACAGTCAGGACAGACCGCGCCGTCAGTACTACAACAACAATCAATATGGACAGGACAGACCATATTACAACAATCAGAACCGTCAGGGTGGTTATGTCCGCAACAACTATGGTCAGAACGGATCTCGTTACGGCTATAGCCAGAACCGTCAGAACGATGGTGGACAAGACCAACAGCCCCGTTTCTACAGAGAGCGCGTCCAGGGACAGGGCGGGTATCAGCGTCAAGGGGGATACCAGCGTCAGAGTGGTTACCAACGTCCTTACGGATATCAGAATGGCGGATACCGCAAGCCTGTCCAGAAACGTCAGGACAGCCGTAAGCGCATAGAGTACCAGGATGTCATTCATGATCCTGAGGAAGAGATTCGTCTGAACAAGTATCTGGCCAATGCCGGTGTATGTTCACGCCGTGAAGCTGATGATTTTATCCAGGCAGGTGTCGTCAAGGTTAACGGACAGACAGTGACAGAACTCGGAACCAAGGTGCATCGCGGTGACAACGTGCTGTTCCATGACCAGCTTGTAAGCATCGAACGCAAGATATATATCCTTCTTAACAAGCCCAAGGATTGTGTCACTACAGTGGATGATCCTCAGGAGCGCAAGACCGTTATGGACTACATCAAGGGTGCTTGCAAGGAGCGTGTATACCCCGTTGGCCGTCTGGACCGCAACACAACCGGAGTGCTTCTGCTAACCAATGACGGTGAGTTGGCTACACGTCTTACCCATCCCAAGTTCCTCAAGAAGAAGATTTATCATGTTCGTCTGGACCGCAACGTATCGGCAGAGGATATGCAGGCACTGCTCAACGGTGTGAAGATTGGCGAGGAAGAGAATGATGTGGTACGTGCCGATGAGGTGAGCTACGTGAATGATGACAAGACCCAGGTGGGTATTGAGATCCATTCAGGCCGCAACCGCGTAGTCCGCCGTATGTTTGACTCTCTGGGTTATAGGGTAACCAAGCTTGACCGCGTGCAGTTTGCAGGCCTTACCAAAAAACGTCTGCGCCGCGGTGACTGGCGTTTCCTGACCGAGAAGGAGGTCAACATGCTCCGCATGGGTGCTTACGAATAACCTGTCATGAATTAAAACTGAAACAATGGAAATAAAGAGAACAAGGATTGCCGACCTCCTGAAGCGTACCGATTTCGGTAAGGAGGTGATTGTCAAAGGGTGGGTTAGGACCAGACGCGGAAGCAAGAGCGTCAGTTTCATAGCCCTTAATGACGGATCGACAATCAAGAATGTTCAGATTGTAGCTGATATGGATAAGTTCAGTGATGAACTTATGAAACAGATCACCACCGGTGCTTGCCTCAGTGTTAAAGGTACTATGGTGGAGAGCATCGGTTCAGGTCAGGCTGTAGAGGTTCAGGCTACCGATATTGAAGTGCTTGGTCTGTGCGGTGATGACTATCCCATGCAGAAGAAAGGCCAGTCATTCGAGTATATGCGTCAGCATGCGCATATGCGACTGCGCACCAACACTTTCGGTGCCGTGATGCGCATACGTCACAATATGGCTATGGCCATACATACTTATTTCCATGAGCATGGATTCTACTATTTCCATACTCCTCTCATCACAGCAAGTGACTGTGAAGGAGCCGGAAACATGTTCCAGGTAACCACCAAGAACCTCTATGACCTTAAGAAGGATGAACAGGGTAAAATTATCTATGATGATGATTTCTTCGGTCAGCAGACCTCACTTACCGTAAGCGGACAACTGGAGGGTGAGCTTGGAGCTACGGCTCTGGGTGCCATCTACACCTTCGGTCCCACCTTCCGTGCCGAGAATTCTAATACTCCGCGTCATCTGGCAGAGTTCTGGATGATTGAGCCTGAGGCGGCTTTTCTGGATCAGGAGGAGCTAATGGACCTTGAGGAGGACTTCATCAAATACTGTGTACGCTGGGCACTGGACCACTGCCAGGATGACCTGCAGTTCCTCAATCAGATGATTGACAAGACTCTGCTCGAGCGTCTTGAGGGCGTCTTGAAAGAGAGCTTTGTGCGCCTTACCTATACCGAGGGCATCAACATACTTCAGGAAGCCATCAGCAAAGGCCATAAGTTTGAATTCCCCTGTAACTGGGGCGATGACCTTGCCTCAGAGCACGAGCGTTACCTGGTAGAGGAGTATTTCAGGAAGCCTGTCATCATGACGGATTACCCCACCTCCATTAAGTCTTTCTACATGAAGCAGAACGAGGCTACGGCCGGTGGCGGATCCATTGGCTATAAAGGCATTGAGGCTCCCGCACCCACCATGCAAGGTACTGATGTGCTGTTCCCGCAGATAGGTGAGATAATAGGCGGCTCAGTACGTGAGGCCGATTACGATAAGCTAATGGCCGAGATAAACCGCCGTCAGATGGATATGACCCATCTATGGTGGTATCTGGATACCCGTCGCTGGGGCAGTTGTCCGCACGCCGGTTTCGGTCTGGGCTTTGAGCGCCTTATCCTCTTCATAACCGGAATGCAGAACATACGTGACGTCATCCCGTTCCCGCGCACTCCCAGGAACGCCGAATTCTAAAAACATACAAAAGGGGTTAGGCCCCTTTTGTATGTTCTTATCTTGAGGTGAGCTTGAAGTAGATGCGGAGGGACCAGACCAGGATGGTGACCATTCCCCAGCGGAACAGGAGCATCCAGTACCACATGCCGCCCATTGCCGCAAAAAGCATCAGATCCTCCAGATTACTGTGTGATATGCCTATGTGGGTGTTGAGCAAGAGTATGCTTCGGTCGGATATCTTACCCCTTTCCATCTCGTCCATGATGGCGGCCGACCCATATAACAGCCCTATCACATTGGCTACTATCCATAGGAATGTGGTCTCCTCTGGTAACCCGAACACAGTGAGCAGCGGGCTGAAGAATCGGGAAATCCTGTCCATGATTCCATATTCGTACAGTGCACGCTGAATAATGTTCAGGATGAATATAAGTACGGTCATCCAGACTGTAAGTTTGGCCAGTCCCTTGAGCCACACCAGGAACATGGGACCAAAATCACCGTTAATATCCACGAACGGGACCAGTGAGAGGTCTGTCGTTTCGGCATCAAAGAGAGGTCTGCCAGGAAGTATAAGATTCATCAGGACACCTAATGAAATTGATGCTATCGTGCGGACAAACACTGTATGGACAACAGGGGTTCCGGTCTTTTTCTGGATGGCTGTCTCGGCCACCATTGCGTGAGCAGCCAGAGTCATGGTCCCAAGGATGGTTATCTGCCTCACGGTAAGGTCAATGGTTGAAATAACGGCAATACATGAATATACGTTGATGAAATAGCCGCTTACATACGCTAGCGACGCATCGCCCGGAAGACCAAAAATGTGGAATACAGGACTGACAGCAGCAGCTATCCATGCCAGTATTCCGGTATATTTGAGCATGAACATGACGAATGACACAATGGCTGTTATCCTGAAAATCCACCAGATAGTCTTCAGTGCTCCCGGAGTGGCCTGCCTGATAATCTTTTTTATTTTTCCCATTTCGGCCGCAAAGATACCTTTAATTGCTATATTTGCATTAAAAAAAAATTGCTTTATTTGTATTAAAAAAAAGATGAAAAGCAAAATTGTCTCATTGCTCATTACTGTTGTATGTGCCATATCCTTATCAGGTTGTGATTCAGATGATTGGATAGTGGACTGGGCTCCCGTGAACATCTATATCGAGGCCGTGGATTCCGATGAGAATTCAATCATATCTCCTCAAATGCCCGGGATGACATTGACTTTCCAGGGGGAAACCTATACGGTCATTGATATGGACAGTGTGGCTAGAAGACACACCACAAAAACCTATCTGGCTGTAATGGAAGGCCTTGTCGCACAGCCCAGTATGGAGATAGACGGTAAGACCGTATATCGGCTTGTGTTCGGGGAGATAGACGGAGCGGCCGATATGGATGAGGATATCGTGCTCTACTGGCCTGATGGAAGCAGGGATGTAATACATTATCACTGCTCTGATCATAAAGAGGGACGTAACCCCAAATGCAAGCGCAGTTGGAAGTTGAACGGCCAGGAACATGAAGGCAATACATTCCGTTTTCAGAAAACTACAGGCCGATGACTCTAAAAGAATTCCTTAACGATGGCGATAAGTTCGCCAAATATATAGGCATAGAACTCACTGAAGTCAAACCCGGTACAGCCAAGGCAACTATGACCGTCACTCCGAACCACATGAATGCCGGTAATATCTGTCAAGGTGGAGCGCTTTTCACTCTTGCCGACCTGGTGTTTGCCGCATTGGTGAATCAGGGTGAGAACATGGCTTTTGCAATCAACTCCACCATCTATTATCATGTATCGGCCAAACTGGGCGATGTACTTACTGCAGAAGGTCATTTCACCAGCCGTCATCCCAAGATTCCGTCCGCTCAGGTTCAGATAACAGATCAAAACGGCACCATTATTGCCACTTTTCATGCCCAGGGGTATACCAAACGGTTGCCTGCTCCCTGGAGGGTGTGATAAGTATCTTCATATCGGCCTCTTTTTCACAGCGGACATATGCTGTCATTCGTCCCTGATATGTGTTGAAAACCGCACTCTTGTGACTTGTCTCATGTGCCAGAATATCGGCATTGTCAACGGCCAGCAGTTCAGCTCCTGATATGTCCAGTTCAAGCTTACAGTCATAGTTGGGGCAGACATTACCGTCCTTGTCCACAATCTGGACCGACAGGATTTCCACATCATCAAAACCTGTGCCTTCATGTCCGCCTGTTTTTTCAATCCTGATATCTGCTGGCTCACCGGCGGTGACTGCTGCGTGTCGGGCAGCTTCAGCACCTTGGTTGTATCCCACCACTTCAATCTTGCCCGGGTTGAAGTTGACGTTGAACAGTGCGGGGCTGGCGTTTGAGGGCATACTCTTACGGCCTTGGGATTCTCCGTTGATCAGCAGTTCCACCTCCTGACAGTTTGAGTAAACCTCAATGACCGCCTGGTCATAGGTATCCATATCGGCAGGAGTCCAGTCAGACACGAGAGGACCCGCGCCGTTGTTGTCGGAGTGACGGGCAAAAGCCACCATAGGCTCCTTCAGCCACCAGCTGGCTCGCTGTAACCCTGTAGGTTTCACACCTCCGGTAATATCCAGCAGTGCTGTGTTCCAAACCACCTGCGGCCATGTGGATTCACCCAGATAATCAATACCTGCCCATAGAAACTGACCGCAGAGCGATGGATCATCCCGCAGCATGAGCCAGGATTGTATGTCATGCGTATTCTCAGTGCCTATTATTGCCTTCTCGGGGTGCGCTTCATGATAAGCCTTAAGCTCATCCACCCGATAGTTCTGCCCAACTACATCCATCATCTCAGCGAATCCGTTCCTGTACACTCCCGATGAATTGGGCCGGAACAGCGCCATAGTTACCGGACGTGTACGGTCCAGTGAGTGTATCCGCTCCTGCTGTTTGCGGTATTTGTCAAATCCTTCCGGTGTATCCAGGTTGTCACGTATCTCATTTCCAACGCTGTAGATGACTACACTCGGGTGGTTGCGCGCCTGTTCGACCATAGCTCGGGTGTCCTGCTCCCACCACTCGTCAAAAAACAGGTTATAACCCTTCTCTGCATGATTCTTGGGTGTGTTCCAAGTGTCGAAAGACTCAGCCATTACCAGGAACCCCATCCTGTCACACAGATCCATCAATACAGGATCAGCAGGATTGTGGGCCATCCTTACGGCATTCACGCCCAACTTCCGCAGCTGCTGCAGTCTGTATTCCCATACCGATGCCGGAACAGCTGTACCAAATGCTCCCGCATCGGAGTGCAGGCATACTCCGTACATCTTTATATTCTGTCCGTTCAGGAAGAACCCCTTCTCATTGTCAAAACGTATGGTGCGCAGTCCGGTTGTCACGGTCTCTTTATCCAGTTCCCTGCGGCCATCCATTACCGATATCTCAAGCGTATACAGATAGGGGTCATCTATAGACCAGAGGTGAGGGTTCTTTATATCAATGCTCCCGCTCATCTCATTCTGCAAACCGGCTTCTATCTGACTTGCGGGACTGTTGCCGCTTGCCACAGTCTTTCCGTCGGCATCCTTCAGAATGTATCTCAGACTAACCTTGGTGCTGCTTTTAGCCATATTGGCAACGGTTGTCCTGATGTCAACCTTTCCTTCATTATAATATGCAAACGCACTGTTCATGGTTATGTGGCATGCATTCTTGCTTACCAAACGTACGTGACGGTTTATTCCGCTTCCGGTGTACCAGCGCGATGCAGGCTGGACGGAGTTGTCCACGCGCACTGCAATCAAGGCTTCCTTGCCGGGAGTGACAAGATCGGTTATGTCATAGGTGAATCCCACATAACCGTTGGGCCGATACCCTGCCAACTTACCGTTTACATATACGCTGCTGCAGGCCATCACACCGTCAAACTCCAGCAACAAACGCTCATCAGCCTTGTAATCAGCCTTTATGGTCTTACGGTACCATCCCGTCCCGGCAGGCAGATAACCGCCGCCCTGCCCGGTAGGATTGCTGCGGTCAAACTCCCCCTCAATGCTCCAGTCATGCGGCACATCAACCGTGCGCCAACCTTCAACACCATCCAGCTCATCAATTGTAGCCTCAGTAAGCGCAAACTCCCAACTGTTGTCCAAGCTCCGTACTTCACGTGCCGCCACAGCATAAGAGATAAGAAAACTCAGGGCAAGTATGTATTTCTTCATGTCTGACTGTTTTTGTATTTGCAGTTACAAACTTAATCAGAATCTTATAAATTTAAAGCTTCGCTTTGAATATAGGCTGCGCCTCGGGATAAAAAATGAGTAAACTCCCTTTTTTCTCCTCTCGGCTTGCACTATATTTGCATACAGTTAACGAGTTAAGAAATATGATTCTCATTACCGCTGCCATATTGCCTGCAATACTGTTATGGATTTATACATGTAGACGTGACGCCCAACCTGAACCCATGTCGCAGATGCTTAAGGCATTCCTGTACGGAGCACTGATATGCCTGCCGTTATCTTTTGTGGAGCAGGGTATAAGCGTGTTGCTTTTCGGGCCAGGCGGTTCACCCACAACCCTTGCTGGGTCAACAATAGAGGCATTCCTGGTGGCTGCTGTTCCTGAAGAGGGCTTTAAACTTCTTGCACTATGGCTCATCCTGCGCAGGAATCCCTATTTTGATGAGCACTATGACGGCATTGTCTATGCGGTCTGCGTGGGCTTGGGTTTTGCCGCCATTGAGAATCTGGGGTATGTCCTGGGCCATGCCGATATGTGGCTATCAGTTGCCATAAGCCGTGCGCTGCTGGCAGTACCCGGTCACTATGCATTCGCTGTTTTCATGGGCTATTACTACTCCCTATATCACTTTGGCCAGAGATCATCCCGTATCCTGTTGAGTATCTTCCTTGTCCCGGTGCTGGCACACGGATGCTACGATGCCTTTGCCCTGTCCGGAACGGTGGAACCCCTACTGGGAGGAATCAGCTTTATAGTCCTGATATTCTTCTGCATCAAGATGCACAAGAACGCCCGCCAGAAAATCCTGGCCCAGGTGGAACTGGACCGCAAGGAGCTTTTTTAAAAAACCCACCTGGGATTTTTTTAAAATCCACCTGAGAAAATTTCGCGCAGTAACCAGAGAGTTTTCGCATCTTAACTGTGGATTGTTTCTTGTGTTGTGATTTGCTTTCAATTTTGAGTATCTTTGATGCTGCTAACAACGGCCCCGGTTATCCAACCTGTAAAGATGGAGTTGTGATTTGCTTTCAATTTTGAGTATCTTTGATGCTGCTAACAACTGGATGTTAGTATCATCCAGTAACACAATCAGTCCGGCTTTCATGCCGTTGGTATTATCTAACTCATCTATCAGGGTCTTGATTACGTATGCTTCTTCTTCGCTGAACCAAATTGTATTTGCCAATTCTTTCATGGTTCCATCATTGGTTATCAAGCTATAACGACCATCTTCATTTTTGAATACAAAGTTGGCACCCTTGAATGTTTCTATATATCTGAATACGCTTCTGCGTGAAATCTCCAATCTTTGGGCTATCTCGTCCACTGTATAACCGCGTTTATTTGCCAACAGTTTGATAAAGCGGAGCATTCTCTCTATTTTGGGCTGTTCCATGTGCTATTCAGTGTTTTTTTCAAAATTAGTTGTTTGAATCAAGATAATCAAATACAAGTGATACTTAAAACTTAAACGAAGCATCAACGCTCATTACTATCAATATTAAAATTGTCTGATGGCATATTAATCTAACCGGATGCTTACCGCTCTACCCATAGTCTAGCCATACTCTACCCATAGTCTACCCATAGTCTAGCCATAGTCTAGGCATACTCTGGAGTATGGCTGGAAGCAGAGTGATTGCTGCTTGGAAGCGGCTTGAAGTGGCCTTTAACAATAATTGTCAATTTCATAAAAGAAATCGGAACTGCAGTTAATTAATGACTCATGCATGCCTGACAAAAAAACTAAGTGATTTGTGATGCCATTTCACTGAAAAAGTGTAATTTTGCAAGCCGATTATTATCAACCTTTGGGTAAAAGGTTAGTTATTAGCGTGTTAAACCCCCGAGTGCGGGTTCTGCGGTAAGCGTAACTGCGGGATGCAAGCGTTTAGGGAGTTTCCATGACGTCGGGATGACGGAGCGGTTGCGTTAGAGTAATGAATGTTTAATTATTGATTTAAAGTTTAGAATGGATACTTTAAGTTACAAGACTGTTTCGGCCAACAAGGCTACCGTTAACAAGGAATGGGTCGTGGTGGATGCCAAGGACCAGGTCCTGGGCCGCTTCGCCGTGAAGGTTGCCAAGCTGCTGCGCGGTAAGTACAAGACCAATTTCACTCCGCACGTGGACTGCGGTGACAATGTCATCGTTCTCAATGCCGACAAGGTTGTCCTGACCGGCAAGAAGTGGACTGACAGGGTTTATCTGCGCTATACCGGTTATCCCGGCGGTCAGCGTGAGATGACACCTGCACAGCTGATGGCTAAGCCCAACGGCGCTGAGAGACTTATGAGGAAAGTTGTCAAAGGTATGCTGCCCAAGACCAAGCTTGGTGACAAGCTCATGGATAACCTTTATGTTTATGCCGGTACAGAGCATAAGCATGAGGCTCAGCAGCCTAAGACAATAGATATCAATTCACTTAGTTAATTTGAAAGAGAATGGAAGTAATCAATGCAATAGGCCGTAGAAAACGCGCCGTGGCACGTGTCTTCGTTACTGAAGGAACAGGTAAGATTACCATCAACAAGAGAGACCTCACAGTCTATTTCCCGTCATCACTGCTTCAGTACGTAGTTCTCCAGCCTCTTAAGAAACTTGAGGTGGCCGAGAAGTATGATATTAAGGTGAATCTGGACGGAGGCGGTTACAATGGTCAGGCTAATGCCCTGCGTCTTGCAATAGCACGCGCTCTCGTGAAGATCAATCCCGATGATAAGAAGGCTCTCCGCTCGGAAGGCTTCCTGACCCGTGACGCCCGCTCTGTGGAGCGCAAGAAGCCCGGTCAGCCCAAGGCACGCCGCAGATTCCAGTTCAGCAAGCGTTAAGCTCTGGATATTTTCCCATGTCTGCTTTATATTCCTTATTATATGGGCAGGCCTACGGGATCGGTGTTTAGTATCTAAACTGTCGGGATCTGCCTGAAGAGGGACAGCTACCCGGCGGTTGATAAAAAAGAATGTAAACGAAACAACAAACTATTTATGTCAAGAACAAATTTTGAACAGCTTCTCGAAGCTGGTTGCCATTTCGGTCACCTGCGCCGCAAATGGAACCCCGCCATGGCTCCTTACATCTTTATGGAGCGTAATGGTATTCATATCATAGATCTGAACCAGACTGTGGCCGCTATTGATCAGGCTGCTGAGGTTCTGAAGCGTATGGCTCGCGACGGTAAGAAGATACTGTTTGTGGGAACCAAGAAACAGCTTAAGGATATTGTTGCCGAGAAGGTATCGGCTGTAGGTATGCCTTACGTTATCGAGCGCTGGCCCGGTGGCATGCTCACCAACTTCCCCACAATCCGCAAGGCTGTCAAGAAGATGGCCACTATCGATAAGCTGACAAGTGACGGTACATATTCAAACCTCTCAAAGCGTGAGATTCTCCAGATTACGCGTCAGCGCGCCAAGTTGGAGAAGAACCTGGGTTCAATAGCTGACCTGTCACGTCTGCCGGCAGCACTGTTCGTGGTTGACGTTCTCAAGGAGAACATTGCCGTACGTGAGGCTAACCGTCTGGGTATCCCTGTTTTCGCTATCGTTGATACCAACAGTGATCCTACTCCTGTTGACTATGTTATACCTGCCAATGACGATGCCACCAAGTCAGTCGATGTTATCCTGACTGCCTGCTGCGCTGCCATTGCCGAGGGTCTGGAAGAGCGTAAGGCTGAGAAGGGTGAGGAGGCTGCAGCTTCCGATGAAGAGAAATCAGAGAAGCCCCGTCGCGAGCGCATCCGTAAGGCTCCCAGGAAGGAGGAGTCAATAGAAGAGGCTCCCGCCGCTGAAGAGGCTCCCGCCGCTGAGGAAGCTCCTGCTGCTGAGGATGCATCCGCTGCTGAGGCTGCTGAAGCACCCGCCAAGCCCAAGCGTACACGTAAGGCCGCTGCTCCCAAGGCAGAGGGTGAGGCTGAGGCTTGATTTTTATTAACCTTAAAAGATTAAAGAAAAATGGCTGTAACACTTGATGATATTAAAGCTCTGCGCACCAAGACCGGTGCCGGTATGTCAGATTGCAAGAAGGCTCTCACTGAGGCTGAAGGCGATTTTGAGAAGGCTATTGAGATAATCCGCAAGAAGGGTCTGGCAGTTGCTGCAAAGCGTTCTGACCGTGAGGCTTCCGAGGGTTGCGTCCTGGTTAAGGTTGACGGTAACTTCGGTGCCATCATCGCCCTTAAGTGCGAGACCGACTTCGTGGCCAACAACAAGGATTTCATTGCTCTTACCCAGAGCATCCTGGATGCCGCTGTTGCTGCAAAGGCCAAGTCACTTGATGAGGTTAAGGCTCTGCCGTGTGAGGGCAAGACCATTGCTGACATAGTTCTGGAGCGCACCGGTATAGTAGGTGAGAAGCTTGAGCTGGACGGTTACAATTGGATTGAGGCTCCTGAGATTGCATCATATAACCATCAGGGTAAGAACTTCCTGTGCTGCCTGGTCGCTTTCAATAAGGAGGTGGCTGACAAGGATTACGTTCATGAGATAGCTCTTCAGGTAGCCGCTCAGAATCCTATCGCCGTTAAGCCCGAGGAGGTTCCCGCTGACGTAGTGGCACGTGAGAAGGAGATCGCTGCCGATAAGGCTCGCGAGGAGGGCAAGCCCGAGAACATGATCGAGCGCATTGCTGAGGGTAGAATGAAGAAGTTCTATGATGAGAGCTGCCTCCTGAACCAGAAGTACATCGTTGACGAGAAGAAGACCGTTGCCGAGTACCTCAAGGCTCTGGATAAGGACCTCACCGTTACCGCATTCCGCAGATTTACCTTGAAATCCGAATAAATCCGGATTTCAGGTAAACCTATCCTTTTTTTAGTTTACTCCGTAAACGGGGCGGCCCTCCGGGGACCGCGGGAAATCCGAATAAATCCGGATTTCAGGTAAACCTATCCTTTTTTTAGTTTACTCCGTAAACGGGGCGGCCCTCCGGGGACCGCGGGAAATCCGAATAAATCCGGATTTCAGGTAAACCTATCCTTTTTTTAGTTTACTCCGTAAACGGGGCGGCCCTCCGGGACCGCGGGAAATCCGAATATTTCAAGATTTCTTATAGATGAAAGAGAGGCTTCCTTTAAAAGGGAGCCTTTCTTGTTTATTGCAGTTTGATATCCGATATATCCACCAGATTGTTCATAATGGCATAAATGGTCAGGCCGGCAGGAGAATGAATCTGCAGTTTGGCTGTGATGTTCCGTCGGTGAGTTGTAACCGTGTGTATTGAAAGGAACAACTTATCGGCAATCTCCTTGTTTGACATACCGCGGGCTACGCACCTGATTATATCTTTCTCGCGGTCGCTAATTATAGCTATTGATCCGGCAGAGTATTCCTGTGCCTTGCTGTAAGCGGGTTCACTATCGGTCAACATTGTTTTTTCAAGCTTCTTGACGGCAGGAACAAACAGGCGCTCCTCTATTTCACTGTGTGATATAAGGTCATTTTCACAGTTTATTATATCGTAGAGTGCAGAGTTCAGCTGGTCATTGTTGGGCTGGCGGTAATGGCGAATGACAATATCCTTCAACTCCTTAAGTTTCTGTGATCCGTTATCATGAGATACGGAATACTTCTCTATGTTGAACCTGCCTGTAGGCTGGTTGTGCAGCAATTTCTCCACATAAGTGAATACTACATCATTCTCATGTTTCATGTGGTTCTGAACTTCTACGGTGTAGTCATCATAGAACTTCAGGATCAGGAATGCCACATCGTTAACGTCATTGCAGTTGAGCGCCTCAATAAGCTTGCGGCGTATGCCGGGCAGGATGAAATCACTGAAATAGGTATGGGCACGCTTAAGGTAATCCATCAGCGCAGGAAGTGAAACGCAATAACCGGTATAATTCTTTCCTGCAATCAGATTAGCCACAGCGAGAAATGTGGAACAGTCAACGTCATTATCCTGACAAACTTCGCCTATGGTGCTGTCGCCGAACCCGAAGTGTATCCCGAAACGACTCAATACCAGAAGGATAAGATTGTTGTCATCAATCAGATCCCTCATCTTGTCCTGATGGGTGTATTCTGTTTTCATCGGTCACTATTATTAGGTATTCCTACTGCAAAAATACAGGTTTTGGGTATATGCAGTGATACCCAAAAGTAAGTAAAGGGTGCATCAGGCGTAAGCGTGCATGCCTCCCAGAATGAGGTTGACCCCGAAGTATGTTATCAGCACAGCTATGATGGCTGCGATAGAGTATATATGAAAGAATACGGGACGGTTGAACCTTGACATGGTGCTGCTGTGAAGCATGGCAGCGTAGATAAGCATGGTTATGAGCGCCCAGGTCTCCTTGGGGTCCCAGCTCCAGTAATTTCCCCATGATATATTAGCCCAAACAGCACCGATAAAAGTTCCTGTTGTAAGTATGAAAACTGCGGGATATAGTATTACCAGACTCACGTTTCGCAACATGGCCGATGACTCCGCGGGCACCAGCAGTCCCATGACTCCGATGAGTGCCACCAATCCGAATAGCGTATATGAGACCATCATGCATAATACGTGGATGCTGAGTAACGGAGACTGCAATACCGGCATAAGGTGTGTCACTTGAGGGTTTGAACTTGCAAGCGATGCTACCAGCATCGTGAATCCGGCCAGGATGAATCCCATGGGTTGGACTATGGGAATACTGCGGTAGAGAGCTATCATGGCAATGGAAACTATCCAGGCCATCAGCATCATGACCGAGTAGCTGCCGGCAAATGGAGCGTGGCCCGATATATACCAGCGTAAGCCCAGTACTAGCGTGATATAAGCCAGCAAGACTACTGATAATACCAAGAGAGATGTCCTGAGCCAAATCGGAGTCTTGCGGCCGCGCCCCATTGTGATACCGTTTATTACAAACATTATCATACCCAATGTGATTGACGCCATGAATGGAACCATAGGCCTTGAAATCCGGTTGTAGAGCATTTCGGAGTTGAAATGTTTTTTAGAGGGGAGCACATCACCTGCTACCTTTTGCTGGTATTTGACAATCTTGTCTGTAATAAGGCTTACCTCATCCCAGTTTTCATTCCTGATTTCATCATGTATCAGGTCTATGGATCGTCGTATGAACACCCAAATGTCGTAATCGAGATTTTCCGGCAGAGGGTCATTGGGAGAGAACCATTCCACTTGCCCTCCCTGCTGAACGGCTAATCCGGTGTGTGGATCAATCCTTAGAGGAAATATCCTGAAAGCCTTCCCTGAAGCGGCCTGCATGCGTATGGACTCTTTCTCAGTCTCAACACTGGTTCCACGGTCCTTGCTTTTGAGCTTGAAAGGGACCACGTTCCACCAGTCATACCAGAAGAGCCAACCTGTTACCACCTGGGTGGAGGTGTATCCCTGATAGCCGTTCTTACCGTATGCCTTAAGGCTGAAATCGCGTGTCATAGTCCGGAGTGGGGCGACACGGTCATTGTAATAGATATGCAGTTGGTCAAAACGTGCGGATATGGTGTCTGGCAAAACCGGAAGGTCATAGTCTGTACCGGCAGCCCTTGCGGTACCTGTACCGGCAAACAGCATTATGACTATGACGGGTATCTGTTTCCTGAGATTCCCCAATGCGGTGCGGAATCCGGAATTCCTCTGGAAGAAGAAGCCTGTCATTGAGATGAGCAACAGTATATAGCCTGTATATGTCAGGCTTACTCCCCATGGGTCGTGGCTTACGGAGAGCAGGCTGCCCTGGCCATCCTCGTCATAACTGGACTGATAAAAGCGGTAACCGCGATATTTAAGAATGTTGTTCATGGAGATTATATGGGTTGTATGGATTCCGGCTTCAGTATCATCAAGCAGGACCGTGCTGCTGTAATCCGATGGGGCGCGGGAACCCTCATAGTACTCAATCCTGAACTCTTCAAGGGTAAGACTGAAAGGGAGTTGCTGACGGAAACCTTCATCGGTACCCCATTCGGTCATAGTCACTCCGCGTTTGAGATATATACGCCCCTGTTTGCCGGTGAGCATAGTTACCAGGGCACCGGCCAGAATAAGAATAAGGGCAATGTGAAGAAAGAAAACGGCCGGTTTCCTTATGGTCTTGCGCTTTATCAGATAAATAACGCCCGATACTGCCGTCACGGCCCAAAGCGCTATGAATACGGGGCTGTGATAAACTGTTCGGAAAGCCTGATCCGTGCTGTACAGTTTCTCAATAACGGTAGCGGCAGCCATCATGATTATGATAACTGCTGCTGTACCGAATGACATATATTTAAACAGTTTCTCCCTTTTCATGCATGATGTTGTAAGAACCGGATTGCTAAATTATATGGAATTAATGAATTCCACAACTGCGTCACGCTCTTCTTTTGTCAGATTGTAGAACTTTTCGGTGGCCGGATAAGCTTCGCTTTCCTTGCTGTAACCGTGCCACATGATGGCCTCTATCACGTTACGGGCGCGGCAGTCATGCAGGCGGTCATCGGCTCCGGTGTTGGTCAGTGACAGACCGCGGCCCCAGAGCGGAGTGGTACGGCACCAGCTGCCGTGTATGCCGTTTTTCATGTACAGACGATGATGTATCATGTCGGTGTATGGCCAGATGGTCTGATCCTGATAACGGGGCAGTTCCCTGTCGGCAAGTACTGCCGGTTTCCAGTGGTTGTCATCGGTAGTCTGCCATGAGGGACGGTGGCAGGTGGCGCAGCCTATGCGGTTGAACACCTCCTTGCCCAACTGCACCTCCTCGCGGTTCAGGTTGCGGGCACGCGGGATGGAGAGTCCACGATGCCAAACCATGAAATTGTAATACTGCTCATCGCTCATATCGGCAGTGAAGTTATGCCATTGGTTGTCAAACTGGTTGGTTCCCGGGTCAAGCAGGTGCAAAACCGCGTCACGGATGCCCTCATCGCTCCCGTCGGCATAGTAGGGTGATGTGGGGTCGGCCTTGATGGCTGCTATCACATCGGGATTCTCTGACATGGCGGTTGCCCAGGCAGTTGTGGTGTAGAGTTTGGGGCGATCGCTGCGGCTTACATTGGTGATGTTCCAGATTGCGTTGGCACCTGCTCCGTCCTGGAGTGATGCACGGGTCATGGCGTATGTAAAACGCTTTACCATCTTGGTGCCGGCTGGTGCGGGGGTGCCGTCGGCAAACTGTCCGTCGGCCAGGGTGTACCATGCCGTGGGTGCAAAATCATTGGCCTCCTTATCCCAGAATGCGGGGTTGAGTTCCACAAAACGGGCCTCGCGGCGGTACTGCTCACGGATGCTGTCCTGCGGTATGGCATCCAGCAGGCCAGATCCTATTATTCCTATGGTCGATTCCAGACGGAATGCCACTGCGCCGGTCTCGTAGGGAGTGGGCTTGGTGTTAAAGGCGCTCTCGGGGATATTTACCTCGGGGTAGATAAGGCTGTACTCCTCGCCGTCGGGGAATATCATGGGCAGGCCGCTCTCCATCCCGGTTACGGGGAGCCACTGTATATCTATCTTCTCCTCCTCAATCGGGGGAAGGAAGGGGTAGGTGGCCTTGGTCTGGGGCATTCCGGTAACTTCGGCTACGTATGGACCGTCGTCGCTGTTCTGCCCGTCAACGGGATGATAGATTACAAGCAGATAACCGTTGCCGAATGTGGCGCGGTACTCACTCTGGCGTTTGCCGTGGCCGTAACCGGGATGGCAGTCAAGACAGGATGAACGCAGATAGGCCGGTCCCAATCCCTTGAACGGGGCTGTTGCGATAGTGTACTTGCGCTCAAATGCGGCTTCACCCAGGTTGAATGCCATGCTGAGTCCCTGGGCTGTTACAGCAGGTGTCTCATCCTCATAGCATCCTGCAGTGACATTTTCGGTGGTTCCCAGTTCTCCGCCCGGATACCACTCGGCTGCACTGAAATTACCTACTGCCTGGCCCACGTATCTGGCGTCGGGCTCACGGGTGTTGACGTTCTCCTTAATACCGTTATTGCCGTCGGTGCATCCGACGGCAACGGTCAACCCAAGAACAAGGGCTGTTCTTAATCCTTTTATGTTCATATCATTTATTGTTTAACAATCCACTGTGCGGCTTTGTTAAGTTCCTCATCAAGTTCGTTTATGACATCCATTGCATCCTGAACAGCATTGTCACGATAGATATCTACGAATGCTCCCTTATCCTGGCACTCCTTCAGGGCGTTTACGGATTCGCTGAGTCTGGCCTGCAGGGCATCGGCTCCGTCATACTTGTAATTCTTGAGTATGTTTATGAGAGATTTGCTTTCAGGTGCGGTGGCTCCGGCCTTTCCGTAGAGAGAATACTGGATGCTCAGTATGTTGTCTATGAAATCCTGGAATGATTTCTTGCTGTAGGGTGATTCTATGTAGTTGACATCCTCACCGCTGTGAGCGTTACCCATCTTTACGTTGGCTACCTCGTTACAGATGTTGGAGCATCCGGCTATCAGTATTGATGATGCTGTCTCCTGCCATGTGGCGTAGGTACTGCCGGCTTGTGCTGCTCCAAGCATGTTCTCGCCGTATGTCTTGTCGGAACCGGACAGTGTAACGGGAACCTCAAGTTCCTTGCAACGCTCCTGCCAAGCCTGGGGTGCATCGGGGTTCCATGATACGCTCAGACGGTAGCAGTTGTCACGCAGGTCACCTGCCACTGCTGCTGCATAGATGAGTTCCTGGGCACCGGTAACAGTCTTGCCGCTGAATGCCTCGTGGTCCTCATTTCCCTGCAGGGCACTTACAGTGCGGTTCAGTCCGTCGCGGAACAGTATGAACTCAATACCGTGGAATCCCAGCAACTCGGCACCCAGTTTGGCCGATGCGTATGCTATTCCGTCCTCACCTTCCAGGGCTGCAACCTGCTCGGTGTTGCTCAGGGCTGTGGCCAGAGCCTCGACGTCAAGAGGCCATGTGTCAATGTGCGGATCAATACCAAAATCAGTAGCGGCACCGTACAGGAATGCCTCTGACTCCTCCCATGACTGACGTGCCTGGAGGAATTTCCGGCAAATGGCGTCTATTTCAGCCTGGGTGAGATTCTCTACACCCTTATCGGCAGCTGCGGCCAGAAGGTCATACAACTGTGCCGACTCTGAGGCCAGGTCGTTGTATGTTGAGTAAACCACTCCGGGAACGTATTGCTCAACGGCAGCCTTGATGTCGTTCTCAAATGATGATGAATTCTCCTCTTTCTTTGAATCGTCACAGGCAGAGAGTGCAATAGCAGCTACTGCCATTCCCAAAATGAATCTGTTCTTCATATTACGTTATGTTTTTATTTGAAAAATCCCATGTATGCTATACCTATTGAAACCGATGGCTCATTGTTGTAACGGCTGTCGCGGAAACGCTCCGAGAACTCGGCCTTGACGGCAATCTGTGGTATCGGAAGCCAGTTGATTCCGGCTGCTATGCGTTGTACATCTGTAAAGGTGTAGTCCTGCTGGTCAGTTGCCGGTATATACGGATCGTAGTATTCGTATCGGCCAAACACAAAGAGCTTTTCATCGGCCTCGCCCAATATGTTGAAACCGGCCTCTCCGCCGTAGGTCATGGCGGCTTTTCCTACAGGAGTCTTCTTGTAGGGGGCGTTGTTTGATGTCATGTTGCGCTTTACCGTACTGATGGTCACGGCATCCGAAACACATCCGTAGTCGGCATTGCCGCGTATGACCAGGTTATTGGATTTGTAACAGAAATCAAAGCAACCTACTGTAGTGCGGCCTTTTACATCCTTGTATCGGGTGTCTTTCATATCGTTGGGGAACGAGTTGTGCATGCTGTTGCCGTAATAACCGCTCAGGCTAATACGCAGGTCCTTTATGGAACGGTTGTCAATCCTGGCTGCAAAACCGTAGTTGTTGGCCACCTTGAACTCATAAGGTGATGCTGCACCGCATTTAATAAAGTTGTCACGGTTGAACATGAATGCGTCAAGTCCGGCAATCACCTGGAACTCATAACTCCAATCTCCCAGGTCTCCCAGAATGCTGATGCCGGTGTCATGCCATGTTGAAGGCATTATTGTGGACTCGCCTTCCGGCCTGTAGACGGTAAAGAAATTAAGAGGCTCATGGGCATTGTTGAGAGCACCCACCGGCACTACCATATGGCCGATCCTGAGATTGAGCTGAGGCATGAATGTTTTCTGTATCCAGAACTGTTCAAGTGCCACTTCTCCCCCTTTTTCGATCTCCTGTTCCCACTCTCCGGCCTCTGTAAACTCTTTTTCTACGGCACTTCCGGAGCCGGTGTGTTCGAATTCAATCTCGCTCTGGACGGACCATCCGCTTCCGAAATCATAACCTATGTAGAAAACGGCATGCGGAATGTCAAACCTTCCGTGACTGGGGTCATCCTTATATCTGGTGGGATTTGAGTATCGGTAGACGTTATCGCTGTAAAAATTCCTGCTTATGGCAACCTCGCCGTAACCTCCGACAGTAAGGGGTGACTGAGTTTTGATTTCCTGTGCCATAACCGGTGTGGCAGACAGTATTGATAGAACAGGAAGAACTATAACAAATCTTTGCATTGCCTTGTTTTTTGACAGTGCAAAGGTCTTTTATAATAAGCAGGCAGGCAATACTGACTTTTAGTGATTTTCAGTTTGACAGGGGGCAGAACTTTTTGTCATTTAGTACCGGTGTAGCCCAACTGTATCAGTTTTGCTTTGAGCTTGTCGCGGAAATCACCCTGGATGATTATTTCACCGTCCTTGGCAGATCCGCCGCAGCCGCAGAATGTCTTCAGGGTGCGGGCCAGCGCGTCCATATCGGTCTGTGGGCCGATGAATCCGCTGATGACTGTAACGGTTTTACCGCCGCGGCCGTTTTTCTCTATACGCAGACGCAGTTTCTGCTGCTGTGGAGGCAGTAACTCATGCTCAGGTTCCTCATCGGTCTCATATTTGAAATCCGGATTGGTGGAGTACATAACTCCAAGCCTGTCCTTCCAATCGTTATTGTTATTCTTTCCCATAACGGAGACAAATATACTATCTTTGCATCATAACTCAATCAGAAGCCGAAAAATGAAAATCATCTGCGTGGGAATGAACTATTCCAGGCACAATAAAGAATTGGGAGAAACGTTATTAAAGCCGGAGAGTCCGGTTATATTCATGAAACCAGACTCTTCAATACTGAGAAACCGACGTCCCTTTTTCCTGCCCGACCATCTTGGTAGGGTAGACTACGAGACGGAACTTGTGGTTAGGATAAGCCGTCTGGGCAAGAGCATCAGTGCGAGGTTCGCCCATCGGTATATAGATGCGGTCACACTGGGCATTGATTTTACGGCACGGGATATGCAGGATGATTTCCGCAAGAGAGGATTGCCGTGGGAGTTGTGCAAGGGTTTTGACCAGTCGGCTGTGGTGGGGGATTGGATTCCCGGTGAGAAAGCAGGTGACCTGCAGGATTTGCATTTCCGTTTGGATATAGACGGGAATACGGTTCAGGAGGGACATACTGCCGATATGATATTTCCTGTGGCGCAGATAATCGAGTATGTGAGCGGTTTCTGCACACTCAAGACAGGTGACCTGATTTTTACAGGGACACCGGTGGGTGTGGGACCGGTTAGCATAGGTCAGCACCTGCAGGGTTTTCTGGAAGGGGATAATGTTCTTGATTTTCATATAAGATAAGATAGATTGAGAAGAGGGCTGCTTACATATTTTTTCCTGATCTTGCTGACAGCTATGAGAGCTGTAGCGCAGGATTACGGCATCATTGAGACTGAATGGCGGCTCTCTGAGAATGATTCCGTCGCTCCATGGGTAGGTTTGAGCATACCGCTCTACGGAAGCTGGCCTGATACAGCCTATTCCGCTGGTATTGAATTTCCTGAGCTGGTGCCTATTTCTGATGAGACTGCCGCCAGATGGGGAATTACCGTAAGTGATGTTCCGGAATGGCCGGAGGTGGAGAGTTTCATAGGTGTGTCAAGGGGTTCCGCCGTGCTGGAGATTGGATTCGTCCCTGTCATGAAGCGTGACGGCCGTCTGATGGCGGTGAACTCATACAAGCCGGTGGTGAACCGGGGAGTTATGATGAGGAGAGTTGCACCTGCAAGGAGTATTGCTGAACGTTATGCCACCGAGTCAAAGCTATCGCACGGCCGATGGGTCAAGATACGTATTCCTGAGACAGGTGTCTATAGGCTTACATTCAGTTCATTGCGTTCCATGGGATTCAATGAGCCGGAGAGAGTGAGGCTGTTCGGATACGGAGGCGCAGTACTTCCCGAGACAAAACTCCAGGATCTGGTTGATGATCTTCCTGAGCAGCCTTTATGGCATACCGGAAACGCTCTCCTGTTCTATGGGCAGGGACCTGTGAAATGGAGCAGGAACTACGCGGGTGAGTACATACATGAAAGGAATACATATTCTGACTGGGGTTATTATTTCCTGACGGATGACGCTTCCGGTGAGGCTCTTCAGTTTTCTGAGGCACAGGCTGATTCAGTTCCGGGAACTGTGGTGAGGAGTTTTCCGGACCGTTATGTATATGATCCCGATGAGTTCAGCTGGTATCGTTCCGGACGCCGTCTGTTTGAGTCTTTTGACTACTCTGCGGGAGGTTCCCGCTCTTATGCTTTTCAGTTAGACGGTATAGTGGGGGACAGCGTGCTGATGACTGTGGCTTTCTCCTCCGACAGTGACAAGGACTCCAGGCTTGCGGTCTCAGTCAACAATACTGCTGTGGGTAGCATGTCCATAGGAATTAAGGGCGGGAATGATGTGGCTGCGGTAGCGGAACATTCTTTTACAGTACGCGGTATGTTCACTGACCAGAGTAGTGTAAGGCTTGTGCATGAACGTGAGGGTAATCCTGGCGGCCATCTTGATTTCATTCGTCTGAATTTCATGCGCAGGCTCTCCTTATATGACGGATGCACCCTGTTCAGGACGGGATCCGGGATGAGAAACGTAAGTTTCAGCATTGACGGTTCCGGTGCTGGTGTCAAGGTCTGGAGAATATCGTCCGATGGTTCCATGAGCGTTATTCCATCCATATATGAGGATGGAAGGACTGTAACGATGGCGTCGGATTATGCTGCTGATGATGAGCTTGTGGCAGTTGATGTGACGGCTTCATTGCCTGAACCTGTGGTGGTAGGTGAGGTGATGAACCAGAACCTTCATGGTGTGGGTCAGGCTGACATGGTTATAGTGGTGCCTGCTTCAGGTAAGCTCACCGCTCAGGCGGAGCGTCTTGCTGATGCCCACAGGATTAAGGATGGTATGAGCGTGGAGGTGGTCAGGGCCGATATGATATACAACGAGTTCTCATCCGGCACTCCTGATGCTACAGCCATACGACGTTTCATGAAGATGCTCTACGACAGGTCGGGGGATACGGTAAACGCTCCTGAGAACCTGCTCCTCATGGGAGATGGGGCATGGGATAACCGTATGCTTGTATCGGACTGGAAGGGGATGTCACCTGATGATTTCCTGCTCTGCTATGAATCATACAACTCTACGAGCCATACTGCATCATTTGTGATGGAGGATTATTACGGCCTTCTGGATGACGGTGAGGGTAAGTCGTTGCTCAGGGAAAAGGTGGATATAGGTGTGGGACGTCTGCCTGTCCATACCGCAGCTCAGGCGGAGTCAATGGTTAACCGTATTATGGATTATATGGATGGGCGTAATTCAGGCGCATGGCGTAACAGGATACTCATCTTAGGCGATGACGGTGATAACAATACCCACATGAGAGATGCTGACGGAGTGGCTTCCATATACAGGAAACTCTATCCGGTACTGGACCAGACCAAGGTCTATTGGGATGCGTTCAAGATGGAGGTGAGTGCTTCCTACAACAGCTACCCTTCAGTACGCAAGCTCATCCTGGAAGAGTTGGACAAGGGGGCGCTCATAGTAAACTATACGGGACACGGAAGTCCCGATGTGCTCTCACACGAGCTGGTGCTCAACAAGGCCGATGCCTCTTCCCTCACCTCCCCAAGGCTACCTTTCTGGATTACCGCCTCCTGTGACATAGCTCCGTTTGATTCACCTTTGGAGAGTTTCGGAATGAACCTTATGAACAATGACAAGGGTGGAGCAATAGGTCTGCTGTCCACAACCAGGACGGTCTATTCATCAAGCAACAGGGTGATAAACAACAGTTATGCCAACTATGTCCTGAATGTGGACGATGATGGTAAACTCAACACTCTGGGACGTGCCCTGAGGCTTGCCAAAAACGCTTTGGTGACGAGCGGAAGTGAATATACTGATTATTCCGAGAATAAGATACACTATGTGCTGCTTGGTGATCCGGCACTCCGCCTGGGGATGGCTCAGATGACGGCTGTAATAGATTCTTTCTCGCACAAGTCAGCTTTTTCTGACAGCCTGAACGCTATGGCCGGTTCCGTTATTGAGGTTAGCGGGCATATAGAGTTCGATTCAGTCCGTGACTCGGGATTTGACGGAAAGCTATATATGTCAGTCTTTGACAGTGAGCGTGAGGTGGTGTGTCTTGATAATGCCAGGACTGCCGATGAGCCTTTCACATTCATGAATCGTGACCGGATACTCTTTGCCGGGACTGATTCCGTGCGCCATGGGGAATTCAGGCTCTCTTTCCCGGTTCCGTTGGATATAAATTACTCCGATGAATCCGGCAGGATAAGCCTCTATGCCGACAGACGTGACGGCAAGGTGTCAGCGGCAGGTTTCTTTGAGAATTTCAGGGTAGGCGGGACAGACCTTTCGCTGAGGAGTGATACCATAGGACCGTCGGTGAGCCTGTATCTGAATACCCCTTCATTCCGTTACGGCGGGCATGTGAATTCCACGCCGCTGTTCGTGGCTGATATATTTGACGAGAGCGGCCTGAATACATCCGGTAACGGTTTGGGGCATGATATACTTCTTGTCATAGACAATAACCCCAACTATACTTGGGTGCTTAACAACTGTTTTACATCAACGGACGGCGGTTATACAGGCGGAAGGGTGGTGTTCAGCCTGCCTTCTCTTCCGGAGGGGAAACATCAGCTCATGTTCAGGGTGTGGGATGTTATGAACAACTCGTCGGTACGTCTTCTGGATTTCAAGGTGGAGAACGGTCTGAAACCTGAATTCACGGTGGAGGCGACATCAAACCCCGCCCGTGAGAACACCACTTTCGTGGTTACTCATGACAGACCAGGCCAGAATGCCGAGATTACTGTGCGGGTATTCAGTACCGGAGGGGTGATGGTCTGGACCGGCTGCACCACACAGACTTCGGAATCAGGGGTAAGCATGATAAGTTGGGATCTTTGCAGCAGTTCCGGACAGAGGCTCCAGCCGGGACTCTATATCATCAGTGCCGAGGTGAAAACCCCGGTTGAGGCTGAAAGCAAAGGCGTGGTCAACGGCAAACTGATCATTGCCGGCCCATGAGAATGAGCTATTATACAATAACGCGATTGATTTTGAGTTTATTTATATGATGAGAAAAAATATAGGAAAGACATTAATGACATTATTGCTTGTGTTTACGGCACAGGTGGTATATGCCCAGAAAGAGCAGTTCAATCCGGTATATACCGGTGTAACTTCACTCTCGATAGCCCCTGACGCAAGGGCGGGCGCTATGGGTGACGTGGGTTGCGCCACTGATCCTTACAATGATAACAACAGCCAGTACTGGAATCCTTCCAAATATCCTTTTGCCAACAGTCAGGCCGGACTCTCGTTGTGTTACACACCTTGGCTCCGTCAGCTGGTATCGGATATTGACCTGGCCAATCTGGTGGGTTACTACAAGCTTGATGACTATTCGGCATTGAGCGGTTCACTGACCTATTTCTCACTTGGTGAAGTGATTGTGGTCAACGGAGGTGCTTCTATATCTGAAGGTCCAAAGGCTATAATACGGCCTTATGAGTTCGCTTTTGATTTCGATTATTCCAGAAAGCTGTCCGAGAGTCTTTCCGCTGCGGTGGGAATGAGGTTCATCTATTCAGACCTTCAGTATCATTATGATGATGAACTTACTCCCGGCAAGGCTTTCTCAGCCGACATCTCCATGTACTACAACAACTATATCGGCCTGGGCCGGAGGGACTGTCTGCTGGGTTTCGGTCTGAATGCCTCCAACATAGGCAGCAAGATATCATATGATGGCGGACAGACCAACGAGTTCATTCCGACAAACCTCAGGCTTGGACTTTCCCTGAGTGTTCCAATTGACGAATACAACTCGTTCTCACTTAATTTCGATGCCAACAAGCTGATGGTTCCCACACGTCCCACATACAGCCAGTTCATGAAAGAAGAGCATCCCGGAGAGGATGAGGGTGACCTGAGCTATACTTCGGATTATGCCACTTGGCTGGCTGCCACCGGTTACAACGAACTATCTCCTATTGCCGGAATTTTCAAGTCTTTCAGCGATGCTCCCGGCGGGATGAAGGAGGAGATGAAGGAGATATACTGGGGTGCCGGTGTAGAGTATAACTACAATGACCAGTTCCTGTTGCGCGGCGGTTACCATTACGAGAATGAGTATAAGGGAAACCGCAAGTATTTCACTATAGGTGCAGGATTCAGGATGAGCGTATTCTCGCTGGATGCCGCTTACCTTATATCCACAGCCCAGAGTAATCCGCTTGACCAGACACTGCGTTTTACTCTGTCATTTGATATGGACGGCTTGAAGGCCATTTTGGGGCGATAGTTATGATCAGGGTAGGATACGGTTTTGATGTTCACAGACTCGTAGAGGGCCGTGACCTGATAATAGGGGGTGTAAAGATTGATTTCGGGTTGGGGCTGTTGGGCCATTCGGATGCGGATGTACTCATACATGCCATCTGTGACGCCCTGCTGGGCGCCGCTGCAATGCGTGACATAGGTTATCATTTTCCCGATACTGACCCTCGCTACAAGGGTATAGACAGCCGGATATTGCTTTCCGAGACAGTGGGGCTCCTTAAGGAAAAGGGATACGGTATCTGTAATGTGGATGCTACCGTCTGTGCGGAGAAACCCAAGCTGAATCCCCATATTCCTCAGATGCAGCAGGTTTTGGCAGAGCTAATGGGCTTGGAGGCGGATAGGGTCTCAATCAAGGCTACAACTACTGAGAGGTTGGGATTCACAGGAAGAATGGAGGGTATATCGGCCCACGCTGTAGCGCTGATAGAGAAGCCTTAACGGTAAAGATTCAATTCCTTTATGGTTGCGGCAACTGTTGCCGGCACCATTTTCTTTATGGATTTTCCCTGTCGGATCAGGTTCACTATCTGTGTGGAGCTGATGTCAATCAGCGAACAGTCCAGTAGTGTAACGCCTTCAGGCAGTTCTCCTACCGGTGATCCTGTTCTGGGATATACGATGATAGGAAAGTTATCCAATATGTATCTGTTGTCATACCAGCGGTCAAATTTCTCCCAATTGTCCGCCCCTATGGTCAGGATGAAGCGGCGGTCAGGGTAGTCGGAAGTGATGTGCCTTAGGGTGTCTGCCGAGTAAGAGGGTATGGGCAGTTTAAACTCATAGTCCGATGCCATGATTCCGTCCAATCCTTCAACGGCATCGCATGCCATCCTGTATCTGAGCTGGTCATCAAGAAGCTGCTTGCCTTTCTTCCATGGGTTACACGGCGTCACCATGAGCCACAACTCATCAGCCAGACCCTGTTCAATGACACTTCTGGCTATGGCTATGTGTCCGTTGTGAAGAGGGTTGAAGGTACCTCCGAAGAGAGCGGTCCTTATGGATTCAGACATTGAGAAACTCCTTTACGCGGGTTAAGGTCTCCTCTACCGCAGTTTCAAGCTCGTCATTTATGATGACTGTGTCAAAAAACGGTGCGAAAGTAAGCTCGTAGGATGCCTTTGCCACTCTTTTTGAAATCATCTCCGGAGCATCGGTCCCTCTCTTTACAAGCCTGCGTTCCAGCTCCGCTATGGAAGGCGGCTGTATGAAGATTGAGAGAGCCCTCTCCCCGAAATACTCCTTTATGTTACATCCTCCCTTGACATCCACATCGAAAACTACGTTCATCCCTTCATCAAGGTTTTTTTCTACCTGCTCCTTGAGCGTTCCGTAGAAACAGTCGGGATAAACCTCCTCATATTCCAGGAATTCACCGGCAGCAATACGGCGGCGGAACTCATCGGCTGAGAGAAAGAAGTACTCCACGCCGTTCTGCTCTAAACCGCGGGGAGCGCGGCTGGTGGCCGATATGGAGAACACCATCCTGAGTTCTGGATGTTCAAGCAACCTGTTTACTATGGTGGACTTACCTGATCCCGATGGTGCTGAAAAAATAAGACATTTCCCTTTCATGGCCTACATCACGTTAAGTACCTGTTCCTTAATCTGCTCCAGCTCATCTTTCATACGCACCACTATGTTCTGCATCTCGGCCTGGTTGCTCTTGCTGCCCAGTGTATTGATTTCACGGCCCATCTCCTGGGCTATGAATCCCAGCTTCTTACCCTGTCCGTGACCCTCCTCAAGAGTCTTGATGAAGTAGTCCAGATGATTGGTCAGGCGTTGTTTCTCCTCACTGATATCCAGTTTCTCTATGTAGAATATCATCTCTTGCTCAAAGCGGTTCTCGTCATAGTTCTTTCCCACAGCATCGAGCATGGAAGTACGCATGCGCTCCTTTATCTTGGTCACGCGTTCCTTTTCATATGGCTCAACTGACGCCAGTAGTGCCGATATGTTCTGAATTTTCTCGCGGAACTTCTTTTCCAGTGCCACACCCTCAGCCTTGCGGTATTCCACAAGTGATGCAATGGCGCTGTCCACGGCTTCGGATACCGCTTGCCATTCTGCTTCGCTCACCTCATCTTGCTGGCTCGTGCTGAGAACCTCGGGCATGCGTAGAACTGTGGATATGATGTCATCAGGAACCTTGTACTCCGTACTCAAGGCAATAGTTTCAATCTGCTTGAGATAACTGTTGAATACGGTTGCGTTTATGGTCTGTGCTCCAGACGCGGAGGAGCTGTCTATATAAAGCGCAAGGTCCACCTTGCCGCGTTCCAGAGCAGCGGTTATGCGTGAGCGGATGTCAAGTTCTCTGTCACGGAAGGCGGGGATAATCTTTGCCGAAATATCCATGGCCTTGCTGTTGAGCGACTTTATTTCAACTATCACCTTGCGGTTTCCGGTTTCGGCTGTAGCCTTACCGTAACCTGTCATTGACTGAATCATATTGTAATCCAAAAATTTCATGCAAAATTAGTCATTTCCCATTAAAAAAACATATATTCGCAATCTGACCATATACAAACCAATAAATACAAAAGATTATGAAAAAGAAATTCATCTGCACGGTATGCGGATATGTACATGAAGGAACTGAGGCTCCGGAGCGTTGCCCCCAGTGTAAGGCACCAAGAGAGAAATTCAAGGAGCTTGTAGAGGGTGGTGATTCCTTGCAGTTTGCCTGCGAGCATATAATAGGCGTAGCCAAGGACAGTTCAGAGGAGATGATGAAGGAGTTGCGTATGCAGTTCGAGGGCGAATGCTCCGAGGTGGGTATGTATTTAGCCATGAGCCGTCAGGCTGACCGTGAGGGTTATCCGGAGATTGCCGAAGCTTTCCGCCGCTATGCCTTTGAGGAGGCCGATCATGCCGCCCGTTTTGCCGAGCTGGTAGGTGATGTGGTGTGGGATACCAAGACTAATGTTGAGAAGCGTATGAATGCCGAGCATGGCGCATGTGAGGGCAAACTGCGTCTGGCTACCATAGCCAAACAGCAGAACTGGGATGCCATTCACGACACTGTTCATGAGATGGCCAAGGACGAGGCCCGTCACGGAAAGGGTTTCGAGGCTCTTTACAAACGTTATTTCGGCAAATAAAAAACATTTATTTTACGTTAAAACGGATTAAAGGCCGTATCGGGACAGAATTAGGCCCCGATACGGCCTTTTCCTTTGGAAAAATATCCTTACCTTCGCGGATTAATAGGGTCAAATCCAGAGATGAGTGTAATATTGCACATAGAATCGGCAACCGAAGGCTGTTCAGTTGCCGTAAGCGATGAGGGGCAGCTGCTGTTTGACAAGGCTGACCGTGAGGGTCACAACAATGCCGTCTCGCTTGGAGTGCTGGTTGATGAGGCGCTCGCCCTTATCGACAGCCGCGGGCTTAAGCCGGATGCCGTTGCGGTAAGCGAGGGCCCGGGCTCATATACCGGCTTGCGGATAGGTGTCTCGATGGCCAAGGGTATATGTTACGGCCGGGGAATCAGACTGATTTCAGTCTCCACTCTTAAACTGCTCTGCGTGCAGCCGTTACTCTCTCTTGAACTCCCTGATGATGCTCTGCTCTGTCCCATGATAGACGCCCGCCGTATGGAGGTGTATAGTGCCGTCTATGACCGGGCGCTGAACCCGGTGCGTGAGATACGGGCTGACATCGTGGACAGAAGCACATACCTGGAGTATCTGGACAGCCATCCTGTATGGTTCATGGGTAACGGTGCCGCCAAATGCCGTGAGACCATAAACCATCCCGACGCGCATTTCCTGGATGACATAAATCCGGAAGCCCGCTGGATGTTCCCGCTGGCCGAGCAGGCGTTCAATAATGAGGAGTTCCGTGATGTGGCCTATTTTGAGCCCTACTATCTGAAAGATTTCATAGCTGTTAAACCTAAAAAGCTGGTTTGATGAACTACAATACGCAACGAGAGAAACTGCCCATGCCTGAGTATGGACGTGCTGTGCAGGATATGGTTGACTATGCCGTAACGATTGAAGACAGGAAAGAACGTGAGAGTTGTGCCAGGAGTATTATCGCTATCATGGGCAGTATGTTCCCTGCACTCAGGGACGTACCCGATTTCCAGGGCAAGTTATGGGATCATCTTGCGTTCATGTCGGATTATAAGCTTGATATAGATTATCCTTATCCCATTACAAAGTTGGAAAAGGAGAGACAGTTGCCTGACACTATCGGTTATCCCGCCGGTGACATAAGATTCCGTCATTACGGGCGGATTATTCCGGAGATGCTGGATGTGGCCGCATCCTTGCCTGAGGGACCGGAACGCAACCAACTGTTACACCTGACTGCGGTACAGATGAAAAAAGACCTCATGCTTTGGAACAAGGAGATGGTGGACGATGCACGCATAGCATCTGATATAGACTGGTATTCCAAAGGGAAGTTGAGACTTCAGGAGGGTGAGCTGGATGTGACCTTCTCTTCGGCACCGCATCAGCAGCGTCAGCAGCAGTACGGCAAGAAAAAGAACAAACGCAGATACTGAATCAAGGATATGCCGTCATTTGTCATAGAAGGAGGCCGAAGCCTCAAGGGGACCATATGCCCTCAAGGTGCCAAGAATGAGGTGCTGCAGATACTCTGTTCCGTGCTTCTGACACCTGAGGTGGTGACCGTTTCCAATGTTCCTGACATATTGGATGTAAGGAATCTCATAGGTATGCTCATCAAGTTGGGTGTCAAGGTGCGCAATACAGCTCCGGGCGAATGGTCTTTTCAGGCAGATGACATTGATTCTGAATATGCCGAGAGTATGGATTTCGTAACACGCAGTGCCGGATTGCGCGGATCGGTCATGCTGCTTGGTCCGCTGCTTGCCCGTTTCGGCCATGCCGTGGTGAGCAAGCCGGGAGGCGACAAGATAGGCCGCCGTCGTGTGGATACGCATATCAGGGGATTTGAGGCTCTCGGTGCCACATTCAGTCTCAATGAGGCACGGGGATATTATGAGTTGAAAGCGGAACAGCTGAAGGGCTGTTTCATGCTGTTGGACGAGGCCTCTGTGACAGGAACCGCCAATATCGTTATGGCTGCTGTCAGGGCTGAGGGTATAACAACCATCTATAATGCCGCCTGTGAGCCTTACGTGCAGCAGCTTTGCCGAATGCTTGTAAAGATGGGCGCCAGGATCACGGGAATAGGCAGTAACCTGCTCACTATACACGGTGTTGATGAACTTCACGGAGCATCCCATAACGTGCTTCCGGACATGATTGAGATAGGCAGTTTCATAGGTATGGCTGCCATGACATCAAGTGAGATTACCATCAAGGATGTGTCATTCCATAATCTGGGAATCATTCCCGAGAGTTTCAGCCGTCTGGGAATCAGGATGGAACAGCGGGGAGAGGACCTTTATATCCCGGCTCAGGAACATTATCAGATTGAGTCGTTCATAGACGGGTCCATAATGACAATAGCCGATGCTCCATGGCCGGGACTTACCCCTGACCTTCTCAGTGTCCTTCTGGTTACTGCCACGCAGGCCAACGGCAGCGTTCTTATACATCAGAAGATGTTCGAAAGCCGACTGTTCTTTGTGGACAATCTTATAGACATGGGTGCTCAGGTGATTCTTTGTGACCCGCACCGCGTGGTTGTTATAGGACATGACAGACGTTTTCCGTTGCAGGCCAGACGCATGACATCGCCTGATATCCGTGCGGGTATAGCATTGCTGATAGCTGCCATGAGCGCACAGGGGACAAGCCGCATTGACAATATCGGTCAGATAGACAGGGGGTATCAGAATATTGATATACGCCTCAACGCATTGGGTGCACATATAGAGAGGATAGAGTGAGATGATTGACATGAACAGTCTGGTAAGGGTGGGCAGAGTGCTGAAGTCCCACGGTGTGAACGGAGAGATGGCGGTTTCCGTTCCTGCATCCCTTGGCTGGACAGATGAGACAGACTGTCTTATATGTGTCATGGACGGCATACCCGTTCCTTTTTTCATCGAGTCAATCAGAGACAAGAGCAGCAATGTCATACTGGTCAAGTTCGAGGGGTATGACAATGTGGATGAGATAAGACGGTTCATGGGTGTTGAAGTATTCATTCCTGCCCGTTTTGTGGCGGATCAGGATTCCGGCGAACTGACTTGGGAGACGTTCATAGGGTGGGAGATTGTGGATGTTGCCGAGGGACCCATGGGGAACATCAAGGCGGTGGATGATTCCACTCCGAACATATTGTTCCTTGTCAATGACTCTAAGAGAGATCGTATCATACCTGCTAATCCTGACTGGATAGTGGAGATTGACAGGGATGTCAGGATATTGAGATACAACTTGCCGGAGGGGCTGGCAGAACTTTGAATACTTAAGAATGAAGAGCCTCAAGAAAAGAAGGAAATCCATAGGACGTATGAGCCTGTTGCGCAGGTTCACCTACCGTTACCGTGTCTCTGTAGTCAATGAGGATGAGCAAAAGGAGGTTTTGGGAACCAGGTTGTCCGTTTTCTATTTTTTCGTTGGCATATTCCTTATAGGTCTTATCGGTGCTTTGATAGGAAACAGGATTTCCCTGATGAACTCACAACCCTATTCTGTTGATAGTGATTATAAACTGCGGCAGACTGTTATTGATGACGCTCTCAGGGTTGACTCACTCATGAGCGTGATGGAGACACGCAACAGGTACTTGTCAAATATTCAGGATATAATAGCCGGAAGGGTAAGCACGGACACTGTCATCAGGATTGACTCTGTTTCATTGCAGAAGAGTGTTGAACTGATGGAACCTACAAGCCGTGAAGAGGAGTTCGTCCGTCAGTTCGAGGAGGCTGAACGCTATAACATAACCTCGCAGTCAGTCCCTATGCAGGATATCCGTTCAATGAGTCTGTTCAGGCCTACCCAGGGCCTTGTGGCATCCAGTTTCAACACCCTTGAATCCCATTTAGGTGTGGATATTGCCGCCAGTCCCAATCAGAGTGTGGTCTCTGTACTTGACGGTACGGTGCTGGTCAGCTCTTTTACTGCAGAATCAGGATATACTATCTGTGTGGTTCATCCGGGGGAGCTGGTGTCAGTTTACAAGCATTGCGAGTCTTTACTCCGGAAATCCGGCGATAAGGTCCGTCAGGGTGAAGTCATTGCGCTTGTGGGACGTAATACCGGAGGTGGCGAGACTCCAGGTTCACACCTGCATTTTGAATTATGGTATCAGGGTCAGCCTCTTGACCCGGAAAAATATATATTGTTCCAGTGAAACAGATAGCGATATTAGGTTCAACAGGTTCTATAGGGAGACAGGCGCTTGATGTCATTTCTTCCCATCCTGATGAGTATCAGGTATATGCTTTGACTGCCAATAACAGTGTGGATATGCTTATTGAGCAGGCGTTAAGGTTCAAACCCGAGGCAGTGGTCATAGCCAATGAGCAGCATTACGCCAGACTTAAGGAGGCGTTGGCCGGTCAGCCCATAAAGGTGTATGCAGGTTCTGATGCCATAAATCAGATTGTAACGGCAGATCCTATAGACATTGTGCTGGCATCGATGGTGGGATTTGCAGGTCTCTGCCCCACCATAGAGGCCATAAAGGCAGGAAAGGTCATAGCATTGGCCAACAAGGAGACAATGGTTGTGGCAGGAGAGCTTATAACATCGCTTGCATTGCAGTACAAAACCCCCATTCTTCCGGTGGACTCGGAGCACTCTGCCATATTCCAGTGCCTGAGCGGAGAGTCTATGAACCCTGTTGAGAAGATTCTGCTTACCGCCAGCGGCGGCCCGTTCCGCATCTTGGGTAAGGATCAGCTCAAGACAGTAACAAAGGCGCAGGCATTGAAGCATCCCAACTGGGATATGGGAGCCAAGATAACCATAGACTCCGCTTCCATGATGAACAAGGGGTTTGAGGTTATTGAGGCCAAATGGCTGTTCGGGGTGCCATACAGCAAGATACAGGTGGTGGTGCACCCGCAGTCAGTCATCCACTCAATGGTTCAGTTTGCCGATGGAGCGGTGAAGGCACAGCTCGGTGCGCCTGATATGCGTCTGCCTATACAGTACGCTTTTTCTTATCCTCGCCGTCTTGAGGCCGGTTTCCCAAGGGTGGATTTTACAGAATTAGGGACACTCACGTTTGAGGAACCGGATACTGACCGTTTCCGGAATCTTGCACTTGCTTATGAGGCGCTTGAACGCGGCGGCAACATGCCTTGCATATTGAATGCGGCCAATGAGGTATGTGTGGCAGCGTTCCTGCATGATGAGATAGGTTTCCTTCAGATGAGTGATGTAATAGCTGATACAATGGCTCGCATCCCGTTCCGCAAGGTGTCATCACTTGAAGACTATATTGAGACCGATGCCGAGTCACGGCGTGTGGCGGCATCATTGATAAACCCAAGAAAAAATAATTGATACATGTCAACATTCTGGATCCGTTTCTTTCAGTTGGTACTTTCCCTGACCATTCTTGTTGTTTTCCACGAGTTCGGTCATTATTTGTTCTCCCGTCTTTTCGGTGTGAGGGTGGAGAAATTCTATGCTTTCTTTAATCCGAGGTTTTCACTTGTCCGCATAAAGAGGGTGGATGGCAGGCTCAGGGTCCGCTTCCTCAGCCCGAACGTGCCTGAAAGTTATGAGGAGGAGAAACGTTTCAATTTTGAAGGCAAGGAAGAGACAATATATAAGCCCATTGACCTGGAGTCTCTCCCTGAAGGAGACTGGCGCCGGTCACCTGAGAACACTGAGTTCGGTGTGGGCTGGGTACCGTTCGGTGGTTACTGTAAAATTGCCGGAATGATTGACGAGTCTATGGATGTAGCTGCCATGCAGCAGGAACCCAAGTCTTGGGAGTTCCGTTCCAAACCGTCCTGGCAGCGTCTGCTTATCATGGTGGGTGGTGTCCTCTTTAACCTGATACTGGCATTCTTCATTTATTCCATGGTGCTTTTCAAGTGGGGAGACAGCTATATTCCGGCGCAAGATCTGAAATATGGGATGGAGTTCAATGCCCAGGCCGAGTCAATAGGCTTCCGTGACGGGGATATCATTATGGCTACTGACGGCAAGCCCACATGCGAGTTCGACGGTGACCTGTACCGTGCAATTGCTAAGGCTGATAAGGTGACGGTGCTCCGGGACGGTAAGGAGGTTGTCCTGGAGATGCCTGAGGAACTTTCACTTTTTGATTTCACACGTTCTGTCCCGTTTGTCTCCATACTCAGCCCTATGACAGTAGATAGTTTGATTGAAGGAGGTGCCGCCGCTGCAGGTATTCTGGCCGGTGACACTATTCTGGCCGTAAACGGGGAAAACGCATTCACATGGACATTATTCCAGGCTGTTCTCACTGAGTTGCGCAGCCGTGCCGAGGAAAAACATGTTGATCGTAATCTCCGGCTGGTGATTGGCCGTCCTGGTGCCGGGCGTGACACTCTGACAGTGACAGCCGATGCGGATTTCAAGATAGGAATAATCCACATTACCGATGAATACAAGCCCGTAACCCTTGAATACGGTTTCTTCAGTTCCATACCGGCCGGTATCAGATATGGCTGGAATACTCTGAAGGGTTATGTGGGTGATTTCCGTTATGTCTTCACCAGGGAAGGGGCCAAAAGTTTTGGCGGATTCGGCACCATAGGCAGCATATTCCCGGAAAAGTGGAACTGGCATGCATTCTGGCTTATGACAGCATTCCTTTCCATCATTCTGGCGTTCATGAACATACTGCCTATTCCTGCGCTTGACGGCGGTTATGTACTGTTCCTGCTGGTTGAAGTGGTTACAGGAAAGAAACCTGGCGACAAGTTCCTTGAGGTGGCCATCACAATAGGTATGGTAATACTATTCGGATTGCTGATATTCGCCAATCTTAACGATATACTGCGTCTGTTCTGATGGTACGTAAAACCCGGGAGACATTCGGTAGCCGTACAGGTATGCTTCTGGCTATGGCAGGTTCAGCCATCGGACTGGGTAATATATGGCGCTTCCCATATACGCTGGGAAAGAACGGAGGTGCGGCATTCCTGCTCATCTATGTCATTATGTTGCTGGTGATATGTCTGCCGGTTATGATTTCTGAATATCTGATAGGTCGCAGAGGCGGTTCTAACCCGTTCAGGACATTTGACCGTCTGGCTCCGGGTTCCAAGTGGCGCTGGATGGGATTCATAGCCGTGCTGGCATCTGCCTGCATACTCTCGTTCTACTGTGTTGTGGGAGGATGGTCAGTCAAATATCTGGATGACGTATGTTCCGGAAGACTTATGGGATATGAGGGTGATTATGCACAGTTCTTCGGCTCATTCATAAGCAGTCCCTGGAAGCCTTTAGTCTATACCATGCTGTTCCTCGGCATGACCGGACTGATTATAGCGTTCGGAGTCCGGAAAGGTATAGAGCGTATGTCAAAAATCATGATTTCGGTGCTGTTCGTAATCATCGTACTGGTGGTCATACGTTCACTTTCACTGCCCGGCGCCATTGAGGGCGTCCGTTATATGTTCGTGCCTGATTTCAGCAAAGTCACGGCTGATACATGCATAGCGGCCATGGGCCAGGCTTTCTTCTCGCTGAGTATAGGGTGCGGAACTATTCTGACATACGCTTCTTATGTCCATAAGGACGAGAATATAGCTGCTTCATCCGCCTGGATAGCAATTTTTGACACGGCTTTTGCTGTTATAGCCGCTCTTGCCATCATTCCTGCTGTTTATGCCATAGCTCTTATGAATGGTGTTGATCCTGACGTCAGCGCCGGCCCCGGACTGGTCTTTATCACCCTTCCGGGTGTTTTCCAATCCATGCCTCTCGGCGGATTGGCTGCGGTCCTGTTTTTCCTGGCTCTGTTGCTGGCGGCCATAACGTCGGCCATTTCGCTTATGGAGGTAGTAGTGGCATTCATCATAGAGGAACTGCACCGTTCACGTATGCACGCTGTGCTGCTGAGTTTTCTGCTGTGTGGCGTAGTAGGGGTATTCTGTTCGCTGTCTTTCGGACCTCTGGACGGGTTCACGTTGTTCGGACTGAGCGTGTTTGATTTCTTTGACTACATAACCTCCAATATCATGCTGCCGATAGGTGGCCTGTTGCTTGCTGTATTTGCAGGATGGAAACTCAAGCGTGCCAACTATCTGGATGAACTCACCAATGGCGGAACACTGAAACTGCCCCATTGGCTTGCTCTCTCCATTTACTACCTGGTAAAACTGGTGGCACCTCTGGCCATCTCACTCATTTTCCTGAATTGCATCCTGAGTTGATTTCATTCTGGAACGTATGAAATTGAGGTGACGTTCTGCCTCATCCCGTATTGTCCTGTGCCCGTTAAGTGAAAGGAGAACCTGAGAGAGGTTGTACAGTTGAGCTATGGCATAACGGTCTTCCCTGTTCATCTTAAGGTTTCCTGATACGGCTCTTTTGCTGCCCGGTTCTGTCTGCCGGTATAGCGTGTATGTTATATCCTTGTCAAGGTTTTCATTTATGAACGCTGCGGCACCTCCGTCATTCCCGTTCATGAAGGAGAGCCGTTCATAGCATATTCCAAGATCGGTGAATTCATGGCGTTCATCGGATACCGGGGTCTCTACGTATGTCTCACCTACGTTAAGGCGTATCTGGTCGTGGTGAATATATGCGTTGCCTCTGTAGTGCGAAACCAGTGTCATACGTCCCAGTTCATCCACTTTTCCCCGTATATAGTTCCGCTCTATGTTCCGGATGGGATCCTGACTTTTTATGGTGTAAGATCCCATGTCCTGATACTGTTCGTCTTTTTCAAACATATAGTTCCCCTTTATGGCTTCGAATGCAGCCTTAGCCAGTGCTATCATACTGTCTTCATACTCAATGCTCCTCAGTTGTTCAGCCATCTCAATCTCCTGCATTAACGCCAGTCCCTGCTTGCGGGCTTCGAATGCTTTGGGATAGAGAATCCTTATGCTGTCTATCTCCTGTTTGGCCAGACTGTAATTTAATTCACTGAAGGCCTCTCTTGCATTTTCCAGGTGTCTTGAGGCGGATTTCTCCACATCCTCTTTGCAGCCTGTTGCCGTTATAAACGCTACTATGGCCAGTATTACTGTCTTTTTCATTTTCTTCCTGTTATTAGTCTTACCTGGGGCGTCAATTTTCCGTTCCTTAAATGACAATACAAATATAACAGTAAAATCCTGATTCAGGTGGTTCTTCCGCAATTTAGTTGAAAGACAGCCTTCAAGCTGCGTCTAAGCAGTGATCACTCTGCTTCCAGGCAGCATCATGTCATACTCCAGGCATAGTCGGGGGTATGGCAACCCTATGGCTACCCTATGGCTACCCTATGGCTACCCTATGGCAACCCTATGGCAACCCTATGGGTAGAGCGGTAAAAATACGGTTAAATTTAAAAGGGCCCGCACCGATGGCGGTCCATATTTTCTCCTCTCGGCTTGCACTACTTTGACCTTCGGTCTTAGATAGGCTGCGCCTCGGGATAAAAAATGAACAAGTTCTTTTTTTCTCCTCTCGGCTTGCACTATCTTTGCAGAGTATGAAGCTATACAGTGATGAGGAACTGGCTGAGCTGCTCGACAGGGAGGAGTTCAGGCTTCTGTCCCGGACTGCCGACGGTCTGGGATTAGAGTGTTATGTGGTTGGAGGATATGTCCGTGACTTGTTTCTGGAGCGTCCGAGCAAGGATATTGACATAGTAGTGGTAGGCAGCGGACTGGAGATGGCCAAGGCCTATGGAAAGGCCTTGGGGAAAGGCGCGTATGTGAGCCTTTTCAAGAACTTCGGTACTGCCCAGGTCCGGAAAGGAAACCTGGAGGTAGAGTTTGTGGGTGCCCGCAAGGAGTCATATCATCGTGAATCCAGGAACCCGGTTGTGGAGGACGGTACTCTTGAAGATGACCAGAACCGCCGTGACTTCACGATAAACGCTATGGCTATCTGTCTTAACGCGGACAGGTTCGGAGAACTGGTGGATCCCTTCGATGGCCTATATGACCTGGAGGACCGTATTATACGCACGCCTCTGGATCCTGACATCACTTTCAGCGATGACCCATTACGGATGATGCGTTGCATCAGGTTTGCCACACAACTGAACTTCTATATTGAGGATGAGACATTCAGTTCCCTTGAAAGAAACCGCGAGCGGATAAGCATCATATCAAAGGAACGTATTTCGGAAGAGCTGAACAAGATTCTGCTTGCACCTGTTCCGTCCAAGGGATTCATTGACCTGGACCGTTCAGGCCTGCTGGAATTGATTTTTCCTGAACTTTCAGCACTGCAGGGTGTGGAGACTGTTAACGGCCGGGGTCATAAGGATGTTTTCCTTCATACACTTGAGGTTCTGGATAACGTCGCCAGGGTAAGCAGTGATTTGTGGCTGCGGTGGGCTGCCTTGCTGCATGACATAGGCAAGCCGCGTACCAAGAAGTGGGAGCCTGTACACGGCTGGACCTTCTATAACCATAATTTTGTTGGACAGAAAATGATTCCCGGCATTTTTGATAGGATGAAGCTGCCCAAGAATGAGAAAATGAAGTATGTGCAGAAAATGGTTGAATTGCACATGCGCCCTATAGCAATTGTGGATGATGAGGTGACGGATTCCGCAGTACGTCGCCTGCTTTTTGATGCCGGCGATGACATTGAGGACCTGATGACACTCTGTGAGGCGGATATTACCTCCAAGAACGAGCAAAAGAAACATCGCCTGCTCGATAATTTCAAGGTGGTGCGCCAGAAACTTAAAGACCTGGAGGAGAGTGACCGCATACGCAATTTCCAGCCCCCTGTTGACGGTATGGAGATAATGGAATTGTTCGGCCTGGAGCCATCTGCCATTGTGGGTCAGTTGAAAAGTGCCGTCAAGGATGCCATTCTGGACGGCGTGATTTCAAACAATCATGACGAGGCTCTCGAATTTGTTATTAAAGAGGCTTTGAAACACGGCCTCAGTCCATTGAAGTAATCTTATCTTGTCAGTGTGAATTTCAGGGTGAACCCACAGTCATGAGTGGATGTGGGATAGGCTGAAGTTGAGACTAACGGGAAGTTGCTCTGGAAATCATAGTAGAAATTCAGCGTCAACATACGGCTGTAGGTATAATCTGCCTGGAAGGATACTTTCAGGGCCCTGTTGCCGCTTGTGGCCTGGGTGCTTCCATCCGTTATGTTCCGGCATAGGGCATTCTGGTTACGGTATGTTAAATCGGCACTCATGTTAAGGTCATTGCTCACACGGTTCCTTCCTGTGCCCGGACGCGCTCCGAGAATCTGGATGCCGGTTATCTTGTATCCGCTTCCTGCCGTTATATCATCGGAGTTAGTCTCAACGAGCTGTACCGATGTTGTACTGAGCGTGAGTACACGGGTCTTACGGAACTCAAGCCTTGCGGTTATGTCGTTTTTGAAGGTCATGTCAACACCGGCAAGAGGAGAGAACGATTCGTTGATGGATACGGACCCTATGTTATACATACTGCTCGGGATGGGGGCACCGGTGGTGACGTCCTGTATGAACCCGCGTCCGTTCATGAACTCCATATAGCTGTTATAGGTGTTATAGTTTCCTATGGCGTAAACGCTCCTGTAGGCATGACGCAGGTTGAAGCTCTTGAAATGACTTTCAAAGAAAGGCAGTTTGCTCAATCCTCCGTAAGTGAGACTCCAGTTGGGAAGCATCTTGAGCATGTTCGGGAAAAGGTTAAGACTACCTCTTGAGGCGTTTTTCCCGGTATATGTGGAGAGGAAAGCGGGTATCATCACATCGGCAGAGTAGGGGTCGATTCCGTCATCTGCACTACTGTAGTTCTCTCCTGCTCTTGAGCTCTGGATGGGGAAGGGTGTACCGTCATAGACCGATTCCAAACGTGTGCGTACGGTGTTGATGTTGTCGAGCAGTTTGTCAAATCTTGATGAACGGTAGCCGTTTCTTGAAGTATGCCGCTCAAAGGCGCTTCCGAATGTTATCACAGTCATGTTGAATGAACCGCTTTTGGTACTCGGCATACCGGCATACATATATTGTATCTGATTTGAGTTGCTCCTGGTCCAGTTGGCGTTCAGATCCACCTTGAAATCGGGGAAGGGTTCAAGTGTGGCCCTAACCTGCAAATCCTGACTTGATGTTGAAGCTGCGGAATGGGCGACGTTGTCATTATTCAGCAGCCATCCGCGATTCATGGCTTTGTGCAGATAATCATCTCCGGTCAAACCGAATGCGAAATCAAGTCCAGGTGCGAGAAGTCCGGCAGACTTGGACTGGCCGAGGAAGTTGGATGAGGGCAAGAACCCCGGAAGAGACATGTTATAAGTGTTCCTGTATGTAACTGATATGTTACGGAGCATCATGACTGTATGCAGACTGAAGTCAATACCGTCCCTGATAGTTATCTTCTCCTCTCTGGCTGCCTTGTCCGGATCCTGTATTACACGTACCACCACGTTGAGCGTATCCTTAACCTTGACACTTATGTTGTCGGCATCTATCCGCTTGTATTTGAGCTTGACGGTTTTCCCTTCCTTGTCAGTAGCTGTAACCTTAATGGTCAGAGTACCCAGATTATGGTTTACTTTGTATGTGGAATCCGGCAGGAAGGTGAACTCCTTGTTCAGATACTTGTTTTTTGTGGATGCGGCGCTTTGTCCTGTCCTCGTGTTTCTCTTTCCCGAATTGGAGAACCGGTCATTGACCTGCTTTAGATATGCCACCTTATTGTACAGATTTGTCATGTTCAAGCGGGCGTTGACGGAAATGTTCCTGTCCGTTGAGATGATATTTCCATACGATGAGCCGTCAGCATATGTGGTACCTCTGTCCCATGTATACCGTGAGTTGAAGCCTATGTCCATAGTGGTCCAGTCCATCAGGGGCAGTTTGTTCAAAGGCACGTTATATGAAGCCTGGAATGTCTGGTTGTAGTCTAACGGCCTGCCCATGTTCATTATGCTTGTCTTGACTGAGTCCTTCCATATCTGGTACTGGTCAGGATAGAGATCCTTGTTCACCACCATGTAGGGCTCCTCTATTTCGGCCTTTGTGAGGGCAGAGAATGAAAGCTTGAGCTCCTTGAGGGGATTCCATGATAAAGAGAGATTCCTGTCCCACCAGAACTGCTGTGAGAATATTACCGGAATACCTGTCTGCTCACTCTCCAGGTCACGTTCCTGAAGCTCGTGATAACTGCGTTGGATGCCGGTATTGAAGCTCAGCTGCTGGGGCAGTATATTGATTGTGGTCTCTTTCAGTATCTTGAGCCATGGGGACTGATATTTTATGAATTTGAACGGCTGCATACCCTTGAAGGACGGAGAGTAGCTGTAGTCCACATCGGCTTTCCAGTTCCTGTCATACTCGTACTCTATTGTGCTTCCGCTGTTTTCCCTCTCGGATCTTGAGTAGCTGAATGAGAAGTTGGCCGGGTCATACGGCATAGGCTTCGCACTGCTTATGTCAACCGAAGCGTTTGAGATGCTGAAATTCCTGTTCACGCTCACCTCCTGTGTTATACTGCGCAGTGAATCCCTTATATCGTTTTCAGGATATGACTCAATGACATCGTTCAGATAGAGGTCTGTGTCAAACGGGCTGTACTGGGGTGATACTTTTTCCTGGGAATAGGAATAATATACAGGCACGGAGATTCTTGTTATCTCTGGCAGGAAACGCCCCAGATTGAAGCTTGTGGTCAGCGAGTATTTGTACAGGTCATCGGTCCTTCGCTGTTGTATCCCCTGTTCCAGCCCTCCGTAACCTGCTGTTGTGAGTTGACCGGACAAATCGACGGATGCCAAGTCAGAGAGCTTCAGGGCGAGTTTGCTTTGTGCGGCCATTCCGCCCTTGCTCTCATACCCCTGAAGTCGTAGCTCATTCACCCACACCTCTGCCGATTTGCTGCTCAACGAGTTGTTCCTGATACCTACCATAATGGCTCTGACGTTGCCTATGGATGGATTACCCATCACGCTTACCCTGTTCTCAGGCCGGTCAGGATCATATTCGCTGTATATTCCGTTACCGCTGATGGCACCCAGGTTCCTCTGCAGGTTGCGATTGTTCTTGATATTGGTAAGAACCTCGAAAGGTATATCAAGCATATTGTCCTCAGGCCATACCAAGCGACGGTCCTGTTCGCTGCTGCCGCTGTAAAACCCCGGCTGTGTTACCTTCAAAGGTATCTCGTATTCATAGAAATTACCTGAGTAGTCAGATCCCAGGCGTACAAACACCGATATGTCGCCGTCCTGAAGGCCCGACACATCAGGAACAGCAGCCTCTATGTGGGAGAACATCTGGATACGGCTGTAGCGTCTCAGATCGAGTGATGTCTTCTTGTATATCCCTCGTGCCTCGCCTGCTCCCAGATCCTTTACCTTGAGGCTCATGGCCTGTTCATTGTCCTGAACGAGCTGTACCTGGTTCGGGTCTATTATCCTGGTCACTCCGGGTGGAACTACGTAGTTCACAGGGGAACGGTCACCGTTCTCCTCTATGTTGACTGATGCTGCGGAGAATGTACCGGAAAGGGTGGGGGTACGGTTCACGGCGCTGGCTATAGGCTGTTCGTAGTTCCTCCACTGGCTACGCATAAGTTCAAGGGTTGCGAACCTGACATGAACCTCCTCCGTGAATCCGGTCAGATACATGCGCATGAAACGTATTGAACTGAAATCACGGATTGAGCCAACAGCCTTCTCGTACTCCTTGACAGGTATCCTGAAGCAGTACCAGTTCACGGTCTCACTGTTTCCATTTCTGAGCTTTACCTTAACCTCGCGTTTGTCTGCTATGTAGTTTTTTCCAAGCTGTAGGTCCTGGGGACGTAGTGATATCCTGTATTGGAAGTATTTCTCATATTCATCAAGCGTAAAATCAGAGTTGGCATCCTCATAATCAGGTGTCGTGCGGGAAGACTGGTCGTATGCACTGCCGCTGGTGCCGGAATTAGGCGAGTTGCCTTCAGTGCCGTTGTACAGACGGTATCGGTCCAGCACTGACATGCCTGCAGCATCATAGTCTGCGCCACGATAGTAGTGGTAGTTGTCAGCGGCGGGATCATCGTAAATGGCATTATAGACCTCAGGAGACACTTTCGCCTTAATTTCGTTGAGGAATGATGCGTATGCAGGCCATGTCCGTTCCTCCTCAGTGGTGAGTCCGTTCAGGCCCACATCCTGTCGGCTGCGGTTGTCAGCGTTGTTGTTGTCGAATGCATATACCAGGCTTTTCACATTGGGAACCTTACCCCATACAGTTGATTCGTATCCGGTGGTGTCGCCATCCACGGGAATACCGTTCTCGAAGAATTTCTTGCCGTCAGTAAGCACGTCCTCGGATACCTCACCGAGATTCAGGTAAAGGTCACCACCCTGTGCAGCGGGATTGTAGATGAAAGGGTCAAGCATCCAGAACTCAATATACTCAATATTAGCACTCTCGAAATCAGTGGTGCTGAGGTTCCGCATTATTCCACCCCAGTTCTGTGAGGGATTGCTTAACCGGCCGTTCACGTCAAGGTCTGGATTCAGATTGTAGGGGCCCCGTTCATCGGGATAGTATGCCAGATTCAGTATCTGTAATGTGGTTGATTCACTTGATGTGGATTCTTTGTTTGGGTATAGCTCCCTCTCATATACCTCTCGCACATAGTGATTTGACAACTGCTCGTTGTCACCCTTGAGATGGGCGGGTGTCAGGGAGGAGTTCCGGCGTGTGAACAACGGGTCTATGGTGAACCAGTTGAGCAGCGCCCTATAATAACCAGCCTCTACGTCTCCTGTCTTGCCGAACCCTTTCACACCGGTGGGTACGGCCGCTAAAGACCATGCCGATGGCTGTGTAAGAGGAATGCCGCTCTCGGCACCCTCAAAGTCATCTATATAGGAGGATTTGCCCTGCACCTTATCAGATACCCTGGACTGAAGAGCTGCCATTTCTGCCTGGAAATTGATGGACGAGGGTTTTGTCGCGTTCACAAACGGGATCATGTCAATCAGATTGGTGAGTGCCTGGCTCTCATGCTTCCAGTTTATGTTAAGGCCGTACATGGTGTTCACGAGTGGTTCGTCACCCATAGTCACCTTACTTGTGAGCGGTTTCTCGTTCAGATGCATGTATGTTCCGCCAACTTGCAGGTTTTTGCTGAAGTCATACATCCAGTTCATGCCTACCATGGTTTTTCGCTGCATGCTGAAATAAGTGTTGCTCTCCAACTGGACATTGACATTGGTTCCGGCATCTATTATACTTTGGTTGATAATGGTCACTGTCCCCATGTTATAGTTCACGGTGTAGTCACTGTTTTCAGTCAGGGTGACTCCGCCTGCAGTGACTATGACCGAGCCGCGGGGGATGTTACCGCTTCCAAGCTGTATGACGTTGCCCGATGAACCGGAGTACTCGCCTGTGAGGATGAATTTGTCCTTGTCGGCTATACGTTTGGCCACCACCTTTGTTGAGTCATAAAGTTCCTGAAATACATATTTGTCGGCTATGCGGTCATTTCCAATAGCTTTGCGCAGATGGCTTCCGAACGGTTCCACTACAGGGAAAATGATTTTTCCTGAGGATGCTATGACAGTATAGCCCTCTATGTAATCGAATTTACCGTTAGGATGTACTGACTGGTTATCGTCAAGGCGGTCAAGGTTCATCATGCGGAGCAGCGGAGTCTCCTTGAGTCCCTGTTCGGGCAGATATGTCAACCGGCTTCCTGTACTGTCACTTTGGTAGGTCACGGCAATCTTGAAGCCGGATTTACTGAGTGTTCCGGTGGTTATGGAATAGATATTCTTCATCATCAGATCCCATGTGCCGGATCCGGGAACGTTGGAATTCGATTTGATGAGTTTCACGAAAAGAGCCTTGCCGGTATCGGTTACATCGGATGAAAATTCGCCTACCTGATAGCTCTGGCCGGCATAGGTGTATTCGTAGGCTACGGCCAGGACCTCATCCGATGCCAGCGCGTTCCGGAGTGAGATATATCCTAATGTGCTGTTCAAAGTATATTCAGAGCTGCTTAGCTTACGGGCGTTGGATATCTTCTCGTAGTCGCTGCTGCCGCTGAGCACATTGCCTAATGTTACGGCCACCTTGTCTATGTCACGAATGTCGGAATAGTCCGCATTGATCCTTGAGTAGAGGTCATTGGCATTGTTGGCGGTGGCAGGTCCGGAAAGCGTGTTCCATATCTTGTTGCTGATATGACTTGATTCACCCAGGTCAGTGAACGCTACAATGTTCCTGGGATTGTCATAGTTGCTGCGCTTGTTGGTTACCCAGACCTCTATCCTGGTAATCTTGACACCTGACACTATTGTGGGCAGCATGGACATATTCGTGTCATAGTTGTCGCGGAAGAAATGGGAGAGGAAGAAATGCCTGTTTTCGTCATAACTGCTCGCATCTATCTCAAAGTCATTCAGCTGCTCACCTCCCTTGGAACTTACGGATGAGGATGATGATTCTTTCTGTGAGAGCACCATCTGGAGTTTCAGTTTGCCGAACTGGAGGTCAGTCCTGATTCCAAACAGTGAAGAGGCACCCTGGATGAGCGATGAATTGGTGGGGAAACTGACATTGCCGGCCTCAAGCAGCCTGATTATCTCATCTTCCTTACCCTCATAGCGTAACTTTATCTTTTTCGTGTCAATATCAAAAGTGGTTTCAGTGTTATAGTTCAGGTCCATTGAAACCTTGTCGCCCACACGGGCGTTCATATTGAGGTTAATCTGTTCGTCAAAGTCGAAACCTCCGGTCTTGCGGTTCTCTACCGAGAGTGCGGGGTTTTCTATCTTGTTGATATCGAATCCTAACTTTATGGCTGCAGAGCCGCTTGTCTTGATCTGCACTCCTCCCGGCCCGAAAATCTTCTCGGCCGGTCCAAGGTCAAACTTCATGTCGGTAAAGTCGAACTTGTTCTCCTCACGATTCTGGAAAGCCTCGTCATTCTTGCTCCTGTAGTAGGACTGCATGGATTTCTGCATGGTCTTCCTGAGATATTCGTCCGGAGTCAGTATTTCCGGAATTTCAAGGAATTCCTCGCCTAATTTGGTACCTATGCGGTAGACTCCCTCCTTGTCATCAAACTCAGTAACCTGTGTTATGTTCTCAGGATCCCTCAAACCCGTCCTTGACTCCTGTGCATAAAGCGGCATAAGGTTTCCTGCTATGCAGAAACCGGTTATGATGAGTGCTGCGGCAAGGAGTCTCTTCATGCTTGTCAGATTCTCTTAAGTGCTTCGCGTATAAGTGATTCGACTGTGATTTCGGGCTTTTCCCCGAGTATGGTAGTCACAATCTTTTGTGATGCCGACTGTTGGAATCCCAGTGTAGTAAGGGCGGTTACGGCCTCATCGGCAGTCCTTGCACTCCGTGTTCCCGGTGACTGTATGACCGGTGCTTCGCCACTCCGTTCCCTGACCATCTTATCCCTAAGGTCAACTATTATCCTTTGTGCAGTCTTGGCACCAATGCCTTTGACCTTCTTGAGCAGTCCGTCATTTCCGGAACTGATGATTTCCACCAGTTCTGAAGGAGAGAAGGAAGACTGTATCATTCTGGCCGATGCACCACCTATGCCAGGTACCGAAATGAGCAGAAGGAACAGTTCGCGTTCCACTTTCTCGCTGAATCCGAAGAGTATCCATGCATCCTCGCGGATTGCTTCATAGACATAGAGTCTGGCCTCATCCTTTCCCTGAATGTCAGAGTAGGTATATACTGAAATGCCGAGCGAATAGGCCACTCCGCCCGAAGTGAGTATAACCGCCTGTGTGGGTGTAAGTTCAACTACCTTTCCCTGAATGAATTCTATCATAACATTGTAATGACGTTAACCGATAATTAAAAAACGCATTTAACCCCTATTTATTGCACGCGCGTATGCGGGGAGGATTCTTTTTTGTAACTTTGTGCCCGAAAAACAAATGATTATATACAATGGAAAAGATTAAAGCTGCTGTCGTAGGATATGGAAACATTGGCAGATATGTGCTTGACGCACTTCTTGAGGCACCTGATTTCGAGGTGGCCGGAATAGTTCGCCGCAATGGTGATGCAAATTGCCCGAAGGAGTTGAAGGATTTTAGAGTTGTAAGGAATATTTCGCAATTACCAGGCACTGATGTGGCTATTCTCGCTGTGCCGAGCCGCAAGACAGAGGAGTATGCTGCACAGATACTCCCGCTTGGTATTAACACAGTTGACAGTTTTGATATCCACACTCTCATCCCTGAAACCCGTAAACGTCTGATGAAGGTGGCTGAGGAGTCAGGTCGTGTGGCTGTCATATCGGCAGGATGGGATCCGGGTTCAGATTCCATAGTACGTGCCCTCATGCAGGTAATGGCTCCCAAGGGTCTCAGCTATACCAATTTCGGCCCAGGCATGTCAATGGGGCATACGGTTGCGGTGAAGGCTATTCCCGGAGTAAAGCAGGCGCTCTCCATGACCATACCTCTCGGAACCGGAATACATCGCCGTATGGTATATGTGGAAGTTCTGGACGGTTATAGGTTCGAGGATATCTCAGCTGCCATCAAGTCAGATCCCTATTTCGTGAATGATGAGACCCATGTGGTGCAGGTGGATTCAGTGGACAGTCTGAAGGATATGGGACACGGTGTCAACATGACCCGCAAGGGAGTATCCGGCAGGACCCAGAATCAACTTTTTGAATTTGACATGAAGATCAACAATCCTGCACTTACCGGTCAGCTGCTGGTGGCGGCAGCACGTGCATCGATGCTCCAGAAACCAGGTTGTTATACTATGATAGAGATCCCGGTGATTGATTATCTATACGGAGACAGGGAGGAGCTTATCAGACATTTGGTGTAAGATATTTTCAGAATCTGAAACCGAATCCGATAAAAAATCCGTCCAGATTGCCATATCCTAAATTGAGCAATATGTCAGCCTTCCCAGGGGATTCGAACACATTGGGCATTTCCTCATTATAACGGATGCTCTTAATCAGAAACCTTGAGTATAACCGGTAACCGAAAGCGGTGCCGGTTATTTTTTCCTTGTGATATATGGTCCCGTGTTCAAAGACGGAATCGTCCGTTGCCCGGCATATCTTATATGACTGGAGAATGCCTAATCCTGCTGAGCATCCTACAGCCATTTTTTTCCATTTGTGACCGATGTCGGCATAAACTGACATAAAGGTACGCTCTCCGGACATATTTACCTCATCCTCTTTCTGGTCCCAGTCAACCAGTTTGATCCCGTTCCCTTCATCATCGGTCACTTCGACTGTCTTACCGTAGTATTTCGGGTTAGTGCTTATGCCTACAGTAATACCACCGTAGTTGCGGGGACCTTCAAACAGCAGCGAGAGGTCAATCATCTCCTTGATACCATAGGTGGCGTTGCAGGAGAAATACTGTCCGTCATCCAGAAGGATCAGATCATTCACTATTTCCGGGGGTGCCTCTTCAATAGGAGCATTGCCTAAGTAGAAGTCATTCTTAAAGATGCCAAGATAGTCCTTGTCTTCAGATGACAGGTATAGCCATCCGAATCCGTCTTTCATGTCATCCTTCCATTCACCGAAATAGAAGCTGTCATCATTCATGTTCAGACGGCCGGTGCCATCAAACTTCCCGTTTTTCCAATCTCCTTCATACCAGTCACCGTTGGCATACCAGTAGGTTCCGTATCCATTCATGGTATGGCCCTTGAAATCACCGATATAGCAGTCTCCGTCAGCAAAATGCAACTCTCCCTTGCCTTCCCAAAGCCCGTCTTTCCAGTCACCTTCGTATGTGGTACTGTCGGCATATACCATTTTGCCGTGTCCGTTGAACAGGGAATCAGCTATCTGTCCGGTGTATGTGGAGCCGTCTTCGAATGTGAGTGTTACGGTCTGCTTCTTTCCCTTCCTGCGTGCAAATACATCATTTGACGGCAGGACGCAGAGCGTCAGTGTCAGAATACACCACAAACAGAGCAGAGGGAAGCCCCCCCGGTTCAGTTCCCCACTGGTTCCGGTGAGCAACCTTTTTGTATCTTTATGCAGGATCATTTCAGCAGTCTATAAAAAATACGTTACAGGACAATCATGATTGTGGCAAAGTTAAAAAAAATGGCTGAAAAACGTTACCTTTGTTCCAAATCAATCAAATACATCATTCATAAACGCTATGAAAGAGGATAAGGATGAACTTGTATGCGTTTTCAAGGGCGATGCCTTTGAATCTGAAGTGGTAAGGGCCAGACTCGAAGCCAATGGTATTCCTGCCATGATCATGAACAATTCCATGAGTGCCATTTTCTCCACATATACCGTCATGGCCGGGCCGGTCAGCGTTATGGTGAACCCGAAAGATGAGCTGGAGGCCCGTAGGATAATTTCTGAAAAATAATAGGATCATGAGGATAGCCATTAAGATAGGCAGCAATGTGCTTACCCGTCCGGACGGTCGTCTGGATATTTCGCGCATGGCCTCTCTGGTTGACCAGATAGCCGGACTTCACAACAACGGGACAGAGGTCCTGATTATATCTTCAGGCGCTGTGGCATCCGGACGCGGGGCGCTTCCTTTCATAAAAGATGACAGCGTGACCAGCCGGCAGCTCTTTGCCGCAGTGGGACAGGCCAAACTCATAGAACACTACTATGATCTTTTTCAGGAGTTTGGAATTACCGTAGGACAGATACTCACCACCAAGGAGAATTTCATGGATGAAACCCGTATGGCCAATCAGATGCGTTGCATGAGCGCCATGCTTGACAACGGAGTGGTGCCTGTGATAAACGAGAACGATACGGTGTCGGTGGAGGAGCTGATGTTCACTGACAATGACGAACTGTCAGGACTGGTGGCCCGTATGATGAAAACCGATGTCCTGGTTATCCTGAGCAACGTGGACGGATTGTTCACAGGTGTTCCGGGTGAACCCGGCTCGGAACTTATACATGACGTGTTCCCGGATGATGACTATTCAGGATTTGTCAGCTCAAACAAATCCAGTTATGGCCGTGGAGGAATGATGACCAAGATGAAGACTGCTGCCGGAGTGGCGCTTGACGGAATAGAGGTCAGGATAGCCGACGGCCGTCGTCATGATGTCCTTACGGATGTGCTGAATAATCCTGAGACAGCCCGATGCACCCGTTTTCACCCTTCAAATAAGAAAAACTGATGATAGACAATATTCTTGACTCATTGATTGATGCCTCTTACACATTGCCTTTAGCTGAGGAGGGGCGTATTACGGCTGCGCTGAACGCTGTAGCCGATGCAATAGGCCGTGAATCGGAATACCTGCTTGCAGCCAATGCGGCTGACCTTGCGCTCATGCAGCCTGACAACCCCATGTATGACAGACTGATGCTGACCGGTGAACGGCTTGACGGCATAGCACAGGATATGCGCAAGGTGGCTGCACTTCCCAATCCTGTGGGAAAGGTCATTGATGAGAGAGTCCGTCCCAACGGGATGAAGCTCACTCGTGTGCGTGTGCCTTTCGGAGTAATAGGTGTTATCTACGAGGCTCGTCCCAATGTAAGTTTTGATGTCTTCTCGCTCTGTCTCAAATCCCGTAACGCCTGTGCACTGAAGGGGGGAAGTGATGCCTTCAATTCCAATAAGGCCATAGTTGACCTGATTCAGAGGGAACTCCTGAAGGCCGGTCTCAACCCTCATGTGGTGGAACTCCTGCCTCCCGGGCGTGAGGCCGCTTCAGAACTCATGCGTGCGGTTGGTAAGATAGACCTGCTTATACCGCGTGGCAGTGCCGGACTTATCAGCTCTGTACGTGAACAGGCTCTCGTACCTGTAATAGAAACTGGAGCAGGAGTTTGTCACACATATTTTGACTCGGATGGTGACCTGACCAAGGGTTCCTCGATAGTGTTTAACGCCAAGACACGCAGGGTGAGCGTCTGTAACGCACTTGATTCGCTCGTGATACATGCTGACCGTCTGAATGATCTTCCCGCGCTTTGCCGGCCGCTTGCCGATAAGAATGTGGTTGTAGAGGCCGATGATGAGTCATGGGGCGTCCTTGACGGGAATTATCCGCAGAATCTGCTTGAACATGCAGTACCGGAGAGCTTCGGAAAGGAGTTTCTGGCCTATCGTATGTCCATAAAGACAGTACACTCGTTTGATGAGGCGGTATCGCATATCCGTCGTTACACATCACGCCACAGTGAGTGTATTATCACAGAGGACAGGGAGAAAGCTGCAATGTTCCAGCAGTGCATTGATGCCGCCTGCGTATATGTGAACGTATCTACTGCATTCACTGACGGGGCGCAGTTCGGACTTGGTGCCGAGATAGGTATCAGTACCCAGAAACTCCATGCCCGCGGTCCGATGGGACTTGAGGAACTCACCACATACAAGTGGCTGATAAACGGTGACGGACAGACCAGAAGCTGAACTAAAAACAAGTTGACACGATATGAGACATTTTACCGGAGTAAAGGATTTGGGAGACCTGCATCAGGCACTGCAGGAGGCTCTTGAGATAAAGAAAGACCGTTTTAAATATGTAGAGCTTGGACGTAACAGGACTCTGCTCATGGTATTCTTCAATTCCAGTCTGAGGACTCGTCTGAGTACCCAGAAGGCTGGTCTTAACCTTGGTATGAACGTCATTGTCCTCGATATTAACCAGGGGGCCTGGAAACTTGAGACAGAGCGCGGCGTCATTATGGACGGTGACAAGTCTGAGCATCTGCTTGAGGCGGTACCGGTTATGGGCTGCTATTGCGATGTGATAGGCGTCCGTTCCTTTGCCCGTTTTGAAAGCCGCAAGGATGACTATGAGGAGAAGATACTGAACCAGTTCATACAGTATTCCTGCCGTCCGGTATTCTCTATGGAGGCAGCCACAGGACATCCCTTGCAGAGTTTTGCCGACTGGATTACGATTGAAGAGCATAAGACTGTGGAGCGTCCCAAGGTGGTCCTGACCTGGGCTCCCCATCCCAAGGCGCTACCTCAGGCTGTTCCCAACTCGTTTGCCGAGTGGATGGTGGCGGCCGGTTATGAGGTGGTAATCACTCAACCGGAAGGGTATGAACTTGACACCAGGTTTACCAAGGGCGCCAGAATTGAGTATGACCAGATGAAGGCTTTTGAGGGTGCCCATTTCATTTATGCCAAAAACTGGTCGGTTGCAAGTCCGGACAACTACGGCAAGGTGATTAATATGGATTGCAGTTGGACAGTAAGCAAGCGTCAGATGGCAGTCACGGACAATGCGTTCTTCATGCACTGCCTGCCTGTCCGCCGCAACTTGATAGTCACTGATGATGTCATAGAAAGCCCGCGCTCACTCGTTATTCCTGAGGCGGCCAACCGCGAAATTTCTGCAACAGTAGTGATTAAGAAAATTCTTGAGGGATTGAACGGTCAATAAACCATGACCAGATTATAATCCTTGTTATAGCCCTTGCTGCTCAGATAGATGGAGTCCCCTCTTGAAAGGCCGAATCCGGTCAGTGGAACGGAGAGATAGGCGTTGAGGGTATATCCTTCTTCATCACCGGCTGCGTTGTGATAAACCTTGAACCTGACTTTTTCGCTGTCATTGACATGAACCACCTGGAACTCATGCAATGACTGTTTGCTACCCACCTTAATGCCTAATCTTATGTTCAGGTATCCGCTGCCGGGATAGGCCAGTTCTATGTTGACAGGATCGTTCATCTCATTCCTTTTTGGGAATGAGCTCTCCTCTATGGCCTTATAGTTCAGCTCACCGGCTATCCTTCCGCAGTAGGTATGTATCATCTGGTTTATGGTTACTGTTCCGGATTCCCCGTAAGTATAGGAACATACCATCCTATAGGTGGTGTCCGGACGCAGCTTGTCACTTTTTTCGTTTACCATATAACTGTGGCCCATGTCATCGGTCAATACGGACACATAGCCTTCAGAGTCAGTGTGACAGTTCACGAATCCTGCCGATACAGCCTTTAATACCTCAGTGTCCTTAGAACAGGAATTGAAAACTATGAATATTATACAGGTAAATAAATACAACAGAGTCGTTCTTTTCATATTCAGAGTGCATTCAGATGATTAATAAGTGGATTTGCATACATGGTGAGAATCCTTTCACGCAGGAAATCCCAGTCAGGATTCGGAATGTTTATATGGGAGAGCTGGCCTGAGAGATACTCTTCAAACGCTGTTTTTTCTGCCTGTGTATAGAAGGAGGCTTGTGAACCGTCACCTCTGAGCATATCGAGAGCAATCCTGTTGCAGGGATAAATCCTATATCCCTTGAAAATGTGCTTATCAATGATTCCGGCCACCTGGTCCAGGAACCTGTTGCGTGGTACGGTAGGGTCGAGATTTGCAATCTCGGAATCAATGGGAGCTGACACCTGGTAGTGTACGTGCCCCTTGAAACCGAATATTCCGGTCTTCATGTTGTCCAGATCTGCCTGTTCACTCTTTACGTAATCAGGATTGTCGCGCTTGAGCTGGAATTCCTCCGCCTTGAGCCAATCGCAAGGGTCATACTCGTAGCTTATGGTGAGAGGTGTGATGTGAAGGGACTGAAGCCTTTCGGACAGGGACATGTCATCAGGGCCGGACATGGCCAGCATCTTAAGTACGCTCTTCTGTGTCCGGTCATCGGAATCTTTTGCCCGGCCTTCACGCTGGGCGAGCCATACGGGACTCTTTTTATCCTGAATGACGAACCGGATATAGGCGGAGAGTTTTCTGGATGCCTCCAGCAGCTCTGTGGCAGTGGCTGAACGGTTCACTATGAAACTGCGGTTCAGACGAACCAGAGTCTCTATCCATGGATGTATGAGCAGATTGTTTCCTATACCTATCTCTACTGATTTGTGACCGGACATAAGAAGTATGTAGTCCAGTAAAGCGGAATCCAGCACTATGTCCCGATGGTTGGAGAGATACACGTAATCCTCACGCCCTCCCTGCGGTATGGAAATATTGTTGGTGAACCCGGTGCATGCTTTATTCAGAATTTTCTTCAGGAAAGGATAAATCATACCTGTCTGGAAGCTGTTTACGGTCTTGAACCGTCTTGTATATAGCTTGTGGGCCCAGATAGGGACTCCCTTGACAAGCCCCTTCACAATTCTTCTGAAATCAGGGTCGTCAAGAAGCGTGAGCACTGCACCGCGAACCTCATCGTCCTCCAGGGAGCGCATGTCCTCAAATCCGGAAGGTATGTCCATAGTCATCATTCTGTTTGGAAACTGTCCTCGATTATCTCGGTAAGAACATCGGTCAGGTTCATCCCGGCAGCCCTTATCTGTTGCGGAATGAAGCTGGTGGCAGTCATACCCGGAGTGGTGTTCACCTCAAGCAGATTGATTTTGTCACCATCCGTTATGATATAGTCGTTACGGATTATCCCGTGGCATCCTAACAGGTCATAAATCCTGGCGGTAAGGTCCTGTATGCGGTCCCGCAGCTTATCCGGGATACGTGCAGGGGTGATTTCCTCCACCATGCCGTTGTACTTGGCGTCGTAATCAAAGAAATCAGTCTTGGGAACCACCTCGGTCACCGGCAGGCGGACCTCACGCTTGCGTGTCCTGTAATAGCCGTTTGTAACCTCAATACCCTGCATGAATGATTCTATCATGATTTCATTGTTCTCCTTGAAGGCATCCTCTACTGCCGGGATTATCTGCTCACGGGTCTTGACCTTGGTTGTACCAAAGCTGGAACCGCCGTCAGTGGGCTTGATGAAGCAGGGCAGGCCTACCTTGCTGATAATCTTGTCAGGATCCACCGTGTCTCCCTTGCGCAGGCGGCGTGAATTGGCCACGTTCACCTTACAGCTCTTCATGGTCTTGTTGAGCACAAACTTGTTGAATGTGAGGGCCGATGCCAGCACGTCACAGGTGGAGAAGGGAATGTGCATCAGTCGCAGATAGCCTTCAAGCACACCGTTCTCACCCGGGGTACCGTGAATGATTATGTATGCATAGTCAAATACAGTCTTTACCCCGTTAAATGTGAAACTGAAGTCATTGCGGTCCACCGGAGCTGTGACATCGCCGCTTACATGAACCTGCCAGTTCTTGCCTTCAATCTCCAGGATATAGGGTTCGTACTTATCCTTGTCCATGTGCTCAAGGATTGTTGCGGCACTGCGCAGAGATACAGGATTCTCGCTTGAGTCACCGCCTGCAACGATTGCAATCTTGCGTTTCATTTTATATTGTTTTATTATTCATAATCTTTTGAACTTGCATAATCCCGCCACCTTTGTATAAGTGTCCTCATATCGGACGGCAGTTCGGAGTTAAAGAACATCCCCTGACCTGTCTTGGGATGTGTGAATCCCAATGTCTTGGCGTGAAGGGCCTGACGTGGACATATTTCAAAACAGTTCTGCACGAACTGACGGTATCGGCTGTATGTGGTACCCTTCAGGATCTGGTCTCCACCATACCTTTCGTCATTGAAGAGAGGATGTCCCAGATGCTTCATGTGAACCCGGATCTGGTGGGTACGTCCCGTTTCCAGACGGCACTCCACAAGTGAGGTATATCCGAATCTCTCCAATACAGTGTAGTGCGTGACAGCGTGTTTCCCTACCTCAGGGTCAAATGAAACCGCCATCTGCAGCCTGTCCTTGGGATTACGGGTGATCTGGCTCTCCACAGTTCCTGCGGGAGGTACCGGAACACCCCACACTAAAGCCTGGTACGCCCGTTTTGTGGTCTTCTCAAAGAACTGATGTCCCAATGAAGTCTTGGCGTCCGGAGTCTTGGCCACCACAAGCAGCCCGGAAGTGTCCTTGTCTATACGGTGGACAAGACCTACCTGCGGACTGTTAGGATCATAATCAGGATTGTCCCTAAGGTGCCATGCAACAGCATTCACCAACGTCCCGTGGTAGTTCCCGCACCCCGGATGTACAACCATCCCGGCACACTTGTTCACCACCAGCAGACATTCATCCTCATATACTATATCAAGAGGTATATCCTCCGGCGTGATGTCATTGCTGTAGCGGGGACGGTCCATCATGACCGTAATCACGTCAAGAGGCTTCACTTTATAGTTACTCTTGACCGGACGTCCGTTTGCCATAACCATACCGGCGTCAGCAGCTTTCTGGATGCGGTTACGTGAGGAGTGCTCCAGATGGTCAAACAGGAACTTGTCCACACGAAGCGGTGACTGACCCTTGTCCGCCACCACCCGGAAATGCTCGAAAAGCTCTGCCGAACCCGAGATAGGTTCAAGGTCATCAAGTGACTCCTCAATCTCCTCCTCCAGGTCAATCATAGACCGTCACCAAAGAAATCATATTCTATTATCATGGTGGAATCAGTTTCCTCCTCCTGCTCAACCTCATTGCCATTACCTACAACAATAGTCAGCAGTGACCCTTCAGGCAGTTCAGTGCCGGCTTTCACAATTGAGTCGCCGTATCGGATTTCATAGACCCAGTCCAGGTCACCGTCTATCCTGACAGGTTCAGTCAGACGGAACCCTTCAATCCGAAGCCTTGATTCCGCAGCCCTGAGGGAACTGTTGTCTGCCAGATCCGGAACAGTCCGCATGGGCTCCTTGCCGGAATTCAGTGTAAGATATATTGTTCTGCCATCCTTCACATGAGCTCCTGCCTCAGGTTGTTGCCTGATAACAGCTCCCGCTTCCATATTCCTGTCAAACTGGAAATCCGATACTTCCGCTTTCAGTTTCCCGGCTGTAAGGATGGATTCGGCCTCCTCCTGGGATAATCCGGTAACAGAGGGAACTTCAATGTATTTCCCGTGACGTGTATATATGTTCAACCATCTGAAAACCAGCATCAGTATGATAATGAAAGTAACCATCATCAGGGCCAGATGGATAAGCAACCTTATAAGGTCGGCTCTCTTATTGCGGGGTTTGGATTCTGTCATGACTCAACTTGAGCTTATTCGATGTGCAAAATTAGTCATTTGCTGCCTAATAACACATGTTTTTGTATAAAAAGCTCTGTATGGAAAGCACTTTCACCTTATATATATAATAAATGGTAATTGTCATAATTGACTCCATTGTTATATTATTTACATATTTTTCAGTCATTTCAATGAAAAAAAATAAAAAACAAAACCTTGTTTTTGATAAAAACACGGCTCAAATAGTGAATGATGCTAAAAAAGTGTTATCTTTGCACCAATTTATAGGGCAATATGCCACTTGAACGCATAAAAATAATATATTTATGCGCCTGTGGCGATTATGAAGGATAATTTATTAGAAAGAATTATTAACTAACATATTGTCAAACAAAAAACTCTTATCTATGAGAAAATTTCTCTTAACGATGACTGCTGTTCTGTGTTTCGGCTTTGCTGTTGCTCAGAATGTGCAAGTTACGGGAATTGCGACAGCTGCCGATGACGGAAGTCCCATGCCGGCCGTTGCAGTTGCTGTTCAGGGAACAGGTAGAGGTACTACAACTGATTTGGATGGTGCCTACTCCATTTCGGTGCCATCAAACGGTACCTTGGTGTTTTCATTTATGGGTTATGAGGATGCTGTCATACCTGTAAACGGAAGAAGGGTTATTAACGTTTCACTGAATCCCGGATCTATTGAGATTGATGATGTGGTTATCACCGCTATGGGTATCAAGCGTTCAGAGAAGGCTTTGGGTTATGCCGCCACTTCAATCAACGGTGATGCCATCTCCGAGAGGCGTTCTTCTGACATCATGTCCAGCATTGCCGGTAGGGTATCCGGAGTGCAGGTGGCATCATCATCATCGGACCCGGGCGCTTCCCAGTCAGTTATCATCCGTGGTGTGAGCTCCTTGAGCGGAAGCAACCAGCCTCTGTATGTGATTGACGGCGTGCCAATGAACAATACCGCACATTATTCCAGCGATGCTCTGAACAGCGGTTATGACTTTGGTAACGGTGCCAATGCTGTTAACCCTGACGATGTGGAGAACATGACCATCCTTAAAGGTGCTGCAGCTACAGCCCTTTACGGAAGCCGTGCCGCAAACGGTGTCGTCATGATTACCACCAAGTCCGGTAAGAAAGGCCAGGGTATTGGAATAGAGTACAACGGCGGTGTCCAGTGGAGCACAATCCTTCGTCTGCCGCAGATGCAGAACGATTTCGGTATGGGTTGGTACGGCGACAAGACCGACGACGAGAACGGTTCATGGGGTCCACGTTTTGATGGTACCAAGCAGATTTACGGTGCTATCTACAACAACTCACAGAAGATGAAACCATATTCACCACTGGAGGATAATATCAAGGATTTCTTCGATATAGGTATCCGTTACAACAACAGCCTCTCCTTCAACGGTGCAACTGACAAGAGTGATTATTTCGTATCATTCTCACAGATCTCTGATGATGGTATGATTCCTACCGATGCTGACTCCTATGATAAATACACATTCTCGGTACGTGGCAGCCATAAGGTGGACAAGGTTACATTCTCAACTGCATTGAATTATGCAAATCAGAAGAACAGCTTTGCACAGACCGGTCAGGGTGAAAGTTCAATGTACAATGCCATTATGCAGACCCCGCGTGACATAAGCATCATCGGACTTAAGGACCTGAATGATCCGTTCAACACTCCTGGTTACTACTATACCCCTTACGGCATCACCAACCCCTATTGGGTTCTTGAGAACTACAAGCATGAGTATTCATCAGAGCGTTTCTACGGTAAGTTCCAGGCGGATTATGATATTCTCAAGAATCTAAAGTTAACTTACCGTCTTGGTCTTGACACAGAGGTGAGCACCACCGAGCATGGAGCTCCTAACCTGTTGGCAATGTTCGGAACCGGTACATACAATGGTGACAACGGTGCTTCCACATTCGATGGCAATGAGGGTTCATATTCAATCTCCTCAACCCGTCGCATGGAAATCAACCATGACATCATGATGACTTACAACACTAAGATTAATGATTTCAATATCAATGCCCTGGCAGGTTTCAACGGAAACCAGCGCAGCGCTAAGGCTTTCGGTGCAGGTATTACAAAGCTCACAATACCCACATGGTATAATCTGAGCAATACCACATCGGCTCCCACAGTATCACAGAGCGAGTCCAAGCGCCGTCTGATGGGTGCTTATGCACAGTTCGAGGGCTCTTACAAGGATATCGTATTCCTGACAGTGAGCGCCCGTAATGACTGGTCATCAACTCTTCCCAAGGAAAACCGCAGTTTCTTCTATCCCGGTGTAACTGCAAGTTTCGTTTTCAGCGATCTGCTGGAGGATCAGGAGGATTGGCTGAGCCTTGGTAAGGTTCGTGCAAGCTGGGGTAAGACAGGTAACGATGCTTCTCCCTACATGACAAATGCCACATGGGCACAGGCTGGCGGAAGAGGTTATTGGGGGGAATTCAATTTCCCGTACACCAGTGCCGGTTACAATGCTTACACGCTGGGTAATGTCCTGGGTAGTACAACACTCAGCCCTGAAATGACAACAGAGTATGAGCTTGGCCTTAACATGGCATTCTTCAATAACCGTCTGTCATTTGACGTAGCTTACTATAACCGTAACACTGACAAGCAGATATATTCTCTTGACATGGATTACGCAACAGGTTTCTCCGCACAGAACATCAACCTTGGTAAAGTGTCCAACAAGGGTATTGAGGCTATGGTTTCAGTATCTCCTGTCCGTACCGATGATTTCGAGTGGACACTGACAGCCAACTATACCAAGAACTGGAGTAAGGTGGAGAGCCTTCCTGAGGATCTCGGTGGTGAGGCCATTATTTACGGTCTGAGCGGTGGCGCAGGTATGTATGCTATTGTTGGCGAGCCTGTAGGTACTTTCAAGGCTCAGGTTCCGAAAAAGAGTCCTGACGGCAAGATTGTGGTCAACTCTTCAACAGGACTTCCCGTAGCTGAGGACGATATGCAGATAGTAGGTGACATGAACTATGACTATACTCTTGGTCTTTCAACAACTCTACGTTACAAGAGTGTATCTCTTGGTGCTGATATGGATATCCGTCAGGGTGGTCTGATGTATTCACGTACCAAGGATATCACGTTCTTCACCGGTAACGCCATTCAGACTGCTTACAATGACCGTAATGACTTCATTATCCCGAATTCAGTAAATGAAGTAACTGATGCCGAGGGTAATGTTACCTATGTTGAGAACCAGACAGCTATCGGTTTGACCGGATACAACAGCAAGATATATGATTACTGGAACGGCGGTGGTACTGAAATGGAAGGTGGCTGGCTGATTGACAAGTCATACGTCAAGCTGCGTTCAGTTGTCCTCAGCTGGGATATGCCTAAACGTTGGTTCAAGAACATCTTCATTAAGGATGTCGTTATGTCCGCTTACGGAAGCAACCTGTTCGTATGGACACCTGCTTCAAACACTTTTGTTGATCCTGAAATGTCATCATTCGGTAATGACCTGGAAGGTAACTACGGTGAGTGGTCAGCAAACCCGAGTTCACGTCACTTCGGTTTCAACCTCAAGTTCAAATTTTAATTAGGGTATGACTATGAAAAAATATCTTTTGACATTAGGTGCGGCGGCTCTCGTCCTCACTTCCTGCGATCTGGATATCAATGATGACCCGAACTACCCGGAAGGCAGTACAATAACTGCTGACCTGGTGTTCCCTTCAGTCCAGAATGCCATCATGGCAACCTCATGCGATATCATGTTCAACTATGCCGGTTTTTTTGCACAGTATTTTGAGCAGATGCCTGAGGCCAACCAGTTCAATGAAATTGCAAACTACTCTATAACAGAGTCAGATCAGACCATCGACCGTGCTTATCTCCAGTTGTACGCGCGTGCTCTTGAGGATATAGAGGTGGTTTTGGAAAAGGTCACAAACAAAGCTGATATACTTGCTGCAACAGCAATGCGTGCTTTCGCATTCCAGCTTATGGTTGATAATACCAGTGATGCTCCTTATACGGAGGCTCTTCAGGGAAGTGCTAACCCTCAGCCCAAATGGGACGACGGTAAGACTGTTTATCTTGGTATAATAGATGAACTTACTACTGCACTCAAGGCTTATCAGGATGCTCCTGATGCCATGACTATGACAGATATGATGTTCGACAAGAACGCAGGCCAGTGGGAAGGTTATGCAAACGCCCTGCTGCTCCGTATGTACTTCCGTATGTATGACGCAGGCCTTTCAGAGTACAAGGACAAAATTGTGGCTCTGGTTAATGAAAACAAGTTCTTCAAGGGTGATGTCAAGATTGATATCTTCTCAGACCAGACTGACAACCGCAGTCCTTTCTATGCCAGTTACTACGCACTGGGTAGAACAAACCACTGCGCAGCATATCCTATCATTTCATATCTGGTGTCAACAAGTGACCCGCGTATTGACTACTGCTTCAGCGTTAACACCAAGGATGGTGATTATGTAGGTCAGATTCCGGGCAGTAAGGCTTTGTCAAAGACGTGGAACGGCGGTGACTGGAAAAATGCCAATGTGAGCTGGGTCAATTACACCCTGTTTGATGGTTCGGGTATTACCCGTCCTGCCTATCTCTATACTCAGGCAAATCTCCAGTTCCTGATAGCCGAGGCATATCTGCGTTTCATAAACAATGATGCTGCTGCCAAGGCTGCATACGAGGCTGCAATTGAGGCTGACTTCGACACCAAGGGCATTGCCGGTTATGATGCATTCATTGCCGGTCCTAAGGTTGCATGGGGCGGCTCAAATGATGCAAAGCTCAAGCTTATTTATATGCAGAAGTGGGTTGCTCTCTGCTACATGGATAACATGGAGTCATGGAGTGAAATCCGTCGTACAGATGTTCCTGTCCTCTCTAATAAGAAGGGTAGTGCCATCTTTGCTGATGCTACTATTTATAATGCCGGTGAACTTATCGAACCCGCTGAAAACGGACTTGAGGCTGGTGGTTTGATGAAGCGCATGTTCTATCCCAAGAAAGCGCGTGACCTCAACAAGAACACTCCTGCTGCAAAGAAGGGCAGTGATCCTGTTTGGTGGGATATCCATTGATTTGTTTTAATTATGAAAAAACATATTAATATGAAAAAGATTCTATTTAACATACTGATATGCACCGGCCTGGTAACTCTTGCCTCATGTGAGAAAAAAGTTACCACGGAAGATCCATCAACAATCACATATTACGTTCAATTCGAACTGAACGGCGAGGAGTCTATGCTCGTTCCTGTAAATTCGACATTTACAGATCCTGGCGTTTCAGCAACTGAGAATGGCATTGATGTTAAGGATCATGTGGTTGTATCTATAAAAAACCTTGTTACTGGGGCAAAAGTGAACGTTATCCCTACAAATACTCCGGGTGCCTATTCTATTGACTACAGTGCAGCCAATGCTGATGGTTTTACTGTCTCTGCATCACGTGAGGTAATTGTGTATGATCCGGATTTTGCTGTTTCACTGGCAGGTACTTATGATACAGATATTGATCAGTCCATTTATAATAAAAAATCTTTCTCTGAGATGATTGTATCCAAGGGTTATCCCGGCAATTCCGCTTCAGTCACATTCACTGAGATTGTTCCTGGATTTTACAGCTGCGATGATCTGCTGGCAGGTTGGTATGGTCAGATCCGTGGTTACGGTGCCAGGTACTATATGAGCGGTATTGTGATTCTTAATGCGGACAATACACTCTCTCTTGTTTCCAGTTACATTGCAGGTTGGGGTGATGGCCTTGATTATATCGAGAATGCTGTTTATGATCCGGCTACAGGAACCATTACTTATGATTCCAGCTATGCTGGTCAGATTTTCATCTCACCTGTTCTTGTTAAACAATAATAAAGGTATCAAGTTATGAAAAAGTATATTTCATTATTATCATTTGTGGCAGCGCTTTTTGTGGGAGGTTGCAGCCCTTATACTGACGAGGAACCGGGGGGCGTGGCTATTCAGGATCTGTGCGGCACATGGACGGTGTCCGTTGATGCTTCTGCCGGAGAGTTTACTGGTAAGAAGAAACTTGGTGTTATGGGTAAGACCGAGCTCGACGCTGTTGATGATTGGGCGGATCTTTATGGTTTAGGTAAGGTTGATTTAAGGACTTATAATACTGCCAATAATGACAAGGATTCACTCTGGTTTGATGATGAAGGTTTCTGGGGTGAGAAATTCAAGATAGGCTGCAACTACGGAAAGCTCACTTTTGACGGTGATTCAGTTGAGTCAGTTTCCGGTTCCGGTTGTGTGGCTGTGATCCGCTATGGCCAGGTGCTTAAAGGTGCTGCTACAACGCCCCGTGGCATTAAGGCAGACAGCATTATAGCTTATGTGTTTTATAGTGATGACCAGTACGGCCTCACATATAAGATATCAGGTTACCGTTACACCGGTTACAGCGCTGATTTGTAATTGAAACAAATTGTACATTATTCAAGACAGGGACGGAGTATTCCGTCCCTGTTTTGGGTAATTTATGGTTCAGGATTATTTCGTTTTTTAATTTATATTTTAATTTATAGTATATGAATAAATTCTTCCTGATATTCAGTCTGGCATTCTCTTTATGCATAGCATTTCCGTTTTCTTCATGTACCGATGAGGAGAAGGAGGATATTGAGGAACCGGAAACTGATCCGAAAGAGGTGGAAAGAGAAAAGAAGCTTGCAGCCAACCGTTATTACATGAAAAAGTATTATGAGGATTATTTTCCGTATTACTTTTGGTATGATGATGTAATTCATAGGGTCAGCTCATACAAATATGAGAGTTATTCAACCATTGATGAGTATTTTTATGCCACATTGTTCAAAGAGGACCGTTGGAGCTGGATGATGACAGCAGAAGAGTATCTTTCCAGTGAGTCAGGAGAACAGACTGGTACGTATGGTGTGTCACTTGGACAGGCCATTGAGTATTATGATGATTATGATATCAGAATCCGTTATATTTATCCTGGATCACCGTTTGAACAATATGGAGTGACCAGAGGATGGACACTGACTCATCTTGACTCTGTGCCGGTAATGGAATACGTCGCTTCCGGAAAGTTCGAAAGGGCTTTTTATAAGGAAAACCAGCTCTATACTTTTAAGGATCTGAAGGGAGAATCACATTCTTTCAGATCATCACCGCTTTCTACTCTTTCTGTCCGTTCAAGTCTTAAGGCTGATGTTATAGAGCCTGGTGATTATCCGGGTCTGACGGAACCGGTCGGTTATTTCCTGTATATGTCATACAAGGCGGGTTTTCTGGATGATATAGACAATGCTTTCGCTCTGTTCAAGGAGGCAGGTGTAAAAAAAGTCATTCTTGACTTGAGGTACAACGGAGGTGGTGACGGAAGAGCCTCGGATCTTCTGGTCAGTTATCTGGCGCCGGAACCGGCTGATAATATGGTTTACAAGAGGACCATCCATAACCGTGAGCTGTCTATCTATAACAGCAATGATACTATACACCGCAAGCCCAATTCGCTTGACCTTGACGCTCTGTATGTGATAGGCGGCAGTGGTACCGCTTCTGCAAGCGAAGTGACTATTAACGGTTTGAAACCATATCTGGATCTCTATCTGGTAGGTGATACCACATACGGTAAGCCAAACGGAATGTATGTGCTGTTGTATCCGGGCGAAGACGAGGATTATGCCAGATACGATGTGGGTGATTACAGTAATCTTAAACTGGTTTATCTGCCTATCGCATTTTTCAGTAAGAATAGTCTTGATGAATCAATTCCCTATAAGGGTTTCATTCCTGACAATTACCGTCCTGATGATATCAAGCATGATTTCGGTGTTGAGGAGGATAATATCAAGGCTTGTCTGGAACATATGGTAAACGGCAGTTTTCCGGCATTACCGGGACTGTTTAGTACTCAAATGAAAGGTTCCGTATCAGAAAGACAACTTCAGATTCCGGATGATATCATTACTTCTCCCTTATATGGCAGTACTCTGCTACCCTTACCTAAGGATTTGAGGTAATGAAAAAAAATAAGACCGGACATCAATTCCGGTCTTATTTTTTACCCCAATAATGATATTACTTCTTGGTTCCGCAGTACTCGTCGGATACTGTCAGTTTCTTGCGGCCCTTGGCTCTACGTGATGCAAGTACCCTGCGGCCGTTTGCTGTGGCCATTCTTTCACGGAAACCGTGCTTGTTCTTTCTCTTCCTGTTGGAAGGCTGGAATGTTCTTTTCATCGTTATATATTTTTATTGTTTCTGTCCTGATCCGGGAATCGGAGGGCAAAGGTAGTTTGTTTTTTCCTAATATGCAAATTGCATCTCTTTTTTTGTCTAAAGTTTTGTCTATTTGCCCCATTGCACTACTTTTGCAAATAGAAACGATTTGAATTATTAATAATAGAACAAACAGACTTTTATGATTCTTTGTCAAGACATCAAGATTGGCACCTGCATCAATCTGGAGGGCCAGCTTTATTTCTGCATTGATTTCCTGCATGTCAAACCCGGAAAGGGCAACACTTTCGTGCGTACCAAACTCAAGAATGTGGTAAACGGCCGTGTGCTGGAGCGTACTTTCCAGATAGGTTTCAAGCTGGAGGATGTCCGTGTGGAACGTCGTCCGTACCAGTACCTGTATCAGGATGAGATGGGTTATATTTTCATGAACCAGGAGGATTTTGAGCAGGTTACCATCATCAAGGACCTTATCAACGGAGTTGATTACCTCAAGGAGGGTGAGGTCGTGGATGTAGTCACTAATGCCAACACCGGTGAGATACTATTTGCAGACCTTCCAGTCAAGGTTGTACTGAAGGTCGTTTATACAGAGCCCGGCCTTAAGGGTGATACGGCTACCAATGCCACCAAGCCCGCCAAGGTTGAGACCGGATGCGAGGTTCGCGTACCTCTGTTCATCAATGAGGGTGAGCTTATTGAGGTGGATACCCGCGACGGATCGTATCAGGGCCGTGTAAAGGCATAGCAGATGAATGGATAAGCCGGACAAGCTGAATCTTAAGCAGTGGGCCATAGAGGATAGGCCCCGTGAAAAGATGAAGCAAAAGGGCGCAAATGCGCTTACAAACGCTGAGTTATTGGCGATTCTGATACACACTGGAAACACTGAAGATTCGGTGGTGGCTTTGACGCAAAAGGTGATGGCTTCCTGCCGCAACAGTCTTTCCGAACTTGGAAAACTTAGCGTCGGGGAGCTATGCTCTTTCAAAGGTATAGGTGAGGCCAAGGCGATAACAATCCTGGCCGCATGTGAGTTGGGCCGGAGGCGTAAAGAGGAAGAGCCGGTAAGCAGGCCTTGTGTGCGTACATCGCGGGACATTTATGACTGGTTCTACCCACTGATGGCCGACATGCAGATTGAGGAATGTCATGTGCTGTTTGTCAATCAGGCAGCCAGGGTATTGGGCAGTATGCGTATCAGTCAGGGCGGTCTGACAGGCGCATCGGTGGATGTACGTTGCATATTGAGGGAGGCGTTCATGCATAGGGCTACCGCAATTGCCCTGTGTCACAATCACCCCTCAGGCAATCTGATACCGAGCCGTGCGGATGATGAGTTGACTCATTCTGTACTTAGGGCTTGCCGTACGGTTGACATTCACATGCTGGACCATGTGATATTCACTGACGGCGGTTATTACAGTTATGCTGACAAAGGCAGGATATGATAATGATATGAGTGAGAGATTCGAGATAGAGGAGAAAGTGGTTGAGGTTCTCAAGACGGTGTATGATCCTGAGATACCAGTGGATATCTACAACCTGGGCCTTATTTACAAGGTGGATGTGGATGATGACGCCAATGTGACTATAGACATGACCCTGACGGCTCCGGGATGCTCTCTGGCGGATTTTATTGTGGAGGATGTGAGGCTGCGGGTGGATGGGCTGGAGTGCGTGAAATCAGCTACAGTCAATCTTGTCTTTGAGCCTGAGTGGAACAAGGACATGATGTCCGATGAGGCCAGGCTTGAACTTGGACTGGAATGAAGAAAGTTTATTTCATATCGGATGCCCATCTGGGTTCATGGGCGTTGGACCATAAGCGTATGCAGGAACGCCGTCTGGTGCGATTCCTTGATGACATCAAGGAAAAGGCTCAGGCCGTCTATATGCTGGGTGACATGTTTGATTACTGGTATGAGTACAAATATGTAGTGCCTAAAGGCTATACCCGTTTCCTGGGCAAGATATCGGAGCTTACTGATCTGGGGGTTGAGGTGCATTACTTCATAGGGAACCATGACATCTGGATGTTCGGGTATCTGGAGCGTGAGTGCGGCGTTATCCTGCACCGTGAACCTATGACAACAGAGATAATGGGTAAGGAGTTCTTTCTGGCTCATGGTGACGGTATGGGTGACCCTGACCCCAAGTTCCGTTTTCTCAGGAAAGTGTTCCGCAACCGTACCTGCCAGTTCCTCTTCTCTCTGCTGCCCACCCGATGGAGTATGTGGATGGGGCATAAATGGGCCCAGAAGAGTATGAATGACCACAGGCTTGCCGGCATGGAGCCGTATCGCGGAGAGGACAGGGAGTTTGAGATAATATATGCCAAGGAGTATCTCAAGACGCATCCTGACATCAACTATTTCATATTCGGCCACCGTCACATCGAGTTGGATCTTATGCTGAGCCATTCCTGTCGCGTGCTTATAATAGGTGATTGGATAACTCAGTACACATACGCTGTGTTTGACGGCAAGACCCTCACGATGCACAACTACCTGGAAGGAGATTCCAAGCCATAATAACAAAGGCGGCCATGCGGCCGCCTTTGTATTTGAATCAGAGCGTCAGATTACTTCACTAACGCCATAGTATCTTGTGCAATCATCAGTTCCTCATCGGTAGGGAGTACCACGACCTTGACCTTTGAATCAGCTGTGCTGATGATACCGTCCTTGCCGAACATGACCTTGGCGTTCTGCTCCTTGTCCAGCCTGATGCCCAGGAACTCAAGACCATCGCATACCGCCTCACGGACCTCATGACGGTTCTCACCCACACCGCCTGTAAACACGACCACATCCACGCCGCCCATTGCGGCTGCAAAAGCGCCTATGTATTTCTTGATGCGGTAAGCGTACATTTTCTTGGCCAGAGCGGCACGTTCGTTGCCGGCCTCCATAGATGCTGTTACCTCACGCATATCACTTGATGCGCCCGATATTCCCAACAGGCCGGATTTCTTGTTCAGCAGGTTGGACATTCCTGTGCTGTCCAGATGCTCCTTCTCCATGAGGAAGGTCACGGCTCCGGCATCGATATCGCCGCTGCGGGTTCCCATCATGATGCCCTCAAGCGGGGTGAGTCCCATGGTTGTGTCCACACTCTTGCCGTCCTTGACTGCGGTTATTGACCCGCCGTTACCTATATGGCAGGTGATAATCCTTGAACCTTCAACCGGCATGCCCAGATACTTGAATATCTCACCTGATACAAAACGGTGTGATGTCCCGTGGAATCCGTAGCGGCGCACACCGTATTTCTCGTACAGCTCATAAGGGATGGCGTACAGATAGGCATAGTCAGGCATGGTCTGATGGAAAGCTGTGTCAAACACACCTACCTGCGGAACACCAGGCAGCAGCTCACTCACAGCGTTCACGCCCTTCAGGTTGGCGGGGTTGTGCAGCGGAGCCAGATCGTAGCAGGCGGCGAACGCCTCCAACACATCGGGGGTAAGGACCACGCTCTTGTTAAACCTCTCGCCCCCGTGCACCATGCGGTGACCTACGGCATCAATCTCCCTGAGGGACCTGATAACGCCGTACTGGCTGCCGGTAAGCACCTCAAAGATGAACTTTACGCCCACCGTATGCTCGGGAATCCCCTTCTCTATTACAACTTTCTCACCGTTCTTGTCAGTCAGCTTGAGGAATGAGCCTTTCATCCCTATCTTCTCTATTCCGCCCTGTGCAATAACTTCACTCTTGTCCATATCAAACAGCTTGTACTTGATGGACGAGCTGCCGCAGTTGAGTACCAGAATCTTCATCTTTTCAGTTATGCTTTCTTGGCAGCCATAGCCTGATTGGCGGTGACTGCAACCATCTTATATACATCATCCACCGAGCAGCCGCGTGACAGATCGTTCACGGGATGTGCTATTCCCTGCAGGATAGGGCCTATGGCCTGTGCGTTGCCTATGCGCTGAACCAGCTTGTATGCGATGTTTCCCACCTCCAGGTTGGGAAATACAAGCACGTTGGCACGGCCTGCTATCTCTGAGCCGGGAGCCTTGCTCGCGCCCACTGACGGCACAATGGCGGCGTCGGCCTGAAGCTCGCCGTCAATCTTGAGTGAGGGGGCAAGTTCCTTGGCTTTCTGCAGTGCGGTAGTAACCTTATCCACTACCTCATGCTTGGCTGATCCCTTTGTGGAGAAGCTCAGCATGGCCACACGCGGCTCAGCGAATCCCGCTACAGCTGTGGCTGTACCGGCCGATGCAACCGCTATCTGTGCCAGCTGGTCAGCATCGGGTACAGGGGTCACGGCGCAGTCAGCAAACACCAAAATGCCGTTCTCGCCGTACTGTGGGGTGTTGGTTATCATGATAAACGCGCCTGAGACGACTGATATCCCGGGGGCTGTCTTTATTATCTGGAGCGCGGGGCGGAGCACATTGCCTGTAGTGTTACGTGCACCGGCCAGCTGACCGTCAGCATGACCGCTCTTGATTATCAGGCAGCCCAGATAGAGCGGGTCCAGCACCTTCTTCTGTGCCTCCTCCATGGTCATACCCTTGTTCTTGCGTAACTCGAACAGCAGGTTGGCGTACTCTTCCTTCCTGGGGTTATTCTCCGGGTCAATGATTGTGGCCTTTGATATGTTTTTGAGCCCCCACTGTGCGGCAAGCCCCTCAATCTCCTTCAGATTACCGATAATGATAAGGTCCGCCACACCATCGGCCAGAACCCTGTCCGCAGCCTTCAGCGTACGTTCCTCAGTACCCTCCGGCAACACAATGCGCTGCCTGTTCTCCCTGGCCCGCGCAATGATGCTCTCCATCAATTCCATATAAACGACTGTTGTTTTTTTCTGTTGTTTCCGCAAAATTACATCATTTCCTCAAGAATGTGTTTTGATTACTGCTATAAATATTGCAGAATCTGTTTTGATTTGTTTTTGTACGCAAGGGGCGGATAAAATTAAGTAATTAACGTACTATTGAATCTTAATAAGGTAATAATTAAGGGTAACCCGGATATGGCTCCTACAGTGTTACTTGACTGCGGAACAGGACTGGGAAATGTGGTGAAATCCGCCATACATGGGTGAAATTCTGGAAAAAAGCACAAAAAAGCTTTGTAATTAATAAAATACTCTTTATTTTCACACTCGTTAAGCAAGCCTTAAAAGCCTGCCTTTTCCAAATAGGAACGAATATATATTTCAAACCTTTATATAACCTTTAAGAAATGGAATTATGAGAAAAAGTCTATTTGTTTTGACCGCGGTAGCAGCGGTGTCCTTTTCGCTCTTTTCGTGCGATAATGAAAAAGGCGTAGGTCCTCAGGAAGAGGAGTATGTCGAGGTCCGTTTCCAGGCTAACAATCTGGAACTCTCCGTTTCGCCCATAACGAAGTCCGCTCCCGGTGAGGGCCTTTATGGCGTACAGATAAAGAACCGTGGCCCGTTGGTGTTTGACAGTTACGCGTGCTGGCTCACAGAGGATCTGTCAAGCCAGACCTTCAAGCTGGTCAAGGGCAGTATCTATGATGTGAGAGTTGTTTTTGTTCCCGATGCCAAGGAAATCATAGAGAACGAGAATGGCTATTACGGTGCTCCGTTCAGCAGTGACGGCATGTATGTGCTTGGTGGCGGACTCTTTAAGGAGTCTCCTCAGCTGGGACATGGCATTTATTACGGCAGCTCTGTTGAGCTGGTCTCCGCAACCCGTGGCATAGGCCAGAGGAAGGGCAAGCCTGTAAACAAGCTGTTCAGCGATGTCCCGTTGTTCAGTGGCGGCAAGTCCTATTTCACGGCCGATGAGGATATGACGATTGACGTGAATCTTTACAGCTGCATGTTCGGCCTGTCAGTCAATGTGGAAAACCTCAAGGAGGGTAAGGTCCATATATATCATGGCAGTTATACGGTTAACAGCTATGAGGCGGCAGTCCAGAACGAGGCGAACATATTCACGCTCACAAGTTCTTCAAGCAGTATGGATGTTGAGCTGGAGATGCCGAATATCCCGTTCGGCTATGATGACTATAACATGAACAACAACTGCTGGAGCCCTTGCTGGATAAACATAGACTACGAGTATCCTGACGGATCAGTGGTTTCGCTCTATTCCAAGAATAACCTTGAGGTTTACAGGATGAACAAGTATTCCCTGACCTTTGATCTGGAAGAGGTGCTGAACAGTGTTACCGGAGGACTTAAGGCAAACATGATGGATGAGAAATGGGTCAACAACACACTTGATATGTGATGATTCCAATCTGTGTAGTAATATATGTGTGTTCCGTAATATAGCGAAGTGTACAAACGAAAGGATATGTACAATTCAATGGCTTATTTACTGTTAATGATGATTGTGGGCTCATTGTAAGGAAGATTCAATAAACTGTAATACAATATTACTATGTATAGATTTGTGCTTGTAATAATTTTGGGATTCATTTCTATCTATTTGTCCGCTGAATCAAATAGGCAATTGTATAAATCGGACTTTGAAGTGGATAGTATTTTCTATACAATCCATGAGGATGGAGTGTATGTGTCGGCCGAGAGCGCTTGGTATGATTCTGTTTTCCTTTGGAGTTATAGCTATGACACAGTTCAGTCATCAGCTTTATATCATGGTGACGTCCTTATTCCGCAAACTGTTTCATTCTCGGATACTGTCTATACTGTTGTAGGTATAGAGTCATATGCGTTCAAGTCCTGCTCAGGACTGCAGTCCGTCACTATTCCTGAAACCGTCAGGCTGCTTGGTGATGAGTGTTTTTACGGATGTGTCAATATGGATGCCATAATCCTGCCGGAATCTTTGAAACGCATAGAGCAGAGGGCTCTCTGGGGCTGCAGGAAACTGAGTGAGTTAATAATACCAGATGGAGTGGTGTTCCTGGGAGATAATTTTATGACATATTGCACAAGTCTGACAAGAGTAGTCATACCTGAAAGAATCCCGGAACTAACATCAACTAACACCTTTGAACTTACAGAACCAAGGCCTGTTCTTTTAGCCGCTACGAATGTTGTCGGGAGTGATTCAAATTTGCAGTTGTTTGACTACAAGAACCACGTTAAAATATCGGACGGTGAAATTGTCTTATACAAGAAAGGTTTCCAGAGTTTGACGTACATGCCAAAAGAGATAGTCGGTATGTCCGGCGATGGAACGTTTTCTTTGCGTTTTGGAGCCGATGTTGATAGTATTCCTGATATGTTTGTCAAGAATCTTTCGATCAAGTCAGCATTGACAAGAGTAGGGACCAAATACTCTTTCCAATCAAGTATTAGTGATATCATATTCAATGAATCTGTAAGTTATATTGGTAAACAGTCCTTCCGTTATTTCATGACATTGACCGGACTGACAATACCTGAGAGTGTTGAATTGATTGCGGATTCGGCTTTTTATTACTGTCCCAATCTTAATAAGGTTATAATTAATGGTACCCCGGAGATAGCTCCTACAGCATTTCTTGACTGCGGAACAGGACTGGAGATAATCAAGACAGGTATTGATGGCGCGTTTACCAATGATGGCAAGGTCATAGTTCCTGTACATTACGGGATAGACGGTCGGGCGGTCGATGCCGACGCTCCGGGCCTCCACATAGTCCGTATGCCGGACGGAAGGATGAGAAAGGCCATGATCCTCTCTAAATGACTGAGCTGCTGCTTCCCTTGACCTTTAAGCTGCTTCCAGGCAGCGATCACTCTGCTTCCAGGCAGCGATCACTCTGCTTCCAGGCTGCTTCTAAGCATACTCGGGGGTATGGCTACCCTATGGCTACCCTATGGCTACCCTATGGGTAGAGTATGGGTAATACGAAAAACGAAATAAGGAGAGAAGCATTGGCTTCTCTCCTTATTTCCAGTAGCGGGACCCGGGATTGAACCGGGGACCTCATGATTATGAATCATGCGCTCTAACCAGCTGAGCTATCCCGCCATCACTTATCTTAAGCGGGTGCAAATGTACAATCCTTTTTTGGATTAGCCAACATATTTGCCCATATATTTTTGCTGTTTTTGAATTATCCTCTCTCTCTTGTACTGTTAACAAATTCAAACAATAATATTGGGATTTTGCTTGCATAATACTTTTTTTTAATATTTCTTTGCAATACTGACTCGGGCAGTATGGCAATCATGTATGCTTGACTCTGCCGCTAAACTGATTACGCTTATGGCTACAGATATGATTAAGTATATTTTCGAGTATGAGTTGAGTTCACAGTCTGTACCAATGATATGGGAGGCTATATCCACCGGCCCCGGACTCTCTGCATGGTTTGCCGACGGGGTGGATGTGGTAGGTAAGAGATACGGTTTCCGCTGGGGAAAGAGCGAGGTGCGTGAGGCTGAGTTGATAAACTGCCGCCAGAACACCTATGTGCGTTTCCGCTGGATGGATGAGACTCCGGGAACGTATTTTGAGATACGCATACTAAAGAATGACCTTACGTCAAATTACTCGCTTGAGATAACTGATTTCGGAGAACATGGCTCTGAGGATGATGTAAGGAGTTTGTGGGACTCATCCATAGATGCATTGAGGCGTTGCGGGCTGTGATTGGGGTCATATATCCTGTTTAGCATTCCTTTTATTTTTTCTTTCCTTTTTTTGCTGTTTTTGCGCTACCTTTGCAACCTGGTTAATTGTGCGGTTGCCGGGTATGAAACCTAAAAGGCTTGACATATTCATTCTGAGGAGCTTTCTGCTGCTTTTTGCGGCAGCATTCTTTATTTGCCTTTTTGTCCTGTTGATGAATATCCTGTGGCGATGGGTGGAGGACTTGGTGGGCAAGGGGTTCACTCTTGGGGTCCTGGCTAAGTTTTTCTACCTGTCATCAGTCATGCTGGTTCCGGAAGCTCTTCCGCTGGGAGTTCTGATGGCATCACTTATCACTTTCGGAAATTTCGGTGAGAGGCTTGAGTTGCTGGCCATGAGGACTGCCGGCATATCGCTTCTGCGTATAATGAGGCCACTGATAATTTTTTGCTGTTGTCTGGCAGGTATGTCGTTTTATTTCCAGAATGTGGTGGGACCAAAGGCTTCGGCCAAATTCAGTGCGCTGGGTTATTCCATAATGCATAAGAACCCGGAGCTGGAGATACCTGAAGGTGTTTTTTACAGTTTGATTCCAGGTTACAATATGTATGCCAAACACAAGAATCCTGACACTGGTGTGCTGAGTAGTGTGATAATCTATAATCTCAGTAAGGGTTATGAGAACCTGAGTGTAATAGTGGCGGACTCAGCCATGCTGGAGACTACCGCTGACAAGCAGTATCTCTATATGCATCTGTACAGCGGAGAGCAATTCAGTCAGGATAATGATGTTAGCAGCAAGGGCAAGCCCTACCGCAGGGAATCATTCAGGGAAAAGCATATTCTGGTGGCTTTTGACTCTGATTTCCAGGAATTTGGAGCAGGGATAATGTCATCGCAGGCAGCCAGCAAGAATATGTCTCAGATAAGGCATTCCATTGATTCGCTTTCAGCTCTGCAGGATAGCGTTGGTGTGGGTAATCTGACTGATTACAGGCAGCAGGCGTTGAATACATACCGTCTCACAAAGGCTGATTCGACCCTCTATGCCGGGATGACGGAAAAAGTGATAAATGTGGACAGCGTGTTTGCTGTGGCAAGCAGGATGACCCAGCTTGATGTGCGCAGTTCCATGAGGACCAGGATACAGAGCCAACAGAGTGAGTTGAATATCAAGGGACGTTCCATGTTTGATCAGGACAGGTCAATAAGGAAGCACTGGATACAATGGATGAAGAAGCTTACTTTATCACTTTCCATATTGATTTTCTTTTTTATAGGTGCTCCCCTCGGGGCGATAATCCGAAAGGGCGGATTGGGCGTACCGGTAATAATATCGGTTATGACGTTCATCCTCTATTATATAACTCAGGTGTCCGGTGAGAAAATGTTCCGTGAGGGTGAATGGAGTATAGCGGGGTGCTGGTTCAGCACGATGGTGCTTGCTCCCTTGAGTGTTTTCTTTACTGTGAAGGCCAACAAGGATTCTACATTGTTCCAGATGGATGTGGTGACGGAGTTTTTCAGGTATTGGTTCGGCTCCCGCCAGAAGAGGAATATTGTGCGTAAGGATGTAGTGATAGAGGATCCTGATATAAACAGGTGCAAGGGACTGCTGGAGAGGGTTAGGGCAGGTGCTGTTGAGCTGCACGCCTCCTCCATGCTGAACAGTATGCCTGATTATATGAGGCTTTTTTTCCATGGGGTGGACACTTCCTCTCTGGATGTAATGAACAGTGAACTGGAGGAACTGGTGACTGATTTGGGTAACAGCCGTGACCGTATTGTGCTGGATATTCTGAACGGGTTCCCCATAATACAGGCTCACGGGATTCAGAGTCCGTTCAGCAAGCGGTGGGCCAACAGGATGGCAGGTGTTGTTTTTCCTGTGGGGTTGCTGTTCTGGCTGAGAGCCTGGCTGTTCACGCGTAAGATAAAGCGTCAGACAGCTGAGGTTATCACAGCGGCGGAGAGACTGACTGAATATTCAAAGAACAAGAACATAAAAGATTAAGATGATGGGACGGATTTCTGATCGTGTTTCAAGACTTGCAGCATCGGCCACTTTCGCTATGATGCAGAAGAGTAACGAACTGTCGGCACAGGGTGTCGATGTGGTTAATATGAGTGTGGGTGAACCAGATTTCAATACGCCTGACTATGTCAAGAAGGCGGCGGTTGAGGCTGTGGAGGCCAATTACTCCAAGTATTCTCCGGTACCTGGCTATATGTGGCTTCGTAAGGCTTGCAGCGACAAGCTGAAACGCGAGAACAATCTTGATTATTCACCATCGGAGATAATTGTCTCTACCGGTGCCAAACAGTCACTGTGCAATGTGATTATGGCTGTAGTGAATCCCGGTGATGAGGTGTTGCTGCCTTCACCTTGTTGGGTGAGCTATCCTGAGATGGTCAAGCTGGCAGGAGGTGTTCCAGTGGTTATAAAGGCCGGGATAGAGCAGGATTTCAAGGTTACTGCCGCTCAGATTGAGGCTGCCATAACCCCGAAGACTAAGGCTATGATGATATGTTCACCATCCAATCCTACCGGTTCGGTATATAGCAGGGAGGAACTGGAGTCAATAGGTAAGGTGCTTGCCAGGTATCCCGATGTGTTCATTGTGTCCGATGAGATTTATGAGCATATAAATTTCATTGGTGGTCATCAGAGTCTGGCTCAGTTTGTTGACAAGGACCGTATAGCTGTGATAAACGGAGTTTCCAAGGCATACGCCATGACTGGCTGGCGTATAGGTTTCATGGCCGGTCCCGAATGGCTTGTGAAAGCTTGCAACAAATTACAGGGCCAATATACCAGCGGAACTTGTTCTGTGGCACAGAAAGCCGCTCAGGTGGCTTTTGACGGACCTCAAGAGGATGTGGAGAAAATGCGTCAGGTGTTCCAGAAACGTCGTGACCTTATTGTTTCTCTGGCCAGGGAGGTTCCCGGTTTTGAGGTAAACAATCCCCAGGGTGCGTTCTATCTTTTCCCCAAATGTGACTCGTACTTCGGCAAGCGCTATGGGGACAAGGTGATTGACAGTGCCGAGGATCTGGCTATGTATCTGTTGGAGGTTGGTCATGTGGCCACAGTGGGAGGTACAGCATTCGGATCACCTGAGTGCATAAGGTTCAGCTATGCCACCAGCGAGGATAAGATAGTCGAAGCTTTCCGTCGTGTCAGGGAGGCTCTTGCCGCTTTGAAATAATATCCTTTTACATAAGAGAGAGGGTTTCCTTTTACGGAAGCCCTCTCTCTTGTTATTCCGGTTATCCTTTTAAGGATTATTCTCCCGGGTGGATAGCCTCTGACGGGCAGACACCGGCGCATGTGCCGCAATCTACACACAGGTCAGGGTTGATGGAGTACTTATCGCCCTCGGAGATAGCCTCTGACGGGCACTCATCGATGCAGGTTCCGCAAGCGATGCAATCGTCACTGATAACGTATGCCATAGTCTTTGTTCGTTTGGTTTGATTTGTGTGTGCAAAAGTAGTGTTTTTATTCTATCCTCCAAAAGGTGTATCTCTGTTTTTTGATAAGTGTGTGTGGGTAGGTGAGGGAATGGTGCAATATATTAATGTCACTTGCGTTATTTATCCTGTGAGAGGTCATTTGTCACATATTCTTTTCCTGGTTATTGCTGCTCTGTTTTCCTGCAGGATGGTGTGCGCCCAGGAACGTAAGATCCAGAACCGTCCGTTCCTGGATGACCGTGTGTGGCATTACGGTTTTCTGGTGGGACTGAACGTGCAGGATATGTGGCTGGCCAATAACGGTACCTATTCCATAGCTGATAACGGCACTCCGGAAACCTGGTATGCTGATGTCCCTGAGTATATTCCGGGTTTCAGCGTGGGTATCCTGGGTGAGATAAAGGCTACTGAAAGGGTCTCTTTCCGGCTGATTCCCACTATGCATTTCGGCGACAGGAAGGTGGTGTTCCGTGAACAGTATTCGGGACGCACACAGGAACAGTTTGTCAAGTCAACACTTCTGAGTTTTCCGATTGACATGAAGATAAGTGGTCTGCGTTACAACAACTACCGTCCCTATTTTGTGACCGGACTGGCTCCCACTGCCGATATTACTGTAAAGAAAGGACATGAACTGCTTGTTAAGAAAGGTGACCTGTTCTTTGAAGTCGGGATGGGGGTGGATCTGTATTACCCGTTCTTCAAGATGATACCTGAGCTGAAGTTCTGTTTCGGACTTAATGACATTCTGGTAAGGAACAGGACAGACCTCAAGGATGAGTCTATGCTCAAATACTCCAATTCCCTGCAGAAGGTGAACAGCCGGATGATTGTGCTGACTTTGTATTTTGAGTGATTTTTTTTGCTGGAAAGCCAAAAAGATGTATCTTTGCGCCGCTAAACGCGATCGCTGTCAAGGAAGAGTAACTTGATATGTCGCGTAGGGCTATCAGAAACCTACATTTTGTATAGAAATGGATTTAATCAAGATTGCCGAGGAGGCATTTGCTACAGGTAAGGAGGGAAAGTTCCCCAAATTCAAATCAGGTGATACTGTAACTGTAGCTTATCGTATTGTGGAAGGTAACAAGGAGCGTGTTCAGCTCTACCGCGGTGTGGTTATCAAGATCTGCGGTCACGGTGACAACCGTCGTTTCACTGTCCGCAAGATGTCAGGAACAGTGGGTGTGGAGAGAATATTCCCCATAAGTTCACCTGCCATTGACAACATCGAGGTCAACAAGATAGGTAAGGTCCGTCGTGCCAAGCTCTATTATCTGCGCAAGCTCACAGGTAAGAAAGCACGTATCCGCGAGAAGAGGACAAACGCCTGATCTTACAGGATTCATGAGCGGCAGCCTTGTTTCAGGGCTGCCGCTATTTTTTTTGTACTCTGAATGTATTATGTTATCTTTGGACATTGTTATTGAAGAGCGGAATGAATTACATACAGACAGATATTCCCGGGGTGATGATACTGGAACCGAAAGTATTCGGTGATTCCCGAGGTTATTTCTTTGAATCTTTTTCCCAAAGGGAGTTTGATGCCGGAGTGGTTACACAAGCGATGTGTGCATCGGCCAACGGTGATATAAGTCCCCAGTATTCCGGAGAGAACGGGATATGTTTTGTACAGGACAATGAAAGCCGCAGCCGTTATGGCGTATTGAGGGGACTGCATTTCCAACGGCCTCCATTTGCTCAGAGCAAGCTGGTCAGAGTGGCTACAGGAAGGGTTCTCGATGTGGCTGTGGATATCAGGAAGGGCTCACCCACATACGGGCGCAGCGTTTCCGTGGAACTGTCAGCAGAGAATCATAGGACGCTTTTCCTGCCGCGTGGGATGGCTCACGGGTTTTCTGTTCTGAGCGATGATGTGATTTTCCAGTACAAATGTGACAATTACTACGCTCCCCAGAGTGAGGGTGCGATAGCATGGAACGATCCGGACCTGGCCATAGACTGGAAGCTACCGCTTGAGGATGTTATTCTCAGTGAGAAGGATTCTCATCATCCGCTTTTCCGTGATTTTGACTCACCGTTTATTTATTGATTATGAATATCCTCGTTACAGGAAGCAACGGACAGCTGGGCCGCGAGATGCGCAGGCTATCCTTGTGCTCTGACAATCAGTGGATTTTTACGGATGTGACAACTCCTGAAGGATTGGATACAGTAAGGCTTGATATTACTGACAAGGAAGCTGTGGAGCGTGTATGCTCCGAATGGTCTGTGGGGTGTATCGTGAACTGTGCCGCTTATACAAATGTGGATAAGGCGGAGGATGATGAGGCTACGGCATTCATGTTGAATGCAGTAGCCCCGGGCATTCTGGCTGAAGCTGCAGCTTCAAGGGATGCACTGCTGATACACGTATCCACCGATTATGTTTTTGATGGTAACGGTTGCATTCCTTATACGGAGAAAGAGCCCACATCACCCCTCGGGGCATACGGAAGGACTAAACTGGCAGGTGAGAAGGCTGTCACTGAAAGCGGATGCCGTTATTTTATGTTCAGGACAGCATGGCTCTATAGCCCGTTCGGGAACAATTTCGTAAAGACCATGCGCAGACTTACCTCTGAGCGTGATTCCCTGAATGTTGTGTTTGACCAGGTGGGATCTCCTACTTATGCCGCGGACCTTGCGTCAGCCATATTTGACATTGTTGAGAACGACCGCTCACAGGGGAAGGAAGGTATATATCACTACAGTAATGAGGGAGTATGCAGCTGGTATGATTTCGCTATTGCCATAGCCAGGATGAGCGGTAATGTCGGGTGTGTGATTTCACCCTGTCATTCAAACGAGTTTCCCAGTAAGGTGCATCGCCCCAACTACTCGGTGTTAGACAAGACAAAATATAAGGAAACTTTCGGGCGTTCAGTTCCGTACTGGACTGACAGCCTGAAGAGGTGTATAGATATACTTGAATCCGAAAATAATTGAATATGGTTAGGAAGACATACAGATGCCGGGTGTTCCTGCTTTTTTCTGTTTTCATGTCAGTTGCCATAAATCCGACATTGGTTGCACGGGACAGGGCCGGTACGAATATAGAGAGTGACCTTGACTTCCGTTTCGAGTCCATGGGTTCTATCGGGAATGGTGATTATGCCCCGTTCTGGTTTACTTCCAACCGTCAGGGATTCAGCCCATATAAGAATGGCAGTGGATATATTCGTTCCGCTGCTCTCGGTGGGTTGACTCTGCCGAGCCGGTTCAGGATGGGATACGGTATGGATATAGGTGCCGCTACCGGTCTGCAGTCCGACTTTTTCATCCATCAGCTGTATATGGATCTTAGCTACAAGTGGATAGGACTATCCATGGGCTCCAGGGAAATCTGGGGTGAACTCAAGAACTGCAGTTTGAGTTCCGGTGGCCTTACCTGGTCAGGCAACAGCCGCCCTGTTCCACAGGTCCGTTTGGCTATACCTGAATTTACTCGAATCCCGATCCTTGGTGGATGGTTTTCTGTCAAAGGTCATGTGGCATACGGCTTATTCACTGACAACGAGTGGAGAAACCGTAATCCCGACGCCCCATATACCGACCGCTTGCTCTATCACAGTAAGGCGGGTTTCCTCAGATTCGGTGATAAGGAGCGCTCACCTTTCCAGGCGACGGTAGGACTTGAGATGTATGCAATGTTCGGAGGTGTTATGCACAACCGTAAGCTCATGGCTAATGAGGAGGTGCTGGAGGAGTATCGTCTTCCGAGTGGTCTCCGTGCATACCGGGACATACTGATGCCGTTCAATGAAGCCGGTGAGCAGACCAAGGAAAATGGTAACTCTTTGGGAAGCTGGCATCTCTCTTTTGATTATATTGGTGAGAGATTCGGTGTCAGGGCATATTACGAGCATTTTTATGAGGATCACTCGGGAATGCTCGGAATAGAGTATAAAAGTGACTTGACTGGAGAGAAGGAATTTGTGTTCTACGGTTTCCGCCGCAACTGGTTTGACGGAATATATGGTATTGAACTGAACCTTTCAGAAGAGTTGCCGGTCAGGAATGTGGTACTTGAAGTGCTTAATACGAGGGGGCAGAGCGGTCCTGTATATAGGAACCCCCATGCGTCTGTGGCGGAGGGCGTGGATGGCAGGGACGGATTCTATACCCATGAACTGTATGATTCATACAGTCATTGGGGATACGCTATAGGTAATCCGGTGCTTGTCTCACCGGTGTATAACAGCGATGATGACCAGCGTTTCAAGAGCAACAGACTGCTCATGTTCCATGCCGGAATAGATGGCGGTATATGGCAGTGCCTTGATTACAGGATCATGGTTACCGCATCCAGGCATTGGGGAACATATGAGGACCCCTACAATTCTGTGGGAAGGCTCACTTCGTATCTTGTTGAGGCGACATGGGCGCCGTCAGGAAAATATGGCTGGAAGTACAAGCTTTCGGTTGGTCTGGATTCAGGCAGGGGAACCCCTATGGGAGAAAGTAACAAAGGTGTAATGCTCTCAATATCACGTTTATGGAAAATATTGTAAGAAAACACTTGGGCCGTATGCTGATGGCTGTATCGTTTATGCTGCTCTCATGCGAGAATGTGTTCCATAATGACAAACTGGATTATATGTGGCGGCTTGACTGTGTGGAATTCATTGACGGGAAGGATTTTGACGGCAATGATGCCGGTCCTGAGACCAAGAGCGGCTGCTGGTTCAGTTTTGCGCGTGACCTTGTGGAACTAGACAACAGGAACAGTTATTTTCAGGCTATAGGCGTGTTGACTGATCATGGTGATGCCCTGACTCTGGATTTCTCTATGTGCGGCAATATGGAAAATCTGGATGCTGAACTAAAGCGGATGGGACTCGGTTCCAGACAGGAACGGTTTCAAATCAGCACCCTGGACAGCAAGAGCCTGGTTCTTACTGGAAGTAAGACCAGACTTTCATTTACAAGATGGTAGTTATTCCAGACGGCCGTCAATGATATTGATACGGCGGTCTGCAAGTCCGGCCAGTGATTCGTCATGGGTAACTGTAACAATTGTCTGGCCTATCATGTCCCTGAGCTTGAAGAAAAGTTTGTGAAGCTCCTCCTTGTTTTTTGAATCAAGGCTTCCGGATGGTTCGTCGGCCAGTATGACATCGGGATTGTTGGCCAGTGCACGCGCCACTGCAATGCGCTGTTTCTCACCGCCGGAAAGCTCACTTGGCTTATGTGTGGCTCTGTCGGTCAGTCCCAGGATATCAAGCAGTTCCATGGCTCTCTCCTTGGAGTCATGCATATTGCGTCCCGCAATCATCAGAGGTATCATTATGTTCTCCATAGCATTGAATTCAGGCAGCAGTTGGTGAAACTGGAATACGAACCCTATGTGACGGTTCCTGAATGCGGCGAGTTCCCTCTCAGAGAATGTGGTGATGTCTGTTCCGTTATATAATACTTTTCCGGAGTCAGGACGGTCAAGTGAACCCATTATCTGGAGAAGTGTTGTCTTTCCTGCTCCGCTTGGTCCTGTTATGCTGAGTATCTCCCCTTTGTTTACATGAAGGCTCACTCCCTTCAGTACATTCAGGTTGCCGAAACTTTTGGTTATATTTTCGAGTTCTATCATTATATCCTCTGTTTATGCAATAATATACAGGATTGAATCACATATACCTGTATTTTGGTGCAAAAATATCTTTTTTTATTCACTGTTTAATATGGAAAAGCTAATTTTGCGGCCGAAAACATCATTATTATTATATGCGAGTAGCTATTGTTGGAGCCAGCGGAGCTGTAGGACAGGAGTTTCTGCGAGTGCTGGAAGAGCGTAATTTCCCGCTCGATGAGTTGGTTTTGTTCGGGTCATCCCGCAGTGCCGGATCTTATTATACGTATGGAGGCAAGGAGATTCAGGTCAAGCTTCTTCAGCATAACGATGATTTCAAGGGTATAGACATAGCTTTCGTTTCGGCAGGAGGCGGCACTTCAGAGGAGTTTGCCGAAACTATCACCAGGCACGGGGCTATCATGATAGATAATTCCAGTGCTTTCCGTATGGATCCTGAAGTGCCTCTTGTGGTTCCTGAAGTCAATCCCGAGGATGCTCTGGTCCGTCCTAAAGGTATCATTGCCAACCCTAACTGTTCAACCATCATGATGATTGTGGCACTCAAGGTCCTGAATGACCTCTCACCTGTTAAGAATGTGCAGGTTTCCACATATCAGGCTGCCAGCGGTGCGGGTGCAGCTGCCATGAAGGAGCTTGAGGAACAGTACCGGCAGGCTCTGGCAGGTGAGGAGGTGAAAGTGAACAAGTTTGCCTATCAGCTTGCTTTCAACCTGATTCCACACATTGACGTGTTCAAGGAGAGCGGATATACCAAGGAGGAGGAGAAGATGTTCTATGAGACACGTAAGATGTTCCATAATGATATAAAGTGCAGTGCCACCTGTGTACGTGTACCCGCACTTCGTTGCCACTCCGAGGCTATATGGGCTGAAACGGAGCAGCCTGTTTCAGTAGAGGCGTTCCGTGAGGCAGTAAGGAACGGTGAGGGTCTTGCCCTGATGGATGACCCATCCAGGAAAGAATACCCCATGCCGCTGTTCCTGGCTGGTACGGATCCTGTCTATGTAGGTCGTATCCGTAAGGATATAGCGAATCCCAATGTGATGTGCTTCTGGATTGTGGGTGACCAGATACGCAAGGGTGCCGCCCTTAACGCCGTTCAGATAGCCGAATACCTGATAAAGCAGGGAGTGGTAAAATGATGAATTGAGAATTGAGAATTAGAAAAAGGCTTGCTGATGCAAGCCTTTTTCATGTCGCGGGCTTTACGCAGGTACTGCGTATCAATTCTCAATTCTCAATTCTTCTTCATCTTGCTACGCCAAAGAGCGCTCATCTCCTCCAGAGTCTTGCCCTTCGTTTCAGGAACCATCCTTAGTACGAACAGCGCTGAGAGGATAGAGAATGCGGCGTAAATCAGGTATGTGCCGCCAATGCTCCACTCGCAGAGTGATGGGAATGTGGATGAAACGATGTAGTTGGAGATCCACTGGGCGGCCACTGCGATAGCAACTGCATTGCCTCGTATGGTGTTAGGGAATATCTCAGAAATGAGCACCCAGCAGATGGGTCCCCATGACATCATGAATGAAGCTGTGTAGATGATAATGAATACCAGTGCAGCTACGCCAATGACGTCACAGAATGAAAGAATACTAAGTGCAATCATACCGATAGCCATACCAATGGAACCTATAATCAGGAGAGGCTTCCTGCCCCATTTGTCAACCGTCAGAATGGCAAGTACTGTGAATATGATGTTCACGACACCCATGACAACTGTCTGTATCATGGCTGCATCACCGCTTGAGCCCATGTTCTGGAAGATGCGTGGTGCATAGTAAAGCACCACATTGATGCCTACGGCCTGCTGGAAGAATGAGAGAAGGACACCTACTACAATCACAAGGATTCCGTATGAGAATATTTTCTCTTTCTTTTCAATCATGGTCTCCTTGATCTCTGCAAGGATACTCTGAGCACGGCTCTCACCGTTGATGCGGGTTAGGACTTCAAGTGCTTTCTGGGTGTTGCCTTTCATTACAAGATAACGTGGTGTCTTGGGTACCAGAAGCAGCAACAGTCCGAATGTGCCTGCCGGGAATGCTTCGCTGACAAACATTTTGCGCCAACCTATGTTAACCATGGCAGCCTGGATAAGTTCTGGTGTGTCAGCAAGTCCGCTGCGGATAAGGAAGTTGATGAAATAAACCACCAACTGACCGAAAATGATTGCAAACTGGTTGCATGATACGAGGGTTCCGCGTATGTTTGCAGGAGCTACCTCAGCTATATACATGGGACATATGGCTGATGCCATGCCTACACCGATACCTCCAAGTATGCGGTAGAGGATAAATGCCCACATGAGTCCTTTTGTGGCCTCACCGGGTTGGAAGAATGCAAATCCCGGACGGAAAAGGAATTCCGGCATGTAGCTTCCCAATGCTGAAAGGAAGAAGAATACAGATGCCAGGATAAGGGCGTTCCTTCGGCCCAGTCTGGTAGCCATCATACCGGAGATCAATCCTCCGATAATGCAGCCGATCAGAGCTGATGATACCACGAATCCGTGGATACTGGTTGTATAAAAATCTCCTAATCCGCTGGCGAAAAATTTCTGTAAGGCCTGCTCGGCTCCTGAAATAACAGCGGTGTCGTAGCCGAAGAGGAGTCCTCCGATAACAGCTACAGCACAGATACCATACAGGTATGCTCTGCTTCCGTTTTCTTTGTAATTTGGCATTTTAATTATTGTTAAGTCAGTAATTTGTCAGTTATTACGGTGTTATCCGACGTGTAATTTCATACACATATGAATACATAAACAAATATAGTCAAAACAACTAAAAACTGCAATAGCAAATGCAAAAAATGACATTGGCCTAATGTTTTACTAATGTAAAGAAAATTCTTATTTTTTTAATTTAAATCGAAAGATTGCACACAAATGCTTCCTGTCCCGTTTTGAGGTGTCCGTCAAAAGAATTATCTTCGCATCCGGATTAAAAAACAGAGTGTATGGAACAGAACGGACAAAAACAGCTTCAGATTGAGCTGAAGGAGGAGGTTTCACAGGGTATTTACTCCAATCTTGCCATGATAACCCATTCCTCATCGGAATTCGTGTTGGATTTCATAAGCATTTTGCCGGGCATGGCGAAAGCACAGGTCAGATCAAGGGTGATAATGTCTCCCGAACATGCAAAAAGACTTCTTGCCGCACTTCAGGATAACGTTTCTAAATACGAAAATTCTTTCGGGAAAATAGAGCTGAAAGGCCAGAAGGGGACGTATATGCCTCCGATAACCGATTTTCACGGAGAGGCATGACTGTATGGGCCTTGGAGTAGACCTTTTTCTGTAAACTTGAGTTGAATATTTGAGCGGGTTGCCTTATGACAATCCGCTTTTTTTGCTTTTTTATGCTGAAACGCCCAAAAACAGTATGGTTTCGCTTGTTTTATAAAATAATTGCCGTATCTTTGCACGCCAAAAATTCGGATTTACTATTTTAAAATATAATAATTAAAAAGTACAAACATGCCAACAATTCAGCAGTTAGTGCGCAAGGGACGTCAGGTTCTGGTTGACAAGAGTAAGTCACCGGCACTTGATTCATGCCCCCAGAGAAGGGGCGTTTGCGTGAGAGTTTACACAACGACACCTAAGAAACCTAACTCGGCCATGAGAAAGGTTGCACGTGTCCGTCTTACCAACCAGAAGGAGGTTAACTCCTATATTCCCGGCGAGGGTCACAATCTTCAGGAGCACTCAATTGTGCTTGTACGCGGAGGCCGTGTCAAGGATCTTCCCGGTGTACGTTACCACATCATCCGTGGTACTCTTGATACCGCCGGTGTAAGCGGACGTCTGCAGAGACGGTCCAAATATGGTGCAAAACGTCCTAAAGCTGCCAAGAAGTAATCAGATAGTTCATTAACATAGTTTTGGTCTGTACAGAAGGTTGAGTAAATGTCCAGGCGTGGATGTTGAAGAATCAGAGAAGACAACCTGAACGAAACAAGATTTGAAAAATGAGAAAAGCAAAACCAAAAAAGCGCGTTATCCTTCCGGATCCCGTATTCGGCGACGTTGCAGTAACCAAGTTCGTCAACCATCTCATGTATGATGGCAAGAAGAACACTTCATTCGAGATTTTCTACGAGAGTTTGGAAAAGGTGAAGGCAAAACTACCCAACGAGGAGATGTCTGCCCTTGAGATTTGGAAGAAGGCTCTTGACAACGTCACTCCCCAGGTAGAGGTGAAGTCACGTCGTATAGGTGGTGCTACATTCCAGGTTCCGACCGAAATCCGTGCTGACCGCAAGGAATCAATTTCGATGAAGAACCTTATTTCTTTCGCGCGCAAGCGTGGCGGCAAGTCCATGTCCGATAAGCTTTCGGCTGAGATAGTTGATGCATTCAACAACGCTGGCGGCGCATTCAAACGCAAGGAGGACATGCACCGTATGGCTGAGGCCAACAGGGCATTCGCACACTTCAGATTCTAATTGTACTGCATGTCAGATCAGGATTTACATCTAACCAGGAACATAGGCATCATGGCTCACATTGATGCCGGGAAGACTACGACTTCTGAGCGTATCCTGTACTACACGGGTCTCACTCATAAAATAGGTGAGGTCCATGATGGTTCTGCTACCATGGACTGGATGGTGCAAGAGCAAGAGAGGGGTATTACTATTACATCTGCAGCCGTCACCACTCATTGGAAGTGGAATGACAAGACTTACAAGATTAATTTGATTGATACTCCGGGACACGTTGATTTCACTGCCGAGGTTGAGCGTTCGCTAAGGGTTCTTGACGGAGCTGTGGCGGTGTTCTGCGCTGTCGGTGGAGTACAGCCTCAGTCTGAAACCGTATGGCATCAGGCTAATAAGTACGGAGTTCCCCGTATAGGATATGTGAACAAGATGGACCGTTCTGGCGCTGATTTCTTCGGTGTTGTGAACCAGATGCATGACATGCTCAAGGCCAACGCCTGCCCGGTAGAGATTCCTATTGGACAGGAGGAGACTTTCAAAGGTATAATAGACCTTATTAAAATGAAGGCCATTTACTGGCATGACGAATCGTTGGGAGCCGAGTATTCCGAGGAGGATATCCCGGCCGAAATGATGAATGATGCACAGCAATGGCACGACAACCTTTTGGATAGCGTGGCGGAATTTGATGACGAGATGATGGAGAAGTATCTTGACGATGCCTCTGCAATCACTCAGGAGGATATTCTGCGTGCTGTCCGTAAAGGTACCGTAGCGCAAAAACTGGTTCCGGTAGTTTGCGGCTCTTCATTCCGTAATAAAGGTGTCCAGCCTCTGCTTGACTATGTCTGCGCCTTCCTTCCGTCACCTATCGATGCTGACGGTGTGACCGGTTTCATTCCGGGTACGGACAAGGAAACCCATCGTAAACCCTCATCGGATGAAAGAACAGCTGCACTTGCATTCAAGATAGCTGTTGATCCGTATGTGGGTCGTCTGATTTTCTTCAGGGTTTATTCGGGTAAGGTAACGGCCGGCAGCTACATCTTCAACTCCCGTTCAGGTAAGAAGGAGCGTGTGAGCCGTCTCTTCCAGATGTATTCCAAGAAGCAGATCCAGGTTGATGAGGTGGCAGCCGGTGACATAGGTGCTGTGGTGGCTTTGAAGGATATACGTACCGGTGACACTCTTTGTGACGAGGAAGCTCCGGTTGTACTGGAAAGCATGGATTTTCCTGATCCCGTGATAAGTATCGCCGTGGAGCCCAAGACCGAAAAGGATATGAGCAAGCTTGCTGACGGATTGGCACGTCTTGCCGAAGAGGATCCCACATTTACTGTCAAGGTGGATGAGGATTCCGGGCAGACTCTGATTTCAGGGATGGGTGAACTTCACCTTGATATTATAGTGGACCGTCTAAAACGTGAGTTTGGTGTGGAATGTAACCAAGGCCGTCCTCAGGTCAGCTACAAGGAAGCGATTTCCAAGACTGTTCAGATTCGTGAGGAGTACAAGAAGCAGACCGGAGGTAAAGGTCACTATGCCTGCATAGTGGTTGAGATAGGTCCCGCTGATCCCGATTGGAAGGGCGGTCTCCAGTTTGTGGATGCCACAAAAGGTGAGGCTCTCCCGAAGACCTATCTGCCGGCCATTGAAAAGGGCTTTACCAACGCTATGAAAAATGGTGTACTCATAGGTGCCCCTATGGAGTCACTCAAGGTGACGGTTCTGGACGGTAAGTACCATCCTGTTGATTCGGATGCCCTGTCATTTGAGGTTTGCGCAACCAACGCTTTCCGTAATGCCTGTGTGAAGGCTGCTCCCAGCCTGACTGAGCCTATTATGTCATTAGAGGTTGTCACTCCTGAGGAGAATATGGGTAACGTTATAGGTGACCTGAATAAGCGTCGCGGACAGGTGGAGGGTATGGAAACAAACCATTCCGGTGCAAAGGTGGTCAAGGCTCATGTCCCACTGTCAGAGATGTTCGGTTACGTTACTGCATTGAGGACAATCACATCAGGACGTGCAACTTCATCCATGACATATGAACGTCATGAGGAGGTTTCCAAGTCACTGGCGAAACAGGTTGTTGAGGAACATGGAGGAAATGTATCACTCTTATAATAAGGTGTAATAAGAAAAAGAGTTAAAGCGGCGATGATAGCAAATGACTCTTATCCGAGCCGCTGAAATTAATACAAACAATAATAAACAGAAACAATGAGTCAAAAAATCAGAATCAAACTGAAGTCATACGACCACAATGTCGTTGACAAGTCAGCAGAGAAGATCGTCAAGACAGTAAAGGCAACCGGTGCTGTGGTTAGCGGACCGATTCCACTTCCGACACACAAGCGTATCTTCACTGTAAACCGTTCAACTTTCGTGAATAAGAAGTCACGTGAGCAGTTTCAGCTATCTTCCTATAAGAGGCTGATAGACATCTACAGCACAACCGCAAAGACCGTCGATGCACTGATGAAACTTGAACTTCCCAGCGGTGTTGATGTAGAGATTAAGGTTTGATGAAAACGTGTAATTTTATTTTAGTAATTAAATTTTAATTGAAATGCCAGGATTATTAGGAAAAAAGATCGGTATGACATCGGTCTTCGGTGCTGATGGAAAAAATGTTCCATGCACCGTTATCGAAGTGGGTCCTTGCGTGGTTACACAGATCAAGAGTGTTGAGAAGGATGGCTATGACGCTGTTCAACTTGGCTTCGAGGATGCCAAGGAGAAGAACGTCTCTGCTCCTCTCATGGGACATTTCAAGAAAGCTGGTGTGACCCCGAAGAGACACTTGGCCGAGTTCAAGGGTTTTGATGAAGCACTCAATCCGGGTGATGTCATTACCGTAGAGTTCTTTAGTGACGCTAACTTTGTGGACGTTGTCGCAGTATCAAAAGGACACGGCTATCAGGGTGTTGTCAAGAGACATGGTTTTGGAGGTGTCGGTCAGCAGACTCACGGTCAGCACAACCGTGCACGCAAGCCGGGTTCAATAGGTGCCTGCTCTTATCCTGCAAAGGTTTTCAAGGGCATGCGTATGGCCGGTCACATGGGAAATGAGCAGGTTACAACACAGAATCTGCAGGTACTTAAGGTTATTCCGGAGCATAACCTGCTTCTTATCAAGGGTTCTATTCCGGGTTATAAAGGTTCAATCGTTTCAATTCTGAGGTAATGGAACTTAGTGTATTTAATATTAAAGGTGAGGATACCGGCAGAAAGGTAGTCCTAAGCGATGCCATTTTCGGCATTGAGCCCAACGATCACTCCATTTACCTGGATGTGAAGCAGTTTTTGGCTAATCAGCGTCAGGGCACACATAAGTCTAAAGAGAGAAGCGAAATAAGCGGTTCAACGAAAAAACTTGGCCGTCAGAAAGGTGGTGGCGGTGCACGCCGTGGTGACATTAACTCACCTGTATTGGTTGGTGGAGGCCGTGTGTTCGGTCCCAAGCCTCGCGATTACAGCTTCAAGGTAAACAAAAAGGAAAAGCAGCTTGCTCGCAGGTCAGCTCTTTCATATAAGGTTCAGGAAAACTCTCTTATCGTGTTGGAAGATTTCACTTTTGAAGCTCCGAAGACCAAGAACTTCATAGAAGTATTAAAGAATCTTAAAGTTTGTGATAAGAAATCTCTGTTCGTCCTGCCCGAGAGCAATAATGTAATAACTTTGTCGGCCCGAAATCTGCAGGGTACAAATGTCGTCAACGCTCCTTCAGTAAATACTTACAGTATTCTGAACGCTGACGTTCTTGTTATGACCGAGAGGGCACTTGAAGTTATCAACAGTATTTTAGACAAATAAGGAGACTTGATTATGGGATATATAGTTAAACCGCTTGTAACGGAGAAAATGAACTCCATTACAGAGAAATTCCCCAACAGGTTCGGTTTCGTGGTACGCCCCGAGGCTAACAAACTGGAGATAAAGAAGGAGGTAGAAGACCTGTATAACGTCACTGTAGTTGATGTCAATACATCATATTACATGGGCAAGACCAAGTCCCGTTATACCCGCAGAGGTCTTTCCAAAGGCCAGAAGAATTCTTTCAAGAAAGCAATCGTGACATTGAAAGAGGGTGATACAATTGATTTTTACAGCAACATTTAATATAAGATGGCAGTACGTAAACTAAAACCCACAACCCCGGGTCAAAGACACAAGATTATTGGTACTTTTGAAGAGATTACTGCATCGGTACCAGAAAAGTCTCTTGTATTCGGAAAACTCGCTACCGGCGGTCGTAATAACGACGGTAAAATGACTGCCCGCTATATTGGCGGTGGCCACAAGCGTAAGTTCCGTTTTATAGATTTCAAGAGAAACAAGGATGGGGTTCCGGCAACTGTAAAGACAATCGAGTACGATCCGAACCGTTCGGCACGTATCGCATTGTTGTTCTATGCAGACGGAGAGAAGAGGTATATCATTGCACCTAACGGCCTTCAGATTGGTGCTACACTGATGTCAGGAGAGAAAGCTGCTCCTGAGATCGGTAATGCACTTGCACTCAAGGATATTCCGGTAGGTACCGTGATCCATAACATTGAACTGCGTCCGGGACAGGGCGCTGCTCTCGTCCGTTCAGCCGGAAATTTTGCCCAGCTGACTTCCAAGGAAGGTGACTACTGTGTAATCAAACTTCCTTCAGGTGAGGTTCGCAGAATACTGGGAACCTGCAAGGCTACAATCGGAAGCGTCGGTAACTCGGATCATGCTCTTGAGCAGTCCGGTAAGGCCGGCCGTTCACGTTGGTTAGGACGTCGTCCTCACAACCGTGGTGTTGTTATGAACCCGCATGACCATCCGATGGGTGGTGGTGAAGGCCGTCAGTCAGGTGGACATCCGCGTTCACGTAAGGGCTTGTATGCAAAGGGTCTCAAGACCAGACATCCCAAGAAGAGCTCAACGAAGTATATCATCGAGAGAGCCAATAAGAAGTAACATTTAACCTGAGTACAAAATGACACGTTCACTTAAAAAAGGTCCGTTTATTTATAAGAAGCTCGAGGACAAGGTGCTTGCCATGAATGAGAGTGGCAAGAAGGTCGTTGTGAAGACTTGGGCTAGAGCATCGATGATATCCCCTGACTTCGTGGGTCATACCATCGCAGTTCATAATGGTAACAAGTTTATCCCTGTTTACATAACGGAGAATATGGTTGGTCACAAACTCGGTGAGTTTGCCCCCACCCGTACATTCCGTGGCCACTCCGGCAACAGGAAATAAGCTGACGGTGTATTTGAAATAAATGAAATAAGATAATGGGAAAAAGAAAACATTTGGCAGCCGAGAAGATAAAGGAGGCTAAAAAGACCCAGTACTTTGCCAAACTGAACGATGTTCCTTCATCACCCCGTAAGATGCGCCTTGTGGCCGATATGATTCGTGGTATGGAGGTTAACCGTGCGCTTGGCACACTGCGTTATTCAAATAAGGCTGCTTCCAAGGATGTAGAGAAGGTGCTTCGTTCCGCTATAGCCAATTGGGAACAGAAGAATGAACGCAAGGCTGAGGCCGGCGAACTCTTCGTTACCAAGGTCTTTGTTGACGAAGGTGTTACCTTGAAGAGATTGAGACCTGCACCGCAGGGTAGAGGATATCGTATCCGCAAGCGTTCTAATCATGTTTCGCTATTTGTGGATACTAAGGCCGGAATGACTAACAATAATGACAATCAGGAGTAAGATATGGGACAGAAAGTTAATCCGGTGAGCAACCGTTTGGGAATTATCAGAGGATGGGATTCAAGCTGGTTCGGCAAGTACGATGAGCGTTTGGTTGAGGACAGCGAGATCCGTAAGTATCTGAATGCCCGTCTGGCAAAGGCCAGCATATCCCGCATTGTCATTGAGCGCACTCTAAAGCTCGTTACCATCACCGTGTGCACTGCCCGTCCGGGTCTGATCATCGGTAAGAACGGTTCTGAGGTTGACAAGCTCAAGGAGGAGTTGAAGAAGATCACCGACAAGGAGATCCAGATCAACATTTACGAAGTGAAGAAACCTGAGTTGGATGCAGTTATTGTAGCAAATAACATTGCTCGTCAGGTGGAAGGCAAGATAGCATACCGCCGTGCCATCAAGATGGCTATACAGAACACCATGCGTATGGGTGCCGAAGGTATCAAGGTCCAGATTTCAGGTCGTTTGAACGGTGCTGAGATTGCACGCTCGGAGATGTATAAGGAGGGTCGTACTCCGTTACATACTTTCCGTGCTGACATTGACTACTGCCAGGTTGACGCTATCACAAAGGTGGGTGTTCACGGAATCAAGGTATGGATTTGCCGTGGAGAGGTTTATGGTAAGAAAGATCTGTCACCTGATTTCACTCAGTCCAAGGATGTGAACCGTGGTGGTGAGCGTGGAGGGAAACCTTTCAAGAAGAGAAACAGAAGCAATCGCTGATTGCAATTTGTAAACTGAAACATTAAGATTGAATTATGTTACAGCCTAAAAGGACAAAATACAGAAGAATGCAGAAAGGCCGTTGCAAGGGCAACGCCATGCGTGGCAATCAGCTTGCTTTCGGTTCATTCGGCATAAAGAGTCTGGATACTTGCTGGATAACCAGCAGGCAGATTGAGGCTGCCCGTGTTGCAGTAACCCGTTACATGCAGCGTCAAGGCCAGATTTGGATCAGGATATTCCCGGACAAACCCATCACAAAGAAGCCGCTCGATGTACGTATGGGTAAAGGTAAGGGTGACGTGGAAGGATATGTATTCCCCATTACTCCCGGACGTATAATCATCGAGGCTGACGGTGTTCCGTTCGCAATTGCCAAGGAAGCTCTCCGTCTGGCTGCCCAGAAACTTCCCGTTACGACCAAGCTGGTTGTAAGACGTGACTATGATTTTAAGAATGAGAATTAAAATGACCTGTCATTATGAAGAATTCTGAAATTAGAGAGTTGACAACTCAGGAGCTGATTGAGCGCATAGAGACCGAATCAGCCAACTACACAATGATGGGTTTGAATCATTCCATTTCCCCGTTGGAGAATCCTTCTCAGATAGCCAAGCTCCGCAAGACTATTGCCAGGATGAAGACAGAGCTGAGAAGAAGGGAACTTAACAAGTAAAAACAAGGTTCTATGAGTGATAGAAATTTGCGCAAAGAGCGTCAGGGTGTCGTTATCAGCGACAAGATGGACAAGACTATAGTTGTTCTTTCCGTCTTTAAGGAAAAGCACCCTATATATGGTAAATTTGTCCGTAAGACAAAGAAGTATCATGTTCATGACGAGAACAACGAGTGCGGTATCGGTGATACTGTCCGTATTATGGAGACCCGTCCTCTGAGCAAGACCAAGAGATGGAGATTAACAGAAATCGTTGAAAAGGCTAAGTAATCATGATACAGACAGAATCCAGACTCACAGTTTGTGACAACAGCGGCGCCAAGGAGTGCCTCTGCATCCGTGTACTTGGCGGAACAAAGAAACGTTACGCTACAGTAGGTGATACTATCGTGGTGACCGTAAAAAGCGTCATCCCTTCCAGCGATATGAAGAAGGGTACCGTTTCAAGGGCACTTGTGGTACGTACTAAGAAGGAGATTCGTCGTGCCGATGGTTCATATATCCGTTTTGACGATAATGCCTGCGTGCTTCTGGCAAATACGGGTGAAATCAAGGGAAGCCGTATCTTCGGTCCTGTGGCTCGTGAACTGCGTGCCGTGAACATGAAGGTGGTTTCATTGGCCCCTGAAGTGCTTTAATTTTAAAAAGTAAAGAGTAATGAGCAAATTACATATTAAAAAGAACGACACCGTCTATGTCAATGCCGGCGAGGATAAAGGCAAGACCGGTAAGGTCCTGAAGGTGCTCGTCAAGGAAGAGAGGGCTATTGTGGAAGGCGTTAATTTCGTCTCCAAGCACACCAAGCCCAGCGCCAAGAATCCTCAGGGTGGCATCATCAAACAGGAGGCACCGATACATATTTCTAATCTTAATCCCGTTGATCCTAAGACCGGAGCACCCGCTCGTATAGGTCGCAGGAAGAACGCGGAGGGTAAGACCGTACGTTATTCCAAGAAATCAGGAGAGGAGATCAAGTAATGAGCACTACTGCAAATCTTAAGAAAGAGTATGTCGAGCGCATCGCTCCGGCACTTAAGGAGAAATTCCAATACACTTCTTCAATGCAGGTTCCTGTCCTGAAGAAGATTGTTATCAACCAGGGCCTCGGTAAGCTTGCAATTGCCGATAAGAAAATGATTGATACCGCAATAGCCGAACTCACCACAATTACAGGTCAGAAGGCTGTGGCTACAGTATCTAAGAAGGATATCGCAAATTTCAAGCTTCGTAAGAAAATGCCTATCGGTGTGATGGTGACACTGCGTCGTGAGCGCATGTACGAATTCCTGGAGAGACTAGTCCGCGTCGCGCTTCCACGTATCCGTGACTTTAAGGGCATTGAGAGCAGGTTTGACGGAATGGGTAATTACTCGCTGGGTATCCAGGAGCAGATTATCTTCCCGGAAATCAATATTGACAGCATTTCCCATATTCTTGGTATGAACATAACTTTCGTCACATCGGCCAAAACCGACGAGGAAGGTTACGCTCTGCTTAAAGAATTCGGACTGCCGTTTAAGAACGAAAACAAATAATAGAGATATGGCAAAAGAATCAATGAAGGCCCGCGAGGTTAAGCGTGCCAAGATGGCTGCCAAATACGCTAATAAACGTGCCGCTCTTAAGGAGATTGTCCGCAAGGGTGATCCCGTAGCGGCATATGAGGCTGCACAGAAATTGCAGGACCTCCCCTACAATGCGAATCCTATCCGTCAGCACAACCGCTGCAAACTGACAGGTCGTCCCAAGGGATATATGCGTATGTTCGGTCTTTCCAGGATCCAGTTCCGCGAGATGGCTTCACAGGGACTGATACCCGGAGTCCGTAAGGCAAGCTGGTAATGTTACAGATCAGTGAGTGTTAATTAAATATTGTCAGGAGGTCCTGATCAATTTAAAATCAAATTTATGACAGATCCTATTGCAGATTATCTGACGAGGTTGCGCAATGCTATCCAGGCAAAGCACAAAGTGGTAGAGATACCTGCCTCAAATCTCAAGAAAGAGATCACCAAGATCCTTTTTGAGAAGGGTTACATCCTGAACTACAAGTTCATGGAGGATGGACCTCAGGGAACTATTAAGATAGCCCTGAAATACGACCCGGTTAATAAGTGCAACGCTATCCGTAAGCTGGTGAGAATCTCATCGCCCGGTCTGCGTCAATATACCGGTTATCGTGATATGCCGAGAGTTATCAACGGATTGGGTATTGCAATAATATCCACTTCGAAAGGTGTTATGACTGACAAGGAAGCTTCACAGCAAAAGATTGGCGGTGAGGTGCTTTGCTATGTCTATTAATTGAAGGAGAGATACTATGTCTAGAATCGGAAAATTACCTGTTCATATTCCTGCAGGTGTCACAGTGACATTTGAGGATGGCGTGGTTTCAGTGAAGGGCCCCAAGGGTTCACTGTCACAGAAGATTGATCCTTCAGTCAAAGTGTCTATAGAGGATGGCGCTATCACTCTGGAAGAGAATAACGATGTCCTTCAGGATAATCCAAAGCAGCGTCATGCTTACCATGGGCTGTACCGTGCGCTGGTTAACAACATGGTTGTAGGCGTTTCGGAAGGATATAAGAAAGAGATGGAAATTGTGGGTGTGGGTTACCGTGTATCCAATCAGGGCAACATCATTACTTTTGAGCTTCTCCACTCTCATTCAATTGTGATGGTCCTACCGCCTGAGATAAAGGTTGAGACCAAATCTGAGAGAAATAAGAACCCGCTCATCACTCTGGAGTCATGCGACAAACAGCTCCTGGGTCAGGTATGTGCCAAGATTCGTTCTTTCCGTAAGCCTGAGCCTTACAAGGGTAAGGGTATCAAATTCGTGGGTGAAGTACTACGTCGTAAGTCGGGTAAGTCAGCCGCTGCCAAGTAAAACATTTAAAGATGTAAGATTATGTCAGCAAAAACAGAAAGACGAAATAAGATCAAGTTCCGCGTTCGCAATAAGATATCGGGTACAGCCGAGCGTCCGCGTATGAGCGTATTCAGAAGCAACAAGCAGATTTATGTTCAGATCATAGATGATTTGGCAGGTAAGACTCTGGCTGCTGCATCGTCACTTGGAATGGCCAAGATGTCAGGCAAGGAGCAGGCAGCCAAAGTGGGTGAGCTTATTGCACAGAATGCCAAGGAGGCAGGTATAACCACTGTGGTTTTTGATCGTAATGGTTTCCTGTATCATGGTAGAATTAAGGAATTGGCTGATGCCGCACGTAAGAGTGGTCTCACTTTTTAAACGACGATTGCTATGACAAATAAGGTTAAGGTTACAAACGACGTCGAGCTGAAAGACAGGCTCGTTGCTATCAACCGTGTGACTAAGGTTACAAAGGGTGGTCGTACATTCAGTTTCGCCGCTATCGTCGTGGTAGGTGACGGCAATGGAATCATTGGTCTTGGTTTGGGTAAGGCCAGTGAGGTTACCGCCGCTATCGCAAAGGGCGTTGAGGCAGCAAAGAAGGAACTTATTCGTATTCCCGTTCTCAAAGGCACAATTCCTCATGAGCAAACTGCTCGCTACGGTGGAGCCGAGGTGTTTATGAAACCAGCAGCTCCCGGTACCGGTGTTGTGGCTGGCGGTGCTATGCGTGCGGTTTTGGAAAGTGTTGGTATCACTGATGTATTGGCTAAGTCTAAGGGTTCTTCTAACCCTCACAATCTGGTGAAGGCTACACTCAAGGCTCTATCCGAGATTCGTGATCCTAGAACTGTCGCCCAAAACCGAGGCATCAGTATTAGTAAGGTATTTAATGGATAAGGAGGCTACAGAAATGGCAAAGATTAAGATCAAACAGACAAAGAGCCGCATAGGCGCCCCTATCGATCAAAGGAGGACTTTGGATGCATTGGGACTCAGGAAACTCAACAGAGTGGTTGAACTTGAGGACAATCCGTCTGTGAGGGGAATGATCAATAAGGTACACCATTTGGTAACCGTAATCGATTAATTTAAAACTGAATGATATGAAGTTAAATACATTGAAACCGGCAGAGGGCTCTACCCATCACTCAAAGAGAATTGGTCGTGGACCTGGTTCAGGTCACGGTGGCACTTCTACACGTGGTAGCAAGGGAGCCAAGTCTCGTTCCGGTTATGCAAGGAAAATAGGTTTTGAAGGTGGCCAGATGCCTCTTCAGCGTCTTGTTCCTAAATTCGGATTTAAGAACATCAATCATGTTGAGTATAAGGCCATAAATCTGGATATCATCCAGACTGTTGCAGAGAAGGGCAATCTTGACAAGGTTACTGTCGCAGATCTTAGGGCTTCAGGTTTTGTCTCTTCAAAACAGCTTGTAAAGATTCTGGGTAACGGAAAACTTGACAGGAAAGTCGATGTTGAGGCTCACGCATTCTCCAAGAGTGCAGCCACCGCAATCGAGGCTTTAGGTGGAACTACTATCAAACTCTAAGACAAATGGATGCTAATCTTCTGAAATACATAATAATCTTCGCAGTCGTTGCACTGGTCGTCTATGTTGTCATAAAGAACTGGGAGACCTTGAAGAACATTTCGAAGATTGAGGATCTTAGAAAGAGGATTCTAACGACGGTACTTTTTATAGCTGTATATCGTCTGGGATCCCATATCCTGCTTCCCGGAATAGATGCAAGTATGTTGATAAACCTGCGCAGACAGACCAGTTCCGGTCTGCTTTCGCTGCTTGATATGTTCTCAGGAGGTGCTTTCTCCAATGCATCAATCTTTGCTTTGGGTATCATGCCTTACATCTCTGCTTCGATTGTGTTGCAGCTGCTGACCATTGCAGTTCCCAGTTTTCAGAAGCTTCAGAAAGAAGGCGAGAGCGGCCGAATGAAAATCAATCAATATACCCGCTATCTGACATTGTTCATTCTTCTTATCCAGGGACCTTCGTATCTGTTAAATCTCAGGTACCAGATTGCCGGATTCGTTCCTCCGGTGTCCTGGACATTCTATATGATCATGTCAACTATTATTCTTGCCGCAGGTAGTTCTTTCATCCTTTGGCTTGGTGAGCGTATTACTGACAAGGGCATAGGAAATGGTGTTTCCTTTATTATCATGATTGGTATTATCGCCCGTTTTCCGGCAGCTTTCATGCAGGAACTGACTTCCCGTATGGCAGGTGCCGCTGGTGGCGGTCTTGTCATGTTCCTGTTGGAAATAATAGTTCTGCTTCTTGCGACTGCGGGTACTATCATGCTTGTGCAAGGTGTTCGTAAGGTACCTGTTCAGTATGCAAAGCGAATAGAAGGAGGCAGACAAATAGGTGGTGCGCGTCAGTATATACCACTTAAGGTAAATGCAGCAAACGTCATGCCTATTATCTTTGCTCAGGCTATTATGTTCATTCCTATCGCGTTCATTGGTACGAGTGAGCCTTCAGGATTTGCCCTTAAATTGGTTGATACTGACGGTTGGGTATACAATGTGATCTATGCGGTTCTTATTATTGCTTTTACAATCTTTTATACTGCCGTTACTGTTAATCCTCAACAGATGGCAGATGATTTGAAACGTAATAATGGTTTTATTCCCGGTGTGAAGCCTGGAAAGCCAACGGCAGATTACATAGACACTGTTATGTCTCGCATAACTTGGCCTGGTGCACTGTTCCTTACGATAGTGGCTGTAATGCCTGCGTTTGCACGTCTGTTCGGCGTAAACCAGGCGTTTGCTCAGTTCTTTGGGGGAACTTCGCTCATCATTCTCATCGGTGTCGTTCTTGACACTTTGCAGCAGATTGAAAGTCATCTTCTGATGCGTCACTATGACGGCCTTCTCAAAACTGGTCGTATCAAAGGACGTTCAGGAATGGGTGCTTATTGATATTATTGAAATGATATTTCTTAAGACTGAGGAAGAGATTGCGTTGATGCGGGCGGCTAACCAGCTTGTCGGCAGAACTCTTGGTGAAGTTGCCAGGCTTATCAGACCTGGCGTGACCACCAATGAATTGACGCGTGTCGCTGAGGAATTCATCCGCGATAACGGGGCTGAACCTACGTTCAAGGGTTACCCTAACCAGGATGATATTCCTTTTCCGGCAGCTCTCTGCACATCGGTCAATGAGATGGTAGTACACGGGATTCCGAACGATGAACCCCTCAAAGAGGGAGACATCGTATCGGTTGACTGTGGAACTCTCTTGGATGGTTACAACGGTGATTCCGCCTATACATTTGCTGTGGGTGAGATTTCTCCTGAGGTCAGGAACCTGCTTAAAGTTACCAAGGAGTCCCTCTATAAAGGAATTGAGCAGGCTGTGGCCGGTAAGCGTCTTGGTGATATCGGCTATGCTGTCCAGACACATTGTGAATCTCATGGATTCGGAGTAGTCCGTGAATTTGTCGGTCATGGCATAGGCCGTGAGATGCATGAAGATCCTTGTGTTCCCAATTATGGGAAAAGGGGTTATGGAACATTGCTCAAGAAAGGAATGTGTATAGCCATAGAACCAATGATTACTATGGGTGACAGGAAAATTGTCATGGAGAACGACGGTTGGGGTGTACATACCCGTGACCGTAAGCCTGCTGCACATTTTGAGCATACCGTTGCCATTTATGCCGGAAAGGCAGAGATACTGTCAACATTTGACTATATAGACCAGGTTTTAAGAGATAAGGAGTTTTAATATGGCAAAGCAATCCGCAATAGAACAGGACGGAACAATTGTTGAAGCACTGTCCAACGCAATGTTCCGCATCCAGCTGGAAAACGGACATGAGATTACCGGTCATATTTCCGGTAAGATGAGAATGCATTTTATAAAGATTCTGCCTGGTGACAAGGTCAAGGTGGAGATGTCACCTTATGACTTAACTAAGGGTAGGATTGTATTCAGGTACAAATAAAAAACTAAGAATATGAAAGTTAGAGTTTCATTGAAGAAACGTTCAGCCGACTGCAAGATTGTGCGTCGCAAGGGGCGTCTGTATTTAATCAATAAGAAAAATCCCAAGATGAAACTGCGTCAGGGATAATTTCGGGTAAACAAACAAATTAATATATGGCAATAAGAATCGCAGGCGTTGACATCCCGCAGAACAAGAGGGGTGAAATCGCGTTAACCTACATTTTTGGTATTGGTCGCAGCAGCGCAGCCAAGATTTTGGCCAAGGCTGGTGTGGATAAAGACATCAAGGCTCAGGATTGGACTGATGATATGGCAGCTCGAATCCGTGAGGTTATTGGTGCAGAGTATAAGGTAGAGGGCGACCTCCGTAGTGAGGTTCAGCTGAACATCAAGCGCTTGATGGATATTGGTTGTTATCGTGGTATCCGTCATCGTATAGGACTTCCAGTACGCGGTCAGAGTACAAAGAACAATGCCCGTACACGTAAGGGTCGCAAGAAGACTGTTGCTAACAAGAAAAAGGCTACTAAATAATTGAACTATGGCAAAGAAAACAGTTGCAGCTAAGAAGAGAAATGTGAAGGTAGATGCAATGGGACAGTTGCACGTGCATTCCTCATTCAACAACATCATTGTTACTCTTGCAAACAGTGAGGGACAGGTTATATCCTGGTCATCGGCAGGCAAGATGGGTTTCCGTGGTTCAAAGAAGAACACTCCTTACGCTGCCCAGATGGCGGCTGAGGATTGCTCAAAGGTAGCATATGATCTTGGCTTGAGAAAGGTCAAGGCATACGTAAAAGGCCCGGGAAATGGTCGTGAATCAGCCATCCGCGCCGTCCATGGTGCCGGTATTGAAGTTATAGAGATCATTGACGTGACTCCGCTGCCGCATAATGGTTGCCGTCCGCCAAAGAGAAGAAGAGTTTAATTTTAAAACGAAAAGATTATGGCTAGATATACTGGACCTAAAACCCGTATCGCCCGTAAATTCGGCGAAGCAATCTATGGAGCAGACAAAGCTTTTGAGAAGAGGAAGTATGCTCCCGGTCAGCACGGCAACAGCCGTCGCCGCAAGACCTCTGAATATGGTGTCATGCTTGCTGAGAAACAGAAGGCAAAGTATACCTATGGAGTACTTGAGAAACAGTTCCGTAACATGTTTGACAAGGCTTCTCGCGAGAGCGGCATTACCGGTGTGAACCTGCTGCAGGCTCTTGAGTCTCGTCTTGACAATGTCGTGTTCCGTCTCGGTATAGCTTCTACAAGGGCCGCAGCTCGTCAGCTGGTGAGCCACAGGCATATTGTCGTTGATGGTAAGGTGCTGAATATACCATCCTATCAGGTTAAGCCTGGTCAGATTGTTGGAGTACGCGAAAGATCAAAGTCACTTGAAGTTATCGATGATTCACTTGCAGGTTTCAACCACAGCAAGTATTCTTGGATTGAGTGGGATGAGCAGGCCAAGGCTGGTAAATTCCTCCACAAGCCCGAAAGGGAAGATATCCCTGAGAATATCAAAGAGCAGTTGATCGTTGAATTGTATTCGAAATAATAATTGAAAGGTAAATGGCAATATTAGCATTTCAAAAACCTGAAAAGGTTATAATGGTGGAATCGGATGCCAAGTTCGGAAAGTTTGAGTTCCGTCCTTTGGAACCTGGTTTCGGAATCACCATAGGAAACGCTCTTCGTCGTATCCTTCTATCTACTCTTGAGGGCTTTGCCATAAATACCATCAAGATTGAGGGTGTGGAGCATGAGTTCGCAACTGTCCCCGGTGTGAGGGAAGATGTGACTAACATTATCCTGAACCTCAAACAGGTGCGTTTCAAGAGAATAGTAGAGGAGTATGAGAGCGAGAAGGTCAGCATCAAGGTCGAGAACACCAAGGAGTTTAAGGCCGGTGACTTTGGTAAATGTTTGAATGGATTTGAAGTGTTAAATCCTGAATTGGTCATTTGCCATCTTGACCCCAAGGCATCAATGCAGATAGAGATATCGATAAACAAGGGGCGCGGTTATATTCCTGCCGAGGAAAATAAGGAATTTTGCACCGATGTAACCACAATCCCGATTGACTCCATATACACTCCTATCCGTAATGTCAAATATGTTGTGGAACCTTTCCGTGTTGAGCAGAAAACAGACTACGATAAACTTGTCTTGGAGATTACCACTGATGGTTCCATTCACCCTAAGGATGCTCTCAAAGAGGCAGCCAAAATATTGATATATCATTTTATGCTGTTCTCAGATGAGAAGATCACTATTGAGAATGTGGATATTGACGGCAATGAGGAGTTCGATGAGGAGATTCTGCATATGCGTCAGCTTCTTAACACCAAGCTGGCTGATTTGAACCTGTCAGTTCGTGCTTTGAACTGCCTCAAGGCTGCTGATGTTGACACATTGGGTGATTTGGTTCAGTATAATAAGACTGATCTTTTAAAGTTCCGCAACTTCGGAAAGAAGTCACTTACTGAGCTTGACGATTTGCTTGACAGCTTGAATCTGACGTTTGGAACCGATATTTCAAGGTATAAATTAGACAAAGAGTAACAAATGAGACACAATAAAAAATTCAACCATTTGAGCCGTACGGCCTCTCATAGGAATGCGATGCTGGCCAATATGACCATCTCTCTTATCATGCACAAGAGAATTGAGACAACATTGGCAAAGGCTAAGGCTCTGCGTGTTTATGCAGAACCCATCATTAATCGTGCCAAAAAGGATGATACCAATTCACGTCGTGTAGTATTCAGCTATCTTCAGAACAAGGAAGCTGTTACTGAACTCTTCAGGGAGATTTCCCAGAAGATTGCTGATCGCCCCGGTGGTTATCTTAGAATAATAAAACTTGGAATCCGTAAAAGCGACGCAACTGAAATGGCATTCATCGAGTTTGTTGACTACGATGAGAATATGGCTAAAACAGCGAAGAAGGCAACCAAGACCCGTCGTTCACGCAAGCCATCTACTGAAAAGGCGGCCACTGCTGTTGAAGCTCCTGTTGAGGAGACTCCAGCCGCTGAAGCTCCTGTAGCAGAGTGATTTTTCGTGCTTCTATATATAAAGAGGTGTAGCATTATGTCTATGCCTCTTTATAATTTTCAATGTTTCAGTCGGTTGTGATTATCAGCAAAAAAAACGGTAAAAAAGTTCCGTTTTTGTTTGGTTG